>Ga0118677_10001768_pt1 | contig 45033 bp, 45 predicted proteins | sample AliMusrvi5mmetaG_FD_86154 | JGI IMG/M metagenome (GOLD analysis project Ga0118677, IMG submission 86154) | reverse complement strand
AGCCAGAAAAGCCCGGTCAGTCCTATCAGAAACGTGACGACACCCACGGCCATGTGTGTTATCGGCCAGACGGATGGGGGAAGCAGGGCTTGCGCGAGACGGTCGATTTGCCAGCAGGCTGTCAGCCGCAACCCATTGATCAGAATGGTCAAGGTCCATGCTACCGGCAGCACGAGCAACTGCATACGCAGCCTGAAACTATTCCACGTCATCAGGAGACTGAGGACTCCAGCCAGCAGGCAGAAATAGTCTACCGCCGCGCAGGCCGGAACCACCGTGAGATCCAGATCCGATCCGATCAAGCGGTAGTTATCGCCATCCTTCAGGCAGGGTGCACCGGACAGGAATCCGGCAAGATGTGCCGCCGGGGCGCAAAAGGCCACCTGTTGTACTGGTAGGAAAGAAGTCGCTGCTCCGGCGAGGAGCACCAATACCAGTGCCAAAAGTAGTCCTGTTCCGTAAACGCTTGTTTTCAGATTTTTGGGCATGAGCCTTTCCTTCCGGTTCGTGGGAAAAACTGGGAGCCTAGAATCATTAGTACTCCGATGGTCAATTGGCTCGTTGCTAGCATGCTGACTCCTCCGATAAGCAGCACCAGCCACAACGCGAACTGCATGCGAAATCTTGCAGGCATTGAAGAAATGGCTGTAAGACGCCAGGCTCGAGCGCCGGAAATCAGAATTGCCGTGCCCAGTCCCAGATAGAAGAGGAGGAATCCGTAGACGAACGGGGGCATGTATCCACCCGTACGGATCGGCGTGCCGGGTGTCGGCATCGTGGTGAAAAGAAAGAGCAGGTTAGCCTCGCCTAGATAGGGAGCGTGGGCGGCGCTGGAGAGAATGCGGGCGCCCAGCCAGGTACCGCCGGGCAGGGGCCAGGAGGCAGCGAGAACCTGCGAGGAAAGAGTCCAGGCATCATCGAACCTGCCGTTGGCCCTGGCTGCCGCCACGCCATAGGCATTGGCGCCCGGACCAAACCCCGCCATCACCGGTCCGGCATCGATATCAAAAAACCAATCCTTATGAGGGATATCCCGTGCGTATTCCCTGAAGCCGGCAGCCCCCAGCCGTTGTTGCCAGAATCCCTGCCTGTAGTGGTCATACCAGTCGGAAGCCAGCTTCGGGAAGAGCTCCGGGCAGTAGATACAGACGTAGGAATTCCCGATACCGCGTGACGTTTCTTCCATGGTGCCTGTATCCGGATAGGCGAAATAGCCGGGCAAGCCGTATGAGTCCACCAAAGCACCCTGGAAGGCGCGGAATTCGCGTTCAGCAAAGGCACGGTGATCGGTACCTAACAGAACGTCCGCCCGCCGGATCATGGCCACGGTAGCGAAGACATCAATGGGATAACACTCGCCGGGATAGTCGTTGAGGATTCCGTGGGGTGAGGCATCGAGAGCAGCAGATAACGATTCCACCTGATCGCGTAGTTGGACAAGGTCACGCCCGTCGTGGATCAGATTCTCGCGAGAAACCATGGCCTGGAGCAACATGGCGCGGAAGAAGACATTTTCGCGATGCAGATAATCAGTGCCCCAATGGGTCCGTACCCAGGTGTGATGAACAGGATCAAGGACAAGGTCAGTAGCCGCTTCGATAGCTCCACGGGCGTAGATGGCCGGTGCCGTGTGAGGCGGGCGACCGGGCTGGCGGGCCCATTCCCGCTGGAGATTTTCTGTGGCGGCGAGATAGAACACCGAACCGAACATCGCCCATTCTGTGGCGGCGACATCGTAGAGCCCGACATGCGCGGCCTTGCCTGACGCTATCCGCTCGCGAGCCCACTTTTCGTAGCGCGGGGTGAGATGCTGATGTACTCGCCATGCGGCACGGGGGATACCGAGAGGTTGACGGAGTGCCGGATCAGTGAGATCCCGAATGAGGATGACGCCCGGCAGGAGAAAGAACCATATTGCGGTTCCGATCACGATGACTGCATTCACACGCCGCATCAGAGAAACTTGAAATATTTCTGCTTTCATGACCATTTCTCCTTTCTGTCAATACATTGCAAAACACACCAAACATTGGCTAATTTTGCTGTCAACTTGCTCCTTGATTACTGCCTCCTGTTGACCAACTCCGCTATCAAAGCGCATTCAATTCCGAAAGGCAGATAGCCGACGTAGCCAAGGAGCGGCATTTCGAAGACGTGAAACCGGCCGACAAACGGAACCGTATAAATCCATTTTTCCAGGCTATAGACATTCCACATTTCCCAGAAGAAACCGCACAGAAGCGCGGAGATGGCCGCCAAAAACAGAGGTTGCCAGTTGCCGTGACCGGGCTCGTTGAGCAGGGTTGGAGTCCCGATCAGTGCCCGGATTGATCCGATGACCATCAGGGGAGAAATCCAGAGAAGGGGGAATAGATACTCAGGCCAAATGCTGATTCCTGCCAATCCCCCGGCGGCCAGGGTCAAACCCAGCCAGGCCAGGCGGTGCGGATGTCTCACAAGCAGAGGACGCCAGTTGTCCAGTCCTGCTGTCAGGCCGGGGAAGCTGGCCAGCCAGGCACGGGTGGCGACAAAAGCCGGAAGCACCGTGGCAAAGGGAAGCATCGCCCGTATCACATATTCTTCCGCCGTCAGATTTCCGATCCCGATGTAATGCCAGTTTTGCACGAAACGATTGAGATATTCGAAAAACCACCAGAAGCTTGCGCTGAGGGGAAAGAGGGCGAGAAAGGCGCCGGTGTGATGAGTGAGCGGGGAACGACCGGTTCGTTGGAAGGTCAAAGCGTTCATGGTGATGATGAAGGCCAGCCAGAGCGGGGTGAAGGTGAAGGGTTGAAAGGGGGCGAACCAGGGGAAGCGTGTCCAGGCCAGTATCCAGGCCACGAGGCCAAATCCCAGCGCCGCCCAGCCCCACCAGGGGAAGGGCCTGATAAGTCTCGGCTCAGCCGGAGGCTTCGCCCTACCTGGTGAAATTCTCTTTATATTGGTAGGGCGAGGCGTCTCGCCGAGCCGTCTTGGATTGGGTAGGGTGATTCTCGATGGGCTACTTGAGAAGATTCTCCATACGAATGGCCTTACCATTACCACGATGAACGCCGCCAACCCCCAGAAGACTGGCCAGGAGAAAGCCGCATGCGGGACGAAGTTTGTCCGGGGCGGCATTTCCAGATAGGGGGCCACGTCGCCTCCGGCAAGCCAGACTCCCAAGAGCGGCATCCCCAGCAATAATGCCGCTCCGGCGGTCCATGCCGTTAATATTTTTTGCCATCGAATCATAGTTGCCTCAGTCAGGTGGATCGCGACCTCCGGGCGCGATCGGAGCCTGTCAAGAGCCTGCAAAGGCCTGACGCCGCCCGGAGGTCGGCGCCCACCCGGATTTCCCAAGCTCGGTGGCCATCGCCTTCTGGGCCATTTTTAACACCTCGGAGAGGGCGGATAAATATTCCTCAAAGCGCTTGAGTCCCTTGTCGGTGAGCGCCACGGTGGTGCGGGGCTTGACCCCGACGAACGTTTTTCTGATGCGGATGACGCTGGCGTCTTCAAGAGCCTTGAGATGGCGGCTCAGGTTGCCATCTGTCAGCCCGCTCATGGACTTTAATTCCGTGAAGGATAACGGAGTGCTTGCTGCGCACAACGCAGACAGGATGGCCATCCGGTTGGGTTCATGGAAGATGCGTTCCAATGCGCCGACATCTGTCTCAACAGGTTGTTTCATTTTATGATTTATTTGCTTCATCCGACAAGCAGCAACTGAATGCCGCAAGACGGGCAGGCATGAAAATTCAGCAGATATGAACGGCTATTCATTCTCAAGGTGCGTAATCTTTGCTTTGATCTTCTCGAGGTCCCGCTTAACTCTATTCAAATGAGCAAGGGTGAAATCGGCTTCCTGTTGAGTGCTCCGCCGTTGTTTTTCAAATTGGGCTATTAATTTATCTACTTCCTCAACGTTGACTTCATATCTGAGATTTTCGTCAGGCCGCAACACTCCTTGACTGCGCAACTCGGTTTCAAGTTTCTCGCGAGTCTCTTTATCAGGGTTGCTGGCCAATATCTGTCTCAATCGGGTGATTTCATTCCCTTGCCACTTGATGGTGTTTTCTTTACCCACAAGATAGTTAATGATCTTTCCTCGATTTTCGAATGCTTTACGATAAAACCCCAACGCCCCTTTTTTGTCCCCTGCTTTTTCGAGAGCTTCAGCGGCATCCTTCTGGGCTAAAGCCAACAATTCCCTTGTGCCGCCACGGCTTTCTGAAATCTCCAAATACAAAGCTTTCTCTGCATGTAAATGGGCGGACAATTCAAGATTCTTGGCACAATGCGCTTGCCCAATTTCATAGGGGATCAGACGTAATCGTGCCCGTATATGGGTGAAATTAGGTTTTACGGATGGTTTCGAAGTCATTTTTTGCGGCTCAATATTTCCTAATGATGTCGAAAGTCTTGTTGGTTATCCACTTCATTATTATTCAGGTATTCCAGCCATCCACAAACCCTATCGACACCTCTTGGATCTGGGGTTTAGTCCCCCATGCCATTCCCATCCGAGGCCGCTGTGCCCCGTGGGACGGACGGTGGTGGTGAAGGGATGGATGATGCATGATGAGGGGAAGACATTGAACGTGGGGGAATTTAGGGAAACCTTGAGCTCACCGGGTATATTTGACATTCTCTGACAAATTAGGCCGCAACAACAAAAGAGAGGTGGAATATGTTTGTCACAACCACGTTTACAATTGAGGGGCACCGCATCACTGAATACAAAGGGGTGGTGAGAGGTATCATTGTCCGTTCGCCAACAATATCACAAGGAATCATGGGTGGATTGAAGAATATCATAGGTGGCCAAATTGGTGCATATGGGGAGATGTGTGAGCAGGCTCGTTCGCAGGCGTATGATCTTTTGTGTCAGCATGCCACACAGCTGGGAGCCAATGCCATCATAGGAATGCGGTATGATGCTTCAGAAGTCGTTAGTCAAGGGTCTGCCACTGAAGTTCTGTGTTATGGCACGGCTGTCGTAGTAGCGCCGGAAAAATAAATCACATATCAATAATTCCGGGAAATCTGAAACAACATATCAAGGAGATGCGATGAATAGAAAAATGCTGGCGATGTTGGTGGTGTGGGCGGTTATGATCATGGGGGTGTGTGGCGCGAAAGCTGAGACCACCGGATGGGAAACAGACTTCGGGAAGGCGTCCACAAATGCCCTCAAGTCAGGTTCATACATGATGCTTGATTTCAGTGGTTCCGATTGGTGTGGCTGGTGTATGAAGCTTGACAAGGAAGTTTTCAGCAAGGGGGAATTCAAATCATTTGCCAAGACGAACCTGGTATGTGTGCTGGTGGATTTTCCCCGTGAGAAGCACCAGAGCAAGAAACTGAAGGATCAGAACGCTGAATTGGCCAAGAAATACGGCATCCGAGGATATCCCACCGTCATTATTCTGTCTCCCAAGGGGGATTTGGTCGGCCAAACAGGGTATCAGGAGGGTGGAGCCAAGAAGTATGTCAATGATTTGAAGGGGATGATTGAGGAATTTAAAAAACAGCAGCCCAGGCAGGAGGCGGAGAAGAAGCCAATCGAGGGAGTGCCTGCTATGCATAAGCCGTGAGGTTGGTATGATGGTGGTGAAGAATTGAAATATGCAGATTCTGATCAAAATCCTGGTTAGTCTGGCAATTATCCTTGCTGCTACTGCAATTGGCAGGAAATCCCCCTCCACTGCCGGCCTCATTGTTGTCATGCCGGCCATTGGCGTTCTTGTTCTTGTTTGGACGTATCTGGAAAACAAGGGGGATCCTGTGGTCATGCAGGGGTTTGCCAGGGGGGCTCTTCTGGGGCTGCTGCCAACCATTCTCTTCTATTTTGTGGCCTTCATGTGTTTCAGGAGGCAATGCGCACTGCCGATAGTTCTTGCTGCCAGTTTTGGGGTGTGGCTGGCGGCGGCGGTGGTTCATCAATGGCTTGTAAAATAACGTCCAGCATCCCTAATGAAAATACTCATCACAGGTGCGGCAGGCAATCTGGGTTCACTCCTGTCCCGCCATCTGCTCACCCGACCAGACGTTTCCTTGCGACTCATGATCCATCGCCGGGACGTAGCCGCTGATTTGAAGGTTGCCGGGAAGACGGAGGTCGTACAGGCTGACCTTGCTGATCCTGAGTCGTTGCACAAGGCGGTTGAGGGGGTTGATCAGATCGTCCACTTCGCCGGAATCCTGTTCAAGCTAATCCCCAGCGGTTTCTCCCAGTGACAAATACAATATATTTCCAGAATCTTGTCGATGCAGCCCAAAAACATGGAGTCAGGAAAGTCATCCTCATCAGTTTCCCCCATGTTGAAGGGGCGACATCCTTTGATCAGCCGGCGAGAGGGAGGCTTGATGGGGATCCAATCTCCGTCCATGCCCGCACCCGTCTTGAGGAGGAGCGGCTTCTGTTCTCATCAGTGGAACAACCGATATCCCTTCGGGTGGGGATGGTATATGGGCGGGGTATATTGATGATTGATGCGGCACATTGGCTGGCATCACATAGGTTGCTGGGGGTCTGGAAGCAACCAACCGCCATCCATCTCATCTCAAAGGATGACTTCTGTGATGCCTGTGCTGCGGCCATTGAAAAGCCGAATGCGAAGGGTATCTATCATGTCGGGGACGAGGGGAAGGTTTATCTGCAGGACTTTCTCACCCTTGCCTGCAGGACATGGGGCTGTCCTCCCCCCTGGATGATGCCTTTGCCCCTTATTTATACTGCGGCAGGCCTGTGTGAGGTGTTCTCATGGGTATCAGGCATGGCATCACCACTCACCCGTGACTTCATTGATATAGGGCGGGGTCCTTATTACGGCGACACCACAAGATTTCGACAGGAGCTGCTTCCGGTGCTGAAATATCCAACCATCCATGAGGGGGTTCATACACTGTGAGTGAATGTGGGAGTGGGATCATGGGGCATAAACCGTGGACACCTCCTGGATCTGGGGATTATAGTGGCAGGGAATTCAGGTGGGTGGGACTGATGCTGCTGGAAGGGAATATTCGCACATTCGCATAATGACAATCTGAAGGAAAAACATATGAAAGAATCAATTCGATGGGGTGTTGGTTTGATGGCAGCTCTGTTTCTTGTAGGCGGATGCAAGAGCACTTATGGCATGAAACGTGAGTACAGTGCACAAGGGGGCGGGATGGTGGAATCCGTGTCGGCTATTGCGATACCACCAGCGGAGTTATCAGGCAGTTCGAGTACGGAGGCTGGCGGACAACCTGCCGCGACAGGGAATATTGAGCAGACGGCCAAGGCTGCGGAGCGGATGATGACTTATGATGCCACCATGCATGTCGTGGTGCAGAATATCGCCGGTGCCTTGGATTCACTGAAAGCCATGGGGGGCAAAATGAAAGGTTACATGCAGAGCATGTCGGAACACTCTATCACCTTGCGGGTGCCAGCGGATCGCCTGAATGATGCCTTTGTGGAGGTTGGCAAACTGGGGGAGATCACCTCGCGAACCATCGAGGGGGATGATGTGACCGAGGAAATGATGGATCTCGATATCAGGTTACGGACTTCTGAGGAAACGCGGAACCGATTGTCTGAATTACTCAAGAAAAGCGACAAGGTTGAAGATCTGTTGAAAGTAGAGAAAGAACTACAACGTGTAATTGAGGAACTGGAGTTAATCAAGGGGCGGATCAAGTATCTTTCACATGCGGTGGCCTATTCCACACTCACGGTGGAGTTGAACTCCCCTGTGTCTCAGGCGGAACAACGGGAGACGATTCCCTTTTATTGGGTTCGAAGTCTTGCAACGGAAATTGTGTTGAATCCGGAGTCCTCGTTCACCCCCTCCAGACGTTGGCGGTCGTGGCTGAAAATAGAATGGCCCGCCTCATTCGTGAAGCTGTCCGAGAATGAGGGAACCACTCGTGCCATGTCCGGCAATGGGGTGATGCTACTGGTCAGGCGGCAGGAAAACTTTGAGGGTGGCACCCCTGTTTTCTGGAAACAGATTATCCGGAGATGGCTTGTGGATAATAAGGTTATTGCCTTGGGGGCCATGGAGGAGGTTGCCCTCAAAACAGGAGCAAAGGGGACTGAGTTTGTCGGGACTAAAGAGGTAGGCCGCAAGCAATACCAGTACATTCTCGTCACGTTGGTGGATAGGGATTACATTTATACAGTCGAATGCTGGGGCCCGGTTGAGGAAATGGCAAAGGAACGTGAGGTTGTCGAGCAGTCCGTCAAAACCATGCGGGTACGTTGATCATATAGGATGAAAAGAAGCGAACTTCTGGATCTCATGCCGAAGAACAGTGATGATTCTGAGGCTGCAAAGGCAATCGTCCAACTGGGATACCCAATGGTATGTCCTGTTCTTCGGGATATGCTGCTCAGCCTCAAAGTCCACAATTCCCCGGTTGCAGACATATTTGCCACCTTCTTCGCCCAACTCAGTCCTCAACCGATAGAACTGATCGCCAAGCATATTGGATCCAGTTCAGGGCAATTAAAGAACCGCATCCTTGTTGATATTCTCCCCGCATGGCCAAAGGAGGCGGTTCAGGCTCTCAGTTTCAATCTCACCATGCTGGCCACCCATGCTGATCTGTGGAACAATGATATCGAGTGTTTTCGTTTGATTATGAAACATGGCTTGGCAGAAACCACCTGGGTAAAGCAATGGATAGATTTCAGAAGAGAACAAGCCCTTGATCGTGTACGCCTGTTCAATGAGCTGGAGAAGACGATCAAATAGGGGAAGGCAGGATCAAACAATGAAATGGATTTACTCACTACTGATGCTTCTGGCCTGCTCTTTGATCACCTCATGCACCACCCATGCCCTGTGGGTGGCCACCGATCCGAATGAGTATGTGGCCGTAACCAAAAACATCGAGAATGAGACGAAACTGGAGGCGGGTGGATTGGAATACTGTGTTGATAATGAGCGGGGTCTGATATATGTGGAGAAGAACAAGCTCCAGAAGGCCAGGGACTACACGATCAGGACCCTGGCGACCCCTGTCACGGTTGCTTTTGATGCAGCCACAACCATTGTGATCGTGGGGGCTGCTGTCTATGTGTTATCCCATGAGGTTCCTGATGGTCGTTTAGAGGCGGCCAAGCGGGAACGTGAACAGAAAGAATGGGATTCACTCAGGACTGCATTGGATGCCTCATGTAAAGATGTGCTGGGGAACCCGAACCCCTCGTCCGGAACAGGCCATGCACTGCCTTGAACCGGAAAAGGCCAAGACCATGTTTGTAAAACGAATCAGTATTCTCGCCGGGGTGGTGGTTCTGTCGTTATTCGCTCTAATTATTCTGAAAGGCATGTCATGATGGAGTTGAAATAACCACAAACAAGTTCGTCCTACTCGGATTGTGCACGTTGGATAAATATGAACAGACCACGAGGGATGGGTGAAAATGATATGAGGCTAAACGTCAGGATCGTGACATTGTTGGTGATCGCATTCATCACTGCGGGTTGCGGGCACTATCCAGCACCGATTCACTCTGCCTGGTCAATCATGTTCACCCCAGCATCAGAGGATATGGTGCTGATTGATGGCCTTCCTCTGGGCAGCTGGCACAAACTTGATAAGTTCCGTGAGCTTCAGCATTTCAGCATCGCCCAGAATTACGCAGAAGACGTTACAGATGCCAACCTGAACGCCCTGTCCAAGCTCACCTTCCCGAAACTCCGGCAGGTGTCCCTTGCGTATGCCTTTCATGTGACGGATAGCGGTTTGAATGCCTTGACCAACTGCCCGACGATTGAGGGACTCCAATTAATCGGTTTGGCCATCACGGATCACGGGTTAGACACACTTGCCACGGCTTTTCCCAGCCTTAAGGGAATTAATGTCGAAGAGTGCAGGTTTCTGAGTGCGACTGGCTTCTTAGCTCTTGGCAAATCATCGACAATCAAGGAGGTCGGCTTGTCCTTGGGGCCATTATCACAGTCTGAGATTGAACGCCTCATTGCCAGTCTTCCGAATATTATGCGATGGGATATATATGATCCCAATGGTCGCCTTTCGGTGGAGTCTCTTCGCAAGATCGTATCAGGGAAGACCACGAAGGTTTACATTCAGGACAAAAATCATTTTGTCAGCAGAATTGGGGAGCTAATGCCAATCCCATGACAATCACCCCCAAGGTCAAGCTTCGGATCACGGTTGCTGCATGTGCAATAGTCATCCCGCTGTTTCTAAGTGCATGTCGCCGAGACCATAATGCTTCATCGAATCCTCCTGTGAATACAAATGACATGGGGTGGTTCAGTGCCATTCATGCAGCCCAGCCCAACTCAAGGGTTGACGCTGGTTGGTGGCTGTTAGTAAGTCGCGGACAGGATGGATCACTGATATGGTCTGTCAACAACCGCAAAACGGATGAGGCCAGGTTGCGTGCGTTGCTGGCTAAAATGCGGGATATCGGGTTCGATGGGGTGCTGCTTGATGCTGACGATGATGTTCCTGTCTCATTCATCAAGAAAACATTGGATATTCTTCATGAATACAATCAGCGACACGTTGTACTCTTCAGAAGGATTGAGGGGGTTGAGTCTGAGTTTTTTCAGAAGATATCAGAAGGGATGCTGACCAACGTGATTGAGGCAGGCGAGTCGAGCCCGGCAACGAAGGCTGTCAACTTTGGCTCGTCCCATGTGAAAGCTGCTCATCAACGCACTCCTTCCTTTGAGATTAAGCAGATGCCCAAGAGGGAATTTCTGGAAACCATATCAAAGGCAGTTGATCTGACGGATGATGAGAAAAAAGCAGTTATAAGCGGCATATCTGATGGAGCTTATACTCATTGCCGTTTTGCCAAATATTTGAAGGACGGAAAAACATCATTAGAGGTTGAGAAGTGCAATCCCCAAAAAGAAATCGGTAAGGATGCGGATGGGCATACGATGGTTGAAGGCGGTTCTGGGAGTGTGAGCGTATATGAGAAAGTAGACGGCCATTGGGTTCCGGTTGTTTCCACTCAATATGACTAAAATAATATTCGATGGTAAAGCTCTGCCCTGAATATGAAACAAATCATCACAATATCAATCCTGCTTACCTTCTTCACACAGACAGGAGCGATGGCAACCCCCCAGATTCCCGATGAGCTTGAGGTCAGAGGTTGTTTCCATCAGATTCCGAGGGATTCCCCGTTTCAGAGTCAATGGGATCAGCGGTCATCACGGGTGATGAGTAACCGGTTATCTCTGTGTTCGGGCTGCTGGCGAGGATACTGGGCTTATTGGTCAATATCCAATGACTGGCTCTATCTGAGAAGTGTGTATGTTCCAGAGATGGGGACAAACGGATTCGGACGTGAAATCCCCCTTTCAGACTTTGAACAATCATGGACAAACCCTGTAAAGGCGACATGGTTCAACGGGGAGATTGCCTGTCCGGGTTTGACTATAGGACAATGGCGTGATCCATACGGCGGGGTGCCATTGCTATTCAAGGTGTTCCACATCAGTCAGGGACATCTTGAATCAACGGTTTATCGTCCCCTTGGTTGGTATACACTCCGCCCCTATCTTTTGGTTATCCTGTTTGGCACTGCTTTGCTCATTTTGGTTCGTAAGGGCAGAAAGAGAAAACAGGCACAGCCACCAAGATAATTATGAAAATATGGGGAATAATTCTGATGATTTTCGGGGGCATGATCACCGTGTTCAGTAATAAGATTGTTTTCCCCGGCCTTGAGACTGTTCTTGGAATCGAAAATATTGTCGGCAAGGCTAATGTGGTTTATCTGGATGGGTATGCTTACAATTTCACAAATCCAGATGCCATGGCTAAATGGATAGTGGGGGTGGCGGTGATAGGCTTGGTGATTTCTGGTGTCGGGGTCAGGGTGTGCTTCAAGGGAAAGGGGAAATTATGAGAACAAATATCCAGAAGATCCCAGCAGACGGCAACTTCGGTGGTGTGGCATCGGGTCCGGTGCAGTTCCGCAATGATTGGCCTGGATTGTTCATCAGCGGCGAGGATTGCATGGAGTTGTACGGGGTGCTTTGCTATTTACGTGGGGGTTTCGAGGGCAAACACAAAGTTGAGGAGATGCCCGCCATGCTTGCAGATATAGAGCGGATACTCGCTGAAGGCATCCTGGAGAATCCCCCGAATGGAAAAGATAAATGACTTTTCAAGTCTCTGAACGGTATGGGTTGCACTGTTTGGGAATGTGATAAGTGGACTTTGAAAAAAATGAAAAAGATATTTCTAACGATAGTCCTGGGATTAATCGCTGTTGGATGCTCCCTTGATAAACCCAGCATTGACGTTGCATGCAAGCCTCCCTACGACGTGCGGATTTACCATGAGGGCAGACCGACATCCACCTTCACAATCACCAACTCACCCCTTGGTTTGAAGATACAGGATTGGCTGATGACAAATCCTAATGATTGGCATATTTCCTATATAACGTATGCCCCCAGCATCGAGATCCGAAATGATAATATGAGCCTGAACTTCACGGCGGGAGTTGCAGTTCTGAACATAAAGAACTCAAGCAATGGGAAATGGGGGCAGTTCATCAGGGAGGTGGACATGTCAACCACAGGATTCCTGAGGGAAATCATCATAAGGGCTGAATCACCGGGTGCCCGTGACAGCTCCGTGCATAAGCCGTGAGGTTGAAAGATGAAGGACAGTAATATGGATAAAAGCAGTGTTGAATCTGATTCTGTTTCTGTCAACGAAGGCCCACCAAGCCTAGATCCAAGCCATAGAGTCATCAGTGGATTCTGGGGCCGCATCTTGGCACTCATCATTGATAGTCTCTGCCTTGGTTTGATAGGCCTTGTTTTGGGATTATTCCTGTTCGATCCCCTGATGCGTCTTGGTGGGTGGGGGCGACTGGTGGGGTTCTCCATCACACTGGTCTATTTTGGGCTACTTAACAGTAAGACAGGAAAAGGACAGACCCCCGGTAAACGCATCATGAAGATTGAAGTTGTTGATCGGTCAGGGAATTACCTTCCGGTTGGTCGATCTTTTCTTCGGTATATTGTGCTGGGTATCCCTTTCTTCCTCAATGGGGCCATGATTTCTCCGAGTGTATTCTTCTCTCCCTTAGGCTATCTCATAGGATTTATTCTGTTTGGAGCCGGCGGGGCAATTATTTACCTCTACATTGGCAACAGGCAGACCCGACAGAGCCTGCACGACCTGGTTGTTGGTTCGTTCGTTGTTAAGACGATCCCCAAAGGGCAGGTTATTGATGCAATTTGGAAACCCCACCTGATCGTCGTTGGAGTTTGGCTTCTGGTTGTGGTTTGCCTTTCCGTGGTGATGACAGGTCTGAGCAAGAAGGGCATCTTCCCGGAGTTGATTGCAGTCCAGAAGGAGATTGCATCATCTGGTAATGTGCACGTGGTTACGGTGACTGCCGGCAAGAGCTTCAAAGTTGTCATCGGGGGGAATCGTTCGGAAACGACCTACCTGCAGGCAACTGCGATTTGGAAGGAATGCCCCCATGACATTGAGGCAGCCGCCCAACAGGTGGCTGCTGTAATTTTACAGAAATATGCGACCATTATGGAAAAAGATGTTCTCGTGGTGACGATAACATACGGTTATGACATTGGAATTGCCCGGAGGTGGAAATCCCAGCACTTTCAGCACAGTCCATCAGAGTGGCAGGGTATTTTGGCTAAGCCATCGGTAAAAGAATGAGTGAATAGGCCTGATTATTCGCATTCTGCACTAAAGGATAAAATCATGGATACTGAAAATTCCGTTATCGTGCGATCATACTCGACCCGACAATTAGCCGAGGAGGCTGTATTGGAACTTCAGTCATGTGGGATCAATGCTGAAGCCCGTTTTGACGATGCCGGAGGAGCTCTCCCTTCCCTTGATCTTGCGAACGGTATCGCCATCATGGTCGCCACCTCAAACGCGGTGGTGGCTAAAGGTGTCTTGGAGGATTTTGACAGCAGAAGGAACAAGCCGACTACGGCAACCCAGTCAGGAATGTCGCTAAAATCATCTTCGGTCTTTTTTGGAATCCTTCTTGGTGCCGTGGTGACATCCTGCTGTTGGTGGTTTTATATTCATAGATACGACAACCGGGCATTCGAGGAATACGGCAAGAGTGGTAAGATTATCGCAATTCATTACAATAAATCTCACCTTATCGAGGAGGATAGAAATGGAGACGGCAGGCCAGACGAGTGGTTGCGCTATAAAAACGGCAGAATTTCCCAAATTGATGCTGATGACAATTTTGACGGGAAGGTTGATCGGTGGGCTACTTACTCGAACGACTTTGATAGTGTCGTAAAGCAGGATTCAAATTTCGACGGCAAGCCTGATATCAAGTGGGTATATGTGCGTGGGGTTTTGTCACAGGTCCGCAGAGACTTGGATTTTAATGGTGTGTTTGACGGCATCACCCAATGTAAAAACGGTCAGCCGTTCATAGAGGAAATAAGACCGAATAGCGCGAATGTTGTATTCATTCGTAGGGTTTTCAAGGACGGTGTTCTTAAGGAGGAATGGATCGACGAGGACATGGATGGGAACTTCGACCTGAAAAAGGAATTTAATCCTATGGGTAAGGAGATTTCGGTTACGCCTCTTCATAAGCCCTAATTTATCCCGTTGCAAGTATTGACGGGATGATAAATGGGAATACTGTAGTAGTATGAAAGTAAAGATATCCATCACACTGTCGGGCGGCATCCTAGAAGCCATTGATCGTAACTTGGGCGCATTCAAGAGCCGGTCGGATTTTCTCGAATGTGCTGCAAAGAACTACCTGACCCAACTTGCTCGCAAGGAGAAAGACAGCCGGGATCTTGAAATCATTAACCGAAAGGCCGATGTCCTCAATCGTGAGGCAGAAGATGTTCTGGACTTTCAGGTGGTGCTGTGAGACGCGGGGAACTCTTCAGAGTTCTCCATCCGGGGTCGCAGGACCCCAAGCGCTCCAGGGTGTTTGTCTTGGTCAGCCGGCAAGTGCTCATTGACTCCAGATTTTCCACAGTCATTTGCGCTCCCATCTACTCCGCCCACGATGCACTTTCCACACAGGTAGTGGTTGGCGTTGACGAAGGACTGAAACACGAAAGCAGCATACACTGCGACGAGTTAGTCAGCCTCCCTAAAGCGCGCTTGTCTCAATATGTTGGCTCGCTTTCTTCAAGAAAGATGCAACTGCTTGACGAGGCTCTTTTGGCTTCGCTCGGGCTGGATTACTAACAAGATGATTCTTATGCGGGTTGAGGGCCGGGGCTGTTACGCAGACGCTGGATTAACATATTCATATCTTCGGGAAGTGGAGCCTCGAATGTCAGTACCTGGCCGGTAGAAGGATGGGCCAAAGTCAACTTGGCGGCATGGAGCATTTGGCGGGCTGGAACGGGGACGGGCAGGACATTGTGGCGGGGACGGCCATATTGGGGATCCCCAATGATGGAGTGGCCGAGGAAGGCCATATGGACCCGGATCTGGTGGGTGCGGCCGGTCTCGATACAAATACGCAACAAAGAGGTGTCCGCGAAAGTTTCCTGTGTTTCGTAATTCGTGATCGCATTACGCCCATGGTCTGGCCGGGTACACATTTTCTTCCGGTCATGGGGATTGCGCCCGATGAGCGTCTCCGCCCGTCCGGCCGGCGGAGTCAGATGGCCCCAGACGAGCGCCAGATATTCCTTGGTCGTTTGCCGGTGTTTGAACTGACTGGAAAGCGCCCGCATGGAGGTGTCGTTCTTGGCGACCACCATTACGCCAGTGGTATCGCGGTCGAGCCGGTGAACGATGCCGGGCCGCTTTTCACCGCCAATGCCGGCGAGGTCGGAACAATGGGCCAGCAGGGCATTCACCAAAGTGCCCGCGGCATGTCCGGCGGCAGGATGAACTACCAGTCCGGCGGGTTTATTGATCACGATCAGATCGGCGTCCTCATATAGAATGTCCAGCGGGATGGCTTCTGGTTTGAGATCGATTTGAACGGGGGGCGGGATCACAATTTGAATTTCCTGGCCCGGTATGAGGGTCTGGCTGGGCTTGGTGGTTTTCCCGTTCAGGGTAATATGGCCTGTGCGGATGAGGTCCTGAATGCGGGCCCGGGAGAGTTCCGGTTCAACAAGACTCAACCAGGCATCCAATCGCTTGCCTTTGCCGTCAAGGGTTACAGGGCGAACCGATAGTTTCCCCTCCTGTATATCCGGTCCATCCATGTTAGGTTGTTTTTACCCTTTTTTGTGTGAATCGCCACAAGGTGACTCCAATGAGGAGCAGGGCCAGGCTGATGATTTGAGCGACATCCAGCCCCCCGTCAATCCGCATTCTAGCGTCGCCCCGGATGAATTCCAGCAGGAAGCGGATGAGGGGGTATGTCATGAGATAGAGGGCGACCACGGAGCCTTGTTTAGAGCCGCGTTTAAAGAGGAAATACCAGGTCAGCAGACCGTACACCCCGAGGTTGAGGAAGGCCTCATAAAGTTGAACCGGGTAGTGAGGGAGTCCTGCCGCCAGGAAAGAGGCGGGCGGGGCCTCGCTGCCGCCGCAACACCCGTTCAGAAAACATCCGACACGGCCCAGCGCGTGTCCCAGCGGGAGCGCCGTGATGGTAAAGTCGGCAAGGTCAGCCACGCCGATATGCCGCCAACGGGCAAGGATCAGGAAGGAGAGTGCACCGCCGATGAATCCGCCGTAGAAAATCAAGCCGCCCTGATCGATCCGGATGATTTCCTGGGGTGCGGCCATGAAATAGTTGAAATTGGCGGCGACATAGGCGATCCGTGCCCCGATGATGCCGCCGACCATGAGCCAGAAGGCCAGATCGGAAGCCAGCGCGGTATCGCGTCCGGTCCGATGGCCAAGCCACTGCCAATGCAACATTCCCGACATGAAGGCGAGCGCCATCATCACCCCGTACCAGTAGATGGGATGCGTTCCGATGTGAAAACAAATAGGATTCATAGTTTCGTTCTTTTAAACCAATCAATTTCTGTAGACACGTCAATTCATACTAGGCAGAATGAACCTGAAAAACAATAAACGTTTGTAAAACCCATGGCGATAAGTTCTCCTGAAATCATAACGGATCCCATGCACGAAACCGCGTGCATCAAATGCGGCCATTTGATGGACATTTCCGACCTTCCCACCTTTACCCAGATTGCCTGTCCCGAGTGTGGCGTTCAGCAGAGTGTGCCCGGTAAATTAGGGGCATTTGTCCTGGTTGAGCTGTTGGGAAAAGGCGGGATGGGGGCGGTGTACCGGGGGCATGACGTGGGACTGAACCGGTGGGTGGCGGTCAAGGTCATGCAGTCCAGTTTCGGCGGGAACCCTGAGTTTGTGGAAACCTTCCGGCGGGAGGCGCAGGCGGCGGCCGCTTTAAACCATCCCAATATTGTTCAGATCTATTCGTTCGGTGTCGCCCATGGACAACCCTATCTGGTGATGGAACTGCTCGAAGGCGGGCGCTTGGATCACATGATTGCCAAGGGGGAGCCCATCAATGAGGCGCTGGCACTCAAGATCACCGCCGACGTGGCGGAGGGATTGAACGCGGCGGCGGCGATCAGTCTGATCCATGGTGACGTCAAGCCGGAAAACATTCTGCTGGATAACAATGGTGTCGCCAAGGTGGTGGATTTTGGTTTGGCTCAATTTAAGGCGACAACGGAAGGGGGCACGGCCAAGGGAATATGGGGGACCCCGTATTACATTGCTCCGGAAAAACTCCGGGGGCATCCGGCTGATGCCCGTTCAGATATTTACAGTCTGGGCGGCACCTTGTTTCATGCGCTGGCTTTGAAACCCCCGTTTGAGGGGGAAACCCCGATGGATGTGGTGAAGGCCCGTCTCAAGACGGCTGCTCCTCCCCTTCGAAATTCCCGGCCCGGCATCCATCATGAGGTGGAAGCGATTGTGGGCCGGATGCTGGAGGTGGACCCCCAGAAGCGGTATCCCAATTATAATTCATTGCTTTCCGACCTCCGGCGGGTACTGGCCCTGTTGACGCCTGTCCAGGATCATAACCCGCAAATAACTAAAAAAGGCGGGAAGTTTGTGATGACCAAGAAAAAGGGGAATGGGTTGACGGGGATAACGCATCCCAGTCAATCGGGGTCGCTGGCCCATTCCGATGTTGTGGAGCCGATCCACGAGGAAAAGAAGAAATCTTCCCGCAAGGCAAAAATCATATTGTGGAGTGTTCTGGGTGGGGTTGCCCTGTTGGCGGCGATCGGGTGGGGGATTTCCTATAAAATGTCCCAAGCCCAAAGGAGTGAAGAGGCGAAGGAAAAGGCGCTGGTCGCCAAGGCGCTTAAGAATGCAGACCAGATATTGAAGGAACTTCAGCCGATCGCGGTCGATTTTTCCAATCGGATGATTCTGGCAGGGATGTGGACCTCCAATGCCCAGCAGATGGTTTCCATGGTGGCGACCGGATCGGCGGTGCTTTCGGATGCGGCGGAATGGGTGGGGGCCAGTTCCAATGCCGCCGCAATGGCTGTTTCGGTAACTCAATTCATGACCGGCACGATGGGACGTGCCAATGCAGAATTAAAGGGCATGCTGGACGAGGTGGTCACCCAGCGAATGGTCATCGTCACGGCCACGAACTCCGGTATTGCCACGGCGGCCCTTGCGAGTGTGACCAATATCCCGGGGCGTGTGGTCACTCTGCATAAATCCGTTTCGGATGAGATGGCCAAGATTCAGAAGGGGGGCGAGGCCATTACCCCCTTGTTGCAAAAATTAAGAAAAGGAATTGCGGCGGCGGTTCAGGATTCAGCGGAAGCGGCAAAAAGGACGGCCGCAGAAAAGGCCGAGCAGGAAAAACTGGAGGCTGAACGCCGGGCGGCGGAAAAGGCGGAATCCGAGAAACAGGCCAAAATCCAGGCGGATATGACAACCATAGAGACCAGTCGAAAAGCCTGCGCGGAACTTGTTCAACAACACAAATTCACCGAAGCGCTTGAGGGGGTTGAACTGGCCGTCAGGAATCTGGAGACCCCGGAGGGGAAAGCCAAGGGAAAACAGACGGTGAAGGCGTACAAGCTTCTTGTCGAATTGAAGACGGCCATTATTGAAGGCATCAAAGCGGACGTGAAAGCCAATCCTGAAACCGGATATCGATTCGGCTGGCTGGGGAACAAGGACATCCTTGGCGCGGATGACACCAAGGTGGTAACCCGTGATGCGCATTACACCTGGAATACGGTGCCGGCAGCCCAAATGATGCGATTTGTCAAATATTACATTGAAAAAGGGGATATGAACCGCCGGGATCAGGCGCAGCATTTCTTTGCCGTGGCGCTCTACATTCACGAGGCGTTTGGCGGAAATGAAAAAGCCAAGGCGCAGGTGGCCAAATATCTCAAGGATGCCCTTCGCGGAAGTCCCAGCCTCGAGGAAATGGGCAAAGCCGTTTTACCGGATGTGCCTCTCAACTAAAATTTCCAGACCGATTGGGTGCTGCGGGTGAGGGGGAGATTTAGCAAGTCCGCGCGAATCCATTCGATCGGAATTGCGTTTTGATCCAAAATCGCGTCGTTGAATTCCTGATCCGTCATTTTTTTCCCCTCCACCAACTCTTTTCTTAACGCTTCAAGTTGGAGTCCCCCCAGCATATAGGCGGCCTGATAAAGCGGGGTGAAGCCGTCGCTGATAAAACGGCGTACCTCGCTCGTGGCCCCCAGACGTTCGTGTCCCACGTGGTCGACCAGAAAGTCCACCATTTGCGCGGGTGTCATCCGGCCTAAATGGAATTTAAGCGAGACTTCGATGCGGGCCGTCCGGTTCAGTCGCCAGAAGAGCATGCCCATCTGATCTTCGGGGGACTGGGCCCAGCCGAGATCCCACAGGCGCCGCTCCCAGTAAAGGGCCCATCCCTCCACATAAAACGGGGTAGAAAAACAGGCGCGGGCCGGGTGGTGACGCTGGGCCTGGAATTGCTGAAGATGATGGCCGGGAATCAGTTCATGCGGGGTTACGGTGTGAACAAAATGACGGTTGTTGCCCCGCATGGTCATGAGTTTGTCCTCGTGATTCATGTCGTCCCTTGCATAGGCCACCATCATGTTCTGGTTGTTATAGGCCGCATAAGGAATGGTTTTCAGGGTTTCCGGCGTCATCATCGTCAGGTGCCACGTTTCCTCGCAGAGGGGCGGAAGGGTGACCAGCTTGTGGCTTTTCACAAAGCGAATGGCCTGCTGGGCGGTTTGGGTTATCAGCTCGTCCTGTTGCCCGGGTTCAACGTAATCCGCCTTGACTTTTGCCAGGGCGGCTTTCCAGTCATCACCGAACCCCATCTCCCGGGCCACGCGCTTCATTTCGCGTTCACACCAGGTCCGCTCGCGTTCGCCGATTTGAAGCAGGGTTTCGGCATTGTAGGGCAGGATTTCGTGCCGGATGGCCGCTGCCAATTCTTCGGCTCCAATCGGTTCGCCAATCAGGGGGTCGTCGTCTTTTCCCTTCAGTCCTGCCACGTCTTCCTTCAGGAATTTGACATAGCCTTCAAGTTGCTTGTCCGCTTCCTCGTAAGGATTTTTTAACCACCATGAAAAGCCGGGCTGATACCCGTTATGGAAGGCAAACCATTTTTTCAGAACTGCCCGCAGTTGGTCGGCAAAAGCCGCCGCCCGTTGAGCCTGGGCGGGGGACACCTTGAGTGGCGGGGGATTGGTGGACAGGGTCGTATCGGGGGTCGTTACGACGGTGTTGGTTTTCAGGCCTTTCTCAACTTGTTCTTTAAGCTGCTTAATGATCCGGGTGAGTTCGTTGACCTGGGAGGCGGCGGCCTGTCCGTTGATGGCGTGTCCCTGCCAGCGGGCCTGCTCCAGGGCGTAGATGAGGCTGCGGAATGACAGGAGGGGCTCCAGTTCGCCCCATCGTCGCTTCTGGGTTGCCAGGGAATCCAGCGAGCTTTCCATATCATTCTGCAGCAGCAGATAGTCCACCTTGCCGGATTGCGGGAGGCTCTCGAAATCGACTGCGGTGAGGCGGGCAAGCCAGTTCGAATAAAGGGTACCGAGTCGCACGAACCGGAGGGGGGCGCCGGGAAGATCGTAATAGTTCGACACGTCGGCCTGGTCTGCAACGTATTCGCGGATTAAAGGCGAGAGCTCGGCGGGGGCTTCAGCGTAAACGGAAGAGACCATTCCCGGAACCCAAACCGCAATACTGATCCGCATCCATGTGTAAAAACGTTTCATAGTGACTGCAGTTTTGCGGCTTCAAGGCACCTCGTCGAGCCAAAAATTAGACCACGCCCACGCTTGACTTTACCATGATGACTCCCTCATAAGTAACAATACGTGGGTGCTTTACGGTCATCGTCACGATGGCGGAAGGAATTTTATATGAGTGTTCCGGTTCTTGATCCAAGTGCAGAAGGCGTGTCGCTGATGGAACTGGTCAAGCTTTCGGCCATGATGGCGGGGGCGGTTTCCGGGGCGATTGTGGCCTGGATAGCGAGGCGTAATGCGTTGCTGGTGCTCTATGCCTTTCTGCTGGGCATGATGGGGGGAATACTCCTGGGAACGGGGATGGGAAATCTTCTCTATGTCACCCATGAGGGGGCGGAATCGTTTGTCAAAGCCGCTGTTAGCTCCCTTATTCCGGTGTTGGGAGCGGGTGCAGCGGGCGCTTTGCCGACGGCTTTTGTGATGTCAATAATCGTTGGTTTTATATTGTTGCGGCATCTTCATCCCCGCCCTCCGCGCGTCCGAACAGCCCTGAAAGGGTTCTTTGTCGGCGCAGTGATGGGGACCCTTACGGCAGTAATTTGGACGGTAATTTAGCCTTAGAACATCCTTGCGCCCCAAGCGTCTTTTCGATACAGTTACCCCCTTAAAAGACCACCCCTTTGGGTGGTCAATTTTGATCCCAAAAACGGGCGTTCAATTAACACCGTAAGTTATTCCATAAGAATGAGTTCGAACTATGGCTGAACAACAAAAAAAGACCGGGGCTTATGACGCCTCCCACATCACCGTTCTCGAGGGTATGCAGGCCGTCCGAAAACGGCCTGCCATGTATATAGGTGACACTTCGGTCCGCGGTTTGCACCACCTCGTTTATGAGGTTGTTGATAACTCCATTGATGAGGCGCTGGCTGGCTACTGCACCAATGTTCAGGTCCGGCTCAATGCGGATGGATCCTGCACGATTAATGACAATGGCCGCGGCATTCCGGTGGATATGCATCCGACGGAGAAACGACCGGCCGTGGAAGTGGCGCTCACGGTTTTGCATGCCGGTGGAAAGTTTGATAATGACAGCTATAAGGTCTCCGGCGGCTTGCATGGCGTCGGGGTCTCCTGTGTCAACGCGCTGAGTGAGTGGCTGGAAGTGGAAGTGCGGCGCGATGGCCAGATTTATCACCAGCGCTATGAGCGAGGCGTCCCGGTGTCGAAATTGGAAACCATCGGCAAGACGCGCGGAACCGGGACCAAGATTACCTTTTTGCCGGATATTCAGATTTTCACCGGCTCCATTAAATTCGAGTGGGATATTCTGGCGAACCGGTTGCGTGAGCTGGCCTTTCTGAACGGCGGTATTGAAATCCATTTCTCCCAGGAAGAGCCTGGCCGCGAGGAGCTTTTCAAATTCAAGGGCGGAGTGGTGGAATTTGTGGAGCACTTGAATCGCAGCAAAGTGGCCATTCATCCCAAGGTCATTTCCTTTGTCAAAGAGAAGGACAAAATTGAGGTGGAGATTGCGTTCCAGTATACCGACACCTATACCGAGACGATGCTGTGCTTCGCCAATAATATCAACACGATTGAGGGGGGAACCCATCTGAGCGGCTTCCGTTCGGCATTGACGCGTACGGTGAACGCTTACGCCAAGGCCAATAAACTGATCAAAGAGGACAAGGAAAGCCTGTCGGGTGAAGATATCCGCGAAGGCATGACGGCTGTGATCAGTGTTAAGTTGCCCGGTCCGCAGTTTGAGGGGCAGACCAAGACCAAGCTGGGCAACAGTGAGGTTGAAGGAATTGTGGCATCGGTGGTGAATGAAGAACTTGCCACTTATCTTGAGGAACATCCCCCGGTAGCGCGGCGTATCATCGAAAAGGCGCTGCTGTCGGCGCGTGCCCGTGATGCCGCCCGTAAAGCCCGTGACCTGACCCGGCGTAAAGGCGCGCTGGATTCGGCGGCATTGCCGGGCAAGCTGGCCGACTGTTCCGAACGGGATCCCGCCCTGTGTGAATTGTATCTGGTAGAGGGCGACAGCGCCGGGGGGTCGGCCAAGCAGGGCCGGAATCGTGAGTTTCAGGCCATTCTCCCCCTTCGTGGCAAGGTGTTGAACGTGGAGAAGGCGCGTCTGGACAAGATCCTGAATAACAATGAAATCCGGACGATGGTGACCGCCATTGGTGCGGGGATCGGGCAGGATGAGTTCGATGTCTCCAAAGTGCGGTATCACAAGATCATCATCATGACCGATGCCGATGTTGACGGCTCGCATATTCGGACCCTCTTGCTGACATTTTTCTATCGCCAGATGCCGAAGCTGATCGAGAGTGGCTATGTCTATCTGGCCCAGCCGCCTCTTTACAAGGTGAGCCGCAAGAAGCGTGAGGAGTATATTGATACCGACGAAACCTTGACCCGCAAGTTGCTGGAACTGGGCGCCGAGGATTTGACGCTGAAGGTCAGCCGCAATAAAACGCTGGAGACCAATGAGTTGATGTCATTGCTGGAGTTGTTGTTGCAGACGGAGCAGGCGTCGAAGAGCCTGGCGCGGAAAGGGATCAATTTTGAGGAGTATCTCGCCAAACGCAGCAAGGCCGGAGCCTTCCCCCGCTACTATGTGGTGATCGGCAAAGGCGAGACGGCCGAGCATCATTTTATTACCACGGATGAAGAGCTCAAAGCCTTGCGCGAAGAGTCGGAAACAAAACTCGGCGAGCAACTCGAAATCTTTTCCGAGAACGGACATTCCGCGCCAGCCCAGAGCAGCGCGGCATTCCGGATGCAGGAGTTGTATGTGGCCAATTCCCTGGCCAAGGTGATGGGCGCCATCGAGAAAAAAGGGTTTTCGCTCGATCAGTTCAATCTCCATGACAAGCCTTTGTTCACGCTCAAAGATTCAGATGACGTGGAAACTCCGGTTGCCTCCCTGCCGAACCTGCTGGAAGTGATCCGGGAGTTCGGGCGTAAGGGGCTCAACATCCAGCGGTATAAAGGCTTGGGAGAAATGAATCCCGAGCAGCTCTATGAAACCACCATGAATCCCGACAAGCGGAGATTGCTCAAGGTGGTGCAGGAAGATGCCGTCAAGGCCGATGAAATCTTTACCATCCTGATGGGGGATGAAGTGGAACCCCGCCGTAAGTTTATTGAGGACAATGCGCTGAACGTTCAGAATCTGGATATCTAAGTATGTATACACGAAACGAAGTCTTGGCCAATATCAACATCGAAGACGAGATGCAGCGCTCGTATATTGACTACTCCATGAGTGTCATTATCGGGCGCGCCCTGCCGGATGCCCGTGACGGGATGAAGCCCGGCGCAAGGCGTATTCTGTTTGCCATGCGCAACCTCGGGCTCCTGCACAACCGTCCCTATAAGAAATGTGCTTACGTCGTCGGTGAAGTGCTCGGTAAATACCACCCACACGGCGATTCCTCGGTGTATGACACCCTGGTGCGGATGGCGCAATACTTTGCCATGCGCTACATGCTGGTGGATGGGCAGGGAAACTTCGGTAGTATCGACGGGGATAACGCGGCCGCCTACCGGTATACCGAGTCGCGGCTGACGAGCATGGCGGAAGAAATGCTGGCAGATATCGACAAGAATACCGTCGATATGGTGCCGAACTACAATGGTGATCTCATGGAGCCGGCGGTGTTGCCTGCCCGCGTTCCCAATCTGCTCCTGAACGGCAGTACGGGTATCGCCGTCGGGATGGCCACCAATATCCCCCCGCACAACCTGGGCGAACTGGTGGATGCGCTGGTGCACCTGATTGATCACGAGAATGCCTCGGTCGATGACCTGATGAAGTATGTCAAGGGTCCCGACTTTCCCACGGGCGGCATCGTTTGCGGACTGAAACCCATTGCGGACATGTATCGCACCGGGCGCGGTCTGCTGAAGGTGCGGGGCCGGGCCGGGATTGAGGAAGGCAAACAGGGCAAGGAAAGCATCATCATTACGGAGATTCCCTATGCCGTCAACAAGGCCAACCTGATCACGAATATCGCGTATCTGGTTCAGGAGAAGAAGATTGAAGGGATCTCCGACCTGCGGGATGAGTCCAACAAGGACGGCATCCGGATTGTGATTGAACTGAAGCGCGGGGTGGTCGCCAAGGTGGTGTTGAACAACCTCTACAAGCATACCCAGCTTCAAACCACTTTTGGAGCGATCCTGCTGGCGATTGATCAGGGGCGTCCCAAAATCATGACGCTGAAGGAATTACTGGAGGCTTATCTCGACCACCGCTACGATGTGATCCGTCGCCGCACCCAGTTCGAACTCGATAAAGCCGAGGCGCGCGCCCACATTCTGGAGGGCTTGAAGATTGCCCTGGATCATCTGGATGAGGTGGTGAAGATCATTCGCGCCGCCAAGGATCGTGATCACGCCCGGTCCCAGTTGATGGCCAAGTTCGGCTTGAGCGAAATCCAGTCGAACGCGATTCTCGATATGCGCCTCTATCAGTTGACCGGTTTGGAACGGGATAAGCTGGAGGCGGAATACCTGGAATTGATCAAGCTGATCACCTTCCTGCGCGACCTGCTGGCCAGCCGCGAGAAACTGTTCAGCGTTATCCGGGCCGACCTGCTGGAAGTCCGCAAGCAATACGCCGACGAACGTGTCACCAGTCTGGTGCCGGATGAAGGCGAAGTGAATATTGAGGATTTGATTGCCGATCGCGGGTATGTGATCACCATCAGTCACACCGGTTACATCAAGCGTACGGCGGTGAGCACCTACAAGGCCCAGCGGCGCGGGGGTAAAGGCGTGGCGGGAATGGATACCAAGGAGGAGGATTATGTTCAGCACCTCTTTGTGGCCAATACCCACGACTACATCCTGTTCTTTACGCCTACTGGCCGTCTGTATTGGGAGAAGGTGTATGAGGTTCCCGAGGCGAACCGCAACTCCCGCGGGAAAGCCCTGGTCAATATGCTTAATGTCCAGGCTGGCGACAGCATTGCCGCGATGATCAAGGTGCGTGAATTCGCCGAGAATCAGTTTGTGGTGTTTGCCACCGAAAAGGGCGTGGTCAAAAAGACCAATCTGGCGGCATTCAGCAATCCGCGCAGCGCCGGCATCATTGCGATTGCGATTGATGAAGGCGACCGCCTGATCGGGGTCAAGCAGACCGACGGCCACACCGATGTGGTGCTCACCACCCATAACGGGATGAGTATTCGCTTCAACGAAAGTGAACTGCGCGACCAGGGACGTGATACGCGGGGCGTGTGTGGAATTTCGCTGGATGACAATGACAAGGTCGAGAGTCTTGAGATTGTAGATCCGCGCGCCACGTTCCTGGTATGTACCGAAAATGGGTACGGCAAACGAACCGGGTTTGATGAATACCGGGTTCAGCACCGCGGCGGCCGCGGCTTGATGACCATCCGTACCTCGGATCGTAATGGCGCCATCGTGGGCGCTCATGCGGTGCAGGAGGGGGATGCCCTGATGTTGATCACGGCGCAAGGCCAGATGATCCGGATGCCGGTGGCGGATGTCCGTGTGATCAGTCGTGTCACCCAGGGGGTTCGCCTGATCAACCTGGATGCCGGCGACAAACTGGTGGCTGCCACCACGGTTGAACCGGAAGATGACGAAGTTGGTGATGTCGCCGCGACGGAAGAACCGAAGGCCTGAAAGTGAGTGACCGTGCCATCTGGCACGGTCTATTCGACCACAAAACGCTTCGTAACAATGGCTTTGCATCGTTCGCCGGCGGCATTCTTGCGGCGGAAGTCAGAGTAGATCAACATAAACTCGTTATCACCAAGCGGACACAGGTGTGCGTATCCACAGGTATCGTTCATGAAGTCCTTACTTGCGGGTATGATCACGATCGGTTTGTCCCAACGCTTTGCGGCCGGATCGCGGGTCAGGGCGATGTTTATGCCCGGCCGCCCATAGGTAGCCACCGTGATCCCGTTCTTCAGGGTGATCACCTTGGGCTTGGCGCCATGATTGTCAAACACCTCGGGTTTGCTCCAAGTACGACCTCTGTCCAGGGAATGCGCCAAGTATAGCGGACCTGGCGTCGTAAAGGTTGAACGGAGAAAGCAAAGCATGGATCCATCTGGTGCAAACCCCAGCCAGGGTTCACAAAACCCCATTTTCTGCTTCCACTGCGGATCCGCTGCTTGATCAGGTTGGTAGGCGATCTCTCCCACGTTCGTCCATGAATGCCCGTTATCGAGCGATTCAAACACCAACGCCGGATTGTAGGGTTGAAGTTCCTTACTATCGGCATCCGTGAAACGCCGATCCATATTTACAGCATACAAGGCCGGGTTTTCTCCCTTCCGCGAGGGGGCAAGAAGGATCTGTTGGAAGAAAGGATACATCAGCATCCCTTCCCGCACACAGCGGGATTCGCCGCGGATGGTGACGGTGCACGTCTCATCCTTCCATGCATCTTTTCCAGTATCACCTTTTGCACGGCGTTTGAAGAACCACCAGTTGGGTTGCAGGCGGGCGATCTCTCTCGCGTCATAATGCCGATTCTCGTGCCAATTGGTCGCAACCGAGAACTGTTTTGGGAGTTGAATCTTGCTGGCATCCGGACCAGCCTTCCGCTGATTCATGAATCCCTCTCCGTTAGGTAACTCCACAGCAGAAAGTTCGTCGGCCATGACCGTCGCTTCCGGCGCCCATTGGTTTTTGTCCAGATCGTACTTAAATACAGGTCCGAGTACATGATTCATGACCGCTGCATCGCGATGATTGCTGAAGGTGGCGTAGACATTACCATCGGACAAGTGAGCGATAACAGGAAACTGCCAGAAACCCCACTCGCTCTTGGCGAACGGACGCATATCCACAACAGATTCTGCTTTCATCACGATCTTGACGGGATTGGATTCTAATTCAACAGCCGCCTTTGCCAAGCCACTTCCCAGCCAAACAATCCCTGAGATCATCACCAACATTCGAAAGATTTTCATCGTTGACGCTTTTCCTCCACGAACCGTTGTGCTGCAAAGAAATGTCCATCACTAAACCTGCGATGCATATTAGCGGACACGTTGACGGGTAATCAATATCTCTGTCGGTAATCCATTTTTCATCATTTCCCGCCGTGCTCTTGACCTTGCCTCCCGTTTTCGTCATCTTGCGCTATAGCGCACCATGAATTTGCTTCCCATATTTGAAATCGAGCCGACTTTGGTCAGGGCCTGTGACGGAAATAACACCCGGCTTGTCATTCAGGCGCCTACTGGGTCAGGTAAATCCACTCAGATTCCGCAGATGCTGCTGGATCGTGGGATTGTTCCTGAAGGCCGTCAGATTGTCATTCTTCAACCCCGCCGCCTGGCGGCCAGATTGTTGGCCACAAGGGTTGCCGCAGAACGAAGATCGGCGATCGGTAGAGCAGTGGGGTATCAGGTTCGCTTTGAAAACAGGATCAGTGCGGATACCAGGATTGTTTTTGTGACAGAAGGGATTCTGCTGCGTCGGTTGATCAGTGATCCGGAACTCTCCGGTGTCGGGGCGATCATTTTCGACGAATTTCATGAACGGCATTTATTTGGCGATATCACCTTGGCCCGTGCCCTCCAGTTGCAGAAAACCCTGCGCCCGGACATGAGACTGATTGTCATGTCGGCCACCCTGGATAAAACCGCCCTGGAGCAGTATCTCACGCCCTGCAAGGTGCTACGGTCGGAAGGCCGCATGTATCCAGTCCGGATCGAATACCTACCCAAGCCGGTTGATAGCAACCGGATCCCGATTTGGGAAACTGCGGCCTCGGAAACCGCCCGCCTGTTGGCTCAGGAACGGGATGGCGATGTGCTGGTCTTTATGCCGGGTTCCTATGAAATTCACCGGACCATTCAGGCGTTGAACGGAAAGGCGGAAACCCGGGGTTGTTTGATTTGCCCTCTGCACGGTGAGTTGGCGCCAAGGGATCAGGATGCCGCCGTGGCGCCCGGTGAGCGCCGGAAGATCATCGTCTCCACCAATGTGGCGGAAACCTCGCTGACGATTGAAGGCGTGAGACTGGTCGTGGATGGTGGGTTAGCCCGTGTTGCCCGCTTTGATCCCTACCGAGGCATTGACACCCTCTGGATTGAGAAGATCAGTCAGGCTTCGGCTGACCAACGTGCAGGACGAGCGGGCCGTATGGCGCCCGGAGTCTGTGTGCGGCTTTGGACGGAGCGTGAACAGAGCGAACGGCCTCCCAGGGAAATCCCTGAAATCCGCCGCGTGGATTTAGCGGAAACGCTTCTGATGCTGAAGGCGTCAGGTTGCCCGGATGCCAAAACCTTTCCCTGGTTCGAACCACCCGAAGACCGAACCCTGACGCGGGCGGAGATGCTGTTGCGTGATCTCGGCGCGGCGGATGAGAAGACTGGCCATATCACCGGGGTGGGCCGGGGAATGCTGGCCTTTCCACTGCATCCCCGCTATGCCCGCATGCTGATGGCGGCGGCGGAGGTGGGGCGTGTCAGGACAGTGGCGCTGATTGCGGCCATGACGCAGGAGCGGGGCCTCCTGGTCAAACGTACCGACTCCCATGTTGAAGAGCAGCGTGATCGGCGACTGGGCGACGAGGTGTTGTCAGATTTCTTTCAACTTATGCGGGCATGGAGCGAAGCCGAGTCGCATGATTACAATGTGGATTATTGCCGTGGTCTGGGGATTCATGCCGGTGTAGCGCGTCAGGCCGGGCGACTCTATGAGATGTTCTGCCGGATAGCGGAGGGGCAGGGACTGTCCCTTGAGCCGGAGATTGTGGCGGATGATGCTGTTCGGCGCTGTGTGTTGGCCGGCTTTGCCGACCAGGTGGCACGTCGTCTGGATGGCGGGACCTTGCGCTGCGAACTGGTCCATGGCCGGCGTGGCGTATTGGAACGGGCCTCAGTGGTGCGGAAAAGCGCCTTTGTGGTGGCGGCGGAAGTGCGTGAGGTGGAAAGCGGCTTTGCCAAGAAGCCTGCGCCGGTTGGTTCCAAAGGCGATATGGATGTGTTGCTCTCCCTGGTGACGGCAATTGAACCTGAATGGCTTGAGGAATTATTCCCGGGTTCAGTGCGTGAGGAGCAACAGGTGCGCTTTGACGATTCCCGACGGGTCATTGCCGAGCGTGGCCGCTTTTATCATGACCTTGTATTGGAAATGAAGCGGGGCGGAAATCCGGCGGAGGGGGAGGCGGCGAGTCTGCTGGCGGATGAAGTCCAGGCGGGCCGTTGTACATTGAAGAACTGGACCGACGATGTTGATCAGTGGCTTCTGCGGGTCAACTTGCTGCGAAAATGGTGTCCGGAACTTGAATTGCCGGAGATCACGGCGGAAGACCGACGCCTGATGATCGAAGAGATTTGCATGGGTGCGTTCAGTGTGAAGGAAGTGAAGGAACGTCCCGTTTTTCCGGTGGTGAAAAATTGGCTGGATGGACGGAAGCAATCCCTTTTGGATAAACAGGCTCCAGAGAAGATTGATCTGCCAGGTGGTCGGAAAGTGAAAGTCCTGTATTCCGAAAGCAATCCGCCGACCATTGCGGCCCGGATCCAGGATCTTTACGGGGTGGAGGGCAGTTTGCGCATTGCGATGGGGCGCCAACTGGTGACGATCCAGGTGCTCGCGCCAAATTACCGCCCGGTGCAAGTTACCTCGGATTTAACCACCTTCTGGCGCGAGGGCTATCCCAAGGCCAAGAAGGAACTCCAGCGGAAATACCCGAAGCACAAATGGCTGTGATCCGTATAGGTAGGGCGGCCACGCCGTTGGCCGCCGCGGCGCTCGACGGCTCGTGCTTCGTAGCGAAGGAAGCCTTCGCTGACTTCGCAGAGTAGTACGCGAGCGCCCTACCAAGATCATATCGGACAATAATAAGACAGTTAATATTTCCCCTGCCCGTAATAGGCGTTGGCGCCGTGTTTTCTCAGGTAATGCTTGTCCAGCAGCACCTTCGGGACGGCTTTAGTGGCCGGGGCAATGCGCAAGGTCTCGGAGGCCAGCTTACAGAGGAATTCCAGCACCACGGCGCTATCCACTGCTGCTGCCGCCGATTTGCCCCAGGTGAAGGGGCCATGGCTCGCCACGAGTACTCCGGGGAAAGCCGTGGCATCCAGTTTCTTGAATCGTTCAATAATTACCCGGCCGGTATTAACCTCATAGTCGCCAGTGATTTCTTTGCCTGTCAGCGGGCGTGTGCAGGGAACCGACCCATGGTAGTAATCGGCATGAGTAGTCCCGAAAGCCGGGATCTCGTGTTTTGCCTGGGCCCAGGCCGTGGCAAACAGGCTGTGCGTGTGTACCACTCCGCCAAGACCGGGAAAAGCGCGATACAACTCCAAGTGGGTCGGCGTATCGGAACTGGGTTTCAAATCCCCTTCCACCACTTTTCCGGTTGTGAGTGAAACCACCACCATGTGTGCAGGTTTCATCTGGTCATAGGAAACACCCGATGGCTTTATGACTATCAGACCCTGCTGGCGGTCAATCCCGCTAACATTTCCCCACGTCTGGACTACGAGTCCTTCGGCCACAAGCTTGAGGTTTGCGGCGCAGACATCCTTTTTGAGTGTTTCCAGCATCGCGCCCCCTTATTTTCGTGCTTTGTTTCGAATCTCGATCAGGGTCTTCATGACACCATGGAGATTGCCGTTGTAATCCTTCGTGCCGAAGGCATCGTGCAATTGGCGATACAGTTTGTAGAGCTCCTTGTATACGGCATGTGCGGCGGGATTTGGCTGATACACAACCGGCTTCAGTCCGGTCATGGCCTTTTGGGCGGCCGTCACGTTTTTATAAGCTCCCGCCACCACGGCCGCGGCCACCGCTGAACCCAATGCGCAAGTCTGTGCCGAGCGCGAGATTTTCATGGGGCGCCCAATGATATCGGCATAGATCTGCATGACCATGGGGTTTTTCTCGGCAATCCCGCCACAGTTCACCACGGACTTGACCTTCACCCCGTATTCCTCGAACCGGTTGATGATGGTGAGCGCGCCAAAGGCGGTGGCTTCCACCAGGGCGCGATAGATCTCCGCCGGGGTAGTATAAAGCGTCTGCCCAATCAGAAGCCCCGTCAACCGCTGGTCCACAAGGATAGTGCGGTTGCCGTTGTTCCAGTCGAGCGCCAGAAGTCCTGAGGCGCCGGGTTTGAGTTGGGCCGCCTTGCTGGTAAGGGCGACATGGCCCCCGTCCTTGCCGTGAGGCTCAATGTAATTGACGAACCAATTAAATATATCGCCCACAGCCGATTGGCCGGCTTCCATGCCGAAATACCCAGGTAGGATGCTTCCCTTCACAATACCGCAGATGCCGGGAATGTCGGCAAGCTTCCGGTTCCCCGGCGCCACCATCAAGTCGCAGGTGCTGGTACCGATGGTCTTGACCAATGTTCCTTCGCCAATACCGGCGCCGACACCGCCCAGGTGGGCATCGAAGGCCCCGACGGCTACCGGGATTCCGGACGTCAGACCGGTTTTATCTGCCCATTCCGGTGTCAGTCCACCGGTTGCCTCGGAGACATCGTACGCCTTGGCCGCAAGACGGCCCCGCAACGCACCCAGTTTCGGGTGGAGCTTGGAGAGAAATTTGACATCGGGATATCCGCCCCATTCCGCATTGAACATCGCCTTGTGACCGGCGGCACAGACGCCGACCTTGGTCACGCCCGGCTTTTGAGTTCCTGTCAGCATGGCGGGAATCCAGTCGGCCATTTCAACCCAGGTATAGGCGGCGTCAAAAACTTCAGGGCTCGTGCGCAGGCAGTGCCAGACTTTGCTGAAAAACCATTCGCTGCTATAGATGCCGCCGCATTTCGCCAGGTATTGGGGGCGCATCTGGCTGGCTAATGTGGTGATTTTGGAGGCCTCCTCGACGCCGGTGTGGTCTTTCCAGAGCCACGCCATGGCCGCCGGGTGTTTGGCGAATTTTTTGGTCAGGGCCAGCGCGGTGCCGTCCTGGTCAACCGGTAGGGGCGTACTGCCTGTTGTATCCACGCCGATCCCGATCACCTGTGACGGCTTGAATCCCTTGATCTTCTTGGCGGAAGCAGTGAGGGCGGCCTTGATCGTGATTTCGGCGCCTTCCAGATAGTCGGCGGGATGCTGTCGTGCCAGGTTGGGATCGGATGACAGAATGACCCCTTCCTTGCCATGCGAGTAAATGTGTACCGCAGAACCTGCTTCGGCGCCATTGGCCACGTCCACGATCAATGCCCGCACCGAATTCGTCCCGTAATCCAAACCGATTGTATATTTTGCCATAAGTACCTCCTGGCCCGGGCTAGCCGGGATTTAAATATTTAGACAGAATGAAAAAAATATACCAAATGAAACCGTTGATCGATTCTCATTCTGAAAATTATGTTCATTCTGTCTAAATCCTCTTCTGTCCCTTACCGTCCAACCCCTTGTAATAGATGATACGCAATATCGTTCCAGCGCAACTCATTCTTGAGTGTCGCGATCGTGGTACCTTCGCCTATCCGGATCATCTCGATTCCGGTGATGGCGGCGAAGTCCTCAAGGTGCTCCACTGTTACGGCGCTGCTGAAGGCTGAGTGGTGTGCGCCGCCGGCGTAGATCCACGCGGCCGCCGCGGTCTTGAAGTCCGGCAAGGCCTCCCACGTGGCGCAGGCAACCGGAAGTTTGGGCAGGGGGCGAGGCGGTTTAACCACGTTCAGTTCGTTGACAATCAGGCGGAAACGGTTACCCATGTCGACCAGCGTCGCATTCAGCGCCGGACCGGGTTTGGCGGTGAACACCAGGCGGGCCGGGTCATCCTTACCACCGATTCCAAGCGGATGGATTTGCAGCGAAGGCTTGGCCGCGGCGATGGAGGGGCACACCTCCAACATATGGGCGCCCAGCACCAGTGGCCGTTTGGGGTCGAGATGATAGGTGTAGTCCTCCATCCAGCTTGTTCCGCCCTTGAGATCAGCCGCCATGGCCTTCATGCCGCGCAACAGGGCACAGGTTTTCCAGTCTCCTTCGGCGCCGAAGCCGTAGCCTTCAGCCATCAGGCTTTGAACCGCAAGGCCGGGGAGCTGTTTCAAGCCGTGGAGATCCTCGAAGGTGGTTGTGAAGCCTTTGAATCCGCCTTTTTCCAGGAAGGTTCGCAATCCGACTTCAATCCGGGCGGCGTCCTCAAGACGGCTGCGCTTGGCGCCGCCCTTACGAAGGGCCGGTGACACTGTGAAGGCGGCGTCATAGGAAGCGCATTGGGCCGCAATCTCTTTGGAACTGACGGCGTTGATGACGGCGACCAGATCGCCTACGGGATGGGTGTTCACGGAGTAGCCCAAGCGGATCTCGGCGGCGACTTTGTCGCCCTCGGTGACGGCCACCTGCCGCATATTGTCGCCAAACCGCACGAACTTGGCGCCTTGAAGGTCATTCCAGCCGCGCACGGCGCGCTCCCAGGCCGCGATACGATCCTGCACTTCACGATCCTGCCAATGCCCGACGACCACCTTACGTTCCAGGCGCAGGCGGGAGTGGATGAAGCCGTGCTCCCGGTCGCCATGGGCCGATTGGTTCAGGTTCATATAATCCATATCGATGGAGGACCAGGGCAGGTCGCGGTTGAACTGCGTGTGCAGGTGCAACATCGGTTTGCGGAAAGACGAGAGTCCGCCAATCCACATTTTTGAAGGTGAGAAGGTGTGCATCCACAGGATAATGCCGCCGCAGGAAGGATCGTTGTTCGCTTCCGCCAGCGTGTTGCGGATCTCTTCCGGTGTTTTAACCACCGGCTTGAAAATCATCTTCAGTGGCAAACGGCGGGAGGCGTTGAAGCCGTCCACGATTTTGCCTGAATTTTCGGCAACTTGCGCAAGTGTCTTGGGACCATAGAGGTGCTGGCTTCCGGTGATAAACCAAACGGTCAGATTTTCAGCGATATTTTTCATAGGGTCTCCTTATTTTGTAAATTTTGTTCATTCTGTCCAAAATCTATATTTGTATTCACAGCATGACTGCCCTATTAATCTCATATATTGTTTCGAACTCAAATAGAGAAAATGATCATTCGGATGGATAAAACGATCATCAACCAGCGTTACGACTACCTGACGCCCAAAGACCGGCAGTGGGGAATTCACCTTTGCGGGGTCGGGATGCGTCTGACCCCGCCCAATGTTGCCTATCAGGTTTATGAGGACGGCGCTCCCTACCAATGGAAGCACGGGCGAGTGCTGCGGGACTACAGCCTGGTTTACCTCACGCAGGGGCAGGGCGTATTTCGGGTACGCGGCTCGCGGCCACTTCAGGTTACTGCCGGGGATGTTCTTCTGATCCAGCCCGGGGTTTGGCACGATTATGCGCCTGATCCTGAAACAGGTTGGAAGGAATACTGGATGATGTTTAATGGTCGGCAGGTCGAAAAGTTGATTTCCCGGGTTGAGCTTCCGGGGCGGGCGCCGATGATGCATTACGGGGTTGATGAATCGCTGCATCACTTGTTTACGCAAATGCTGGAGGTGGCGGAAGGAATGCCGCCCTTCGCCGGGGTGATCCATGCCGGGCTGGTGTTGCAGATGGCGGCCCTGATCCAGAGCCGGCTTCAACTGCAACGAGAGCAGGGAGGGCGGGAGGAATCATTTGTCCGGCAGGCCAAGCAGCACATGGCTGGCACCCTGGAGAAACCGGTGAATATGCAGGATTTGTCCCACAGTCTGGGCGTAAGCTATCCCCATTTCAGGAGGGTCTTCAAGACGTCCACTGGCATTCCCCCGCAGCAGTACCTGTTGAACCTGCGAGTCAACCGGGCCAAACAATTGATGGAAGAGCCTGGCGTCAAGCTGAGTGACGTGGCCCGGCGCGCCGGGTTCACCGATCCCTATTATTTTTCGCGGGTGTTCAAACAGAAAACCGGCATTCCCCCTTCGCAATGGAGGCGATAGCCGCTGCTCGGTGCGGCTTACGCCGCCCGAGAGCAGCGCGTGTGCGCCCAGCATATAGATATTATTGGGGAATTAATACTCAGTGCTGATATTGCAGGCGGATGCCGGAAAAACCATTTCTCATGGTCAAGTCAGGGAGAAGATGGACAAATGGTTGAGGTGGACAGATAAAATGCCAGCCAATGTTCGCGACGGCTATGCCGCACAGGATTGAAATCTCATCGCTAAATTTTGACTTTTCAATCCATCATTCTCATCGGGGTCCTGGCTTATATTGCAGAATAGCGAGACACCGATGCCCGTAGTTTGTTGCTGATGATGGTGTGATCGCTCCGAAAAGATGTTAAGTCCAGTGTTTAACGGCGATATTTGTTAATGTTCCCGCGCGCCAGCGGCTATTGCAACACCTGTGATATGAAAAGGTCACGCGGTAAGCTACGTTCTTCATGTGCGACAACACAGGGAGAGCGAGATGGCTTACAAACGCGTGACCGCCGGGGAACGTACTCTGATCCAACGCTCGATCGACACTCGGCCTGCGGTGGTGAAGACCCGGCAGAGTGTGGGGCATTGGGAAGGCGATCTGATCAATGGGGCGCGCCAAACGGGCAATCTGGTATTGAAGAAACAGGCTATGAGCCGCCGGGAGTCCATAGGGCTTTGATGCCCCTGAACTTTCAGAGGCACCATCCGTGATGTCCCTGATCCGGTTTATTCCATCCTCAGGGTTGAAAGTATGTTGTGGATGTTCTCAATGAAGACAGGCAGGTAGTCTTCAGCCTTGTGGTCGCGATCATCCTCCAACTTAAAGTCGATGCCACTGGCATGCAAATCATCCTGAGCTTGGCGCATGGTCGTACGCATTTTTGAGGAAATAACGTAGTCATCGGTCTGGTCTGAGCCAATGGCCCAGATTCCGCGCCACAGGGTTGTCAACCCTCGGGCAAGGAGGGGCCAATTGACCCATGCTGGAAAAGGAGCTTTTTTGGAGGTCAGAAACTCCTCCCACTGACCGTGATCCAGCCAGTAGATTTTTATCCGGCCACTGGGCCGTATAAAGACTAATCCGGACGCGGCCATCTCGATTAAGGTGTCTTGCACTCGCTTCTGAGAATAGCCTAGAGCTTGAGCGACACCTGACGGGTGTGCCCCATCATGTGTCAATAAATAGCACAGAATGTCAGCGCGCATTCCGAGGCCAAACAGGGCGCGAAGGCGAAAAGTCAGCGCGCAAGGCTGTTTCATGGCGACGAGTTGGGAGAGAGACCGTGTAGCGATGATAGGCCGAATGAGCCCCAAAGCTGCGAAGTCCGGATCCGGGTTTTCAACCGTGGAAAGCAACGCCTGATAACCGTGCCGGAATAAAGGCTCGATAGATTTCTCCTTTAGGGGTGTGCCCGCAGCAAGTTTGCTCCATTTGGTTGGCGGGTCATGTTTCATCATAATGCGTGCTACGGCAGAAAGAACGCGGGCGTCACCGATGCCATATTTGGTGTGTAGCGTTCGCAATCTCTGGGTGCTTATCCAGCGACTATTGGCATGTAACCAATCCAGGACTTCGTCGAATAATCGTGCTTCGTGCCTGGCAATTTCACTTGTCAAAAGCAGCAAAACTTCGGGATCAATGATCCAATGCGCCTCGATGGCTGACGTGCCAAGAACGCCCAGAGTAGACCATTCCCGCCAGAGAAAGTCAGTGAGGCGCTCCTCTAAACTAGAGCCTAAATTGTTCAGCGATGTGGACATAATTTAAATTCCATAAAACTTCCCGCAGTTTCTTGCGGTGGCGGTCCGATATTGAGTGCGCCGATAGCCAGGCAACGGCAGTCCGCATTTCTTCTTCCGAGGGGGCAAGTTTCATCAAATCCTGAAAATGGATTATTTCACGGTCTGATACTAGGCATGCGTACAGTTTGAGAGGAATTTGATCCGTACGGCCTATGAAATACACCGTTAGACGTTTTCTGTATTTCTGCTTAGTTAGTCGTTTCTCTATGCCGTCCGGGAGGCCGAAATCAAGAAGGCGGTGAGGGCCAAGGTTGATCCATTTCTGGTCATTGGGCAAAGGCTTCCCTTGATGATCAGTCATTGGCAGACCAAGGTCGCGTGCGACCGTATCAACGATTTCAGGGGGAGTGAATGGCAGGTGTTCCCCTTTAACAAAACGAATGTTGCCATTGTGGTCTTCGGCAACGCAGATGACATCGACATCCCGTGTGTTTCGCCGGATGAGGCCCAGAACATTCAGAGCGGCCCCGCCGCAAACCAGCAAACCTATTGGAGGACTGTCAGCTGCTTCCATGAGTGACGCTAGACGATCCAATGCCCAGTTTATGCTGTCAGAAGAAGTAAACATGGCAAAATAATATACACTGTTGTACTTATGTCAAGTGTAACAGTGTATATTATTGCGTTTTTGAATTTTCCTATAACTCCAAATATGTTTGGGGAAAGTAGTTAAGATCGTCGACTCCATTTTGCACAATGGCAAGATTGAGCCTTGGCAAGGCTGGTTTGCGCTTCTATCATTACTGCCTATGAAAAAATTCATTATAACCAGTTGGATCGCCTGCTGCCTTGCTGCCCAAGGTGCGGAGTATGTTGTCGCTATCAGTGTTGATGGACTGGGATCGACTTACCTGCAAACGATGGTGGCGGCTGGCAAGCTTCCGCATTTCAAACAGCTTCAGGCGGAATCAGCGGGGACAACGAATGCCCGTGCGGATTATAACATCACGATTACCCTGCCGAATCACACCAGTATGGTCACCAGTCGCCGGATCACGGAACCTGAGGGACACAACTGGACCAGCAATACCGATCCCGAAAAAGGCGTGACGATCCATTCCCACAAGGGATCTTATGTGCCTGGCGTCTTTGATGTTGTGCATGACCATGGGCTGAGGACGGGGATGTGGGCGACCAAAACCAAGTTCTCCCTGTACCAAGTTTCGTATGATGAGGCGCATGGTGCCCCGGATGCAATAGCGCCGGATAACGGTCGGAACAAAATGGACTGTTACGTCTATAAGAAATCTTCTGTTGATCTTACGGATAGCTTCCTGTCGACGATGACGAATCAGCCTTGCCAATTTGCATTTGTCCATTTCGGTGAATGTGATGCTGCTGGCCACACTCATGGCTGGGGCAGTGAGGCTTATAATGCCGCTTTGGTTGTGCTGGATAATCAACTGGGCCGGATTATGAACCTCATCGCCACTGATCCGAAATTGAAGGGTAAAACAGACTTGATCGTTACCGCCGACCACGGAGGCGAGGGGAACAATCACGGTGATGCGACCAAACCGCTGGATTACACGATTCCCTTTTATGTCTGGGGTGCTGGTGTCACCCAGGGGGACCTGTATTCCTTAAACATGGGTACCCGCCAGTCCCCGGGCGAAGGGCGCCCGGATTTCGCCGCACCCAAACAACCCGTCCGCAATGGCGAGGTCGGCAATCTGGCCCTGACTTTGCTGGGGCTACCTGCGATCCCGGGCTCGATGATCGATGCCAAACAGGATCTGCAGGTCGGGGCTGTTGTAAAATAATGTTACGCTTTGTTTTTCTTGTCGCGCTTGGCCTGTTTCTTTTCGGCCGGTGTTTTCAACGCAACTTTTTTCGTTTCCCGCTTGCTGTCTCTTGGTTTTGACATGATTTCTACTCCTGTATGGTTGACATTGCTGTTCTATGGAAGGAACTATTACAACTTGCTGGCCTGTAAGCAATTCAGATTCACATACCAAAGTTACGGTCGGGACAGAGCCCGCCCCTCCAGGTTTTGAAATCTTTCTATATTCAATAATGGAGGGACGACCTCTGTGTCGTCCGGTAAAGGTAGAGAATGGCTCCTCACACCGCTTCCGGCCTGTGCTTCGCGAGTTGCATTGGGGCTGTACCACCGCCTGCCGAGAAAGGCCTCAGACGCAAATCAAACTTGAAGGGGCCCGGTTTCAGCAGGTAGGCCTCGGTCGGGCCGGGTCCGCAACTGGCAGAGCCGATACCGTTATGGCTGTGGTCCAGATGCACGATGATCTCGTCGCGAGGAATCAGATCAATCGTGTGCCGTGCCTTCTCGAAGTCCATCGTGCTATAACGATGCGCACTGAAATTGATCAGTTCTGTTCCTGCGGCCAGTAAGCCCAACCCTTCCCGGGTTCCCAGGCTGACCCATTTCACATCGGTGCGATTCCCGTTTTCCTGGGGAAAGATATAGGGAGTGTACAACTCATCTACGCTGGCTTTCCATAGCCCGAACCGGTTGGCCTGCTTCGTGTCGGAGTAACTCTCGCCCGGTCCGCGCCCGAACCATTGGGCTTGCCCGAAAGAAACAGGAAGCGACATTTCAAGGCCGATGCGGGGAAGTGTTTCCGGCCACTGCCCCTGGGGTTCCCCCTGGATCTCCAGGGTCAGGTCGCCGCTTCCATAAAGTGTGTAGGTATACTCGCACAGGAATCCGCATCCCAAGATCGGTGGTGCAATGCGGACCTGCGCCTTGATTCTAACGGCTTTCCCCCCCGCGAGGGTTTCCACTTCCACCCGGTTGGTCCGATGCTGAAGCCAATGCAGGCCCGCATCCCGCCAGGGTTTGGCGTTCGACCAGGACCGGTCATTGTCGGTTGTAGCCCGCCAGAAGTTGAGGCGGGGACCCGTTTTCAGGATCGGCTGGTTCTGGTGTTGCCAGGACGAAATCACAGCCCGGACTTTATCAAAGGTAAACTCAAAAGATGTGCCTTTCACGCAGACATGGGTGTCGCTTTCTCTCACCGTCAGCGCCGGCATGTCGGTTGTTTTCACAAGGGCGGCGCTGGATGCCTTCACGGGTAATTCGAACTGGGCCCAGGCCATTTCAAACCCTGCGGATGCCCACGCCTCGTCTGCCGCCAGTCTGAATGACAGGTTGAGATGGTAGACTGTCCCGGGCAGGGACTGCTCTGGAAGCGTATAGGGAAGAGTGATGGTCTTGCTCTTGCGCCCGGGGATGGAGGGCAATTTGTATTGCCCTGTCTGGACCGGTTTTCCATCCGCCATAATCGTCCAGGACAAGCTGAACCGGCTTAAATCCGCGAAGTCGTAGCGGTTAAGGATGCATACTTTTCCGGTGGCAAGATCCACTGATCCGACGTGAACCGGTTCGATAATCTTTTTGTACTCAATCAAGCCCGGCGAGGGTTGGCGGTCGGGAAATACCAGTCCGTCACAGACAAAGTTCCCGTCATTGGGTTCGTCGCCAAAATCACCGCCATAAACAAAATATTCCCGTCCGTCGGCGGTTTTGCGGCGAATTCCATGATCCGCCCATTCCCAGACAAATGCGCCCATCAGGCGGTCATATTGCCAGATGAGATCCCAGTATTCCTTGAGGCCGCCGGGGCCGTTGCCCATGGCGTGGGCATATTCGCACAGGACAAAAGGCTGGCCGGTAAAGCTCCGGCCCGGTTCCGGTGTGGCATTTGTGATTTTCCGGTAGCCTTCTTCATCCCCGCTTCCAATGGCCAATACTTGATCTACCGGGGGATACATCCGGCTATAGACATCCGCGGTTTTTAAAAGATAATCCCCTTCATAATGGATGGGACGGGTAGGATCCAATTCCCGGGCGCACTTTGCCATGGCGAGATGATTGACCCCGAAATTTGCCTCATTGCCCATCGACCACATCACGATGGACGGATGGTTCTTGTCCCGCTCAACCATGCGTACCATGCGGTCGGTACAGGCGTCCTGCCAGGCCGGGTCTTCGGTCGGATTGCCGGCCCAGTTTTTCATGGCGCAGAACCCGTGTGACTCCAAATCACACTCATCGATGAGGTAAATTCCGTACTGATCGCACAGGTCATACCAGCGGGGATCATCGGGATAATGCGAGGTGCGGACGGCATTAATGTTGTGTTGTTTCATCAGCAGGATGTCCGCAACCATGGCTTCGAGGGTCAGTGCACGTCCCAGGTCAGGATGGGTCTCGTGACGGTTGACGCCTTTGAGCTTGATGCCGACGCCATTGACCAGGAATACCTCGCCCTTGATTTCCACGGAACGAAAGCCGACACACTGGGGGATGACGGCAATGACTTTGTTTTTTTCGTTCCGGACTGTGAGGAGCAGGGTATAGAGGTAGGGGATTTCCGCTGACCAGAGATGCGGAGCGGACACCTCGCCTGACAGGAGGATTTCCTGTCGGCTACCGGGCGTTGCGGTTGCTTTTGCCTTGAGCGGAGAGGGGAACACCGGTTTCCCATCCGCATCCAGCAACTCGGCCTCCACGGAGGCTTTGGCGGGGATGGAGGTCGTGTTGCTGAGCAACACCCGCAGATCCAGTCCGGCATCAACCTGATTTTTTTTCAACGGGGTGCGGATCCGGACATCGGCTACATGCAGTGCGGGCAGGGCCAGCAGATAGACGTCGCGGAAAATGCCGCTCAACCACCACATATCCTGGTCTTCGCAGTAGGTCCCGTCCGACCATTGGTAGACGCGAACCGCCAGTGTGTTAATGCCGGGTTTGGCGATGGCCGTGATATCAAACTCGGCAGGGATGCGGCTGCCTTTACTGAATCCGACGGCCTTGCCGTTGACCCAGACATGAAAGGCGGAATCAACGCCCTCAAATCGCAGGATCAGATTCTGCCCCTGCCAGTCGTCGCCGATATGGAATTCACGCCGGTAGGATCCCGTCGGGTTTTCAGTGGGCACATGAGGGGGATCGGTGGGGAAGGGAAATTGGACGTTGGTATAATGAGGACGGCCATACCCCTGCATTTGCCAATTGCCCGGGACGGCGATATTGTCCCATTGGCTTACATCAAACGTCGGCTTGAAGAAATCGGCGGGTGCCTCGATGGGGGTCGGATCGTAGTGGAATTTCCAGTTGCCGTTCAAAAGTTGGAACCAGGGCGTTTCTGTCCGTTGAAGCGTTAAGGCGGAGGTCGCATCCGGGTAGTGGAAAAAATAACTTCTGGCCGGTAAACGGTTCCGGTTGGTCAAAGCGGGATTCTGCCAATCACAAGATAAAGGTGTGCTCATCGCGATATTCCTTATGTTTCGTTCAGACTTTTTGCCCCACCATGGAGCATCATCGGACGGGAGAGTAATCTATCCGCCATTGAACGCCAAAGATATTTTGAGTGGCTTGATTTTGGAGTGCGGCGGCTTGACGCCGCTTTTCTTAGGCGCCGCTCGATGCGCCGTTGGCAATCTGTTCGAATGCGCTTCGATGTATCTGCATCCCGTCAAGCCGGGCTGCGGGAAAGCGGCGTCAAGCCGCCGCACTCCAAACTATTGGTGATATTGACCCGAAGCATAAGCTGTAATACCATGGCTAAAGTTTAATGAAGGAGGCAGTTATGAAAATTGCAATCATGGCATTAACAACAATACTGCTCGCGGGTTTTGCGGGCGCAGGAGAGACAGAAATGACGACGAATGTGACGACCAATACAACGGTGGTGATGGCGACTTCCGAGGGAAATATCGAGATTGAACTGTTTGCCGACAAGGCGCCGATCTCTGTCAGTAACTTCCTGGCCTATGTGGATGCCGGATTTTATGACAACACGGTGTTCCACCGCGTGATTCCTAATTTCATGATCCAGGGTGGCGGTTTTGAGACCAACATGAACCAGAAGACCACCAAGGCCCCGATCAAGAATGAGGCTAAGAACGGGCTCAAGAATGATCGTGGCACGCTGGCGATGGCTCGCACGGCGGTTGTGGATAGCGCCACCTCGCAGTTTTTCATCAATGTGGCCAACAACGACTTCCTCAACAATGGCGCCCGCGACTTTGGGTATGCCGTATTCGCCAAGGTCTCGGCCGGCATGGATGTGGTGGATAAAATCGCCGCCGTCAAGACGACCACGAAGAACGGTATGGGCGATGTCCCCGCCACCGCTGTCGTGATCAAGTCGGTGAAGAGAAAGTAAAAGACAGTATCGAGAAGTCAGGATTCAGGAGTCAGAATCGGCTCAGCCGGTTCGGCTCCTGAATTTTTTTGAGCCAATAAATCGTCATGAGTTAATAATTTTATTGATATAGCTCATAATTACGTTATAAATGAGTTATATTTACATAGGATATTGATCATGACGTGGAATTGGCAACAGGATGATTGGCCTCACTTCCGATACAAAGATCAGGTGTTGGCGCCATTGGAGAATCGTTTCCTTCGGCAATCAGGGGAATTGTGCGGTGCGTTTCGATATCTTACGCCGGAAGATAAACAGGGGTTGACGGTTACCTTAATCAGCGAGGAATCCCTCAAAACATCCGAAATTGAAGGAGAATATCTCAATCGGGATAGTCTGCAGTCTTCTATTCGCCGGCAGTTTGGATTGCAGGCCGATGAAAGGAAGATTCCATCTGCCGAGCACGGTCTTTCGGAAATGATGGTGAATCTCTATAAGACCTATGCGGCCCCACTCACTCATGAGACGCTCTTTGCGTGGCATGACGCGTTGACAAAAGGGCGGCGAGATCTGATGGAAAAGGGGGGATATCGCAGCCATAGTGATCCCATGATGGTATGCTCACCGTCGCGAAGCACCCGTGCTTCCACGAAAGACAAAGCCTCGCGCAGGGCCTGCACCTCATAACCATTTGCTGTCAGCAGGGCGCGATCTCCGGCCCAGGAGGCGGCGAGTGATTCCACAGTATCGTGAAAGAGGTCAATATCACGGGATTTCCGGGGCGTCTGAAGCAATTGGTTGAGTGCCACTCCGCCTGCCACGTAACTCTCGCCCATTTCCCGGCGTCGGGCAGCCAGTAGTCTTAGGATACCGCTTTGAAATGAAGAGATAGCCATTGTCGTAGTTTTTCCGCACGCTGAAAAGCAGATCGGTCGCCGTATCGTTCAATGAGATCTAGAACCCGTAGCGCCTCGTCGAGGGTGTGGGCTGAGAAATCGGGACCGTTAGCCAGTAGTCATTGCAACAGTATCATCTAAAGCGGAGTTCCGTCTTCAAGTGCATCTGTTAAGAGCGCAAGATTGTCATGTTGAGAGCCGAA
>Ga0118677_10001766_pt1 | contig 45056 bp, 38 predicted proteins | sample AliMusrvi5mmetaG_FD_86154 | JGI IMG/M metagenome (GOLD analysis project Ga0118677, IMG submission 86154) | reverse complement strand
AATATATCTAGTATAATATTGTGTGGTGTTCTAGGAATAAATTCCATAAGAAACTCCATTTTAATAAAATTTTCATAACTTTGTGATAGCCAGGCAGAATCTGATAATATACTTGAAGGATAATACACTAACTGATCACTTTTTGCAGAAATTGCTGGATACTGTAATGGGTTATTTACCCAAATATCTAATTTTGCATCAAAATCTAAAATTTCATCACCATTTTTTAAATAAGTACTCTCCCCAAATCCATAATAAGAAACTCCTCGATAATAGTAATATTTATTTGTTGTAGTTGCTGTTACAACCGTATAAACAATGAAAGCACACGGTCCTATTGCATTTAAACAGTAAAGATTAATAGTTTTAATATTTTGAAATTCTTCATCAGTTAAGTGAATTATAACTACATGATTTCCTACATTTGATGACGTATTACTTGATGTAGAAAGCCATTTAATTGGTGTAACATGTAATATTATTTTAGAATTTTTTAATACTTCAATAGATGATAATACTATTCCAAATTTTGGAAATTCACCAAGTAATAAAATTGGATGACCAAATTTTGGTCCACCTAAAATGCCATACATTAACGGAAAGGCCAAATCTGAACTAGTTGAACCAAGTCCACGACCAAATAAAATATTTGCGGAATTTGGTAAGTTAATAAATAAATCATTGTCACTAAATTGATAAACTGCAACTTCAGTAGTTAAAGTTTCAACTTCAACTGCAACTGCAACTTCAACTGCAATTTCAACTGCAACTTCAACTGCAACGTCAACTTCAATTGCAACGTCAACTTCAACTTCAACTTCAACGTCAACAAATTTAATATCTTCAACTGCTCGAAGTAGCGTAGCACTGACTTCTTGACCACAATCTCCGGTATTAACACTCGAGAGTGTTATTGGGTTAATTGAAGTAACTTGAATTCCATTTTCTGTACTGATACAATATGCAACAATAGCAAATGTATTATTTCCAACAGTTGCTTGATCTAAAGTTACTGGTAATATAGAAAGTTGATTGCCACCATCAAATAAAGTAATAAAAGCACCAGTAAAATGTCTTAATGCTTGACTTTGATAACCCGTAACACCAATAAATAATTCATGTTCTTCTGTTTCATGGAATACTGCCCCAACTGCCTACACTCAGTCCTTGGCAATAGTCGGCAGTAATAATGCTTACACTACTGCCAACTATACCATCCCCAAAAATTCCCCCGGTTGTTATTCATGGGGCGAGAGACTAACTCTATCTCCTTCCTCAACAACGGCTACCAGTAATCGGGGATTACCTGCTGAGACAGTATTGGCAACCACCCCAGCAATCGTGACCTCAGCATCTGCCCTAGCGGTCGTAGCCGGAAATAATTTGTTAGACACAATTACTGTTTCTAGTAATCAGGGAGAGAGCGGAACGATTTCGGCAACTCTGTACGGACCAGCCACTCCGGTAAATGGAAGCTGTGATGGCGTAGACTGGACTTCAATACCACACGCTACCCCCATTAGCGTAGCGGTGGACGGAAGCGTAATGAGCGGGAATGGAAACTTTGTGGCAAGCACCCCTGCCCCAATCTCATTTTCCTCCCCTGGTTGTTATTCATGGGCTGACACGCTAACACTTAATCCATCAGGAGACATAGCAACAAGTGTTGTAGGACAGATGGCGGAGACGACCTTGGTCACGCTCCCCAGTATTGTTACCACCGCGTCATCTTCCCAAATTACTACTGGCAACTCCCTAAGTGACAGCATTGTAGTTTCCAATAATCAGGGAGAAGATGGAACGATTACCTCCACTCTTTATGGACCCGTGCCTTCTGTTAATAGTTCATGTTCTAGTGTTGGCTGGGCAAACGCTCCAGTTGCGAATACTCAGACCGTCTCCGTGCCAGGAGGAACGACAAATGGAAACGGAACGTTCTTAACGGCCGCCGTCCCCGTTTCTGCTCCCGGTTGTTATTCATGGGCAGAAAGTCTAATTCTTACTCCTTCTAAAGCAACCGCAATAGATCCAGTTGGCAATCCCAACGAAACCACTAATGTGTTTACTCCACCATCAGTGACCACCACAACCTCCACGGCAAGCATTATAGGAAGCGGTGCTCTTAGTGATACCGTTTTCATCAGCAGTTTTCCCAATGCCGCTACTGTAGTTTCTAAGGACTCACTCATCGGACCCGTCGCTCCAAACAACGGTTCTTGTAGTGGACTAAATTGGGTTGGCGCTCAGGTGGTTGGAACGGCTCCAGATGCAAACGTAAACCCCAACTCTTCCTATGTCACCCCACCCATAAACGTTTCAGCTCCGGGTTGTTATACGTGGGCCCAGGTTACGATGATTAATGGGATGCCTTACGCCCTAGAGCTGGGCTCCTCTTCGGAAACTACTCTTGTAAGTTCTGCTCCTAGTCCAAATACCATCCAAAGCGGTATGGCAAAGTTCTCAATGTCGGCCAGGTGGCCCCTACTGACCGGTAGCGGGGGGATCTTGGCCCTCTTGGCAGCAGTTATAGCTATCTCAGTGATGTCTGTTAAAAGGCGAAGGAACTAACCCTCTTGCGGGATTTGTAACTTTTGGCCATTCCGCCCCCTATCTCGGTATTCTCAGCCTTGAGCAGTCAGATAAAGATTCTGACTGGAGAGAGGTATTGAGAGATGAAGAGAATCAAGAGATCAACAGCACCCAGGGCATTGTCAGCGACTATTACCACCATAGTATTATTAGCGAGTGGAGTAACTGTATCGGCATGTTCTTCTGGTAGTACAAGTGCCCAGGAAAAGTCCGTATCCAGTGTATCGGTTCAAAAGAGATCTGGCCTCACGACGACAACTGATAAATCTCCATCAGGTGGACTAATCGCGAAGAGTGGCACTCCGTCGAGCCAAACAACCCCAAGCGCTGCGAAGTCATCTTCGGGAGGATCGTTGTCGGGCGGGTCAAGTTCTAGTTCAACAAACAAAGCGTCAGGTGGCGGAAGTGGGACCCCTTATACTCCTCCTGCCCCTCCAACAACCACCCCTCCTGTTGCTACTCCTCCACCTCCGTCTGGTCCCTGTAATGGGGCTAGCTGTATCATGTATGGAGATAACGGCGTAGTTGGCGCCCTGAATGCCCTAAGGGCAGCACATGGACTCCCTCCGGTCACTAGTTCTTCATCAACCAGCTTGACCCAAAACTGTGCACTAAACGGAAATGGTTCTCCATGTGGAACTAGCGAAGCAGCAACCGGCGTTATTGGAAATTCAGCAGATGGCAACCAGGCGGTTAATAACTGGATGTCCGTATCTTCAAGCCTCTTACTCGAACCCGGTGTTAGCGCTGGGGGTGCCTATAACTTTCATGTCGATGTTGGTTGGGCGTGGGTTGCTGGAGCAGGGCATGGCTACGTAGCCGTCATCTCGGTTTGTGCTAATACTCCAAATGCTGTGGTGTATTGCTGAAAGGCCTGAGTTACCAGCAATTGCCTAAATAGATGGAGTGATACTCCGAAGAAACCAAAGTGGTAAAATAGAAGTCAATAAGTAAGCGAGGTGGCTCATGGATATCGGTGTAACAGCCCGAAAGCCGAAGGTCTATATACCTGTCTCTTTGGCCATACTGCTTGTGATTGTCGCTGCCTTTGCTCTTTTCTCAAGTTCAGGAGGAGCTAAGTCTTCTACCCAAAAGAGCGCTGTTGCGACGACGTCGAGTACTCCAACGTCGAGCCAGAGCTCAGATTCGCAGTCACCAACCTCTACTTCTAAAAGCAATGCTGCGAAGTCTGGCTCCAGTTCTGGCACCAACAAGTCAAGCGGTTCAACATCGGGGAATAATAATTCAGGTGGTTCATCATCAGGGAACAAGAGTTCTGGTGGGTCGAGCGCATCAACTGGTCCACTAAAAGTTACTGGTCCTTCTTCTGGAGGCGGAGGAAGTAATCCTCCGACCACTACGCCACCTGTGACCGCTCCTCCGACTACTACGCCACCCTCCAATTACATAGTTGCTGACGATGGTGGATTCTTCGCTGCTTATAATTCCTACTGCGCCGCTAATGGATGCATCCAGGCGACTGCCTGGAGAATGAGCGGGGCTACCAATGGGGTAAATACGGGGCAATGCGCTCTAACGGGGTCTCCCGGTGGAAGTTGTGGCGGAGCAAATGGATCCGGAGTTTCTGGGGGAATGTCGGGGAGTGGGCTTTTCAGGCTTCTTTCTACTGAGGGGGTCCTAAGATTTACCTGGACGCCCGGAGCGGTAGTTACGCTTTATGTCGGATGGGCTATGAGATATGACCTTGGTGGATATCTCGGTTATGGCGCTGCTTGCTACTACGATGGGCATGGCGAAAACTGCAGTTAGTTACTATGCCTGCGGGACCAGTTCGCCAAAGTAAGCACGAACAGCAAAAATGTGATTATGTGAACAGCAGTAAGGAATAACAGCTCTTGGATTTTCATGCCACATGGCAAAACAGAGGAGAAGCCAAATGACTAAGTCAAAGAACCAGTTTGGGTTGGCAGGTGTTCTGATCGCAGTTGTTGGGTTACTTGCTGCTTGTGGTGGAGGGTCTGCCAGCGCTTCTTCTCTCTACAGCCAAGCAAACTCAGCGCTAAGTACTCCGCAGATCTGCACTCCATCTGGATCACCGAGTTCGGCTTTTGGCTATGGATGTGGTTCGCTTCATGTCAATCAGTTAGTGAGCGGAGAGTCGGATTTCCAATGGGCGCAACAAGAAGATGCTGTCTGTTGGGTTTCGGCATCTGGCTTTGTTATTCATGGTGGCGCAATTGGTAGTCAGGGCAGCAAAGTCGCTAGCTCTGTTGGGGGCACTTTCGAGAACCCCACTGGAAGATGCATAAGTGTCCAATCGAGTGCGGCTTCAGGTCAAGCGCAACATCAAACGCCAACTTCGACGACCCGAAACAACGGTGTCACCCTCGCCTCGTTTGGAGGGACCGGCGATGAGATTGACATGCAATTTCCTACTGATAGTCCTGAATTCCTATGGCAACCCATCGTACTCGTCCCTGGTGCCGAGGCAGCTCTGCAGACCTCTGACACGCAGAAGGGGACTGCACCCCCGGGGAAAGCGTGGCTCGAAGTGATCGTTTCGGATGGCGCGGGACGTTGCAATCCGGTTTCGCAGAGCCCGTGTGCGGGCTACATGGATCTGGAGGGGTCAGTGAACAATTGCCCATGCATCTCGGAAGGCTATACGACATACGGCCCCGTGACTGCCACAATCAACGGTCAACAGTATACATTGACGGAAGGAGGGGATGGTGGAGCGGTGACGCTCAGCGCCCCAACCGAAACCAGTACCGAGAATTTTCGAAAATTCTACGCGCTCGTTCCGAAACAATCCGTCATGAGCTTCGAGCTCCACTTGGCTGGGACGACGGAGTCCTACGGTGCCTATCCTCCTTACGTGTTTCCGCAGTGGACTTCGGATGTTTCCATGAATTTGGGCGCTCAGTATGCGCCTTGAGAAATGACCTTGGTGGATATGTCGGGTATGCCCTTGCCTGTATTAATTATGGAACTGGTCAGAACTGCGAATAGTCGCTATACCTGCGGGACCAGTTCGCCAGAGTGAGTACGAACAGCAAAGGTGCGACAGGTATATATTGTGCGAAATTCTGTCGGGGACGCATCAGGGATAACGGGTTTTCTTAAGGAGAATTGATGAATTCATCTGAAATCAACTCAACACATCCGGACAAAAGAAAGAGTGTCAAGCTAGTTGGGAATTCAGTCTCAGTACTTCTAGCGATCGTCTTGGCGATATCCCTGTCTTTGATTGCCGTCTCTCAACAAAATGGTCATTCTGGTGAATCGGAGAACAAATTAAGACAGGCGACTTTTCTTTCCGGGACGAATTGTGATCTATTGACGTCCTTAGACCTTTCTGGCTGCGACTTGAGGGGCCGAAGTTTCTCGCTCGCCTTTGTGAGTCGGCCCATGATCGGGGCAGATTTTTCTGGTGATGATGTTTCGGGTGCAACTTTTAGTGCTGATGCCAGTAACGCGAATTTCTCACATGTTCATTCCACTGGGCAAGGGCCAACGTTTTTTGGGGGATATTCCATAGCAGGGGCAAACTTTGTTGGTGCTCAGATACCAGGTGTAATTTTTACCGGGAACAACGCGGAAAATACCAATTTCGTTAATGCCAACCTGAGTAACGCTCTCCTTGACCTGGCGTTCAATCCAACGGATTTTACAAACGCTGATTTTTCAGGAGCAAATCTCTCTGGTGCCGGAGGTGGAGGTAGAGGAAACTACACTAATGCCAAATTCAATGGGGCAAACCTAAGTGGCTTCATCTTTGGTAGCGATTCAGACCTAACTAATGCCAATCTTCGACTTGCTGTTGTGGCTCAGTCTGCATTTCAATATGGAGTGGTTTGGAGGAATACAACTTGTCCCGATGGAACGAATAGTGATTCACACGGTAACACTTGTGTCAATAACTTGGGCCAAACACCATCTGGCGGAAGTTCAAACGGAGGCAATAACTCCTCTGGCGGAAGTTTAAATGGCGGATTCACTCCCGATCCAGCAGGTAAATCCGCCCCTGAATCTAACGTTTACAGCAATTCCAATTATGTAGCGTTGGGTGATTCATACTCGTCAGGTGAAGGACTTGGGCCATTCACATTGGGGGAGCAGTGCCATCGATCTCCAAATGGCTACCCATCTCTCTTGAATTCTAAACTCAACTTTGCTTCGTTCACTTTCGTTGCCTGTTCGGGTGAACTCGCTGGTCTAGTGAGTTCAATGTTTGATCCAAATGGTCATCGAACCCCTTGGATCACCCTCAGCCACTCGGGTCAGCGCGCCCAAACCAGCGCAATTACTCCAAAAACCAGTCTTGCAACTGTTACGATAGGGGGCAATGATCTTCAGTGGTCTAATCTCGTCAAGAGTTGTATAGGGCTGGAAACACGAGCGAGCGACATGGCCAACGGGATACTATGGCTCTTCGATGAACCTCACGAAGGGCTGGGTACTCTGCCGTATTTCTCAGACTCGGAGAAGTGCTCGGGTACCCTATTACAAGATTGGGCGTTTCTAGGGATTACGAAAGACACAAATTCCGGAGAGCCCATCGTCCCAAGGAGCGCTGGTATTCATTCTGGCATGGAGAATGCACTCAAGGTTGACTATCTCAAAATTAGATTAGGCCCAGGAATTCCTAATCAAACAATGAAATTGCTGGTGATTGGTTACCCGACTCTGTTACATCCATTTGAATCCGGTTATAGTGGTTGTCGGCTTTTCGGATCGGGGAGTAACTGGATCGCTCTTCCGAATCCTGTTTGGAGACAATTTACACAGGCGAATCGCGTACTGAATCAGGAAATTCAGATTGCGGTGAAAAATGCGAACGCAGTACTTAGCAAGAGCTATCCTGACTTTGTAAAGATTCAATACGTGCCACTGGATAAGACGCTTCAGCCACTTAGCTGCGGTATCGGTCCGATTTCGGCTGATCTGAACACTCCCGGCTTCTCGATAACGGATTTGGTTTCACCGGGCTCGTTCCACCCAACTGTCCTCGGCCAATCAAAAATTGCAAGTGCTGTCGAAAATGCATTATGAGGTGGCAGTTGAAAGGCCGACAGAATGGGAACGATTGGACGAAGCTGTATATTTTCATTCAAATTGGCTCAACAACATGTCCTAAATATGAAGATTAGAGAACTGTGTCCGTCTGGTGTCCGTGAGACGTCAAGAAACAACACAAAACGAAGAGAGATAACAACAACACTTCTCTAAGTCCCGTTTGCGTTCCCCCAGGCAGGGGAGTCGTACTGGCGACCCTCTCAAGGTGGAGACACGGGTTCGAATCCCGTTGGGACTGCCAGTCATCGGCTAACCAAGGCCTGGAAGATCCTTGGCTGCCTGCTTGCTCCTCCAGAACACCTGAGTAGTCTCTCTTGAGACACCTGTTGGATTAACAAAAAGGAAAACATGAGTAAAACAGTTCTGGTAACTGGCGCATCTGGATACGTGGGAGGACGCCTTGTCCCCGCACTCCTAAAAGATGGCGTCTCAATACGCTGCTTAGCAAGAACGCCAGCAAAACTTGATGTTGCTCCCTGGAGAGGCGACGTCGAGGTCGTTGAAGGTGAGGTGGGTGGAGATCTCAAGAGCGCTATGCAAGGAATTGATACAGCGATCTATCTGGTTCACTCCATTGGCCAAGGGGAGAATTGGGCAGCAGACGAACAACGTGATGCAAAGAACTTTGCGACCGCTGCTCAAGAGGCTGGCGTGAAAAGAATTATTTATCTCGGTGGATTGGGTCAAGATACTGATGAATTAAGCGTGCATCTTCTTAGTCGTCACCGGGTTGGAGAACTCTTGAAAGAGAGCGGAGCAGAAGTCGTTGAGTTTCGAGCCGGTGTCATTATTGGATCGGGTTCGGCAAGCTTCGAGATGCTGAGGTATCTGGTCGAAGTCCTCCCCGTCATGGTGACCCCTCGGTGGGTGAGTACAAAATGTCAGCCTCTCTCGATCCAAGACGTGATCTCGTATCTCGTTGAAGCAGTCCTTGCAGATGACAACATTGCTGGAATCTACGAAATAGGTGGACCTGATGTCGTCTCGTACGCCGAGATGATGACGCTGTATGCCGACGTTGCAGGATTACCACGGAGGCGGCTCATTACGGTTCCATTTCTCACACCTGGTCTTTCATCGCACTGGGTTGGCTTGGTCACCCCCGTTCCTGTTCCCTTGGCCCGAGAACTTGTTGAATCTTTGGTTAACGAAGTGACGGTGGCATCAAGCAAGGCGAAAGAAACATTTCAGACAACGCCAATGCCATTAGAACTAGCGATTAGCAGGGCTGTTGCAGCGACTGAGGAGAATCGAGTTCCAACAACGTTCAGTGACGCTGACCTTATACATTTTGCTCGGACAGCGACGGATCCAGAGTGGTCGGGCGGGACAGTCTTGAAAGACGTCCGCACAATGACGACGTCGGCGAGTGCAGCAGATATTTATAATGCGGTGATCTCAATCGGTGGCCACAAAGGATGGTATTCAGGGGAGATCCTTTGGCGAATTCGAGGGCTCCTTGATCAACTCGTCGGTGGCCCGGGTCTGCGACGAGGCCGGCAAGAGAAACTTTCGATAGGTGAGCCTCTTGATTTTTGGCGAGTTGAAGACATGATCGTCGATAGACGATTCCGACTTCATGCAGAGATGAGAATGCCTGGAGACGCCTGGTTGACATGGGATATCGAAGAAGGTGCGGGAGGAAGCACGATTACTCAGACCGCCCTCTTTCGCCCCCATGGACTTTCGGGCCGGCTCTACTGGTACTCGGTCGCTCCATTTCATGGATTCGTCTTCCCTGGCATGCTTAAAGGGATCATCGCTGATGCCAAGCAGAGCTCTTAGGCCAACTTCGTCGTTGTCGCTTCAGTGCTCGGGTGGGTAGGGAAGCAGCGGTTCATCTTCTGGAAGATACCCTGCGTCGATGTGGAAATCTGGAGGCGAATAGGTCGAACAGTCCAGTGCATAACGATTGTCCCGGCATAGGGTTTCTCCCCACAAAGGCTACGATGAGGACTCAAGAAGAGATCTGATATCCGGGGGCCTGATGGAGTCGAAGTTCATGGTGATGAGGGGTTTGCTCTCCCAATGACCCAGGTCTCGCCGTCAACTGAACGACCAATCAAAACTCCAGAGACGGGCATCGATGCTCGTTGGCGAGAGTGGTGGTCGTGGCTGCTTCTGGTCGTCGTCACCTTCCCCGCATTGATGCTGGCGAAACCTGGCTGGATTACTGCTGACACCAAGGCCTATCTGTATCTGAATCCATGGAAACTCATCGTGAGTTCTCAATCAATGTGGAACCCAGACGTCAATATGGGAACGGTCACCCATGAACAAATTGGCTATCTCTTTCCAATGGGGCCGTTCTACTGGCTGGTACAAAGTGTCGGGATGCCAATGTGGATTGGCGAGAGGCTTTGGTTTACGGCATTGTTTGTCGCCGCCGGAGGCGGGGTTCTCTACGTTGGAAAGATTCTTGGGCTGAGCCCGCTCGGGCGATTCGTGAGCGCCATGATGTACATGCTCTCACCATTTCTTTTGGACTACATCGGTCGCTCTTCGGTCCTACTTACGCCGTGGGCCGGATTTGGCTGGCTCGTTGGGTTCACAATTCTGGCGTCACGACGTGGCGGCTGGAGGTATCCCGCACTCTTCGCCATTGTCGTCGCAGCAGTCAGTGGCATTAATGCCACGGCCATCCTTTTTGCCGGACTCGGCCCCGTTGCCTTTCTCCTGTTTAGCGTCTTCTTGAAAGAGGCAACATGGCGTCAAGTGTGGAGCGCCGCCTGGCGCATCGCTCTGCTCACGGCGGTGGTGTCATTGTGGTGGGTCGCTGGACTGTGGGCTGAAGCGGCCTACGGATTAAATATTCTCAAGTTCACAGAGACGATTCCAACCGTCATGATGACCTCGTCTCCCTCAGAGATCTTTCGTGGATTGGGGTACTGGTACTTCTATGGTTGGGATCGAATCGACCCATGGGTCACTGCTGGCTCACAGTACATTGCGCACGTCTTCCCCATATTGGTGAGTTTCTCCATTCCTGCCGTAGCGGTACTCTTCGGATTTTTCACGAAGTGGCGATATCGTGCCTTCGCCATCTTCTTGGTTGCTATAGGCGTTGTCCTGGCAGTGAGCGCCTTTCCTTTTAATGCACCAACTCCGTTCGGGCTCTTTTTGAAGGCAGCAGATCAGACCACGATTGGTCTGGCGATGCGCTCAACAAACCGAGTCCTTCCGCTCGTCATCCTTGGGCTGGCACTCCTCCTTGGGGCGGGACTCAGTTCGGTGATTAATACACGACGTTGGGTTGGTTTGAGTGCGACCGTCATTGTTGTTCTCTTGATCATGTACAACATGTTTCCCCTCTTTGGTGGCTCAATGATCCCGTCAAACCTTTCGTTCCCGAATACTCTGCCGAGCTACGTGACCCAGACAGCCAACTATCTCAACTCAACGTCTCCTTCGACCCGAGTCCTAGGTGTCCCAGGAATTGGATTCGGCTACTACCGATGGGGCGTCACGATGGACCAGGTCTGGCCTGGACTACTCACTCGGGCATGGATCGGTAGGGGAGCACAGCCCCAAGGTGAAGCAGCGAGTGTCAATCTCTTGCGGGCGCTTGATGAATCAATTCAAGATGACGTGATCGATCCACACTCAATCGCTCCAATGGCGAGCCTGATGAGTGCCGGGGATATTTTGTTCCAAGGCGATTTTCAATATGAGCGCTTCAGCGGGTTACGCGGCCAGGCCATTTGGAATCAACTTCAACCCACACCTGCCGGACTCGGAACACCAAAGAGTTTCGGTCCCCCAATTTCGATGAACACCTTGATCGGGATGATTAATGACGAACAACAGTTAGCGACGCCAAATACTTCTTCACCAGCTCCATCGCTGGCGGTCTTCCCAGTGAGTCACCCGAGAGATGTTGTTCGAACCGAGCCCTTGACCTCACCATTATTGGTGGCTGGCGATGGTGAAGGTCTGCTCGAAGCGGCCTCGTTTAGCCTCTTTGGCAGATCAACCCCTATTTTTTACTCCGCATCATTTCCGACCGCTAATGAATTAGCGAACGTGGACTCGGCATCATCCACTCTTGCGGTCACCGATTCAAATCTCAAGCGACTCGACACCTGGGGCACGCTGGACTCAACCTATGGTTTTGTGGAAACCGTGGCTCAGAATATGTTGGCGACTGATCCAGCCCAACAATCGATTGCGATGTTTCCTCCTTCGAACTCCTCAACGCAGACAGTGGCGGTTCTCAGTGGCGTCAAATCAGTTGAGGCAACGTCGTATGGAAACCCAATCAATAATTCTCCTGAATACCAACCGTTCAGCGCGATTGATGGAAATCCGAGTACTGCCTGGGTTGAAGGAGCGTTGCAACCCGCAACGGGAGAAGCACTTCAGATCACTGAGCTCCAAGCGATCACAACAAATCATATTCGGGTTCTCCAGCCACAGATGGTGAATCAAAATCGAACGATCACGACGGTTTCCCTCAGCTTTGACGGAAAAGATTCCACCTCAGTGACGCTCAACAGCACGTCGCTGACGCAACCTGGTCAACTCATTAGCTTTCCAACGAAAACGTTCCAGACGCTCAAGATCACGGTCACGGGTGTGACAGGCTCGACGACCTATTTCTCGGGTCTGAGCGGAGTGGGTTTCGCTGAAGTCAAAGTTGGTGACCTGCCACCCGCCACTGAGTCGCTCCGGATGCCAACGGATCTGCTGAATAAGCTTGGAACGCAGTCTTCGTCGCACGATCTCGTCCTCTTGATGCACCGAATTCGAACAAGTGGACTGTTCCCTCGCAGCGACGTTGAGCCAACGCTTCGACGAACAGTCACTCTTCCAACGGCCCGGTCGTTCGGGCTGATCGGTGAGGCTCGAATTTCGAATTCAACCTCTGATCCAACGATCAACCGACTCGTTGGCCGGACCACGTCAACTCAGTTTCCTGCTGGGAGCGCTGGGCGCATCCCAATTACTCAGTCCAACTCGTCGAGTCGACTCTCTCAAGATCTCAATGCCTCGTCATGGGCGGCTGAGGATGGAGATAGTTCAACGGCATGGCAGTCTTCTTTCGTGAACCCTGCCGGTCAGTGGCTCGAATTCAATTTGGCACAACCAACAACGTTTTCAACGCTGGATCTCCAGATCGTCAATGACGGCCGCCACAGTGTGCCCACAAACGTCACGATTACTTCTGGTGGAAGTAGCCGTACTGTGGCGCTTCCTTCTATGGCCATTGCAAAGGGGAAACCCCAAGGTGCCGTTCAAAGTGTTCCCATAGCGTTTGCTCCCTTGACTGGGGATTCGGTTCGGATGACGATTAATACTGCAATCACGTTGTCAAAAAACCAGATCACCATTGACGGAGGGACGCCACCCCCAGTAGGGGTTGGCGAACTGGGCATCCCAAATGTTGTTGAACCATTGACACCAAGCACAATTCCTGAGAATTGCACGAAAGATATTCTGGCAGTCAACTCCTCAGCTCTTGCCACCGCGATCCAAGGCGAGAGTGCAGCAGCTCTGAACCGACAGCCAGTCACGATCTCGACGTGTTCGTCCAATCCTGGATCGATTCCGTTCTCCGTGGGTTCTAACTCCATAGTTTCAGGAAATGGCATGACAACCGGATGGGATATTGACCTCCTGAAGATGACCTCGCCTCATGGTTCAGGCACGACATCCGGATCAGACCAGGCAACCCCATCGGTTCACGTCACGAAAACAAGCCAGTGGTCAACAGACGCAACACTCAAAGGGACTGGGCACGCGTCCTGGTTGGTGTTGGGACAAAGTCTTTCGTCGGGGTGGCATGCGACGCTCAATGGCAAGTCTCTCGGCGAGCCTACGTTGATTGATGGCTACGCCAATGGCTGGAAGATCGGCGCGATTCCAATCGGAGCAACGGAGCACGTGTCATTCGTGTGGACCCCTCAACATGTGGTCAATATTGCCGAGATCATTTCGCTCTTGGGACTACTTGCTGCACTGCTGCTGGCTCTTTGGCCAGTGAGAAAATCTCTTGTCAAGCGAGAACGCAGCGATGATGAGACACCAAGGTTCGTGAACCCACTGTTCTATGAAGGAGCAAATCGAACGCTGAGGACCTCTTTGGTAGCGGGGCTGATCGTGGGAGTTGTCGTTGGAATTTTCACTATTCCTCTCGATGGACTTCTCGCCTTTGCCCTCACGGTCATTGGTTTGAGAAACCATAAAGCAAGGGTGCTCATGCTTCTCGGCTCCGTTGGAGGCTTGGCTCTCGCTGGACTCTCGACCGCCTGGCAACAACACAGCTCGATCTATCCATGGAATCTCAGTTGGCCACTTCACTTTGGTCTTGCCAACGTTGCCTCATGGGTTGCCCTTGGCGTCCTTCTCGTTGACGGTGTCGTCGAGGTCGTGCGCTCCCGCCAGCACGGTGGCACATCGGTCCCCGATGAGAAGAAATCTCCAGAAACTTCGACGTCTGCGTAGGAATGACCGCTGGCGCTTCCCACAGTGGAGAAGAGCGATTTTTCGTGAAAGAATCTCACAGAAGAATCTGATCCAAAAAGGAGAATTTCGATGGCTGTTGCTGATTTCGTTGCAGGTGTCTTTGATGGAGAACCACCATTTCGTATCGAGGCCTATGACGGGAGTGTTGCAGGCCCACTCGATGCGCCACTGACGGTTCGCTTTCTTCGCCAAGACGCAATAACGAGGGCACTGACTCGCCCAGGGGAACTCGGGATTGCCCGGGCGTACGTTGCGGGAGATATTGAACTTGATGGAGCACTTGACTCACTTTTTTCTCTCGAGGTGCCCCCACTTCGAACCGTGATGAACGTGTCAAACATTCGCTCACTCTTAAATCAGACCGGCTTCTCGGTTTTGAAGCCGATCGCACCACCAACGATTGAAGCTCGCCAGAAAGGGCTCCTTCATTCAAAGTCTCGAGACAAGCAAGCCATCTCTCATCACTACGACGTCTCAAATGAGTTTTACGAGATGATCCTTGGACCAACAATGGCGTACTCCTGCGCAGTCTTCGACTCTCCTGAGGACTCGTTGGAGGATGCTCAGATTCGAAAAGTTGATCTCGTTGCTCGAAAGCTTGACCTTGCCCCAGGGATGCGTCTCTTGGACGTGGGCTGTGGATGGGGAACGATGGCTATTCATGCTGCTCGGGTCTACGGAGCCTCGGTCGTTGGCGTGACGCTCTCTGAGCCCCAGCAGCGTTTTGCGACTGAGCGAGCCAAGGCTGCCGGCGTTGCGGACCTCGTTGAGTTTCGAGTCCAAGACTTCCGAGACGTAAACGATGGACCATTTGACGCGATTAGCTCTATTGGAATGTTTGAACATGTGGGACGACGCTCCATGGAGCTCTACATCCGATCGCTGTATCACCTGTTAAAGCCAGGAGGTCGCTTCTTAAACCATGCCATTGGACGACCAGCGACCAGAGATCTCAATCCGAATCCCACAAGAATCAAAGAGCTCACTCGGCAGGTCTCAATCGCGGCAGGTCTTCGAGGGCCATCTCGAGTCCACAGTCCTTTCATTGAGCGCTACGTGTTCCCCGATGGTGAACTCCACGAAGTGGGGACGCTTGTCTCTATGTTCCAGGCCCATGGCTTTGAAGTTCGACATCTTGAAGGTCTTCGCGAGCACTATGCCCTCACACTTCGCCAGTGGGTCAAGAACCTTGAAGCGCGCTGGGACCAGGCTTGTGCAGAGGTTGGTGCCGAGCGAGCCCGAGTCTGGCGGCTGTACATGGCTGGCTCAGCTGTTGGATTTGAGCGTCACCATCTAGAAATTCATCAAGTGCTCTGTGTCCGCCCTGAAATTGGCGATGCCAAGATGCCCTTGCGGCCCATGTTCGAGCCTGTCAACGTTGATGAGTGGGCCAGTTCACTGGTCTGAGTGCAGCTCTCTTCGTCAAGAGGATGCGATGAAAATCGACGAAGTGCACCGAGGATGGCATCGCTTGCGTGTTGAATCTCCAGGCATGATCTCGAGATTGCCTCGCTGATCTCTTGATCATCGCCGAGCCATGTCGCGAGATAGCCCGCACTGTAGGGTGACGAGTCGAAGCCCAATGCAGCAAGCACAAGAAAAGCAACCGCTTCAGCTTCGATCTCGGCGACGTCTCTCAGGACTTGGTGTTCGTGGAGAAGCGCGTGGGCAAGCTCGTGAACGATGGTCTTGACTCGTTGGAGACCAGGATTTTGAGGCTCAATAACAATGAGGCGGCTTTGCCATCGACATTCTCCATTCACGCCGAAGGGAAGCCGCTCGTAGTGGAGCGAAAAGCCAAAGGAGGCAACCACGTGTTCGAGTTCTGCTTCGATAGCTCCTGGACTCTCCCCATGTAAGAGCACAACAGGTGAGGGCAGTGGCCTCCCGTGCGTCTGGGCAATATCGAAGACGCTTACCCAGCGAAACCCTGTGAGCGCTTCGTTGTCATCGGGTGAGGTTCTCTTGAGCACTGGGGCCAAGATATTGATGCCACGCTCGCCACGTATGACAGAACGTCCGAGTTCTTTCCAGGTCGTAAAGCCCGCCACGTTGGTTGCGTCAGGGCGCTGCATGGCGATCAACATGACGTTTCGTGGACTGTAGTGATGGAAGCGACTTTGTGCTCTGAGATATGCGACCCACGCATCACTCTGTTTTAGATTTCTGATGTGGATCTCGAGCTGATCAAGGAGATCACGTCGAGAAAAAGTTCGTTGCGTGCCGTGGTGGTCAATCTCGTGGTCCATACCCCCACAACGGTCGGCAGAAATCAAAACCGCAGCAAGGTCTCCTCGAGAAACTAAATGACTTCTCCTGGGCCACCATCGCTCGTGACGAAGTCAAGGCCTGCTGCTTCCCACGCTTGCATTCCTCCACTCATGTTCGAGACCGTAAAGCCTCGAGCAGCGAGCAACTCGGCAGCCGCCTGTGAGCGACCCCCCGCCCGACAGAGAGCAATAAGGGGGATTTCTGGATCAAGTTCGTGCGATCGAGCCTCAATTTCAGAGAGCGTGATGAAGACGACATCCTGGATATGGCCGGCAATAAACTCTTCATTGGTCCGTACATCCAAGAGAATTGAGCCGTTCTCACGTAAGCGGGCCGCCTCGCTAGGCTCAAGTTGAGGGATTTCGTTGCCTGTTGGGTTTGAAGAAGTCATCATGTCCCATATCGTGCCATGAAATTGATTCGAGAACCACTACTAAAAGGAGAGCGTGTGGCAAGCGAGATAGAGGCCAGTGCACTCCTTCGACTTCTTGATGAGCCAGAGACGCTTCACGTCATTGATGTGCGCTCTCAAGAAGAGTTTGCTGAATGGTCAATCCCTGGTGCTTTCAACATCCCAGTTGAAGAAATCGATGCCCGGGTGAACGAAATTGGTAGTGGACTCGTTGTGGTGGTTTGTGCGGCAGGACCTCGAGCTGAGCGAGCCGCGCAGATTCTGGCCGATCATCAGATGGACTCCTCGGTGCTCAGGGGGGGTATGGCCGCCTGGGGTGAGGTCTACGACGATGTCGCATTGAAACTCGGCAACGCAACGGTCGTCCAAGTGCGACGACGAGGGAAAGGCTGCCTGTCATACGTCGTTGGTGGGAGTCAATCGTGTGTCGTGATTGATCCACCCGTCGAAATCGAACGCTCTATTGCTGTTGCAAAAGCCTATGGCTGGAAGATCACGCATGTCGCTGACACGCATCTTCATGCCGACCATGTCAGTGGTGCTCGCCTATTAAGCGAGACGACGGGAGCGCAACTCCTCATGAGTCATCTTGATGCCTACCTCTTCTCTCACCCATCGTTCGAAAACGGAGACGTCATCACACTTGGCGGCGATAGTGAAATCCAGGTGAGTCACATCGCAACTCCAGGTCACACGTCGGGATCCACCACCTTTGTTCTCGATGACACTGCACTTTTTACTGGCGATACACTCTTTTTGGAAAGTGTTGGACGGCCCGATTTGGCCGACAAGGCTGAAGAGTTCGCTGGCTACCTCTTTGACTCACTTCACCAAGAAATTCTCAAGCGAGACGATTCGATCCTTATCTTTCCAGCACACGTCGGACAGGCGCATCCATTTCGAACCGATGAACTCGCCTGTGCCACGCTTGGAGAGTTAAAAGGTCGGCTTGAAGCACTTTCGATGAGCCGCCATGAATTCGTGGCGTGGGCATCGTCCCAAGCCTCCCCACGACCGCCCAACTATGAAGCCATTGTTGAGGCAAATCGAGGTGGGAGCTCGCTCTCATTCGAAGAGATCACCTCTCTCGAAGCGGGGCCAAATCGTTGCGCAGTAAGCCCAAGCTGAGGCGGGTCGCTTTCAGTGACTCCAGTGGAACCCACTCGGACGTGAAGTGGAATACTCTTTCAAAGACCCGAGAACCTGTGTCTTGGGAAATTGAAGAACTGCTTCTCGAATCGAAGGGATGACCATGAAGATCAGCACCATGCTCAGTTATGCCGGTGGTTTTAAACAAGCTGCCGCTGAAGTAGTCGAGTTGGAAAAAGCAGGTCTTGATCTTGTCTGGGTCGCAGAAGCCTATGGGTTTGATAGCCCAAGTCTGATGGGATACCTCGCGGGTCTGACGCAAAGTGTTGAAATTGGCGCAGCGATCATTCCTATCTACACACGTACCCCTACCTTGATCGCGATGACCGCGGCTGGCATCGATGCTCTGAGTGATGGACGCTTCCACCTAGGACTTGGGGCATCTGGACCACAAGTGATCGAAGGATTCCACGGCATCCCCTACACCGCACCACTTGGTCGAACTCGAGAAGTCATTGATATCTGTCGAGAAGTCTGGCGCCGAGAGGGACCACTTGACCACCAAGGCAAGTACTACTCGATGCCGCTCCCGTCAGATCAGGGAACCGGGCTTGGCAAAGCGCTGAAGATTATTAGTCACCCCGTGCGAAGTGAGATCCCGGTTTGGGTCGCCTCTCTGGGTGAAAAGAATGTCGCCATGACTGCCGAAATTGCCGACGGCTGGATTCCAATGCTGTTTATCCCTGAACGTGCCAACGATGTCTGGGGCAGCGCACTGAAAGAAGGAAATGCAAAGCGTGATCCTTCGCTCGATCCCTTAATGATTACTGCGGGAGGGGTTTTGGCTATTGGAGAAGGTGACGACGTGGTTGCACTTCGGGAGTTATCTCGCCCAATGGTGGCCCTCTATGTCGGGGGAATGGGAGCAAAGGGAAAAAATTTCTATAACGACGTGGCGTGTCGGTACGGATTTGAAAAAGAAGCCGAAGAGATTCAGGATCTCTATCTCTCAGGGAAAAAACAAGAAGCCGCAGCACTTGTTCCCGATGAGATGCTCGAGCTGACGACACTTTGTGGGCCGAAGGGCTACATCAAAGAACGTTTAGCTGCCTTTGATGCCGCGGGAGTGACCCACGTGCAGGTGCACCCAGTTCCGCTTGGCGATCAGACTGCCGCAGAACTCGTCAGCACGGTGAAGGACCTGCTTCCCTAGGGAAGAATTAGGCGATCACTCCTTGAGATCGCAATTCAACAAGCGTTGCGTCATCGAGCGTGAGTTCTCGTCGCAGGACTTCATCAGTGTGTTCGCCAAGCCAGGGGACCCGGCGCTCCGGACCTTCGGCGAGACCGTCAATCTTGATGGGGTTTCCCGGAAGCAAGACTGGATCGGCCAGGCCGTCCGTTCGCTCCATGGCCACAATCATGTGGCGGTCAGCCAAGTGAGGGTCATTGATCACCTCGTCATCACTGAAACATGGACCAGCGATTAACCCACCACTCGTCAAAATTTCACAACACTCTTGACGGGTGAAATCCTTGGCCCACTCTTCGACCACAGGACGAATTTCAGGTTCTAAGAGTTCGGTCCAGGCGCTTCGACTCGCAAAGCGCTGATCGTCTTTCCACTCAGGCTTTCCAATAACGTCGCAGAGTTTCGCCCATTGAGGCTCTCGAATCACTTGCAAGATGAAGTAGCCATCACTGGCAAGAAAACCATCCATGATGCCAACTCCAGCCATCGTCCCCTTCATCCCGAGTGAGGAAAAGTTGACCACAATGTCAGTCATGGCAACAAGGACGTCAAACATCGCCACGTCTACCCGTTGTGGTTTAGAGGTTGCATCTCTCAGGCGCAGGGCCGCCAAGATCCCTATTGCTGAAAAGAGTGCGGTCGAGATGTCCCCCAAGGCCCCCATGGGCGAGACCGTGGGTGGTTTCCCTGGAGATCTCTTCATCTCGTAAATACCACTCATGGCTTCAACGACTGCTGCCAGCGCTGGCCACTCCCCGTAAGGAGAAGTACTGCCATCTTCTAATGCATGTCCAAAGCCAGAGAGTGAGCAGTAGATGAGCTGTGGATGAACGGCGACAAGATCTTCGTACCCAAGATGGAGTCGCTCGATAGCCCCCGCACGAAAGTTTTCACAGACGACATCAAAATGAGGAGCGAGGTCGAGAACGAGCTGTCGGCCCTGGGGGGACTTCAAGTCAATCGCCACTGATTGTTTTGACATGTTGTTTCGTAGGAACGTGGCACCAACGCTTCGACCGTTTGGGTCCTCCATGGCAGGAAGAGAACTTCGACCTAAATCCCCGCCATTCGGTGATTCGATCTTCACGACTTCAGCCCCAAGGCGACCAAGCAACTGGGTTGCAAAAGGCAAGGCCTGCATCTGCTCTAACGCCAGAATCCGAATCCCATCGAGTGGTTTTGGCCCTGGGGAACCAACAGTGGTTCCAACGTTGAAATGGTTGGTCACTTCAAATCAAGGCTGTAGAGCTCGATTGCATTTTCACGGACCACCTTATTAATGGTCTCTTGTGAGAGCCCGTGCATCATCTTCTCGGCAATGATCTTGGTATCAGGCCACGTGGAGTCTGTGTGGGGGTAGTCAGTCTCGAAGGTGACTCGGTCTTCACCGATCACGTCTAACGACTGAAGACCATGGAAGTCCTTGAAGAAGCATCCCCAGACTTGGCGATGGAAGTACGTGGAGGGAGGCTCAGGCACAATGTCGGCCACGCCGCCCCATGCTCGGTGGTCTTCCCATACCGCGTCCGCCCGCTCCAAGACATAAGGGAGCCAGCCGATCTGTCCTTCTGAGTAGGCAAGGCGCAATGTGGGGTAGCGCACAAGAACCCCGGAGAACAAAAAGTCGGTCAGTGATGCCATCGCATTATTGAAACTCAGCGTTGCCGAAACGGCGGCAGGCGCATCCACTGACGTAGCGGGCATTTTGGAAGAAGATCCAATATGCATGTTGACAACCGTGTTGGTTTCGGCACAGGCGACGAAAAACGGATCCCACTCTCCAGAGTGAATCGAGGGGAGTCCGAGGTGTGGCGGGATTTCACTGAAGCAGACCGCCCGCACGCCACGCTCGGCATTTCGATGTACTTCTTTGGCTGCTAATTCTGCGTCCCAGAGCGGGATCAAGGTGAGGGGAATAAGTCGGCCCTTCGAATCTCCACACCACTCTTCGACCATCCAGTCGTTGTAGGCCTTGACGCAGGCCAACGCGAGTTCTCGATCCTTGGCTTCTAAGAATGTTTGTCCACAAAACCGAGGGAAGGTTGGGAAACACAAGGAAGCTTCAACCCAGTTCAAATCCATATCAGCGAGGCGAGCCTTTGGATCGTAACAACCAGGCCGCATTTCGTCATAGGTGATCGGTGACATCGACATGTCATCTCGATCAAATCCAACGGAGGCGACGTGTCGCTTATTGATGTAGACCAAATCTTCGTAGACCCAGCAGTCAGCCTGGGGGCCGGCGTCATCGAAAGACTGTTCGTAGGTTCCACCGCCAATATGGCGCATCGCGCCTATTCCCCGTCGTTCCGCGTGAGGTCCACGCTCTTTAAACTTTTCAGGGAGCCAAGTCTCCCAAAGATGGGCTGGTTCGACGACGTGGTCGTCGACCGAGATGATCTTCGGGATTTCCGTTGGCTGGGGTTCGCTCTTCATGAGGTGCCTTTCCTTTGACATCTCAAACTTTAGTGATCTCGGGCCCCGGATTGTCCATGATGCCTCCTTCCTCGCCTTTGGCTAGAAAAAGTGCCAGATCTCCCGAGTTTTTGATCGTTCAGCCCGTCAGAACAGAGCGAGGTGGACTCGGGTATTCTCAACAGACGGTTTCTACACAGGGAGGTCACCATGGCGGCGTTGGCATCAACTGGGACTGTTCCATCGAATGGTGTTGAGCTCACCTACGAGCTCTTTGGCGATCCCTCGGCGACGCCCCTGCTCATGATCCATGGCCTCGGAGCGCAGTACACGGACTGGGACCCACGGTTTTTCGACTTGCTGGTCGCGCATGGTTATTTCGTGATCGCATTTGATAATCGTGATCAGGGGACGAGCACGTGGTTTGATCATGCAGGAACACCTGATTTCCTTTCAATCCTTTCTGGAGATACATCAGCGGCACCATATCTTCTGAGCGACATGGCGGCCGATGCGGCTGGACTTCTCGACGCGCTGGGCATCAGCGCTGCACATATCTTTGGAGTGTCAATGGGTGGCATGATCGCGCAACAGTTTGTTATTGACTTTCCGAAAAAATCACTTTCTCTCACGTCGATCATGTCGACACCAGACGCGACCAGTGTTGGGCAACCTACCCCCGAAGCAACCGCAGCCTTAATGGTTGAGCCAGCAACGACTCGCGAGGGGGCAATTGAGCAATCGATCACGACGAGCCAAGTTATTGGATCACCTGGATTCCCCTTCGACGAAGTGCTCGCTCGAGAGCGAGCAGGTATTCACTTCGATCGTGGCCATCATCCTGAGGGGACCGCACGACAGATGGCTGCCATCTTTTGTTCAGAAGATCGCCGCCCTGGGCTCGCCCACGTCACGGTGCCGACCCTCATTATCCATGGCGATGCAGATCCATTAGTCACGCCGCCTGGGGGACTGGCCACAGCTGATGCAGTGAAGGATTCATCCCTATGGGTTGTCGAAGGCATGGGTCATGACATGCCGAAAGACATCTGGCCCGAGTTGATGGCTCGACACGCAGAGCTTGTCAATAAGAGCAGCTGAATAAGTAAAACAACCTAATCGTCTTGTCGAGACGGCGTCGGTGTCCCCGACGATGCCCAGGTTTCAAACATCCCCGCGTAGTGACTTTCATCAGCGATGAGATCACCATGTGTTCCTTGCTCAACGATGCGACCGTCTTGAATGACCACAATACGGTCGGCGCGTTGTGCGGTTGAGAGGCGGTGGGCAATCAAAATAGCGGTCCTCGATTCCAAGAGGGCGTCAAGGGCCTGTTCGACCGCAGTCTCAGATTGAAGGTCAAGTGACGATGTTGCTTCATCAAGTACAAGAACTCTCGGTTGGGCTAGGAAGGCTCGACCCAAGGCGAGGAGTTGGCGTTCGCCCGCTGAAAGGGTCTGGCCTCTCTCGTGGACCACGGTATCGAGGCCGTCGGGGAGTCGCTCGAGAAGTTCTCGCAGGCCCACTCGGTCGACCGCCAAATTCACCTCGTCATCGGAGGCGCCAGGTCGAGCAAAGGTTAAATTGTCTCGGATTGTTCCTGCAAAAAGGAACGGTTCCTGAGGGACGACACCGAGTTGTCGGCGAAGCGAACTTGAATTGACACTGCGCAAATCATGGCCATCGATGCTGACGGTCCCAGAGGAGGGGTCGTAGAAGCGAATAATAAGTTTGGCCAACGTGGACTTGCCGCCACCTGTTGGGCCCACCAGTGCAACGGTTTCGCCGGGATGGATCACAAGATTAATTTCGTGCAGAACTGGACGATCAGGATCGTAACCAAACGTGACATCTTCAAAAGTGATAGCGCCCTGCACTGAGCCGAGCTCAAAAGCATCAGGGACATCAGTCACGCTTGGTTCGGTCTCTAAGAGCGTACGAAGTTTGATGATTGATGAGCGGCTCTGTTGCACCGCGTTGTACTGCTGAACAAGAAGCTGAATTGGCTGGAAGAAGCGATTGAGATAGAGGAAGAAGGCAACGAGGGCACCAATTGACAAGGTGTGATGGAGCACCATATTTCCTCCAATGCCGAGGAGGACCGCTTGCCCAAGTACGCCGATCGCCAGACTTCCTGGTCCGTAGATCGCATTAATACGTCCGGTGGTCACATTGGCGTCTCGGTAGGCACCAACCACATTTCGGTGATGAATCACATTGTGGATTTGTCGGTTATTCGACGCCACGACTCGAACTCCCTGGAGAGACTCACTCAAGTCACTCAAGACGTCTGCAATACCGTCACGGACTCGTTCGTACCCTTTTTCTGAGGCGTAGTGGAACCACCAGGAAAGCAGGAAAAGCGGTGGCACAATAATGCCGACCGTGATTGCGGCAAGAAGTGGGTTCATTAAAAAGAGAATGACAATAATCGTCACCATGGTGAGAGCCTGAAGAGCAAACTGACTGAGACCGTCTTGGAGGAGCTGTTGAAGATTTTCGATGTCACTCGTCATTCGAGTCATCACAACACCGGCTTTTTCATTCGTGAAAAAGTCCAGACCAAGGCGCTGAAGGTGGCGGAACACTCGGAGGCGGAGGTGGTGCATCACCTTGGCCGCCAATCTCCCTGAGGCTCGGACTTGGGATCGCTGTGCAAGTGATCCAAGGAACACAACAAAGAGATAGGCACTTGCTGCCCAGATAATGACTGAGTAACTGTGATGCCCAGGCGACATCCCCTTGTTGATGGCAATCTCCGTCAATGCCGGCCCGAGTTGTCCAGTGACGGCGACCACAACGACAAGGAAGGCTGACCAGCTCATGAGCCCAGGGTGCTCAAGAAGAAGTCGTGTCAGGGTGAGGCGAGCTCGCTCGGAAGGAGCTGGAATCTGCGAAAACGTCTCATTCGCTGGGTCCCTGCTCGGTTCGGTTTTGAGAATGGTGTCGACACCCTCTTGGAGCTCGCTTGGAATCCCGGCAAAGGGGAGACCAGGTTGCCCTCCGGGCCTGTTGGCCCCTCCCATAGGGGCACCGCCACCGAAACCGCCACCCCACGCCATTAGAGATCAACTCCTACGTCATCGAGGGGGAGAACGTCTGCCTCAACTTGAGCGAGAACCTCTGCGTATTCAGGGGTGTTAAGTAAAAGGTCCTCATGGCGACCGGTCGCGATGACTTTTCCATCTTCAATCAGAGCAACCCGGTCGGCCAACGTAATGGTCGAGAGTCGATGAGCCACGATCAACGTCGTTCGGTGCTCAAGCAAGGTTTCAAACGCGCGGTGGATCTCTTGTTCGACATGGACATCAATCGCACTCGTTGCGTCATCGAGAATCAGGACCGGGGGATTGACCAGTAACGCCCTTGCAATGGCAAGGCGTTGTCGTTGCCCTCCAGAGAGGGTGTAGCCACGTTCTCCAACAACAGTGTCAAAACCTTCGGGAAGTGCAGTCACAAACTCATACGCATTTGCTGCTCGTGCCGCTGCTTCGACGTCTTCGCGTGTCGCGCTCGGGCGCCCGTAGGCGATGTTGTCAGCAATTGAAATTGAGAAGAGGAATGAATCATCGAGGACAACACCGACGTTGCCTCGAATCGAGGCCAAGGTGAGATCTCGAACGTCATGGCCGTCTATTGAAACAGAGCCATCGTCGACGTCATAAAAACGAAGCAAGAGTCGTGCAATCGTGGACTTCCCAGATCCGGTGCGACCGACGAGGGCGACTGTTTCTCCAGGCTCAACGCGCAGATCAAAGCCATTGAGCACGGGCGGTCCCTCGCCATAGGAAAAGCTGACGTTGCGAAACGTTAAGAGCCCTTCGGCGTGTTCAACGTCGTAGGCACCAGGTCGTTCAACAATGTCTGGTCGCTCGTCTAACACCTCAAAGATTCGATCTGCCGAAGCGGCAGCTCTTTGGCCCATCATCACCAACATCCCCAGCATCATGAATGGGGCTTGAAGCATCAAGAGGTACGCATTAAAGGCCAAGATCGCACCGATCCCTAAATGACCCTGAATGACCATCATGCCTCCGAAAAGGAGGACAAAGGCCAGTCCGACTTGAGGAAGGTTTTGGATAGCGGGGGTATAGCGAGCTCGGATATCTGAATCTTTGACGTAGGCCCATGCGACCCCTTCAGAAGCATCGGCCAAGTTATTCATCTCGTGGCCCTCTTGGGCAAACGACTTCACGACTCGCACGCCGTTGATGTTCTCATCAACAATCGTGGCGACTTCTGCAAGGCGAGCTTGGATAACCCAGGAGATGGGGAACATCACTTTGCGCATTCTCATGCCGACCCAGAAGAGAATTGGCATTGTCGCCATAGCGATCAAAGCCAAGGGAACACTGATGGCCAACATGAACCCAAAGGCCACAACGCCGATGGCACATTGCACCATGATTAAAGGTGCAAATGTTGCGTACATCTGGACAGATCGAATATCAGAGTTAGCCCGAGAGATGAGTTGGCCGGACTGCGAGCGGTCATAGAACGAGAACGACATCGCGGTCAAGTGTTCGTAGATCAAGTTACGCAGATCAAATTCAAAATCGTAGGCAGTCCGAAAGAGGAGCCATCGTGAGGAGAACCCTGCGATTCCTCCCGCAATTCCTATGACAAAAATCCATTCAACGTAGTGACTCAATGGAACGGATTGCGCTTGAATAGATTTATCGATTGCTTGGTTGAGAAGATTGGGGACGAGGACCTGGAGGACGAGGGAGACAAACGACAAGGTAATAGCGCCAACAAACGGCCACTTTCGTGCTCTGAGGAGGGGAACGATACGACGCCACCACTTCTTCTCTCTGTCGGGGTCAATTCCAGCAGGGGGCCGGGCGTAATCCGCGGAAACGCCGACAGGCTGAAATATCGAATTTGCTCGATCGCCTTGGTCGGTTGCCCTCACGAATGATCGATTTCAGCAATTCTGAGACGGCCAAAGTCGTCGAGGAAAGTAGAGTTCACAAAGCACAGCCTATTGAACGGCTGTGGCATCCGTACAATCGCTTGAGATATCAGACAATTTGAGTGAATTGAATGAGGCCAAGATGAGTAAGGACGAGAGATTACGCGAAGGAACTGAAAGTGAGAGTGTTGCTGCAATGACGACCAGCGAGTTCTATCAAGCCACGATTGGATCGCAGTCATTGCGACTTCCAATCGTTGAGTTGTCGAGTGATCTTGGAGTTGCACTCTTAATTAGTGTGGACCACGGGGTTGGATTCTCCGAGCAGGCTGGGCGGGACCTTGCAGAGAAACTGCGATCACTTGAGGTTGAGGTCATTGTCTCCGTTGCCACGATGGGGATTCCTCTTGCCATCGAAACGAGTCGGTGCCTTGGAATTGACGACTATCTCATTTTGCACAAAACAAGAAAAATCCATCTGGCTAATGGCTACTCACATGTCGTCAAGTCAATTACCACTGAGAATGAACAGCGACTCTTCCTTGACCGTGCTCGAGCCCACATCATCAGCGACAAACGAGTCGCTGTAATTGACGATGTGATCTCAACAGGTGGTTCGATGGCTGCCGCGGTGAATCTGGTTCGAGAAGTTGGCGGTTCCCCCGTGGCGCTTGGTTGCATGGCAACCGAGGGAACGGGGTGGAAAGAGGAACTTGGTGACGACGTTGAACTTGTTGTGTCTCTTGGTGCGATGCCGCTCTTCCGAAGAACGACTGATGGCAACCTTGAGGAATCCTGGACGTAAAACGCTCAACTCGTCGATTCGGCGGCCAGCGTATCTTCATGACCGAGTGCATTCTCTTGGCGCTTGAGGGAATGGGTGAGAGATTCGAGGACGATATAGAGAAGTCCCGCACTTCCCATTCCAAGGAATACAGAGAAGTCCGCTCCGCCAAACCATCCGGCTGCGCCACAAGCTGCTTTGCTTGAGCCGTCACAGTAGAAGGCGCCAAAGTGATTTGAAATTGGAGTCATCCAGTGAAAGGGGAAGTTAGCGGGAGGTGGTGCTTTGGAGAATGACATGGTGGCGAGAACAACGCCAGCGAGGAATGCAATGACGCCATTGAGGTTGAAACCATTGGTGCCGTAGTAGCGAGTGTGTGGGTCGCTTCGTTGTAGTTCAGCTGAGCTGTAACGCCGCCGACGCAGAAGCCAGTCCACGAGGAAAATCGCCAGCCACGGTGCGATCCAGACGATGATGATCCCGACAAACTCCTTCATATAAGTCGCGAACGAAGATTGAAACTCAACCCAGATGGTCAACACCATGGCGATCATGCCGTCGAGAATGACTGCTTGATATCGCTTGAGTTTGAGGCCAAGTGCTTGGAGCGACACGCCAGATGAGTAGAGATCAAGAGAGTTAATGGCGAAGAGTTGCACGATTGCAAACAGCAAAAGGGTAACCACAAACCAGGTTGGGATGACATTTTGATTTTCAAAAGCAAGAAAAGGATTAGCACTATTCCAGACACTTGAAGTGGAAAGAAACGTGAAGGTGACTGCTCCCAGGGTCATAAGAATGATTTGTGGAACAGCGGTGGCAAGAAAGATCCAACCAACCACTGATTTTCTTGACAAATCTTGAGGTAAGTAACGGGTGTAGTCGTTGCCACATTCCGTCCAGCCGAGTCCAGAGAGCGCAATTGTGAATGCCAGCCCTGCGCTGTAGAGCTGCCAGTTAGAGAATGATGCTCCATGGATACTTAACGTTCCATGACCTGAAAGAAATAGTGAAAGTGCAAGAAAGATAAGTATGAACGGAACAATGAGAGCTTTCAAGATCCTGACCATGGTCGCATGGCCGAAGAGGGGCATCAACATCTGAATCCCAACCGCAGCAATGATGATTATCACTTTTGAGGTGCCACTGACCGCTACGCCTGAAATGTTGGCCAATACAATGACGGCACCAACAATGAGAATGAGACCTTCTGTTTCAAACCCAATCAAGGTGATCCAGTTAAAGAACGCCATGATGCGAGATCCCCGGACACCAAAAGGGGCTCGATTAATAATGAATGAAGTGGTCCCTGTGTCCTGGCCTTGAAGAGAAGCGAGACCCAACAGAAAAAACGAGAGATTGCCGATGAGTATCAAACTCAGCGCAGTTGGAAAATCAAATCCAAAGCCCATAAGCAAGGCGCCATAAATGAAGTATTCAATGTTGACACTGGCTCCGGCCCAAAGACCAGCGATATCTCGCGGGCGAGCCCACCGGTCAGAAGGAGGAATGAAATCAATGCCGTGTTGTTCGATGTGAAACGGCACGTTGGCGCCGGACTGGCTTCCTCGTTGACGGTTAGAGAGCAGCGACACTGAGACTCACCGCCAGTTTGTTCATCATTCGGCGAGTGAAGGTGCGGGGTCGTAGGTCACGATCATGGGTGATGTCGCCAATCTGAATGCACCTGCCAAAAGAATTATGAAACCAAGATATTCAAAGGCCAGGTGGAGTGGTGTGTGATTCACAATATCGTGAAAGGCGAATACTCCGATAGCCACACTGGCCAGCGTATCGACAATGACCATGGCGGCTCGAGACGCCGCCACGTGTCCAGCACGGAGACTGTACTGAAAGAGCAAGAAGCCAAAGATGCCGCCAAAGGCGAAGCCGAGCCAGGCGGGCGAGGTGAGAAGTTGTCCAGCTGGCGTTTCGGCAATCAGTTTGGTCATAGCGGCCTCATAGGCAAAACAGATAGCTGCCGCAGATCCGAGGAGTGCTGCACGCCCAGAACCATGGAGAAGACGTGACAGGAGAAAAAGGATGCCAGCAACAATGATCAGAATCACGCTCAGGCTCACTGCCCACTTTTGAGTAATGGTGTTGTCGCCACCGTTTGGTTGTGCAGCAATAAGAAACATCGCAAGTCCGACAACTATGCCCGTTGCCCCAAGCCATTCTGGAAGTCGTGGGCGTGCATGGTGGGTGACAATAAGGATGCCAAGAAGAAAGAGAAGTTCAGTTGGGACCATTGGCTGTACCTGGATGAGTGTGCCAACTCGCAACGCAAGGTATTGAAAAAGAGGTGCACCAATAAGGAGCCCCATCCCAACCCACCACACTGGCCGCTTCAGTGAAGAGACCATGAGGCGAAGGCCCTGTGCATGGACTTCTGGGATGTCAGAGACTTCACGATCTTGAAGAGCAGCTCCACCGGCAGCAAAGAACGCAGCACACAGTGCAAGAAAATATGTCACGGTTCTTTTCTAGCCGCTTCGTTTGCCGCCTGAGTGGTTCTTGGTTTCAAGCTAACCCCAGATAGTTTGAAGATGAGTGAACTATTTAGATGCAAGGTAAAGGATGAAACAAGGTTGGCGGACCCATCGGCAAAAATAATGGATCCCGGATTACGTCGCTCCGAGCTTCATCAGTGCAGCAGAAGCGTTCATATCCCCTTCGACAACTAGCTGTTGTGAGACAAAGGCATCAGTACCAGAGAGGACCCCGTTAATGATATCGATATAGTCCTTGGCAGTTGCCTTTATGACCGCTGCAACTTCGCCAGCCACCTCCACTTTCTTGATGCTGACAGTTCCGCCTGATGCAGCCATCACCCAGATACCACCACCTTCACCGGAGAGATCAAAGGCCACGGCTAATTCAAGATCCCCCGCATCGACTGCGTTGAACTTCTCGGGGAGTGTTATGCCAAAGTATTCTGCCGCATTTGCCACTGTTCCAATTTCTCGTTTCGGACGAGATCGATCTCGGGCAAGGATGTCTGCCTCCATGGCTTCGATGGAATCACCTAAAATATCGACCATTCTGTCGACCGTTTCGGTGTCCATGGTCAATGGAGGAGCGAGACCGACAACTTCAACGCCCATTGCCCTGCAGTAGAGGCCTCGTTCCCACGCTTCGTGTTCAACCCGCTCACAGGCACGGTGAGGGTCTTGAAATCCTCGCTTTGATTCTTTGTCGGCGACGAGCTCAATACCCGCCATAAGGCCAAGTCCACGAACTTCACCAACCGAGTCGAAACTTTCCAATTCTTTCAATCGAGCCATGAGGTGATCTCCGACCACTCTCGCGTTCTCGGCCAAGCCTTCTTTTTCAATAATTCCAATATTGGCGAGTGCTGCTGCGCAGCAGACTGGGTGTCCCGAATAGGTGAATCCATGACTCACCGGCATGCGGTCTGCCAGTTTTGTTGAGATCGTGTCCCAGATCTCATCGGAAATAACGGAGGCGCCAAGTGGCTGATAGCCGCTTGTGATGCCTTTCGCCAAGGTCACTATGTCGGGTCTCACTTCGAACTGTTGTGCTCCAAACATGGTTCCGGTTCGTCCAAATCCAGTGACCACTTCATCAAGAATTAAGAGGATTCCGTACTTGTCGCAGATCTCTCGAATACGAGTGAAATAGCCAGGTGGCGGTGGAATAATTCCACCTGCACCAATCACTGGCTCTGCGATGAATGCTCCAACAGAGTCAACTCCTTGGGCAATGACGTACTCCTCGAGCGCGTCTGCGCATGCCAGGCCACAACTTGGAAACGTTTTATTTAAGTCACAGCGATAACAGTAGGGAGCTGGAATGTGGTCAAAACCTGACGCGTCGGGCCCAAAATTCCACCTCATAGGCATGATCCCTGTTGCTGTCATCGTGGCAATTGTGAGGCCGTGGTAGCCATGATTTCGAGCCACAATAGTCTTTCGTCGATTTTCACCTTTGAGAGCCCAGTAAAGGCGAACCATTTTAAAGTTTGTTTCGTTCGCTTCTGAACCCCCCGAAGAAAACATAACGTGGTTTAGTCCATAAGAAGGGTCAAACATTTGACTTAACTTCTCTGCCAACTCAATAGCTTTTGGATGTGATTGTCCGTGAAAGGTCGTTCCATACTCCAAGGTTGCGAGTTGTTCAGCGATTGCATCGGCGATCTCTTTTCTGCCATGCCCAACAGCAACACACCACAGTCCTGCAAAGCCATCAATGAGAGTATTGCCTTTGTCATCTTTGATAAATAAACCATCTCCTTCGACGATCACTCGAAGATCACCATTTGCGAGATCTTTCGGTGACGTCACCGGGTGAATCAGATGCGCAGCATCTCGGCGTGTAAATTCAATGTGGTCCGTCGTCATTGCTCCCCCTTGTTGCCGGTCATGGCAGTAGTTAATTGCGGATGTTCTGGATCTAATCGGAGTGATTCGATGAGATGAATGACCACAGCGACGGTTTGATCTCGCTCTCCGGTGGTCAAGACATGAAGTGTTGCCTCAGCAAGTGCCCCAAGGAGAACCGCTGCAAGCGCTGACGGGTCAAGGTCAATGATCTCCTGGCGTTCCATGCCTCTTGCGAGGAGCTGTTCGACAAACGAAACGGCATCTCGATGGTCGCTTCTTCCCGCCTCGTCGAGTTCTGGAATCATCCACGCATCTCGCAGAAAGAATCGTGCGGTGCCGAGCGAACCGAGTGCCTCGAGATAGACATCAAAGGCTTGTCGCATATTGGTGACGACATCTCCCTTGGGATCTAGACCTTGGAGTGAGAGGGTGGTGAGATGTTCATACAGTTCATGTTGGAGATCGCGAGCTAAGTCGTTTTTGTCGGTGAACCAGTAATAGACGGCACCCTTGGTGACGCCCGCTGCCGCTGCGATACCTTCGATTGAGACAGAAGCAAAACCTTTTTCACCGAACTGCTCAAGTGCAACAGACATGATCCGCTCTCGAGTTTCAACCCCTCGTGCTTGGCGTCGTGCCATTAGTCTCCCTGACGACCAGTTATGTACTCAGCGGAACCAGCAATGAACGCCTGTGGATCTTTTGCCTTAGAGACTGCGATGTCAGCAAACCAAGTTGGTGCGTAAACTTGGAGTGCACCTTGAGCAAGACCATCAAAGACAATGGCCACCGCATCAGCGACAGGGATTGCTTCAACGTCAGCAACCATGGGATCGTTGTCGGGAAGCGTAAACAACTCAGTGTCTACGACGCCGGGGTACAGGATGAGCACGTTGATGCCCGTATCCCATAGGTCTAGTGCCATTGACTCAGAAAAAACTGTCATTGCAGCTTTCGAAGCGCTGTATGCAGCCTCGCCTGGAGGGCTCAGTGTCGCTGCGACAGATGAGACATTGATGATTGTTCCGCTATTTTGCGCAAGCATGTGGGGAAGCAGCAAGAGTGTGAGTTGTACAGGACTTGAATAGTTAATTCTCATGACGTTATCCACAGTCTTGTTGTCGAGACGAGTGAGATGCCGCCGTTTTGGTATCCCAGCGTTGTTGACAAGAATGTCGATGCCGCCGAAAGTATTTGAAAAATCGACCGCGAGTTTGTCGACGGCAGTTTCGTCAGCGAGGTCGACGACCCACATCTGAGACTCAGGCGAGAATGCTTGGCACTGATGGAGGACGTCTTCGAGGCGGTCTTGTCGTCGAGCACAGATCCCAACGACGGCACCTCGGCGCGCGAACTCCACGGCAAGCCCCGCGCCAATGCCGGAAGAGGCGCCTGTCACGAGCACACGTTTGCCCTCAAAGTTCTCCATGGCACCCCCCGGTTCGTTTTCCGTACGGAGCGTACGATACCCTGACAGATCGAAGGTTTTCAATTCGGGATATCTTGAGCGATGCGAGGCCTAGGGATGGGGGGACAAGGTGCTACTGCCTGAACAACTAGGGATGATGGCCGAGGCCTACCCAGAAAAAGTCGCGTATTCAGTACTTGATCAGGGGGTACTCACCTTTGGCGAGTGGGACCGAATGGCGAACCGTATAGGGCGTGGTTTGGCGCGACGTGGGCTCCGAACTGGAGAAAGGGTGGGACTCCATACTCCTCACGAAGATGCAGTCCCGTGGCTTATCGCCTATGCAGCAGTTCATCGGGCAGGTGGAGTCGTCGTCCCCATGAACCCACGACTTTCAGTTCCTGAAGTCACCAGAATGATGTCACATTCTGGTGCTCGAATGGTGCTGGCTGGAAAGCCACAGCTTTCGATTTATGAAGAATTGCCAGAGGTGTTTGAGGGAGTCGAACTTGCGTTGGAGTTTGTCATTGATCTTGAACCACATGAACGAGATCAGTTGATCGGCCGTCGTCAACGAGTCCGATGGGATGACCTCCTGGATGAAGATGAAGATGATTTTCAGGTTTCACTAACCGATGATGATCTTGCAGATATCCTCTACACCTCTGGAACAACGGGGAAGCCAAAGGGTGTAGCGGTTCGGCACGGGAATGCGTCTTTGGTCCCAGGAGGTGTCCCAAAGTGGTCTGGTAACAGATGGCTCCACGCCAGTCCGTACTACACGTTCGCAGGATCATCATTTATTTACAACCCGATGAAGTTAGGGATGGAAGGCGTGTACATGCCTCGCTTTGATGCCGCTCGTTGGTTTGATGCTGTCGAAGAGATTCGACCTCTAGCTGTGTTTCTTGTCCCGGCAATGGCGCATTTGCTCATGGCGCATGAGCGATTTTCCGTTGCTGACCTAGGTTCGATCTACATGTGTTCTGTAGGGTCTGCTCCGTTGGCACCTCATGCGCTTGAGGCGCTTCAAGAACGCATGCCTGATGCTTCGGTCTCGAATAACTACGGAATGACAGAAGCTGGTTCGGCCTACTGCGTCATGCCAAAAGGCGAAGCGGTCCGTCGGCCAGGCTCAGTCGGTCAGCCGGCACCACCTGCCAAAGTTCGAATTGTTGACAGTCAAGATGGAGAAGTTACAGCAGGTGAGATCGGCGAAGTCCATCTCCAAATGCCAGGCCGCCAGCGCGAGTATTTCAATGATCCCGAAGCAAGCGCAGCGCTGTGGGGATCAGATGGGTGGATTCGAACTGGGGATGTCGGGAAAATCGACAGCGATGGTTATCTCTACATTATTGGGCGACAGAAAGACGTCATCATTCGTGGTGGAAATAACGTGCACGCGTCAGACGTTGAACACGTAATTTCTTCCCACCCTGACGTCCTTGAAGTTGGCGTGGTGGGGATTGAACATGAGGTTCTCGGTGAAGACGTCGTCGCTGCAGTTGTATTGAAGTCTGGTGCTACGCCAAACCCTGACGAACTTCGAGCGTTTACCTTGCAGCAACTCACCAGTTACAAAGTTCCTCGACGCTGGTATGTCGTTGACTCGCTTCCTCGAAATCCAACGGGGAAAGTCATTAAACCTGAGTTGAAATCGATGTTGGCATTGCTCGAACCCTACGTCGCCTCCCCCTAAGCCAGGCAAGAAAATGCTGGAAATCATCTGAGTTTGATTGTTGAGTGGGCTTTCCTCCACAATAGAGTTCACACGTGATCGTGAATTCGTCACGGGAAGGGTCCGGAACTTCCGGCCGAATGAGGAGGTTGGTTTCGATGGCCCAATTTGTAGAGAACGCACCGGAAGTTGTCTTAGCGACGGCGAAGGAAATGTTGAAGAAGGGCCTGGTCGAAGGGACAGCTGGAAACATCTCTGCTCGCCAGGAAGACGGAACGATCTGCATCACGCCTTCCTCAATTGATTATGAAGAGATGACCCTTGAAGACCTCGTCATCATCGACATAGACGGTGAGCTTGTGAGTGGCACGAGGGCACCGTCGTCTGAGAAGCTCCTCCACCTTGCGGCACTGCGGGCTTACGATGATGTTGGATCAGTCATCCATTCTCACCCGGTCTACGCCACCATGTTCGCTGTTGCACACCTACCCGTTCCTGCATGTATCGATGAGTTCGCAATTTTCATTGGGGGAGACGTGAGAGTCACGGAGTATGCAATGAGTGGCTCTGATGAGCTCGGCGATCAAGCAGTCAAAGCGCTCAAAGACCGCGGTGCAGCGCTGATTGCAAACCATGGAATGGTGGCCGTTGGCCCGAATCCAAAGAAAGCACTCCACATCACCGCACTCGTCGAGCGCAGTGCGCAGATCATTTGGGGGGCTGGTCGACTTGGTGAGATCCACGAACTTCCAGAAAGCGTAAATACAACCTTTGCGAGTTACTACGAGTACATGCGTAAAGGTTAATTATGAGTCAAGTGATCCGTCAGCGGATTGCTGACCTTGGGCTTGTCTTGCATGGTCCACACCCACCACACGACCCGCTAGTTGCAGTGGTTATTTTTGAGCGAACTGCTCGCACCTCTGGTCAACTCCCGCGAATTGACGGGCAACTGACCTGTATTGGCCACCTCGGGAACGACGTCACCGTTGAGGAGGGTCGTGAAGCTGCTGCAGTGTGTGCATTGAATGCGCTTGCTGTTCTTGAAGAGGCTCTGGGGGATCTTGATCGCATTGAACGCGTGATGAGTGTCACTGGCTACGTCGCTTCGGCCCCAGACTTCCATGAGCAACCGGCCGTGATTGACGGAGCGAGTGCGATCCTCTTCGATATTTTTGGAGAGGCTGGGCGACATAGTCGTTCCGCTCTTGGTGTCGCAGCCCTTCCGCGAGGTGGCGCTGTTGAGATCGAGGTGGTTGTCGCTCTTAAGAACGGTTGACTCTTAGGGTGATCCTCGGGGATGGGTTTATTTGGCGAACTCCCACCACTGAATTTCGCACATCATGGGGAGGACGTAGCGCACGTACATTGAGTGGATCTTGACGACTCCCTGGTCATCAATAATCCTCTCAATCAGATCAACTCGATCATCGTGTTTCGCGTATTCTCTTGCCCTATCTTCGACTCCTTGCAATTCTTCGCTCGTCTGGACCAAAAACCCAAAGTGATCAAGCCGGGGGCACGTCATTGGCTCTTTCTCGGCGATGAGGAAAATAAATTGGTCCCATTGCAGACAGGACAAAATAAGTTTCTCGTCCGGGATTGTCATCTGTTCGAGTTCTGTGAAACCGAAGACGTCTTCCCAGAACCTAGCGATATCTTTTCGATTCGCGTCATTGAGTAACTCAGCAGGAAGACTCATTGCAACATGATTCATTTTTGGTGAACCAGATGGATAAAACGGATGAATCATTGGTTTATTCCTCTCCTACGTTGGTGTTTCTCTTACAACCATGGCGCAACCAGTACTTTCCCTGCAACTCGGCCTTGAGAGATATTGACAAGTGCATCTCCCAGTCCAGCCAGTGAGACGTCCTCAGGCTCAAGAATTTTTTCCGAAGGAAACGACGGATCATTGAGGAGCGCAAGTGCATCTTCAAAGCCAAATTTGTCGTAGATAAAACTACCGATGATTTGAAGTTCATTAAGGATGAGGCGATTGGGATCAAATGAGGGATGTTCAATCCCAGAGCCAACCAGCACAAGCACTCCGCCTCGGCGAAGTTGGTTGAATCCTGCCTCCATCGCAGCTTTCTTCCCGGAACATTCAAAGACCACACTGACTGGATTCTCGGTAATGTGCTCTGGCTCCCACGAGGGAAATATTTCGAGCTCCGAGGGCTCAGCGACTCGATGCGCTCCTAGCTGAAGCGCAAGATCCCGGCGGGGTTGAGATGGCTCGACCACAGTGATCGGCCCGATCCCACGGTGTCGCAAGACGGCCAGTGTGAGCGCTCCAATTGGGCCTGCCCCAATAATCATTGCTGAATCATCAGCTGTAATTTTTGATTGGGTGACTGCGTGGAGGGCCACGGCTAATGGTTCAGCAAGAGTCGCGCTTCGAGGATCAAGGCCATCAGGCATTCTCAAGAGGGAGTTGACGGGAGCCACTTTGTAACGAGCGAATGCTCCATCGTATGCATCTGAGATTTGACCCGTTCGGTTTTCGCACTGTGAAGGCTTACCTTCTTGACAACGGCGACAGACCCCACATTTTGGAGTCATCCCTCCCACGACAGCTTCACCGACGCTCCAGTCAGTGACACCGTCGCCCAGGGCAACAATCGTCCCCGTCCATTCGTGTCCCGCTACTGAGCCAGGTTTATCAGACCACCCCTCAAGCAACATATGAATATCGGTGCCACAGATTCCGCATCGATCAATTTCAATCAAGACGCATTCTGGGGCCGGGGAGGGAACAGGGCGAGTTTCTACGGGAATATTTCCCGCTCCTTGGTATGCCGCAACGGGCATGTCAGTCGGTAGCTTTTTCATTGCACCCCCCAGTACAACGATGAGCATAGGCGATTCTCGTCGTTGGTCTCTATGGTGACCTATCGTCGTTGAAATGAAGAACGATGCCACCGCCACACTTGCCCAACTAGGTGCAGCCACTCTTGGCGAATCTGGGGCACGACGAATGGCGTCTCGAATTCGGCCAGTATGGAGAGGAGCAGCACTGTGTGCACCGGCCTTTTCGATCCAATGTGCTCCAGGTGACAATCTCGGAATTCATGTAGGCCTCACCCGGGCACCTCGTGGGAGCGTGCTTGTAGCCAACGTAGGAGAAATCCCTGAGCGGGGATACTGGGGTGAAGTGCTCACCACTGCCGCTCTTGCCAAGGGAATAGCGGGCCTTGTCATCGATGGATGTGTCCGCGACATTGCAGCGCTCGAAGCCGGTGGCTTCCCAGTGTTCTCGACAGGAGTCTCGTTGCCTGGTGCGACAAAGTCTCTGCCAGGAGTTACCGGAGCGTCGGTGCAAGTTGGTGGTGTCAGTGTGGTGACTGGAGACTGGGTCGTTGGTGATGTCGACGGCGTTGTTGTCGTGCCGCAACACATCCTTGATGAGGTTGTGGCTGCTGGTCAGGCGCGATTCGATAAGGAAGGAGAGATGTTTCGTTCCTTGAATGAGGGTGCAACAACGGTGGAACTTTTAGATCTCGATGAGTCCTTGATTCGGGATGACTCTGAATCGTAATTAGCCAAGCACAATATTGATAGGTGTTTGCCCTGCGAGGACGGCACAGACCCCCTGACTCGCAAGACGAGCCATGTTCATGCGTGTTTCGACCGTAGCGCTCCCAATATGGGGCAGGAGCACTGTTCGAGGAGCTGTCAAGATTCGTGGATTGATTGCTGGTTCTCCATCAAAGACATCGAGGCCGGCTCCAAAAAGTTTTCCGGCTTCAAGTGCATCGACAAGTGCGTCTTCGTCAATGACGGGACCGCGTGACGTATTAACCAACGTAGAAGTTGGATGAAACATTGCGAACTCTTCAGGCCCAATGAGATGGTGAGTTTCAGGAGTGAGCGGGACGTGAACGCTCAGCACATCAGATTGCTCAATGAGTGACAACAACGATGCAACATAACCCGGATGACCCGTGGGGGTGCGGGTGTGGTGAAGGACAGTCATGCCAAATCCCTCGGCACGGCGCGCCACTTCCTGCCCAATTCGACCATAGCCAACGAGACCCAAAGTGGCGCCGTGAATATCGTGAGCGAGGTGGTCAAGAAAACCCCACCCCTTCCATGTCCCATCGCGGAGATCGGCTTCGGCGGTGGAGGTTTGACGCCGCGTTGCCAAGATAAGTAAAAACGTGAGGTCTGCGGTGGTTTGATCTAAGACGCCTGGTGTATTACAGACTGAAAGTCCAAGACGATGCGCTGATGCAACATCGACATTGTCGTAGCCAACGGCAGCGTTGGCTACGACTTTAAGCAGTCCAGAAGCGCCGGCTTGAAGGATTTCCCCCGTGATCTGATCAGTGAGCATCGAAATAATTGCGTCGACACCCGGCGCAAGATCTCGAAGTTCGTCTGGTGAATATGGAGCATCATTCTCTGACGACACAATTTCATGGCCAGCTTCCACCAACGGGTCAAGACCCCCAGGTGGAACATGGCGGGTCACGAGAACTCGTGCCACAGATATTTAGTGGTTGGTGTAATCGATTGGTCCAGCACCCTTGACGCCAATGGCAAAACAAAAGCAGTGGATTGGGGCGTGGTCACTGACGGGGCGAAGGGTGTGCACGATGTCAGGTGGGATATGAACGAGATCACCTTGACGGATTTCACGTTCGTCGTCACCTATCGTCATGATTCCTCGACCATTAAGGACGTAGTAAAACTCGTGAGTTGGGTGAGTGAGGTTCGACGAAACCACCTCCAGCAACTTCAAATTCATTAACAAGTTCCAGAAAGCCCCCATCGGTCATGTCCTTAAACTCCCGGGATTTCACCATCCACCACACAGGAACGGTCCCGTTATGCTCAACGATTGGCTCTACGTCTTCAATGCTTCGTACATCCATGGCTGGTTTCCTCCTCATTGGAATGAGCGTCATAGTAGTGCGTATGGTTGGTGGAGCAAGGTTCAGAAAGGATCAGTGAAACTCCTATGTCGAAGAGTGAACATCCCATGCCTGTGATCCCCATTCAACCTTTCACGGAGGAAGCGTGGAGCCCATTTGGGTGGGTCCCAGTTGATGACAGCGATGATCGAGATGGAGAGCATCGACTTCACTTTGACCTGGATGATGCGCACGTCAACATCATCAGCCACTCAACAGACGAATTGCCCATAAGCTCAGAAGGTTTCCTCTGTGAGAAGTTCTTTCGGCATGCAACGCACACACAAGTTTTAATGTCGCTTGATAATTCATGTGTTGTCGGGGTTGCCCCTCCCAATACTGATTTTTCTCAGAGCAACAGCATTGAGACAGTTCGTGCATTTTGTCTCAGACCACTAGAACCTGTTGTACTTTTCCAAGGGACGTGGCACTGGGGACCCTATCCCAGCGATGAAGAAAAAGTAAGACTTTTCAACGTACAAGGGCATGGTTTTGCCGGTGATAACGAGATGGCTGACCTTGCGAGCTTGGGACTCGTTTTGCGCTTTGCCTTTGCGCAGTCGTAAGGTCAGAGATAGTTCAAAGAGCCGCTCTGCATAGATTGCAAAACGGATCTAGGATTTGAACGAAGACGTGCCGGGGGGCATGACGTGAAGTCAATAGGGGGGTACGAATATGCGCAATCGTTTCGTTCGTTGGATGGGGACCACAAGTGTTGCAGCGGTAGTTGTGGCATCTTCTTGTGTGGTTGTTCCATTGATGTCCGCAGCACCTGCAGGTGCTGCAACAACTGCAACTGGGAACTGTGCACAAGCCGACAAGTCGCCTGGAGTTACCTCAAAATCAATCACCACTGGGTCAATGTCGACATTGACTGGTCCAATCGCCTCAAACTTTGAGGCACTTGTTCCAGGAATTAAGGCGTACTACTCCTACATCAATGCACTTGGTGGAGTGAATGGTCGAAAGTTAAACCTCACGTACCCGCTTGATGACACTGGAAATCCAAGCCAAGACGTTACCTTGGCCCACACGCTGATCGATCAAGACAAGGTCTTTGCAGTGGCAGGAACTGCGACCGCGTTCTTTACCCCCAACTATTTTGTTGCGACGTGTACGCCAACCTTTGGCTACAACGTCACCGGGAATTGGGCTGGTCCTCCCAATATGTTTGCCGCTGGTGGATCGGTTCAAGAGTATGGGACCAACACCTCATCGATCATTTGGGCAATTCGACACGTTGTGAAGACGCCATCTGTCGCAGTTCTTGCCTTGGGTATTGCTGCATCACATGACTCATGCGCCGTATACATTCCTGCACTGAAGGCGGCAGGAGTAAAAGTGAGTTACGAAGACACCAATGTCTCGTACGGTGGGAGTTTGGTGCCAGACGCCCAGAGGATGAAGGCAGCTGGGAGTAATTACATCCTGAGTTGTATGGACATAGGAACTAATTTGAACTTGGCACGAGCCCTCAAGCAATACAACCTCAAGCCAAAACAGATGTGGCTGAGTGGGAGTGATGCGACCACACTTCAGGCGAATAAGAGCCTTATGGATGGGGTGTACTTCAATATTTCCCACGTCCCATTTACGGCATCTCAGTCCGCCTACCCAGGCCTCAAGACCTACTTGGCAGCAATGAAGAAGTACCAACCGAAGTACGTCTACGACGAAGTGGCGTTCCAGGGTTGGCAGTCAGCGTCACTCCTTGCTACTGGTCTCAAGGGAGCAGGCAAGAACCCCACGCAGTTGTCATTGATAAACGCAGTTAACTCTTTGTCTGCCTTCAATGCCGGCGGCATGACGACTCCTGTGAACTGGACCTCGTCGGGAAGTGGTCACAATCCGCCGATCACGTATCCGACGTGTAGCGCCTATATCCAGGCGAAGGGAACCCAGTTCTACTCTGTGTTCACAAAATCACCCAAAGTGTTCCTTTGTTTTAATCAGAACAGTAAGAACCCAGTCACTGCGCCAGCTGGAACACCTGGCGGCTGAGAGTTCAGGTTCAGTAAGGACTGAGAGAGGGACTGTCCGGGATGTTCGAAACCTTCTTTGGATTCGCCATTCCTGGCATCCCTTTCGGCTGCACCTATGCGGTGATCGCTGTCGGACTCGTTCTGACATATCAGGCAACGGGAGTTTTTAACTTCGCATTTCCGGCACAAGCCTATGCGGCCTCACTTGTGTTTACGGCACTTATACAGAGTGCCCATCTTCCGTCGTGGTTGGCATTCATCATTGCTGCGGTCATCATGTCGCCACTTTTGGGTCTCGCGTTTGATCGACTTCTCTTTTCCAAAATTCCAAACACCAATACGACGGCAAAGTTGGTAACGGGAATATCTCTCCTTGTCGGGCTCCCGTCGCTGCTCCTCGTGGCATTTCCTAGTAACTACTACAACCCACCGAGTCTTATTTGGGATATCAATACCGTGTATTTCACGTTCTGGAATATTCCAATTAACGGAGCTCAGATCAGTAGCGTTGTCGTGACAGTGCTGATGCTGGGAGCTCTTATCTGTCTTCTTCGCTTTACAAATATTGGACTTCAAATGAGGGGTGCGGTAGAAAGTCGACGACTCGTCCAGCTAGATGGGGTCAACGCCGGCGGTGTGGTTGCTGTGGCATGGATGGTGTCTAGTTTCTTGGCCGGTATGTCCGGAATCCTTTTTTCACCAAATTTTGGAGAGATCCAATCGCAAAACTATGCGCTTCTTTTTGTGTTTGCTCTTGCGGCGGCGGCGTGTGGGTCGTTTCGTTCACTCCCAAAGACAGCAATTGCTGCGGTCTTGATTGGCATCGGCCAATTTCTTTTCCAGGGCTACCTGCCAACTACCGGATTCCTCTTTACAACCGTGCTGCCTTCGTTCCCATTCTTGGTGCTCGCTGGAGCGCTCTTGCTGATGCCTGGTCTGCGCAATTTAGATTCGAGTGCAGATCCATTGTCATCGGTAGATCCTCCTCTTCCCCCAACCGCAGCAGCTTCTCGGCTTCCTCAAATGGATCGCATGATAAAGATTGCGTGGTACACAGTCCTTGGAGTCTTTGTCGTTTCAATGTTGACCTGGATTCCAAAGGACTGGGAGTCAGTATTAAATCAAGGACTGGCGTTCTCTGCGTTGTTCTTGTCCATCACGCTCATCACTGGGATGGGAGGGCAACTCTCGCTTGCTCAAGCGACGCTGGCAGGAGTTGGAGCGTTTACTGCTGCGCAGTTGGCGCTCCATCTCGGTCTGAACTTCTTAATCGGTGGGCTGATTGGTGCCGTTGTTGCGGCGATGGTCGCAGTGGTTTTGGCGGTGCTCTCGCTTCGCCTTCGTGGGCTCGGACTCGCTCTCATGACCCTGGCCGCCGCGTTGCTCTTTGATACTGCGATCTTTAGTAATCAAACCCTTGCGGGTGGATCAGGTGGATTGAATATCCAGGCCAAGTGGCTTGGGCTGGATCTGAACAATCCAAATGGTCATCTCTATTTCATTGTTGCCTTTTTGGTTGTTCTGCTCATTACTGGGATGATCCTCTTTATTAGAAAGGGCACAACGGGCCGTGTTCTTGGTGCGCTCAAGGGGAGTGAAACAGGAGCGGCTGGAATCGGCATTAATTTGACGAAAGAACGCATCATGATCTTTGCGCTGTCTGGAGCGGTTGCGGGGATCGGTGGGGTATTGCTCGTCATCCAGGAAAACGTGGCAAACCCGCAGTCCTTTAACTACGCCTTTGGACTTATTTTCATTGTGATTGTGGTGACGACAGGCGTGAGCACCGTCGAAGGTGCTATCCAAGGCGGTTTTGGCTTTGTTGTCATACAAAAGCTTCTGGGCTACGCCCCAGCCCGCTTCGCCGACCTCACCTTTGTATTTTTTGCCTTTGGAGCCCTGACCTACGCAGCGCACCCAGAAGGAATTTTGGAATTTCAGAAACGAAGGTCTTATCAGCGCATTGAACGTTTTTTCCCTTCCGCAATGAAGAAATCTGAAGAGAACGAACTAGCTATTGGCATTGCTGGGGGAGTGAGTGATGACTGATCCAGCAGTCACGCTGAGATTAAAAGATGTCTCAAAGACCTTCGGCATCGTCAATGTCGTCGACAGCATCTCCTTTGATGTGAAAGCTGGGGAGAGCGTGGGCTTGGTGGGCCCGAACGGAGCCGGAAAGACGACGCTGTTTAACTGTGTCTGTGGGCAGCTTCAAAACGACCATGGCGCTGTCTATTTTGAAGACCAACCGTTAAACGGAATGCCTACCTATCGACGAGCCCGTCTCGGGATCGGAAGGACCTACCAGCGGACTGAAGTCTTTCCAGATATGACAGTCCGCAATCACCTTCTCGTCGCCGAACGAGTTCATTCGGGAACTGGTCGACTCTGGAAAGACCTGCTCAATATGAGTAAGCCCACAAAAGAGGAGATTGAAGTATCAGATCGTGTGATGGATCTCGTTGGACTAATGGAGTTGGCAGACACGCCAGTTGCAGCTCTTGGGCTTGGCCACTGTCGCCTGGTGGAGTTGGCACGGGCCCTCGCTGGCGAGCCAACCCTTCTCCTTGCCGACGAGCCATCATCAGGTCTCGATGAGCGAGAAACAGCAGCGATGTCTGCGGTGCTTCGAACCGTGCAACGAGAACGAGGTACAGCAATTTTGCTCGTGGAGCATGACTTAGAAATGGTCTCAGAGGTTGTCGACAGAGTCGTTGTCATGGATCTTGGATCTAAAGTTGCAGAAGGAACTTTTGATGAAGTCATGGCGAATCCTGCTGTTCGTTACGCATACCTAGGCGAGTCGGCATGAGTGATCCAATGGGAAATATCATGGAAGTCGAGCATGTTGATGCTGCGTACGGTCCGTATCGTGCACTGTTCGATGTGTCCTTTACGATTCCTGCCGGCGGCGTTGTCGCACTGATCGGATCAAATGGTGCGGGGAAGTCAACGGCCGCTCGAACCATTACCGGCCTGGTGCAGGCAACGGCGGGGACGATTCGTTTCGATGGTGTTGACGTCACACAGAAGCCCGCATGGCAGATCGCTCGACTTGGAGTTGCCAGCGTGGTTGAAGGCCGAGGGGTGTTCTCTCAATTGACGGTTGAGGAGAACCTCACGCTGACGTTTCGCCAACGGGGAACTCGAAAGGAACTCTCACGCAACTTAGAGAAGGCCTACGAGAGTTTTCCTGCGCTAGGAGAGCGAAGAACTCAGATGGCTGGGACACTTTCTGGAGGACAACAGCGGCTGCTCTCACTGGCCAAGGTGCTCGTGATTCCACCGAAACTCCTTGTCGCCGACGAACTCTCACTTGGACTTGCTCCCGTGGTGATCGACATGGTCTACCAAGGTCTCGAAAAAATTAGAGCTGCGGGGACCGCACTTCTGATTGTAGAACAGCAGGAGACCTAGAATAATTAACGGTGTTGTAACCATCCAGTCTAAATACCGAAGTTTTGTGAAATCTTTTAGGGCCCAGTTATCTG
>Ga0118677_10001764_pt1 | contig 45080 bp, 47 predicted proteins | sample AliMusrvi5mmetaG_FD_86154 | JGI IMG/M metagenome (GOLD analysis project Ga0118677, IMG submission 86154) | reverse complement strand
GCGAACAGTAAAGATCTTCGTTGTGAACGATGACATCTTCGGGAACGCGCAAGCGGATGGGTGCAAAATTCCAGATCGCGCGAATGCCACCCGCCACCATCAAGTCCGCCACGGTCTGAGCCTCGGCGGCGGGCACGGTGATGATTCCCATCCAGACATGCATGCGACTGGCGAGGCCGGCCAGCTTGTCCAGCGGCAAAACCTGCTTGCCATTGATATGCGATCCAATTTTTATCGGATCGGTGTCAAACGCCGCCACGATATTCAAGCCACACTGGTCAAATTTCCGGTAACCCAGCAGGGCCGAACCCATGCTGCCGGCGCCGGCCAGAAAAGCGTCATTCACATTGTGCCAGCCCAAGAATTCCTCCAGTAACGGAATCACGTTGGCCAGCAGATAGCCGATGCGCGGGCGCCCCACCGCGCCGACCGATTCCAGATCCTTTCTGACCTGGGTCGGATCCAGGTCCAGATCCGCGCCGATGTCGGTGCAGGAAAACGAAGCCCGGCCCGCCTCGGCCAGCTCCTTGAGAAACCGATGATACAACGGCAGCCGCTTCAAGGTCGGCGCCGAAACTATTTTGTTCGGAGCCGGCTTCGGACGGTTGCTCATGGTGTGGCGCATATCGTGAAACGTTTATCAATAAAACATTCTCTAATTAGCGCCAAACACTTCCGGTGTCAATTCTAATTCAGAAAAACAACCAGCCCAACCGGGAGAACCTCCGCGGGCGTCGGACCGCGTCGCCGGCCGGGCGCCACGGAAATTCATCGGTCTTGTTTGGGAAAAAGAGGCCGCACCCGTTCTGCCAGCAGTTTGTAACCGTCGGCGTTGAAGTGCAGTTTGTCCGCCACGAACAGTTCCGGGCGAGGCTGACCGTCGATGCCGAGCGGCAGGTCATAGGTGTCGATGTATTTCAAGTGCGGCGCTTGCCGGACAAAATCTTCCACCAGCCGGTTCACTTCCTTCTCCTGCGCATGCTGTTTCCACCGCGCAGGGCTGGGGCTTAGCGAGAGGAAAACAATTTCCGTCTCCGGCAATTTCGCTTGGACGGCGGCGGTGAAGTCCTTGAAGTCCGCAAAAACCTGCTCCGGCGTTTTGCCCGCCCAGAGATCGTTGCCACCCGCGCGGAGGATAATCATTTTTGGCGCATAGGGAATCACCACCCGCGCCGCAAAGTGCGTGGAGTCCACAATCTCCGAACCGCCGAAGCCGCGATTGAACACCGGCTGCCCCGGAAAATCCTGCGCCAGCGTTTTCCAGCGCCCGATGGTCGATGAGCCGATGAACTCAACCGCATTTTTTGGCGGCGGGTTTGTGGCGTCCATCTGCTCAAAGGCGGCGATGTCCTTTTCCCACCGGGCAAAATCATGGTTGGTCTCCGCACCGAATACCGCGCCCGACAGGAAAATCAAAATTGATAAGGAAAGTGAAAAAGTGAGGCAGGGCTTCATGCGTCCGAGATTAAGGACAACCTGCTCCTGTGAAAACATATTTCGCTTTCGACTAACAGCGGTTGTTCACGCGTAGCCGAAATAGCGGAAGGTCTGATATACGAGCAGCGCGGCGACATAGGCGAGCACGCTCATGTAGGCGAGCTGGAACAGTGGCCATTTCCAGCTGTTCGTTTCGCGCCGGACGACGACCTGCGTGGACAGGCATTGCGCCGCCAGGATGTAAAACACCAGCAGGCTCAAACACGTCGCGGTGGTGAACACGGGAGAGCCGTCCGTGCGCTTGGCGCGGCGGAGCGTGTCGTAGAGCGAGGAGCGGTTATTGTCGGCGGTGTCCTCGCCAACGCCGTAAACAATGGCAAGGGTGGAGACAATCACCTCGCGCGCGGCAAACGAGCTGAAGATGCCGATGCCGATCTGCCAGTCGTAACCGAGCGGCCGGATGACCGGTTCGATGGCGTGGCCGATTTTTCCGGCAAAGGAATTCTGCAGCGAATATTGCGCCGTCAGGCGGTCCGCATCATTGCGCATTTCCTCGGCCTTGGTTTGAGCGCCGGATTTTTCCAATTGCACCGCCTGGGCCTGCATCGCGACGGCCGCGGCGGGCGGCAAGGATTTGGGGTAATGCGACAAACCCCACATGATGAGTGAGATCACGAGGATGACGGTGCCGGCCTGCTTCACGAAAATTTTCGCGCGGTCAAACGTGTGCAGCAGCGCGGTGCGCAGCCCGGGCAGACGATAAGGCGGCAGCTCGATCATCAACGGTTTGCTGCCGCCGGGCAGAATCGTGTGCTTGAACAGGAGTGAACAGCCGAGGGCGGCCATGATCCCGATCGCTCCACACATTACGGCCTTCCTCCAGCAGCGATTGCCTGTCGAACGCCGGGCCAGCGACAATACTTGTGAGTCCTATGCGTATGCTTTCAAGCTCCTCTTTGAATACGCCGCTACTTGCCTCAAAGTTTCACCGTCTGAACTGTATCTCGAACAGCTAGATGCGCCGCTTATCCTGAGCTTCCTGAATCATCTGGAGATAGATCGTGGGAATGGACCCAGTTCGAGAAACATTAGACTGGCTGCCATCAAGTCGTTCATGCACTTTCTCGAATATCGCGTGCCGACGGCATTAGAACAGATCCGACGCATTTTGGCGATTCCGGCAAAGAAATTTGATACTCGCCTCGTCAAATATCTCACGGTTGAGGAGATGCAGGCCATTTTTGATGCTCCTGATCCAACAAAACGAGACGGCATTCGGGATCGGGCTATGATTCACCTCTGCTTTGCCGGAGGATTGCGCGTCTCGGAACTGATCGGGCTGCGGACCGACGACCTTACCATTCAGCCGCACGCCAGTATTGTCGTTCACGGCAAGGGTCGGAAAGAACGTTGTCTCCCTTTGTGGAAAGAAACAACATCAGCGCTGAAGGCATGGTTGGCTGTCAGAGGGTCCTTTTTCACACCGAAACTCTTTCTTAACGCTCACGGTGAACCCATGACCCGCTCCGGCTTCGAATACATTCTGCGAAAACATGCTCTCATCGCTGCGAAACGTTGTCCTTCTTTATCAACGAAGCGGATTTCGCCCCACGTGCTGCGACATACCTGTGCCCTAACGGTCCTACAGGCCACCAAAGATCTTCGGAAAGTATCTCTTTGGCTCGGCCACGCTCATATGCAGACAACTGAGATGTACACACGCGCTGATCCTTCAGTGAAGTTGGAGGCTTTAGAGTCTGGTATTGCTGCCAGCTTGATGGGTTTAGTACCCTCAATCGTCTTTGGGGGGATTGCCACTATTGCCGTGGTCCTGATTACCTCCCAAATGGCCCCCCATTTGCGTAAATTGCATATTCGAGATCTTTCCTAAGACAATTAATTTAGAAGTATGATTTACCCATTCAATCTCATCTGACACCCTATTTCTGATTTGGAGCCCCCATGACCTTCGCCCTCCACCCATCTAGCTTGCCAGCAGTTCTCTCCCCAGTCCTAACCCCTTTTACGGCCAATGGCAACGTAGATCATCAGCGCCTGTTGAAGCATTGTCAGTGGCTAGCCGCAAATGGAGTTGGTCATGCATTATTTGGCACAAGCTCAGAGGCTAACTCGATGTCAGTCCGTCAAAAGATGGATGCGCTAACCAAGTTAATTGAAGGTGGCTTAGATCCTGCTCATATCATGCCTGGCACCGGTGCTAACGCTATCGATGCTGCAGTGAATATGACCAACCATGCGCTTGCTCATCATTGCGCTGCAGTTCTCATGATTCCGCCTTTCTACTACAAAGATATTTCAGATGATGGATTGTTTGCCTATTTTTCTGAAGTGATTCAGAAGGTTGGTAACTCTGCATTACAGCTTTATTTTTATAACATCCCTCCCGTAACCAAAATTACTTTGAGCCTCGCTTTGTTAGATCGCTTAGTCAGAGCCTATCCAAAAACAATCGTAGGTATGAAAGATAGTTCTGGAGACTGGTCCTATACCGAGTCGGTGATTAAGCTCTTAGCGCCTCACGGTTTTAGAGTCTATGCTGGTAACGAAGCATTCTTATTGCGCACTATGAAAGCAGGTGGTGCTGGCTGCATCTCAGCAACAGTGAATATGAATCCAAAAGCGATCGCTAAACTTGCAGCTCATTGGGAAGATGCAGATGCTGCTGAACAGCAAGTCGGCTTAGATCGGGTGCGTTCCGTATTTGACAAACATCAAATGATTACCGGGATGAAAACAGCGCTCGCTTTCTTTAGCAAAGATCCTGACTGGCTTCGGGTTCGTCCTCCACTGATGCAATTGAGTGGAGACCAGCAAGGGCAATTAATGGGTGAATTGAAAGCCATTCACTTTGATATGCCAGGGCTGTAATTTAGCCTTCTAAAAAATTGGTGTCTACTAGCTTTAGTAGATAATGATGTTGTGAAAAAAATTGTGCCCCTAAGGCCTCGCTTTCAGAGGCTGAGAATTCTTTGCATTGCCTTGCTAATTGCAATTCAGATTCCTGGCCTTGAGCTGATTTCGTATGCTAATGCGCAGACTAGCCAAAACAATAAAACGGTACAAATACGAAAACGGGCTGGATCTCAAAATACTCGCCCTGTTGGATTTAAAGATAGCGCAAACTCTAAATCGAATAGCCTAAGCCCCAGCCTGATTGATAACAGCTCAACCCAAACCTTTACTGGCGATGCAGCTGACAACTTAGACTATCGCGTGACAAGAGGCTGCTTACGCCGCAGTCTCAATGATGACAATTTGCCTGAGAGTATTGGTATAGAAGATCGTACTTTCTCTGAGTTTTTCAGGAATCAAACTAGGGCTTTCTTTGAACACATGCGCGGCAATTGTGTTCCTTACGCCGTAGCACTTGGTAAGCGTAATCGCTTTGAATCACTTAGCATTATGAATGGTCCTGTACAAGATAATAAGACCGAAATTTGGACTTTTACACCATCTGCTGTTGGTGGTTTTTTGATTCAACAAGATTACCTCAAAGATGAATCTAAGCGCTTCGCTGAAATTCAGATTCCTTTGCGTAATGTTTTGTACGATCCCAATAAAGTTAGCGATAAGCTTCCAGTTGAATTGGTTTGGGATCTGAATGCATTAATTAAGCAAATTTATCCCGAGACCAATAACACGCTTGAAAATACTAATAGTGTGGTTAGGCTCATTATTGACTTTGGTGATCGAGAGCGCTGGGCACAGATTTGGGCCGTTGAAATCATCAATCCTACTAATGGCGAAGTCTATGCAAGCGCCTATTGGTTAGAGCGTGGAGACATTCCAGGGGGATTCTTTACAGCTAATGGCGAACCCTTAGAGCATGCTTTCTGGACCAACCCACTAAGCTATCGCCGCATCTCACGTGGCGTTGGAATGGTGCCAGCAGGAAGAAGAAAAAGTACTAAGCCTTCTGCTGCCAATACTAAAGCTGCTGTTGCAGCAGCCACCAACCCACAGCCACAGTCTGGGCAGAATAAGCAGCGCTATCGAGCCCATATGGGAATTGACTATGCAGCACCGATTGGAACACCTGTCTTTAGCATTGCTACAGGTAAAGTTATTCAGCTCGGATTTAATGGTGCTTTTGGCAATCTCATCATCCTTGAGCATCCTGGAAACTACCGTACCTATTACGCACATCTGAGTAGCTTCAATCCTGAACTTGAACTGGGCAATGAAGTCCGTCGCGGCTTTGAAATCGGCTCAGTAGGAATGACTGGCAGATCAACAGGCCCTCATCTTCACTTTGAATTACGTAAAGATGGAGTTTATGTCGATCCATATAGCGCAAAGACGCAACTCAATCTTTGGCTCATGCGCGATACTGATAGCGGCCAACTCACCCGAGAAATTCTTTTGCTCGGTAGCGTGCTGAAAAACTAATCCTTCTGAACTAGCCCAGTACTAATACTGGCAACTTAGCATGCACAATCACGTCGTGGGTTTCACTGCCAAGTAGTACGCCTGAGATTCCAGTACGTTTATGTGAAGCCATCACAATCACGTCGGCCTTGGATTTTTTAGCAGCATCCAAAATTCCTTGAGCCAATGAGATATCGAGCGCATGAATCGTGCTCACCTTAATTCCAGCGCCAAATTGGGTCTGCGCTTGCTTGAATACACTTTTAGCAAAAGCTTCGCATGCCTGTTTATGCTCTTTAGTTGTAATCATGTACCCCATGGTGCTATCTGAGTAAGCCAAAGGTGGGGTTGGATCAGAAACGTAAACCAAGGTCACAGCAGCGCCATCGGATTTGGCTAATTGAGCCACTTTCTTAAGCGATTTTTTACTGATGTCTGAACCGTCTACTGGAACCAATAATTGCTTAAACATATTACCCCCTGGTTTATTTACTTTCGTGATGTTGGCATTATTCCTAATTCCATCATAATGCTATTTATTGACTCAAACCTTACAAAGGTAACTTAAATGCTCAAGTATTTTTTACTCTATCTCGCTTTTCTCGTGGCGCTGGTTTCAATCGATCTAGTATGGCTATTAGGGATCGCTAAAAACGTCTACCGCGATGAAATGGGCAGCCTCATGGCAACCGAGCCTAAACTCTTAGCTGGGCTTGCCTTCTATGTTTTATACGCCCTGGGAGCTCTTATTTTTGTCGTGATTCCTGCGCTATCTAAGCAGTCTCTATCGCATGCACTGTTGTATGGCGCCCTCTTTGGCTTTTTTTGCTACATGACCTATGACTTAACCAACTTGGCAGTGATTCGGGATTTCCCAAGCCGCTTGGCATTCATTGATATTGCTTGGGGTAGCCTGGTTACTGCTGGCGTATCCGGCTTGATTTATAAACTCGGTGAGTGGGCAAAATAAGTACCGCCTTGATTTAACTGGCCTGCTCTGCCCAGCCTCTGCGTCTTTCATACATTACGAATAAAACGCCCCACATCACAATCGAGGCATAAGCCCAGATCCAGGCATGGGGTGAGCTTCTCGATCCGCTCATATCTAAAACAAAACCAAAAATCGCTGGGCCAACTAAACCACCGCCAAAGCCCATCAAAGAATGGAGCCCCATAGCCGCCCCTTTAATATCAGAACGAGCGCTAATGACTAAGCCGGCCGTTAAGGTGGCCGAGTCTGCCATGATGAAAATTGCATGCGCAACAGCTAGCGCAACAATAAGCCACCAACTTTGACCTGTTGAAGCTGCTAGAGAGATTCCGATGACAGCACTGATGAGCATCACAATACAGACCCACTTTTGACGGCCAATACGCAGAGCAACTTCATTTCCTAAAATGGATGCTGGAACGGCAAAAAAATTGACAACGCCTGCCAGTGTGGTTGCCGCCAGTAAAAAGCTCTGTCCAGCATATGCTGTACAAAATCCAAAGAAAGCAACTAGCCAACTACGTGAGGCGAAGAGTTCTAAAGTATGGGCGGTATAGCCCAAGATAAAGCCAGCAGCATTACGGTCTTGTAACACCAGCTTCCACTTCGCAATTGGAAAAATATCCTGCATGCGTAAATTAATCGGTCCATGCCATTGGGCGGATACTAAAGGCGGAATACAAAAGAACACAATCACTACTGCAGCAAGGGGCGCTAGAGCAATCCAAGCGAAAACTGCGTGCCAGCCGAAGGCCGCATAAATCCAACCAGAACACAAATACGAAAGCCCGGTACCAATTCCAAAAAAGGCGGTATAGAAAGCAATATGTCGTGTGAGCTCTCCACTTTGAATACGATCAGACAAGATTTTTAAGCCAGGCATATAGGTCGCCGCTAGACCTGCGCCATTCATTGCCATCCAAAAAAGTGCAGTGAAAAATCCATTAGCGAAGAACGCCATACCCAATAAGCCACAACTCGCTAATGCCCCGCCACAGAAATACACCTTACGAGCATCGATGCGATCTGTAAGCGCAGTAGCAAGAGGTACGGCCAGCATATAACCAAAGAAAAAAGCGCTAGCAATTAAACCGGATTGGAGATTATTCAGATGCCACTCCTCTTGCAAGGGAGTGAGGACGACTGCGTAACAAGCAAAACCGAGTAAAGCGCAGATCTGCGCTAAGAGCATGAATGGGGTGTAGGCTGCCGAACGGATGCGCACTGGGAGAATGATTTTTACTGCTGCGCCTGCAAAGGAGAATCCTGAAATCCATTCGAACGATAGGTCAGCACCAAAGTATCACGATGACCATGCGCTCCCAGCGGTTGAATCGGAGTCGACTCATGAATCATTTTTTCATCATTCATGAGCAGCAAAGACCAAGGCTGGGATAAAGTAAAACGAAGACCAGCGGAACCATTCGCATCAAAGATACGGGTTTCACCACCCTTAATGCCCACTCGGTTCAATAAGAACACTGCAACAAAATCAACCCCGTCTCGATGCGCTCCTTCGGGTGTTGGGCGGCCAATTCCATCGGTGGTATCAATCCGAAATTGATGCGCCTCTATAAACCATGTTTTGATTGGCTTCAAACTACTGAGCGTATTTGCAATTCCAAGCAAGACTGCCTGCCATGCGGCAGACTTGGCTAAATCGACATGGATAGGATCAAACCATCGCTCAATGCCACCATGCAGCGCGTTATAAGTGACAGACTGCCAATGAGCACGATGTGGCACCATCTCTAGCTGCTGACCGGTGATTTGATAGCTAGCATGACGACGATAACGATAGCGACCGCCATCCTTCAAATACGGATCTCTGGGCATCTCATCCCAAAAATGATTGAGGGCTTCCAGGTCACTCACAGCAACATGACATAGCTCGGCGACCGATTCAGCAGAGATCACCACATATCCATTCTTTTTAAGCGACTGGACAATTTCCTGGCGCGGGGTTAACAAGGGAGCTAGGGTCATCGCCCTATTTTAGGCTAATGCGCCAACGTGAGCTCTCCCTGACCGCTAAAATGGGGCCAACATCATGAAGCCAGCCCATCATCCGCTCGATTTTCTCCGTCAAGGTCAACAATCTATCTGGCTCTTGTGGGCTCTGACCTACCTGATTGCAATCGCCAGTGCTTGGATCGCAGAGCTTCTCCATACCCCACTCCCTTGGATGCTGGGACCCCTCTTCGTTTTAGCCTTGCTGGGCTCTCTCGGCATTCCCTTGCAAGCACCACCCTTAGGTAGAAGTGCTGGGCAATGTTCGCTCGGCATTGCGATTGGACTTTACTTCACGCCGATAGCGGTAGCAAACATTGGACATGACCTTCCCTTTATTGCAATTGCTTGCGTAGTCTCAACCATCTTGCTTGGCTTTGGCACCTGGATGCTATGGCGTTTCTTTCATATTCCCCTTCGAACCGCCTTTTTTGCTTCAGCACTCGGCGGCGCATCCGAGATGACCGTGCTCGCAGAACGCCATGAACAAAGGGCGGACTTGGTGGCAGCAGCACACTCTCTGAGATTACTTTTAATTCTGGCAATCATTCCAGGAATTTTTCAGGCTTATGGAGTTCCGGGTAACCTCGACTTCCAATCAATGCATTTACCAATCTCCTATTCCGGGGTTGCCTTACTCTTACTCTGCTCCTCAATTGGTATCACCACCTTTCATGTACTAAAACTCCCTAATGCATTTCTATTGGGGCCTCTTGCAGTCAGCGCAGGACTCACAGCCTTTGGAGTGGAGTGGACCACTTGGCCAAAAGAGCTTTCTAATGCGGGTCAGCTTTTAATTGGGGTTGGCTTAGGAATTCGTTTCACCCGAGACTTCGTAGTTCATGCCAAAAAATTGGCAATAGGTGTCACAATTTATACCCTGCTAGCCTGCGTTGTTAGTCTCCTATTTTCATTAGCGATTGCCAAGCCATCAGGACTTGATATTGAATCCCTCATTCTGAGTACCGTTCCTGGTGGCATGTCAGAAATGGGCATCACTGCCAAAAACTTTCACTTAAACGTTCCTGCTGTTGCTGTCTTTCACGTCCTGCGTATGGCTTTTGTCATTCTCTCCGCAGAATTATTCTTCCATCAAGTTTTAGGTAGACTTGAACGTAAATTTGACCTACATATTGATCACCCAAGATAAGATGATCTTTATACATTCTCATCAGAAAGATTGTTATGAGCACAACTCACAATAAAGTCGCACTTGTCACTGGAGCTGGCGCAGGTATCGGCAAAGCGGCAGCCAAAGCACTTCTTCAAGGTGGTTATCAAGTTGCACTGACGGGTCGTAATCTTGATAAGCTTCAAAAAGCCATTATCGATATTGGCGGTAGTGAAGACAGCTGCTTAGCCGTAGCATGTGATGTAGGCAAACCCGAGCAAGTGAAACGTCTGTTCGTCGCCTTAAGAGAACGCTTTGGTCGCATTGACGTGCTCTTCAATAACGCAGGTATGGGGGCTCCAGCGATTCCCATGGAAGATCTGAGTTATGAGCAATGGATGAATGTGGTGAACGCGAACCTCTGTGGTGCCTTTTATTGTTCTCAAGAGGCAATTCGGATGATGAAGACCCAATCTCCGCAGGGCGGCAGAATCATTAATAATGGGTCGATTTCTGCACATGTACCGCGCCCACTATCAGCACCCTATACTGCCACCAAACATGCAATTACTGGTCTAACTAAAACGATTGCCTTAGATGGTCGCCCTTTTAACATCGCGTGCGGGCAAATTGACATTGGTAATGCTGCTACTGAAATGACTGAAGCAATGGCGGCTGGGATTTTACAGGCCGATCAATCCATCAAGATTGAACCCAGAATGGACGTCGATCATGTGGGGCAAGCAGTACTCCATATGGCGCAATTACCACTCGAGAGCAATATTTTATCAATGACCATCATGGCAACCAACATGCCTTATGTTGGCAGAGGCTAAATCACGTATTTACTTTTGAACCTGATCAACGTTGATACGCAGATTGCTCGAACCAACTTTGACGGTTTGCACATTAGAAATAAGATCGCCCGCCTCCGCTTTAGCCATACCTGTCTTAGAGATTCGCACCTCAATCGTAACTTCCGACTGCTGAGAGATCAGCGCAGCAGGATTCATGGCTAAAGAATCGTCCAAGGTAAATCGCATCGGGAAAGCGCTCACGGGCGTCTTCAGAACTGCTACTGGCATTCTTTCGCCAGGCTTGCGTGCGATGACCATAACCAGCTGATCCGGCTTCACACGTGAGGCTAAGTCTGGCGTAATTGTGATGACTCCACCAATACCTTTACCAGCAGCTGCAATTGGCGCTGCTAAGTGTCCTTTAGCTCTTGCCTCAGCAATCGAATTCATGACCGCTCGAGCCTCTTCAGATTGAGGGGGTAATTGCTTTGCTAACTTCTCCCAATTTTGGACTGCTAATGCAAACTGGTTGGTACTGAATGCATCGCTACCGGCTAACCATAGAGCTAAGAAATTATTGGGATCCAACTTAAGGGCTTGGGCAATGAGTTGATGGGGTTTACCAGAAAAATTCCCATTCGCATTCGCGGCTAGGAGATCGGCGTAGTCAGCCAACAGTTCAGGTTGATTATTAATATAGGAGCCTGCTCGCTCATAAGCCTTGATAGCCTCTGGAATGCGCCCCATTACTCTATAGGAACGCGCCAACATTGCCCAACCTTGGAGGTTAGTGGGATCTTCTTTCTCCATCTTGGCCGCAAACTCGCTAACCATTTTCTCTACGTCGGCTTGCGAGACAGGCTGTTTGGCATTTTCCTCTGCTATCTTGAGGGCATCGCCTTGATAAAAGTAGATGCCAGATGAGAGTAAAACGATCGCTAGACAAACAAAGGCAATCGTTTTTTTGGTAGAGCCAAAACTGGCCTGATCGTCCACCTCTTGCGTATCTTGAAATAATCTTTGGCGTAACTCAGCATGAGCCATCTCATAGCTAGCTGTATCGATTTCACCCGTTTGGCGCTCTTGCTCTAGCTTCTCAAGTTCTTCACGATAGATTGCTGCATTCATTTGACGACGAGAAGTGCTTGCTGCCTGCCTTCTGAAGAATAGCGGGCGCAAGAGCATGCCCAGCGCAAGCAAGAGGATACAAAATGCTGGAATCAAAAAAGACATCATGGACGTGAATCCTTTTTAAATTCTGTCTCAACAGTATTTAGGAGTGCATCTAGACGACGATTTTCATCATCTGAAAGCGTCCTGCTATCCATGCTGGTATTTCTTTTTCGTAAATACATTAATAAGCCGATGATTCCAACCACTAGAGTCGTAAAAGGACCAAGCCAGAGTAACCAGGTTATTGGCTTGACTGGTGGACGGTAGAGCACAAAGTCGCCATAACGATCAACCATATACTGCCTAATCTCTGCATCGCTCTTACCGGCCTTGATCATGCTTCGAATCTGGGCCCGCAAGTCATTAGCTAAATCAGAACGAGAGCCCGCCAAGGATTCATTTTGGCAAACTAAGCAGCGCATTTCTTCTGAAATACCAATCAACCTTTGCTCGACCACAGGATCTTCTGCTAAAGGAGCAGCCTCATTTGCCATCAACCCATAACAAGCCAACATCAGCAGAATAGATACAAGAGACTTCATGATCGATTTAGCTCTGTAATCAGAGGAGAAATCTTCTCCCTCAGAATGTCTGGGGTAATCGGCCCAATATTTTTGTAACGAATCACTCCTGCCTTATCAATGATGTAAGTCTCAGGCACGCCATATACCCCATAGTCAATGCCGACGTGGCCATCACCATCAAAGGCACTCAATATATAAGGATTCCCCTCTCGAGCCAGCATTGCCATAGCAGCAGGTCTTTGATCTTTGTAATCGAGGCCAATAATCGGCAAAGTTTGGGTTTTGCTAAATGCAATTAAGAGGGGATGCTCTTCGCGACAAGCAACACACCAAGAGGCCCAGACATTGAGCATCCATACTTCCCCCTTCATGCTCTCTGGAGAAAACATTTTTTGAGGATCAGCTAACTGCCCAAGCTCAAAAGTGGGGGCGGACTTACCAATTAAGGGTGATGGGACTTCATGAGGATCTCGACTGAGGCCAACTGCCAAGAAAATCACGAGTAAAACAAACAGAATGAGAGGAATTAACAGTCTAGATTTCATGCTTACCTCTCAACTTTGAGCGATAGCGCTTGTCCAACATTGCAATGATTCCACCAATCGCCATCAGCAAACAACCGCCCCAAATCCAGTCAACAAAGGGCTTGTAATAGACCCTCACTGCCCAAGATTGATCGGGTAGCGCTTCACCCAGGGAAACATAAATATCGCGTGTCAAACCAGCATTAATCGCGGCTTCAGTCATCGGCATCGTTGAAGCAACGTAATTCCGTTTTTCGGGATAGAGCGTGGTTTCTAGTTGACCCTTACGGCTCACTACAAAAGTTCCGCGTGTAGCCATGTAGTTTGGTCCAGTAACAGCAGCAATTCCCTGCATCTGAATTTGATAACCACCCACTGCAACCGTATCGCCTGAGGACATCTTTACGTCCCGTTCTTCTTGATAAGCCCCAACCATGGTGACACCAATCACAAAGATCGCAATGCCAAGGTGAGCAAACTGCATACCAATAAAGGAACCGGTAGGCTTCCCTGCTTTAAATTGACGAATCACCTGCTGAATGCCAGAGCCAATAATCCAAAAAGCCAAGAGAAAACCTAAACTCGCCAGCCATGTGAACTCGCCCATCACCCTCGGAATAAGAAGCGCTGCAAGTACCGCCAGCAAGGCGGCAATCCAAAGACGCTTAATCACTGCCAGCAGATTGGTATTTTTCCAGTTGGTCCATGGGCCAATTCCCATCAGGACTAACAAAGGAATCATGATGGGCACAAATACCGCATTGAAGTAAGGAGGCCCTACTGAAATCTTGCCGAGATTTAAAGCATCAATCAAGAGCGGATAGAGTGTCCCCAGTAAAACAGAAGCTGCTGCAGTAACCAAGAAAACATTACCGAGCAAAATCATGGTCTCACGCGCAGTCAAGGTAAATTTTGCGCCCATCGCTCGCTTGGGAGCTCGCACAGCATACAGAGTCAAGGATGAACCAACGACCAGAAATAATAAAATCAGAATAAAAATACCGCGTCTAGGATCTGTTGCAAATGCATGTACTGAAGTGAGCACACCCGAGCGAACTAAAAAGGTACCGAGCAAAGATAAAGAAAAGGCGGTAATAGCTAATAGAACAGTCCAACTTTTAAACACGCCCCGCTTTTCAGTCACAGCTAAAGAATGCAACAAAGCCGTACCCACTAGCCAAGGAATGAAAGAGGCATTTTCAACGGGGTCCCAGAACCACCAACCGCCCCAACCCAATTCGTAATAAGCCCACCAGGACCCCAGTGCAATACCGAGAGTCAGAAAAATCCAAGCAGCTGTCGTCCAAGGACGCGACCAACGTGCCCATGCGGCATCTAAACGATTCGAGAGTAAGGAAGCAATCGCAAACGCAAACGCGACCGAGAAACCCACGTAGCCCATGTAAAGCATAGGTGGATGAAAGACTAAACCAGGATCTTGCAATAAAGGATTGAGCGAACGACCTTCTTGAGCAGCAGGTAACAATCTTTCAAAAGGATTGGAGGTGGCTAATACGAATAAGAGTAAGCCGCTTGATACCAAACCCAGCACCCCAATAACACGCGCAACCATAAACTCATCCAGAGTTTTTGACAGTTGCGCAACCAAGAAAGTCCAGGTGCTAAGCAATAGCAGCCACAGCAAAAGAGAACCTTCGTGTCCGCCCCATACCGCCCCAAGGCGATACACTGTAGGTAGCAAGGTGTTGGAGTGCTCGGCAACATAGAGTACCGAAAAGTCATTGACATAAAAACTCCATGCCAAGCTCCCAAAAGCAAAAACCAATAGCAAGAAAACTGTCTGCGCTGCTGGCCTTGCTAAAACCAACCACTCTCGTCGACCTTGTTGAGCGCCGAAAAGTGGCAATACACCCTGAACCAAAGCAACACAGAAGGCCAAAATTAAAGCGTAGTGCCCTAGCTCTGGAATCATTTTTGTACTTCCTGCTTTTGGGCTTGCTCTAGTGCATGTTTTGCTTCTGGCGGCATATAGTTTTCATCATGCTTAGCGAGTACTTCGCTTGCCACAAATTCTCCATCCTGATTTAAGCGCCCTTGCACAACTGCACCCTTACCTTCTTTAAACAAATCAGGAAGAATGCCGGTATAGCTCACTGGGATATCTTTAACGAGGTCAGTCACCACAAAGTGAACGGTGATGCCATCGCGTCTTAATGAACCACTTTTCACTAAGCCGCCAATCCGGAAGGTCTGAGATTGAGGTGCTTTGCCATTAGCAACATCACTTGGCGTGACATAAAGAGCGATATTGCTATTAAGTGCATTCAGGATCAGCAGGGCTGCAACCCCAATGGCGATGAGAGCGCCAATAATGAACAGGGCCCGCCTATGACGCGGCTTCAGATTGGTCTGAAGACTCATTGTTGACCCTCTTGATGAAATTGGTCGGCAAGTAATTCTTGTTTGAGTCTGCGCAAGATGGCCTTACGTTGTGAACGAACCATAAGTACCTCTATACAAAAGGCAATTGCACAGAGACCAAAGCTACTCCAAACATAGAGCGCATATCCGCCCATTGCTAGAAACTCGCTGGCACTATTCCACATTAGCTTCTAACCTCTTCTAATTGCTTAACCCAATCAGTATGAGTCTCTCGTTCTAAGATAATGACACGCACTCGCATGAGAGTTACGGCAATGGCATACATCCAAAAACACAAAGCCATGAGTAACATTCCCCAAAGCATCGTTTGAGCCATCGAAGGCGCTTTTGACATCGAGACTGAAGCGCCTTGGTGTAAGGTATTCCACCACTTCACCGAGAAGTAAATAATTGGCACATTGACAACACCCACCAAGGCCAGAATAGCGCCTGCCTTATCGGCACGACGCACTTGATCAATCGAAGCCTGTAAAGCAATGAAGCCGAGGTATAAAAAGAAGAGGATAAGTTCGGAAGTCAGACGTGCATCCCAAACCCACCATGCTCCCCACATTGGCTTGCCCCAGAATGCGCCTGTCCATAAAGAGAGAAAAGCCATGACAGCCCCAATCGGTGCTATGGCTTGCGCCATCATGGCCGAAAGTCGGGTATTAAAGACTAAGCCAATGCCAGCCCACCCGGCCATCACGATGTACAGAAACATTGACATCCAGGACACTGGAACATGGACAAAGATAATGCGATAGCCTTGACCTTGCACTGCATCTACTGGCGCAACAAAAAAACTCACCCACAGACCAGCTAAACCGAATGCAATCGACAAAATCCAGAAAAAGGGTATGAGTCTTCCAGCCACAGGATAAAAAGCACTGGGGCTGGCAAGCCTAAACCAATTGAGCCAAGATTTATTAGTCAGATCGTTCATTGAAATTATTCAATCGCAATTCTAAGGGCAGCAGCGCTAACCCAAGGCATAAATGCTAAAGCCAAAACCAATAAAGCGCCTAAGAGTGAAAAATGCCCCGTGACATCGAGCCCAACACTTTTGGCATATACCGCTCCCGCCCCAAAGATCAGTACTGGGATATAGAGGGGCAAAACGAGTAGACTCATCAGCGCTCCACCGCCCCGCAACCCTAGCGTCAACGCAGCACCAATCGACCCAATCAATGAAAGCACTGGAGTTCCTAATAGGAGCGTCAGCAATAGGGTTTTTAAGGAAGCAGTATCGAGGTCGAACTGCAAACCAATCACAGGCGCCAATATCAACAGTGGTAATCCGCAAACCAGCCAGTGAGCCGTGATCTTTCCCAAAACGAGTACGACGAATGGGCGTGGCGACAAAGCCAATTGCTCTAAGGTTCCATCTTGATAGTCACTTCCAAAGAGTCTTTGTAAACCCAATAAGGTAGCCAATAAAGCCGACACCCAAATCACCCCAGGGGCAATCTTACGCAGCAAGGCCGTATCCGCTCCAATACCCAAAGGAAATAAGCTAGTCACAATCACAAAGAAAAACAAGGCCGTCAGCACTTCACTCTTACGGCGCATCACTAACAATAAATCCCGCTGAACAATCATGAAGAAGGCATTCATAGTTGCAAAGCCCTCAATCCAGTAATACTGAGCTCTTGATGACCTGTTAATACTGCGATTCCACCTCGAGAAAGATGTTGCTCTACCAACCCGATGAATCCTTGCACTCCCTGAGAATCTAGCGCATTAAAAGGTTCATCCAAAATCCACAGGGGTGCTCCTCGCATTGCAATGCGCGCTATCACTACCCGTTTTTTTTGACCTGCTGATAAATAATGCACAGGCAAATCTTCTCGACCCCGTAAGCCAAATTGCCATAGGCATTGCAAAGCCGATTCGCGACTTGAATTGCTTGCTCCAAGCGTCGCATACATCATGAGATTTTCTAAAGCGCTCAGGTCTTCCTTAAGGGCATCACGATGTCCTAAAAAACACAATGCTTGATGAAAGGCTTCGCGATCACTCTTGATGTTCGATGCATTCCAGATGACTTCGCCCTGCTCTGGTTGCGAAAGTCCAGCCAATAATCGAAGGAGACTAGTTTTACCAACGCCGTTCTCTCCCCTCACATGCAAACACTCACCTGAAGTTAAAGCAAAACTCAGACTGGCAAATAATGTTTGATCGCCCCGCACGCAGGTCAGATTCTTCGCTTGAAAGCTCTGGGCAGAAAAAGGGGGATGAGAAATATGGGCAGTCATGGAGGCAATAACTTGAAACAAAAATTTGTAGAATATTGTCTTTTATTTCAAGTATTTAAAGAATTATAGACGCAAGCCTAGGATATGAAAAACCACCCGTAGGTGGTTTTTTCTCGACTGCGGGAAGCTAGAGTTATTCAGCCTTAACTGCCTCAATTGCGATCGCTATGGTGACTTCATCGCCAACGTTAGGAACATACTTGGCCATATTGAAATCGCTACGCTTCACTTTAGTTTCTGCGTTTGCACCGCAAACATCTTTACCAGACATAGGGTGCTTTTTGCACTCAAAATGGGTAATCGCTAAAGTGACCGGCTTGCTGACACCCTTCAAAGTTAATACACCCTTCAATGCGCTAGGTTTATCGCCCTTAAAGACCATTTGATCAGCCTGGAAAGTTGCTGTTGGAAACTGTGTAGTTGATAGGAAATCTTCACTCTGAATGTGTCCATTAAATACATTGGAACCAGTATCAACTGACTTAGTATCAATCGTAATATCGGCACTTCCTTTTTTAGCAGCCTGATCAATTGTCACTGTACCGGTGACTGTATTGAAACGGCTAGTCTGTATCGAAAAGCCTAAATGGTTATAGGAGAACTGAGCGAATGTATGGTTTGGCTCAGCGGTGTAAGTTGCTGGTGCAGCAAAAGCTGCAACGGTTAATCCGAGGGTTGCCAAAAGGGCAACGAGTAATTTAGATTTCATTGATTTCTCCGTGATTAAAAAACACTACTAATTAGAATTTAATACTAAATGGACTTTTACGGGTACTTCATTAGCAACAGCAGAGGTATCAGCCCAATTACCTGCTCCTAAGCCGTAATCCAGCCTAAGTAACTGAAATGACGAATCAAAGATGACCTGCTTGCCCTGCACCTGGTAGGTTACTGCCATAGTTAATGGCATTGCCTTGCCCTTAATCGATAGCTTGCCAGCAATCTCGAGTCGATTATTGCCTAAGTTCTTCACTGAATCACTCACAAAATTGGCTGTTGGAAAACTTTTGGTATTGAACCAATCTTTACCTCTAGCCTCTTCTTGCAAATCGTCACCACCCGCATTAAAGCTAGCGATCTCAATGACTAAATTGGCTTTAGCCTTCTCAGGCTGATCTGGATTGAAATCCACCTTGCCAGAAAATTTACTAAAGCCACCATTGAGATTGGAGCCCATCAATTTGGTTGTAAAGGTAATTTTGCTTTTAGCTGCATCGATGGCGCTGAACTCTGCTGCATTAACAGCGGGGATAATTCCACCCAAAATTAAGGAGGCGCTAAGTACCGCTAAAGCTTTAGAAGACCTACTCATATAGCACCCTTTTTATTGGATGACTTATGGAATGACATCCGAGAGAGCAGGCCATCCTTATCAATAAATTGATGTTTCAAAGCTGCCAAGACATGCAGACCCACCAGGATCATCAATCCATCTGCCAACAGAGCATGTAAATCTTCTAGCTGCTCTCCTAAGACTTTATCTTTTGAGACCAAATCTGGTAGCTCGAATAGCCCAAAGTAGTTCACTGTATAGCCATGAGCAGAGCTCATTAACCAACCCACCACAGGAATGGAGAACATCAAAATATACAAAGCCCAATGCGTGAAGGCCATGGTTCGCTCTTGCCACTTTGGCATCGCAATATTGAGTTCAGGTACTCGATGGGTCAAGCGCCAAACGATCCGTAATAAGACCAAGAATAAGACTGTGATCCCAATCCACTTATGCCAACTAAAGCTCACGATACGGTCGGGGCCTAAAGGCATATCTACAGCGAGCGTTCCAATGGTCCAGGCCACAATAATTAAAGCGGCCATGACCCAATGAATCAGGATAGCGGGGGTTGTATAGCGAGTTTGTTCCATCAATATCTACTCCTTTGATTTGCTACTTTGCTGAGACTTCTTAGGCAATGAAGCGAGAGTACTTGCATCATTTAATTGCTGGTCTACTAAATAAAGCGTACCACCGTAATTTGCTTGCAGATCGTAACCCGATAAACCCACGGTATAAAACGTGATGTCTGGGTTAAAGGAGCGAATCGTGCCACCTGAACCCGCAGAAAAATTTGCAGCGATATCAATGCCGCCTTTTTGACCGTCTATAGATGTTAGAAGAAACTCATCAATCGATCCAGGAGTTTTAAAGAATGCGATTTGATATTGATCTTGATAGCCAGCTCCGACGCCCTCTCCTGTTTTGAGAGCATTCATAAAGACGGGTTCTTTGCGGCGTTTATCAAAGAGCACTCCTTGCCCTCTTGCCACTACGATCAGCACTACATTGATATTAGTTGTGCTAAACACAGCGTATCCAGCTGATTTCGAAACCATAGCTTTGACTTTGGGGTCTTGCTTGATTAAGGAATCTAAACCGGTTTGGGCCATCTTTAATCTGGCTTCGCGCATTTGAGTAATTTGTGCTGGAGTCAGCGGTTCTCCATCCTTACTAGTGGATTGGCATCCTGCCAGAAACATCAATAAAACCAATAAGAAGGTAGTAAGTTTTTTCATGACCTTAGTAGTTGCATGTATATATTAATAGACCCCAGGAATCAGTTTAGCAGTGCGTTTTTGATACCCAGCGTACTCAGGGTATACCTGCCCCATCCAGTATTCCTCTTTTTTAGACTTGATCTCAAAGAAAATAATTAAGGCTACTAGTTCAACCAGCGTAAGGACTGCCTGAGTATGCAAAAACCAAGCTAGTGCTGCCAAAATCACACCAAAATAGATTGGATGTCGCACATAAGCATACAAGCCTGTTTGGATGAGTTCACCTCGCTCTACTGGCATCGGCAAAGGCGTAAGGTTTCGCTTGAGCTGAATCGCCGCCACAATCGCGATGAGAAGGCCAAGCGGAAAGAGTGCTACTGCGATTAAATGCAATGTCTCGCTTACTGATTGAGAAAATGTTAGCGTGCCCCACCAATCAGTAGGCCCTAGAAAAAGTATTCCCAAAAGAATGGCTTGAACCAAAACGTAAGCTGCGCCATTTTGAAGTAATTTTTTACTATTCATAAAACTCCCTCAATCCATAAACAAAAAAGCCCCACATGATTGCGAGGCTTTTTAATTTGCAACATCATTTTTGCTTAAGGAATCATGATGATGGCGCCAGATACTTTTCTAGCCTCTGCTGCCCGATGAGCATCAGCAGCTTGCTCAAGCGGAAACTTAGCAGCAATCTGCACCTTCACTGCACCACTCTTAATCGCATCAAACACATCTTTTGCATTTTCCTGTAGTAGGGCAGCCGTTGCGTTATGAGGAAAGACAGATGGTCTGGTTAAAAACAAGCAACCCTTCTTATTCAGAATCTCCGGATTGATATCGGGAGGGGGACCAGACGCGGCACCAAAGAGTGCAACCGTTCCAAAAGGTGCGGCGCAATCTAATGATCCCAAGAAAGTGGTCTTTGCAACGGAGTCATAAACAACGTTAGCTTTGCGACCACCAGTCGCCTTCAACACCTCTTCTACCCAATTGGGCTTGGAGTAATCAACGACTGCATCGCAGCCTGCAGCCTTGGCTGCAGCAAACTTCGCTTCAGAACCAACGGTCCCCACTACAAATGCGCCCAAGGCCTTAGCCCAACCCGCCAAGATCTGCCCTACTCCACCAGCAGCAGCATGCACTAACACCACATCGCCTGCTTTGACTTTATAAGTCTTCTTTACTAAATACTGCGCAGTCATTGCCTTGAAAAATACCGCGGCAGCAACTTCATCTGAAATACCTTCAGGAATATGCACCAATTTTTCAGCAGAGACATTGCGTCGGCTTGTATAAGCACCAATACCAGCGTTGATGTACATCACGCGGTCGCCGACCTTAAAACTATTGACGCCCTGACCAACAACTTCAACTACGCCAGCTGCCTCATGGCCTAAACCGGTTGGCAGTTCTAAGGGGTACATGCCCGAGCGCTGATAAATATCAATAAAGTTAAAGCCGACAGCGGTCTGACGAATTTGTACTTCACCTGCTGCTGGAGCTAGAAGTTCCTTATCAATCAATTCAATTACTTCTGCACCACCATGCTTTGCAAGACTAACCATTCGAGCTGTTGCCACAAATCACCTCATTATTATTTTGTTAAGAAAAACATCATAGTGCAAGACTATCGTCTTACTGTGCCAAATCAAATACCAAGACCTCGGCATGATGTCCATTGCCTAGTTCAATTTTAGGCTCCTGATCGAGATAAGCTGCATCACCACCCTGAAGCACTTTGCCATTAACAGTCAGCTCGCCCTTTACGAGATGAATATAGGCCTTACGGGCAGGGTCTATAGCCAAAGTTGCTGACTCGGCTCCATCAAATAAGCCGGCATATAACTTGGCATCGGCATGCATCACAACCGAATCTTGCTCACCATCAGCTGAAGCTATTAAACGTAATTTGCCACGCTTTTCTGCCTCTGGAACGGTTTTTTGCTCATAGCCTGGAGCAATGCCTTTCATGCTCGGCTCAATCCAAATTTGTAGCAGATGGGTTTGCTTACCTTCAGCATGGTTGAACTCGCTATGAACTACGCCAGTGCCGGCACTCATTCTTTGGACATCGCCAGGCGGGATAGCTTTGATATTGCCCATACTGTCTTTATGGGCCAATTCTCCCTCAACAACGTAACTGATGATTTCCATATCCCGATGACCATGATCGCCAAAACCTCGGCCAGCCTCAATCCAGTCCTCATTAATCACCCTTAAATTACCCCAGCCCATAAATTGAGGATCGTAATAGTTGGCAAAGGAGAAAGAATGGAAGCTTTTTAACCAGCCGTGGTCCGCATAACCCCGCTCAGCTGATTTACGAATATTGATCATTTGGATAACCTTAAAACATACTGTGTCTGCAAAAGACTATGCTACACCAAGGCGCAAAATCGGGCTGTACCTGCCCCCTGCTTGGTTTGGGAGGCACTTGGAACGTGGCGGCATCATCTGATTGTCATAATTCAATGGGAAACTCGAGCCTTATTCGATACCTCAATCGACCGGGAGTGATGCGATGCTCTACCAAATTATTCCTCTTGAAATTGGCTCCATTGTTGAGCGCGAGATCTTTCGCAAAGCCAATATGGAAATCAAGTGTGGTCTGGTCTGGAAACTAGGCTCAGTTTTGACCCCCCATAAGCCCGCTTTCCTCAAAACCTACAATCCAGCTCTGGGAATATGTCTGGAGGACATCAAGGGCGCACAGATCAGCGATACCTACAACGGGGAGAAGGTCATCTATTTCTCAGAAACCGTTCCTGATGACCTACAAGAAGAATTAACTGATATTTTTTATGGGATCTCTCAAAAATACTCGGGCCCCCACCAAGCTGTTTTTGAAGACTTAGACTGGACTCTTGAAAAAGTAGAATCCTTTATCTTTGGCCAACTGGAAGTCAAAGAGTTAAAAGAAGAATTGGCTTCCTATAAATAAGCAGCAGTAATTGGTTTTCTAAAACCAGTAGTCGTGCTATTGTCTTTTCGACGTCCCCCCATAAGCCTATTTCGATACCAATATGACTCGCTACTTTGTTTGGAACGCCTCGGTTTTTCTGTGTTTAGGATTTGCCTATTTACTTTTTAGTGGCCGCCAGACTCCCATCATTTGGGATGGCTTCATTCTCTTTTTCATTCTCAGCACGATCGGTGCCCTCGATCAGATTCAGAAAAAGCATGCCATTCTTCGTAACTATCCTGTCATTGGGCACCTGCGTTTCTGGCTTGAATTCATTCGTCCAGAAATTCGGCAATATTTTCTGGAATCCGATAATGAAAAACTTCCTTTCTCTCGAAATCAACGTGCTTTGGTGTATCAACGCTCTAAAAATTTATCTGATCAACGACCATTCGGCACGATTGACGATGTCTACAAGCCCGGCTATGAATGGCTGAACTACTCTAATGCGCCCATTACAGATGAACTTCCTGATGACATCCGAGTAGAAGTGGGACAAGGTAGTTGCTCAAAACCTTACTCGATCTCGCTATTTAATATCTCAGCGATGAGTTTTGGCTCCCTCTCAGCCAATGCAGTTCTGGCCTTAAATAAAGGTGCCAAGCTTGGCGGCTTCGCTCAAGATACTGGTGAGGGCTCGGTCTCCTCGTATCACAAGGTCTACGATGGTGATCTCATCTGGGAAATTGGCTCGGGCTACTTTGGCTGTCGTAAGCCAGACGGTCGCTTCGATATTGAAAAGTTCACTCAGGTTGCGATTGATCCACAAATCAAAATGATTGAGATTAAGCTATCTCAAGGCGCTAAACCTGGGCACGGCGGCATTTTGCCAGCAGCCAAGGTAACACCAGAGATTGCGCTTACTCGTGATGTGCCAATGGGGGTTGATTGCGTTTCACCGAGTAGGCACACAGCTTTCAATACGCCCATTGAGATGTTGGAGTTTTTCTCCCTATTACGAGAAAAATCTGGTGGCAAGCCAGTTGGTTTCAAACTCTGTATTGGTAAGCCTGAAGATTGGTTTGCGATTCTCAAAGCAATGATCGACACCCAATTAACACCCGATTTTATCGTTGTTGACGGCAGTGAAGGTGGCACGGGTGCAGCACCAGTCGAATTTATCGATCATATCGGTATGCCGATGCGCGATAGCTTGCGCCTCATTCATGAAACCCTCATCGGTGCTAATTTACGCTCTCGCATCAAGCTAGGCGCTGCAGGAAAAATCATTTCAGCATTTGATATTGTGCGCGCCTGCGCCATCGGTGCAGACTGGTGTAACTCGGCACGCGGATTTATGTTCGCGATTGGCTGCATTCAATCTCGCACATGCAATACGGATATGTGCCCTACTGGCGTAGCCACTCAAAACACTCTGAGACAAAAGGCTTTAGATCCTGTTGATAAAGGAACCCGTGTTTATCAATTCCATAAAAACACGATGCATGCCTTGAAAGAAATCCTGGCTGCAGCCTCAATTCGCCACCCTTCGGAGTTAAAACCGAATCACATCATGCGGCGTGATGAAAATGGAGTTACTCAGCCTTTCTCAAAACACTTGCTTCATATTGAGGCGGGTGCTTTATTACAGACTGAGCCAAGCCTTGCTTTTACAGGCGAATATGCCTACTTAAAAGCCGCATGGAGTACAGCGAACCCCAAGAACTGGTAGTGACTTAAGGTTTGTAAAAGCTTAGCGTCACTTCACCCAAGTAAATACCAAATTTACTCATTTGCGCTTTGTTGATCATGACCTTGGGAGTCACCAAGTACATCCAGTCATTAAACTGCACGTTATAGATATCTTTGTCGACTGGTAGTGCTAAGGTGTATGTCCAATTTAGGGCATTGCCTGCAGATTCACCGATGGCTTCACCGACAACATCATCGGCCTTACCAATATATTTTCCTGGCGACACTTCAGTTAACTTCCAGATCCGCTTTTGCTTTGTGCCATCTGAATATTCAAAGCTTTCATCCAGAGTGCCAACTTTCTTACCATCTATCACTTCCCAGCGGCACTTCATTAATACGGTAAAACGCTTCACAACCGCTCCGCTACGATCGGTAAATATTCCATAAGCATCTAAAGTGCCATTAAAGTAGTCTGATAAATCGAGGACAGGCTTCTGATTTGCATAATCACTCACCTTAGGACTGGCACAGGCAGCCAATAAACCAATGAGGAAAATCGCTAAGAGTCGATAAATCATTTTCATGGTGTGCAGGGTTCGTTAAATAATGGTGTTAGGCAGTTCTGGCCCAATAATGCTTTGCGCAATTTGGGGGAGCTGGTTTTATCAGAGAACCAAACTCCAAAAAAGGCTTTCGAGAAATCCTCTCCTGGAACTTGAGCTAAGGGCTTTTGATTCAACAAGAAAGTAGTTCCTTGTTTTGGTATATAGACTGCAGTCAACATCGTGCCAGGTTCTACATTTGGGAAAATTTTTGCTAACTCTTTACCCCATAAGTCCGCTTGCTTTTCAGAAACTCCCGTCTTGATCATTTCGTCTGCGGTTCGGCTTGCCAAAGCATCACCAGAAATCGAACGTTGATAACGAATCTCTAAAGCAAACTCGCTAGCATTAGGTGCAGTACTTCGATAAAGAGTGGCATCGTAAATTGGTAAGCCCCAGAATGTCAGGCGTCCGGAGCTTTGCACCTTAGCTTGATTGAGTATCGGATCCATATAGTTCGTTTCAGCTGCATCACATTGGCTATAGGCCGTGATCAACAACACTGAAGCAACAAGGATTTTGAGGGTTAATTTCATCAGATGGCACAAGCTGTAAATACAGCCATCTTATTGCAAAAGCATGTAATACGTATTACAGCTACCTATAACGCTTCTAAGACCTCGCTCAGGGACTTGCCTTCATACGTGGGCTTTTCACCAATCTCTTCAAATGGGTGCCCAAGGCGATTGACCCAAAAGACATCAAAGCCAAACCATTTAGCAGCAAGTGCATCCCAAGCGTTGCTCGATACAAAAAGAACCTCTTGTTTTTGAACTGGAAATGCTTTTAATAACAGCTCATACGCTTGCGGAGCGGTCTTGAATAAACGGACATCTTCAATTGTCACCACTTTGTCTAGGTAGGACTCTAAGCCATTACTCTGAACAACTGTCGCCAGCATCTCACGACTACCGTTAGATAGGATCGCTGTAGAGATCCCTTTTTCTTTGATCGTCTTGAGTACATTCAGACTATCAGCAAAACCGGTGAGCTTAGCGTACTGATCCATTAGGCGCTTTTCATTGGCGGATGACAACTCAAGATTCATCCGTTTGCAGACATAACGTAATGATCGAATCGTCAAGTCCCAAAAAGGTAGGTAGTATTTACTTCCCTGAGGACTGGGATCACTCATCGTCACTAAACGGGTGTAATCGATCTGGCGATCCCGCCACATCAAGGCAAGTGCTGCACCATTACCTGGAAACAATTCTTCTGCCAATGCCCCCATCGAGTAAACATCGAACAAGGTGCCATAGGCATCAAAAGCAATGAGTTTGTACATAAAATTAATTATTTCCGTTTTTATTTTGCTTAAGCATGTTTGAGCAATCGATTATGGACTGCTAATAATGCTAGAAGAGAAATTGTTGCTGCGGCAGACAAGTAATAACCCACAAACTCTAAACCATAGTTAGTTGCTAGCCAAGTTGCAATGTAAGGAGCTAGTGAGGCTCCCAGAATGCCAGCCAGTGTGAACGCTAGCGATGAACCGGTATAGCGCACAGCCGTTGGGAACAGCTGGCCTAATGCAGTACCAAGTGGGCCATAAGTAAAGCCCATCAATAACAAGCCAATTGCCAAGAATACGACTGTGGTCAGCCAGCTACCTGAAGTAAAGAGGGGTGCAAACAAAAGACCAAACACAACGGCCGACAGCATCGTAACAATGAGTACTTTGCCACAGCCAAACTTATCAGAAAGTATCCCCGAAATAGGTACGCCAATGGCGAAGAACAAGACCCCAATCATTTGGGCAATCAAAAAACTCGAGCGAGGGTAGTGCAAAACTGAAGTCCCCCAACTCAAGGTAAACACGGTCATCAAATAAAAGACGGCAAAGGTCGTGATAGAAAGTAAGGTTGCCAGCACCAAGGTGGAGGTGTGCTTTGTGAGAACTTCCATCATCGGCATTTGGACGCGCTGATTCTTTTGAATAGCTTCTAAGAATGCAGGTGTCTCCTCAATCTTCAAACGCACATACAAACCCACAAATACTAAGACTGCACTTGCTATGAAGGGAATGCGCCAACCGAAGTCAAAGAACTGTTCATCCGTTAAATTTTTACTCAAAATGAGGAAAGTTCCACTCGATAATAAGAAACCAATTGGTGCGCCCATTTGTGGAAACATGCCATACCAGGCGCGCTTACCGGGAGGGGCATTTTCAGTAGCGAGTAAAACTGCACCGCCCCACTCACCCCCCAAGCCCAAGCCCTGACCAAAGCGAAACAAGGCCAATAAGATCGGAGCCAAAATACCAATCTGGGCATAGGTAGGCAAAAAACCAATGGCTACGGTAGATGGGCCCATCGTCATCAACGCTGCTACCAGCGTCGCCTTACGTCCAATACGATCGCCAAAGTGCCCAAATAAAGCGGCGCCAACAGGGCGGGCAAAGAAAGCCAGCGCGAAGGTGGCTAGGGACTGAAGAACCGCTGTATTTGCATCGCTTGATGGAAAGAAGAGTTTTGGAAAAACCAAAACTGCTGCCGTGGCATAAATATAAAAGTCAAAGAACTCGATCGTAGTGCCAATTAAACTAGCAGTTAAAACGCGAGTTGCTGAATTGCCTTGAGCCATACTTATCTCCCATTTGTAATCATTGCTAGCCTCATTGACTAGTCTTGCCCAAAATCATAGCATTGGCATAAAAGATGGCTTTTTATTAACCCCCTCCAAAACCCTTAATCGACATACCTAGCAGACTGCAGAATGATTCTTTTAAGGTACATTACAAGAATCCATGTTGACTGAAATGTCCATCACAATGACCCAAACCGCATCCATAGTCCCTTTGCGCAATTTCATTACAAGCATGACTCACTTGGTTGAGAAAACCCAAGATGAAACTCTTTTGCTTGCAGAAAGTAAGCAGCTACTGTCGAACTTAATTCAAAATGACTTATGGTTGCCTGAGTTTTGCACTGTACCCCACCCTGAGTTTTATCAACAATACTTACTACATGCCGATCCACTCGAACGATTTTCAGTGGTGAGCTTTGTTTGGGGTCCGGGACAAAAAACACCGATTCATGATCACTGCACATGGGGCTTAATTGGCATGCTCCGGGGGGCGGAAAAAGGACAGCGTTTCCAAATCGATAGCACTGGCAAGCTCGTAACAGATGGTCCAGAAACTAGGCTTAAACCAGGCGACATCGAAGCAGTGAGCCCCAATATTGGTGACATTCATATTGTGAGCAATGCCTATGATGACCAAACCTCCATCAGCATCCATGTGTATGGTGGAAATATTGGTGCCATCCAGCGGCATGTCTACGAGCCAGAAACCGGTGAAATCAAACACTTTGTCTCGGGCTATTCTTCCACCCAAACCCCCAATTTATGGGATCGATCTGCCGAAGTCAGAGCCCAAATTCAGAAATAAGCTGTAAAAACAAGAATTTAGACAAAATTGATACTTATTGCTGTCATGCAATATTCATGAAAAAGGCTCATAATATCTAGGTATTAACCCTAATACGCTAAATAAGGAGCCTTAAATGACACAATTATTGAGTCTCTGGAATGAGGTTTTTGCCCAACAAAGCAAGACCGCCAATCTTGAGCAATTTATTAACAGCCACAACCCCGCCTCTGAGCACGACGTTGAAGAGCTCACACGTGATTATTTATTTCACTACAGCACTGTAAGAGGTTTCTAAGCATTAAATCACTCTTAACAAAGTGATCTAGATTCTCACAGTAGATTCTTGAGAGATAAAAAAATACCAACCTCTAGGTTGGTATTTTTGTTTAAGATCCTACGAACTTAATAAGTGAGTAATACTGATTTAGTAATAACTAAGTGGTTCCGTTTTACCCCAAAAGATTCTATAGGAGTAAATGGTGTAGCCAATGATCGTTGGCAGAACGACAATTGCGCCCCAAAAAATCATCCACAAGGAATCCGTTGCAGAAGCAGCTTCCCAGATCGTCATTTTTCCAACAACGATATAAGGAAACATACTGTAAGCAATTCCTAAAAAAGCGAGGACAAAAATAGCGACACTCAGCGCAAATGGAAGCCATATGGGCGCAGATTGATCTCTTTGCATTTTTACCAAGTTCAGGTCAATTAAGATAAAACACGCCAGTGATAAAACTGGGAATGGCAACAAGAAAAAGAGGTTTGGGAAAGTAAACCACTTTGCAGCAATCTCAGCACTAAAAAATGGAGTAGCTACAGAGATAATGCCTACGCCAAACGCGGTCAACCATAGACATTTTCTGGCCCAAGCCACCGCCTTACGCTGCAGCTCTCCCGAGGTCTTCATAATCAACCAGCCCGCGCCCAATAATGCGTAGCCAGCGGGTAAGCACAAGGCCACAATGAATGCGAATACCCAGCCCAAGCCTCCAGAGTCAAAACCAATTACCTCTCTGCCAACCATAACGCCTTGGGATGCGGCGGCTAGGAAGCTACCAAAGAAGAATAAGAAATTCCATACCGATTTTTGACTCAGATGCGCCTTAGCACGAAAGTCAAAAGAAACACCTCGCAAGATCAAACCAGCGAGCATGATGCCGACGGGTAAATAGAGCTCGGTCAAAATAATGCCATGCGCCATGGGAAAGGCGATCAAGAGGACACCAACACCAAGTACCAGCCAGGTTTCATTGGCATCCCAAAATGGACCAATCGAAGAAATCATGATGTCTTTTTCCTGATCAGTCGCTTGGTTAAGCAAAATACCGACGCCTAAGTCATAACCATCGAGGACAACATAGGCAACCATGGCAATACCCATTGCCACTAAAAAGAATAGAGGTAACCAGCCGGAGGGTTCAAGTAGATTGGGAATCATATTTTTTCTTATGCTCCAATGGGACGGTTAACTAAATTTGGTCTAGCATCATCAGCAGTCTTTACAGGGCCAGACTGACGAGCCAAATAAAACACCACCCAGATATAAGAAACAATCAAACCAAGATATAAGGCGAGATACATCACCAAGGTTCCCAAAATCATATTGGTTGGTAGCTTAGTAACCGCATCAGCCGTTTTCAAAACTCCGGTTACTAGGAAAGGCTGTCTACCCACTTCGGTCACATACCAGCCCGCCACTACGCCGACCCAGCCAGAAAAACTCATCACAGTCAAAGTCTGCAAAAGCCATCTGGGTAACTCTTGTTTTTTTCTCACAAGGTAGAAACCAACAAATGCAGTCAATAGCATTAACAATCCAATCCCGACCATAATCCGAAAAGCAAAGAAGACAGGCTTAACGGGGGGATGCGCACCTGGAAAGGCGTCCAAGCCCTGGACTTCGCCATCCCAAGAATGGGTGAGATACAAAGACGCTAGCTTTGGAACAGCCACTTCATCCTGGTTGGACTTAGTAGCTTCATCAGGAATGGCGAATAAAACTGCATCGGCACCTCTAGCGGTCTGCCAAATACCTTCCATCGCTGCTACCTTAGCAGGTTGATATTCCAGGGTATTCAAACCATGCATATCGCCTAATACGATTTGTAGGGGTGCTAAAACTACTGCTACGGTCATAGCCAACTTAATCAATGCTCTGCTACCGACAGGATTAATACCGCGGAGGTAACGATAAGCTGAGATACCTGCAATCAAAAAGGTAACCGTTAGAAATGAAGCTGTCATCATATGAAAGAGTCGATATGGCATGGAGGGATTAAAAACAATTTCAATCCAATTGGTCGCATGCGCTTGACCATTAATCATTTCAAAACCTTGTGGAGTCTGCATCCAAGAATCTAAAACAATGATCCAGAAAGCCGACAGCGAAGTTCCAAAAGCAACGAGGAAGGTAGCAACAGTATGGGCTCGTTGTGAAACCCGTTTTGCTCCAAAGAGCATGATCCCCAAAAAGGTTGCCTCAAGGAAGAAGGCCGACAACACCTCATAACCTAGCAAAGGGCCAGCAATATTGCCAACCGTTTGCATATAACCTGGCCAATTGGTGCCGAACTGAAAGCTCATCGTAATGCCGCTCACAACACCTAGCGCAAAGGTCAAGGCAAAGATTTTGACCCAGAACTGGTAAGCCTCACTCCATTCAGAATCACCAGTCTTATTAAACTTAATCTTGAAATACAGCAGAGCCCAAGCTAGCGCGATAGAGATAGTTGGGAAGAGGATATGGAAAGTAATATTGGCAGCAAACTGAATTCTGCTCAAAATAAGTGTATCAAGCATCGAATTACCCCTTATTGATATTCTGTCCTCTCATTATGCTCCTCGGACTAGGGAAAACAATTGCTTGATCAGATTACTCAACTACCAATACTGATAGAAAGGCTACTGCTCTAGCGCGCTCTCGCTCGATATTCCTCAGCAGCTGCATTTTGAGCGATTACTTTTTCACTAAATTGCTCAACAAACTTTTGGTGATAAGGATTGTTACGCGTTTTGAAGAAGTAAATCAGGCCAAGTACCAAAAACCATATCGGCAATGCGTATAGTGCAATACGAGTATCTTCACTCAAAGAAAGGGCATAGATAACAATCGCAAAGAAGGCAAAAGAAACGTAAGGCATGGTTTTACTCAAAGGCATCTTGAACTCAGACTCATCGTGAGCTTGCGGTAGACGCTTGCAATATACGAGATACGCAATCAGGATCATTGACCAGATGAAGATGAAGATGATCGCCGCAACGCTACCAACCAATTCAAAAGCAGACATCATTGACTGAGTGTTAGTAAGAATTAATGCCGCTGACAAAATCAGTCCCGTTCCCAAGAAAATACCGCCCGATGGAATCTTATGGGATGACAACCTACCAAATACTGCAGGAGCATGGTGTTGCTTAGCTAAGCCATATAGCATCCGCGAAGTCGCATAGATCCCACTATTGCTCGATGAGGTCGCAGAACTAATCACTACCAAGTTCACAATAGATGCAGCGCTGACCATGCCAATTAAAGAGAACATGCCAACAAATGGACTTTCGTCGGGAGAGATATCTGTCCATGGCGTTACCATCATTAGAACCAAGATTGTGCCGACATAAAAAATCATAATCCGCATGGGGATTTTATGGATTGCATCTGGCAACATCACTTTGGGATTTCGAGTTTCAGCCATCATGGTGCCAATGATTTCCATACCAGCAAAAGCAAAAATCGTCATCTGCAAGCCAGCAAGTAAACCCGTAACCCCATGCGGCATAAAGCCGCCATAAGACCAAAGATTACTCACTTTAGCCTGAATTCCAGTGGGAGATACAAATCCAGTCACACATAAATACAGACCTAATAAAATCAATCCGACGATCGCGACGACCTTAATGATGGCCATCCAAAATTCCAGCTCTCCAAAAGCTTTAACAGTCAGCAGATTTAGCGTGAGCAAGAGCAAAATAATACAAACTGCTGAAATCCAATGGGGTAAATTGGGGAGCCAAAAAGAGATGTAGCCGCTAATCGCAATAATTTCTGCAATTGCCGCTACGATCCACACAAACCAATAAGACCAGCCTACAAAGAAGCCGGCAGTCGGTCCCAAAATATCTTCGGCGAAATCTACAAAAGATTTGTACTCCAAGTTATAGAGTAAGAGTTCGCCCATCGCTCGCATCACAAAGTAAAGGATGAAGCCTGTTAAAGCGTAGATAAACAGAATCCCTGGGCCAGCCAAAGAGATTGCCTTACCGGAGCCCATAAAAAGACCGGTTCCAATGCAACCACCAATGGCGATCATTTCAATATGGCGCTGGCCTAGTCCGCGCTCAAGATCTTTACTTTTTTCCATATTGGATACTTTCATGGGGGGTGAATATTCGCAGACTATATCAAAGATGGCTTTTTCTTCAGAAAAATTGGCGCATGATGACAATTGAGTGTTTAACTATCTAAATCGGCAAATATCTACCAGCCTGACGCATCAGCTAAATAGGTGTTTTATCGGTTGCGCGACGAAAACAAGCCTGGATGAATAAATCGTTTTCTAACTGTACTGCCATATAAATACATTAGTGATTTAGCGCAATCTCTCAACATAGAAGCTGGCTTTTTCAAGGGCATCTGCAGCATCCATACCAACCATATCCGCCCCAAGATCATCTATCAGCTCGGGGGATTGATTAAAAACAGGACTGCCAATAATGATGCCTACATTAGGATTTTTTGACCTAGCCTTAATGCTCTTAATTAATTCCTTCAATTGCGGAAATTGCTCTCGAACGCTGGCTGATAAGCCGACAATATCGAACCATTCATTAGCAGCCATAGAAACAATATCTTCTTCAGTAGCAGCCAATTCACCCCATATTCGCCATCCAGCTTTTGCAAAAAACTCGGAGACCATAAAGAGACCTAAATTATGTTGTGAACCAGGCAATGGAACCAACATAATGCTAGAGCCGGTTTTACCCTGCTCAGCATATTGCTGGAAAACAGGACTTAAGTCATACATTAATTGCTTGATTCGCCAAAGCGCTATTGTGACCTCTGTAAAGCTAGATTGATCTTCATCCCACATTGCCCCTAATTTTCTAGCCACCGGAGTTAGCAGGAGCAAGTAAATATCTTCTAAAGCTATTCCAGAGGCATGTATATCTTTTACGTAGTTAACAGAAATACGAGCATCTTCTTGTAAAACTAACTTAGTTAAATCATCAACAGCTTTTTGATTAATGATTTGCTTTACTGGTAATTGCGTGGGAATCGATGCATCTAAGTGCTGCTCAATAATGTGAGGAAGAATATTTCTCTCTATGGTTTTTACGAGAGATTCAAGATACTCACCTTCAGTGCAGGCTTTTTCAATAGGATGTGTTTTTTTATCCTGCTCAAAAGTTGCATTTGTGGGCGCATTAGATACTAAGCAGTCTTCCCACATATCATCTGAAGCATTATTCGTTTGTTGCTGATCTAGCTTGAAATCGTCACGAGCAGATCTCTTTTTAAAACCTGCAATGCTCACTAGCCTGGATAAATTCATGAACATCACTTGATCAAGACACGGTCTCAAAAGAGTTTTTTGAAAAATACCGTGGCTGCCTAAGAGCCTCTTTATTGGAATGATTACTTTATAAAGTGATTTAGATCAAACCACAAAGACTAATTGCTAAGTGCTTTCCCTAGATTCTTTAATTTCATCGCTACTAACCCTTAAACCATATGCCTGTACAAGCTTCCAAATGTGCCCTGGAACCATATTCTTGATTTTGTGCGGCGCAGTATTTCGTAAATGAATAATAGATTCGATTGCCTTCATCTCAATTCTTGCTTTTGCGAACTCAAGACCACGGGGCCCAAACCTCGGCATCACCCAGGCAAATATTCCCCTTAAAAAATTGGGCATCCTTTGGAGTGGTAAGCCGCCAGCTGCCAACTCTACATTCCTCATAAAGCCCTTTACTGGGCTTAAGCGATTGCCTGCAGAAGATAGGGGCTCTAAAACGAGCTCTGCTGCAAGTAAGCTCGCTAGACCCTTTCCTTTTTCATTGCGAATAATGATCCATTGCTCACCTGTGCCTGCCATGTACCCAACTGTAATATCAGAAAGTGAATTGACATAGTCAACACAAGTCTTACATGTTGTAGGGAAAAAATCGGCAGGCAAATTAGATAGAGGCAGCTTTAAAAAAGGTATTTCTTGCTTTTGACCATTATCAAAGCGAATTTCAACATGATAGTCAGCCCTAAATTCTAAATAAGAAATCGTTTCAGGCTTTTCAGAAAGCAGTCCTAAGAATTGATGAAAATGTTCGGTAGTCGTGTTATCAGAACAAGGTGAACCAATAATCAGTAATTTCTCAAAGCCAAATTCTTGTTCGAGTGCCCTTGCCGCATAGACCTGACATGGAATACCTACCATGGCCACTTTTTTATAACCTAGATCTTTTGCTTGTTCGAGGTATTGAATAATTGGGGCATAGCCCATCTTCATTCCTCTACATTGCGCCATATCTTCAGGTCTCGTTACGATCACCGGGACAGGCTTCCAACGATCGTCAGGATCAGAACTCATGGTGATTACTGCCTCAACAACTCCTTGCTCCAGTAAGACCTCACAAAGTCGCGTGATAATTCCCGTCCACTGGGCGCCCTTTAATGGCTCCTTTAACCTAGCCCTAAACATTTCCAAATATGGTCCAAAAAAGACTTCGTCAGAATGCTCTGTAGCACGCTGCCTACCGTGAGCTAATGTTTCGAATTTTGGATAATTAGGCTGAATAAACTGGCAGGCAGTTGCGCAACGTTTGGGCTGCGCTGTTCGAGATACGCCGCAATCGGTGCATAAATCACGAAATGGGGCAATCTCAATTGACTCCACTCTTGATCAGACCTTATAGGAAGCGAGCCAAAACTCTTTGTTTTATCTTTTCCTTAGACAGCCCATAGCTATCTAACAGTAAATTCAGCTCACCATGCTCTACATACTCGTCAGGCAGTCCTAATAATAAAGATTGAATATGGACGTTGTGGTCTGACAGGACTTCTAGGCAAGCACTGCCAGCGCCACCCTTAGTAGCGCTATCTTCAACAAACACTAGCCCATCGTGACTATCAGCGATTTCTAATAATAATTTTTCATCTAAAGGCTTCACAAAGCGCATGTCTACGACGGTAGCATTTATTTCTTGGGCTACAGAAAGAGCGGTATAAAGCAATGGCCCAAAACAAATGAAAGCAATTTTTTTCTTTTGGGGCGAGGTTTTATCCATTGCACGAACTACGAGCCCCTTACCGATAGGCAAGGGATCCAAAGCATATCCCGATGTTTCCAGTCCAATTCCAGAGCCACGTGGATAGCGAACAGCTGTAGGACCATCATGGTGAAAAGCAGTTGTTAGCATTGCTCTGCATTCCTGCTCATTGGATGGTGTCATCAGAACTAAATTTGGTAAGCAGCGTAAAAAAGCGATATCAAATACTCCGGCATGCGTTGCCCCATCAGCGCCCACCATCCCTGCTCGATCAATGGCAAATACAATTGGTAAGTTTTGTAAAGTCACGTCATGTATCAGTTGATCGTAGCCACGCTGTAAGAATGTCGAATAAATCGCGACTACTGGCTTAAGCCCTTCACAGGCAATTCCAGCCGCAAAGGTAACGGCATGTTGTTCCGCTATGCCAACATCGTAGTAGCGATCAGGGAAACGCTTCTCAAACCCCACTAATCCGGAGCCCTCACGCATGGCAGGCGTAATAGCGATGAGGCGCTCATCAGCCTGTGCCATATCACATAACCACTCACCGAATACTTGGGTGTAGGTTTTCTTAAGCACTGGCTTTGTCACAATTCCTGCTATCGGGTCAAATGGGCTTGGACCATGATAGGCAATGGGGTCTTGCTCTGCTAATGAGTATCCTTTGCCTTTTTTAGTAACGACATGAAGGAACTGTGGTCCCTCAGTTTGGGCAAGGGTTTTCACGTTTTGTAGGGTGGAAATTAAGACATCTAAATCGTGGCCATCTATTGGACCGTAATAATCAAATCCGAACTCTTCAAAAATAGTTGCTGGTCCAACCATCCCCTTTGCATGACCTTCCAATCTTTTTGCAAATTCTCGAATGGGTGGGGCTACAGAGAGTACTTTATCGATTCCCCTCTTGGTGGCGGCATACATCGATCCAGAAATTAACTTCACTAGATAACGGTTCAATGCGCCTACCGCCGGTGAAATTGACATCTCGTTGTCGTTCAGAATGACAATAAGCGGGACTTTTTTATTCACACCAGCATTGTTCATTGCCTCAAATGCCATACCAGCACTCATTGCACCATCACCAATAATGGCCACTACATTACGCTTCTCATTTTTTGTTTTAGCAGCTACTGCCATTCCTAAAGCTGCTGAAATGCTGGTAGATGAATGGGCAGTTCCGAATGCATCATATTCACTCTCGCTGCGCTTCGGAAACCCTGAAATACCGCCGAACTGTCTTAGGCCCGACATGGCCTCCCTACGACCAGTAAGTACTTTATGAGCATAACTTTGATGACCTACATCCCAGATCAGACGATCATAAGGGGTATCAAAGACATAATGAAGTGCAACGGCGAGCTCTACAGTTCCTAAGTTAGAAGAGAGATGTCCTCCAGTACTTGAAACCGAACTTAATATAAAGTTTCGCAACTCACGCGCAATTTGAGGAAGCTTGGATACCTCATGCTCCCTCAGGTCTTGCGGGTTGGATATGGTTTCAAGGAGGTTAGTCATTTTGAGCATAGCCAACTCACTTAGATGAATAGATTTTAGAAATAATCTGTTTATATTCTTCCAAATTCGCATCAGAAGACTGCTTCAATGCATGAATTGGGGCATGCATAAATTTATTGGCAAGTGCTATCGCCATATGTGAAAGTACAACCATTGGGTCATCACCATTCGCAATTCTTCTGCTTGCCTTTTCCAGTTCAATCTTTTGATATTGCTCACCAACATTCTGAATTGACTTAATAATGGGTACAACAGCCCTTTTCTCCAAGGTTTCATAAAACTCAATGACGCCTCTTTCAATGATTTTTTCTGCATCACCAATACAATCTTGACGGTTGGCCTTGCCAGCGCTGACTATTTCGCCAAGATCATCAATAGAGTAAAGATAGGCATTTTTAAGACTCTTGATTTCTGGCTCAAAATCTCTTGGTACTGCTAAATCTATCAGAACAATAGGGCGAGATTGCCTAGCTTTAAGCGCTGTTTTAACCATTCCCATGCCAATGATTGGAAGCGAACTAGCAGTGCAAGAAACCACGACATCGTATTCATGCAACTGCTTTGGTAAGTCAACCAATGGAAACACCTCAGTTTGTAAATTCTTATCGGAAAAAGTTTTAATTAAGTCGTTGCCTCGGTCAACAGTTCTGTTTGAAATTGCAATCTTTTTCGGATTTTTTCCTGCAAAGTGATTTGCGCAAAGTCCGATCATCTCCCCAGCGCCAATGAATAAAATATTGCAATCACCAACTTTGCCAAAAATACGTTCAACCAACTTAATAGAGGCGCCTGCTATTGATATTGAGTGCGCCCCAATTTGAGTATTGCCCCGCACAACCTTAGCTACTGAAAATGTTTTACTAAACAAGGGCTTTAAATAAGTACCCAAAGTTCCCACTTGATTGGCATTTTCGATTGCCTTTTTCATTTGACCTAGGATTTGGGTTTCCCCTAGAACCATCGAATCTAAACCACTGCCCACCCTAAAGGCATGTTTTACTGCATCGCTTTCTTTTGCCGAATAGATGTAAGGACGTAACTCATCTTTTTGTACATTATTTTGTCCTGCTAACCACTCAAAGGCGCGATCCTCTAAATGGTTCTCGGTATATTCAATATCATTTGCTGCGCAATAAATCTCCATGCGATTGCATGTAGACAATATAGCCACCTCTGGCTTATTGCCAGAGTCAGTCCCTTGCAAATATTTACGCAAGTCTATCAGCGAGTCCTGCAAAATCTCGGGCGAGACTGCAACGCTTTCTCGAATATCGACTGGCGCTGTATGGTGATTAACACCGAGATTTAATAACTTCATCCCTGACATACTCTTAGTAAGCTCCTGGATTTAAGACTATCGTTTCCCAATTCAAGCACATTGCGATAGTTACCCATATTAAGTAGGGCAACATTAGTAATGCAGCCAATTTTCTTATCGGCCACATTACCAAAATAATGCCAAGTACTGAACCCCATAGGAAGCATGCTTCTATTAAGGACCAGTCTGGATGGTGCATTCTGAAATAGAAAACACTCCAGAGTACATTTAAAAATCCATTCAAGAAAAATAAAGTAATCATTTTATTTTTCTGAGATTGAGATGGGTTGCTATTAAATGCAATCATCCAGGCGAATGCTGATAAAACAAAAATAGTGGTCCAGATGACGCCAAAAGCCCAGTCTGGTGGCTTCCAGCCCGGCTGCTTTAATGAAAAGTACCAAGGGCCTATTTCTGTTGCAAGACCCCCCATTACTGATGTAGCAACCATCCAAGCCGCAATCATCCAGAGGTACTTATGTTGAAAAAAAAGCTTCATACCTTGGCTAACCCTAAAAGATGTCCCATATCCTTGATAAATATTTTGAGGTGAGCCATTGGCTTTTTGCGTACTAGCTTTTTGTTCATATAAGACTCAAACGTCAATCTTTGAACATCTTTGTCTTCGCACATCTTGACAAAGCTCTCACGTCTTTTATCTGTTGAATACCAAAAATACTGCATGATGCCTAAGACTAAAAAGGTCATGCGATGATCTTTCATAAATCTTTTTCTTGCGAGTTGTAGTTTGGCGGGGTCATGGGTTTCTACAAACTCAGCAATAGCCTCACCCGCTAATTGACCGCCAAGCATGGCGTAATAAATTCCTTCACCAGACGCTGGAGCTACTACTCCCGCAGCATCTCCAGCAAGTACAACCTGTTTTCCATCATCCCATTTTTTTAAAGGCTTCATAGGGAGTGGAGCGCCCTCATGTCGAACTAGCTCTGCGTGCTCTAGTCCAATATCTTTTCTTAATTTACCTACTGCATTGCGGAGCGAAAAACCCTTATCAGCGCTACCAGTTCCGATGCTGATCGTATCGCCATGGGGGAACACCCAACCATAAAAGTCGGGTGATACCGGTTTTTGATACAGCACATCACACCGACTTGCATCAAATGAGCTTGGGCTATCTTGAGGAGTTTTAATAATCTCGTGATACGCAAAAACGTAATTCGCCTCAGCACAACCCTTAACCCCAGCGCTTCTTCCCACCTGTGATTTGGCTCCATCGGCACCAATCACTGATTTCGCTAAAACACTCTTGATGAGACCGTGATCGCCATCACGCGTGCCCCTAGATCGATAATGAATGCGAACGTTGGTATTTTCCCTTGTGAGGCTTTCAAACAAACCGTCTTCTCTTTCAGCGCCTGCAGTGACAGCACGCTTTCTTAACCATTCATCAAACTGGGCACGATCAACCATCCCTACAAAACCGTTCTCAATAGGGATGTCTACCGTTTTTCCAAGAGGTGAAACCATGCGAGCGGATTTTGCTTTAGCAACCAATAACTCATCTGGAATTTGAAAATCTTTAATTAATCTGGGAGGAATGGCGCCTCCACATGGCTTAATTCTTCCCCGCTTATCTAGTAGGAGAACTTTCATTCCCTTTAGCGCTAGAGTATGTGCAGCGGTAGCACCAGCCGGTCCACCCCCAACAACCACTGCGTCATAAATTAATTCTGCTGACATGCTTCACCCCGCCTTGTATTCATTAGAGGATTTACTTTCAACTAAAGATGCCATATAGGCAGAGGCAATAAATAAGACTGCCTCTATAAAAAATACACTGGCATAGGCCCAGGCAGCATTCGTCAATATTGAACGAGCTAAATCACTTGCTGCTGCTCCTAGAAGGCCTCCGAGACCAAATGCAATCGCTTGGGCGCCACCCCAAAGTCCAATTCTGACGCCCTCTTTTCCACTGCCGCCAACTACTGCTAAACGCATCATTGATGCAATTGCAGCAATTGAAAATGCGCCATTTGCAAGGCCCAATACGTATACATTCAGTTTTAGAGGCCATTCACCTTCCAATATCCCAGCGATTACCAATCCAAACATTGCTATTGCAGACGCGAGGCAACCATAAATCATCCATGAGCGCAAAGACCCAAAATAGCGCCTCAATCTGCTAGAGCCACAAACAGCAACCAACAGCATTCCTGTTAAAACTCCAGAATGCTGAATTCCTGATAGGCTGGTTGTCTCTCCCAAGGTGTATTTGAAAATGATCCCTGCGAAGGGTTCCAAAATTAAGTCTTGAGCACTAAACGCTAGCATCGATAAAAAAATAAAAATGGTGAATCTTTTAGCATCGGGATCGGCCAGAATCTCCCTGAGCGCGCTCTTAAAAGGAACTTTTTCTTTGGTGTTCGATACTCTATTTTCAAGATCAGCTCCCTCTAGTTTGTAAAGAGCTAAGGATGTAATTGCAATGGCAGCTACTGAGATGATTCCCGAAATCAGAATGACCTTTTCGGGGGCATAAGGATCTAAAAATTTGCCTGCCAGTCCGCTAGTTAATGCAAAGCCAAAGATCATCATCAGCCAAACGGTTGTAGCAGCAGCAGCCCTACGCTCATCACTTACTCCTTTTGCTAATAATGCGAGTAAGGATGTGCCACTCATACTGACGCCAATACCAATTAAGAAGAAAGCCACAATTGCAGCTAGTATTCCAACGATTAAATGAATGCCCATCAGTGTCGTGGCAATTGCTGCACCAAATCCCCCTAATGCTAGCAATGCAACACCGCCGATAATCCAAGGAGTTTTCTTCGAGCCGCTATCAGACTCAAACCCCATGCGAGGTCTGATCACTTGAACAAAGTAATGAATGGCTACCAATAAACCTGGGAGACTTGCAGGCAAAGCTAACTCAACAACCATAATGCGATTCAAGGTTGAGGTTGTCATGACAACAATTGCGCCAATTGATGCCTGAACAAGACCTAGTCGCACAATTCTGAGCCAGCCAAATGTGGAATGGCGAATGAGGGGTTGAGTAATTGCAATACTCACGATCCCATCTCCATGCCTTTGACTGCAAATGCTGCAACCATCATTCCCGATACCAGTAATGGAACCCCAAAGCCACTATAAAAAAGTGCTTTTTGTATAGGTCTTTTGAGGAAATCAATCAATAGGCATGTTTGACCAAGCATTAGTCCGCCAATAACAATGGCATAACTCTCCTTACCCCAATACAACAGTAATATCAGCACAAAGATCTGTGGGATTAACATAAACGCTGCAGAAAATTGAGCTGCTCTTTTTGCTCCAAACTGAACAGGCAGGGATCGTACGCCCATTTGTCGATCTCCCTCAATTGCTTTGAAATCATTTAAGGTCATGATGCCGTGAGCACTTGCGCTATAAAGACCCGCGAGCAATAGCGATGGTTTATTTGGTATAGATCCACCTGATAACAATGTTGCACCTGTTATCCAAGCCAGGCCTTCATAGCTCACACCACAAGCGAGATTTCCAATCCAGCCATTATTTTTAAATCGGATAGGTGGCATGCTATATAGCCAAGCCAATACCAAAGCCAAAACAGTTGCCAAAAATCCGATCATGCCCAAGTAACTGGCTGCATAAAGTGAAATCAATGACCAAATAATGGCTATGTATAAACCCCAGCGTCCAGGAATCCTCCCTGATGGTATTGGCCTATTAGGCTCATTGATGGCATCGACATGACGGTCATACCAGTCATTTACAGCCTGACTTGAGGCACAAACAAGAGGACCTGTTAAGAGCAAACCCAAGAAAAATATGGGTAGATTTTGTTTGATAGCCTCACTACCGGTGATGGAGCCGCAAGCAAACGCCCACATTGGAGGAAACCAAGTGATAGGTTTCAAAAGCGTCAAAATTGCTCTAGGCTGTGGCAGATTCATGTAAATGATTTTGTCATTGACATTTTGAAGTGTCAATTAAATTTGACACTTTTATAGCCCGTTTTTACCAGTGAAAACCCTTATATATCAATAAGAAAGCGAAATTTAGGGGTCTAGGCTGCCTCTAATAAGGTCTTAGGTAAAGAGAAATTGACACCCTCTTCAACGCCATCCATAGCCAGTATTTTGGCCTGACAAATAACACCCACTACTTCGATAATTTTTGCGGTTAATGCCTCAGGAGCAGATGCTCCAGCTGTAATACCAACATTAGCCACACCTCTAAACCATTTATTTTGGATTTGCTTTGGGTCATCGACCAAATAGGCTGGAATATGCAAACTGCTGGCTAATTCTTGAAGTCGCTTGGAATTGGAGCTATTTTGACTTCCGACTACGATAACTACATCGACATGAGGGGCCATTTTTTTAACAGCATCCTGACGATTTTGAGTTGCATAACAAATGTCTTGCCGCTTCGGTGCATGTATCTGGGGATATCTTTGCACTAATGCAGCTGTAATTTCACTAGTTTCATCAATCGATAAAGTAGTTTGAGTAACGTAGGCCAATAAATCACTCTCGCTAAAGTTCAGATTAGCAACATCTGATACGCGTTCAATGAGATAAATGGATTCATCAATCTGACCCATAGTTCCCTCAACCTCGGGATGTCCATGGTGACCAATCATAATAATTTGGTAACCACGCTCTTTTAAGCGTACTACTTCAGCATGTACCTTGGCTACCAATGGGCAGGTCGCATCAAACACAGTTATCCCATGCTCATCAGCTTCGAACCTGACTGCTTTAGATACTCCGTGCGCACTAAATATCAGGATCGCCCCTTTCGGAACCAGAGATAAATCATTTACAAAAACAACTCCTCTGCTTTCGAAATCTTTGACTACATATGCATTATGAATAATTTCATGTCTTACGTAGATCGGAGCTCCAAATTTCTTCAGAGATTCCTCAACGATGAGAATTGCTCTTTCTACGCCGGCACAAAAACCTCGGGGCTGGGCAAGATAAATAGTCTTAGATGAGATCATATAAATGCTCTCTATTGGTTATTCTTATAGCCCCACTTCCATAGCCATTCATTTGGAAATGGAAGTACAAGAAATAAATGCTCCAACAATCCAAGCGCTAAGAGCGTACCCAATAATGCTGATGATGTGATTTCATAAGCAGATGACTCGGAAGCTGCATGCGACCAAATTGGCACTAAAAAGAGCACAGAAACCAAAATCGAGAATGGCATTAAAAGATTCATAGCCTTACGTCTAAAGTAAGTAATGAGATATTTCAAATGCTGCGGAAGAAAGGCCTCATTAAAGTTCAGCACCCCTAAGAAAATATTAATCTTTGTACTTTGTCGCATACCCCAAAGAATGATGTAAGTCCAAAAACCTGTTTGATTGATTGCCTCAAGATTCATTAGAAAAAGGGCAAAACCTAAGCCAAGTAAAGTGAGCTCGTGATAATTGATTGTTTGAAAGGCGTACCAAGCACGTCGTATTCCGCCAAGCCCCTGCGGACAATCTGAACGCCTTGATCCAGTAATATAGCCAAGCAAAAAGGCAAGCTCTTGCCAACCCCAAATCATAATTGCACAAGTAAATGAACAATAAGCGCCTGCGACAGTAGCCTCTTGACAAGAAATCGCAAACCCCCAAAAAGCCATCAATAAAACGATGACGGAAAGGGCGAAGATGATCTTGAAAAAACGCTTTGGCAGGCTATTAATCTTCAGAATGAGCCCCGTGCTAAACCACCATACAAAGATGGTAAAAATTAAGGGGCTTATCCAAAAATACATCATGACTTACCAAACGGGCACCAAACGAATATCAGCCGGCAACTCATTAGGTACTACGGGCAATAAATAGATTTGCACAAAGGTAGTGACAGCAGCAATTGCTAAACCGCCACGCTTGATCATTGAGAAGAAGCCACCCTTTTGCTTGAGCTCCTCAACCTCATCTGAAATCATTCTCAGTTTTTCAAATCCTGTCCACAACCTTGGATCATCCAAATTAATCGTGAAGGGGAATACTTGCTTAGAAATATCAGAGGTAATTTGAAGAACCTGGCGATCATAGTCTGAAGGAGAAACGCCCAGCGCCTTATGAAATTCTGGTCTTGAGTGATCTCGTACATACATCGTTGCATAAACCGCGATCAAGAAAAAGCGTATCCATAGACGATTCACACCACTGAGTAATTTTGGATTAGAGCGCATCAATAATGCAAATGCTTCACCATGACGGAATTCATCATTACACCATTTTTCAAACCAAAGGAAGATCGGATGAAAACGTAGCTCAGGTTTTTTCTGGATGATCCGGAAAATCATGATGTAGCGGGCGTAGCCTATCTTTTCCGACAGGTAGGTCGCATAAA
>Ga0118677_10001762_pt1 | contig 45083 bp, 39 predicted proteins | sample AliMusrvi5mmetaG_FD_86154 | JGI IMG/M metagenome (GOLD analysis project Ga0118677, IMG submission 86154) | reverse complement strand
TACTTGCAAAACTATCTCAACGAATTTGCTTACAAACTAAATAGGAGAAACTTCGCTGATCTATTCGAAAGGGTAATCATAGCTGCTGTTTTTCCTTACTGGTACAAAAGTGCTTAATCAAAAAAACAATCATCATTGAACTGGTTCATTATAATGACGACCAGCTCAAGGTAAACCTTTCTGAATACCTGAGCGAGAAACTCAACCATAGTTACTCTTTTCTTGCCAATATCTTCTCTGAAGTTAAAGGAATAACCATCGAGAATTTCTTCCTTGCCCATAAAATTGAAAAAGTCAAAGAGCTGCTCGTATATGACGAACTCAGTCTCACTGAAATTGCATACAGGCTTCATTACAGCAGCGTGTCCCACCTGTCAAATCAATTCAAGAAAATGACAGGGCTTACTCCTTCCCATTTTAAGAACCTTAAGCACAAGCGACGCTTAACTTTGGAGAGTCTCTGAATGATGTAACTTATTTCCAAAGTTATGTAACACTTCCGTTGACAAAGGAACAGACCTTTGTTGTGGGATTTTTATTCCCTTGAGAACCTGCTCAACGTCCGAAAGCATAGTCAGGTGTTAATCCTAAGTTCAGGAATAAGGTCGGCCGAAAATTATGAAAACATGGAAACCTACGAAGCTGAAAAAGCAATAGCGCTTGTAATCGTTGAAATTATTGAATATGTCCCGAACGCCGTGGTCTTTAAAACAATCATAAAAAAATCAACCGGGTCGATCAGTGCAGTTTCCTGTGATACCGGTGAAGTCCTGACGGAAAAGACAAGTCCGTTCGACGCCTTTGTTCAGATCATTGATGGCAAAGCCGAAATTGTCATTGACGGAATTTCTACAGTCCTGTGTACAGGACAGTCAATCATCATACCGGCTCATGCCGCAAACAGCGTAAAAGCGAATGAACGTTTCAAAATGATCTCCACCATCATTAAAAGCGGTTACGAATAAACAAGACCAGTATTGTACTATTTTAAAAATTGTTCATGGGGATTAAGCTAATCCCGATTGAATTCATCAAATCCAACCATCACTAACAAAATCTAATCAATGAAAAAACCAATTTTTATTCTTGCAATAACAATAGTCATGGCAGGAACACTGATCACCGGTTGCCAGTCATCAGCCAGCAAAGTGGAAGAAGCACAAGCCAAAGTGAATGAAGCACAGGGCAAGGCAGACGCAGCACAAGGCAAGGCAGATGTAGCAAACCAGGCACTTGACCAGGCTATAAAGGATTCTGTCATCCAGTTTAAAAAAGAAGCTGAAGCAAGAATCGACGTCCAGGAAAAAGCCATTGTTGATCTGCGCGCCAAAATTGCCAAACAAAACAAGGAAGACAAAGTCATTTACGAACAACGGCTTGCGGTTCTGGAACAGCAAAACAGGGATATGAGAAGAAACCTGGAGGCATTTGACGAAGCCAGAAAAGATGACTGGATCACTTTCAGAAACAAATTCAATCACGATATGGAAGCTCAGGGAAAAGCCTTCCGGGATTTCTGGACAGGAAGAAAATAATGCTTCTGTCCGACCCTTTGGTTTGCTTCATTTCTTGGGAATCGTGCCGAAGAAAACACAATTCAAAAAAGTAATAATCACTAATTAAAAATCATAGTCATGGGAAATTTGCTTTATATCATCGCCGTAATCCTGATCATTGCTTGGCTCATCGGATTCTTTGCATTCAGCGCCGGAGGCTTGATTCATATACTCCTGGTCATCGCAGTTATTGCAATATTGATCCGGGTAATCCAGGGGAGAAAAGTCCTTTAGTTACTCTTTTTATTATGCATTGGAATTATTGACCGGGGCAGTACACCGTCCTCCTGCCGATGCATTATTCTCATCTTTCTACCAATTAATAAATTCACATAGCTGTGTCAGCCACAGAATATAAATATCCGTTTTATGTGAAGGCGACCATCCTGTTCATCGGGTTGTTTGCTTTCATGACGATCCTGTACATCGCCCAGCGGATCATTGTTCCACTCGTCTTTGCTACCATTATTGCCATTGTTCTCCACCCGGTTGTTAATTTTTTCGTACGGAACCATGTGAACCGGGTGATTGCAATTTTTCTGACCATGTTGCTGACTATCCTGGTTTTTGCTGCATTTGGCGCTTTCCTGTTTTCACAGGCCAGCAAATTCAGCGAATCCTGGCCGGCACTTGTAGAAAGGTTTACGGCAATACTAAATCAAATCATCACCTGGGTTTCGGGTTATTTTGATATCAACCAGCAAAAGATCCATGACTGGATCATAAAAAGTAAAAATGAGCTCATCAATACCAGCAGCATGGCGATCGGGCAGACAATTCTCTCTGTCGGCAACGGGTTGGTGATAGTATTTTTAATTCCCGTTTATATTTTCATGATTTTATTTTATCATCCCCTGCTGATAGATTTTATCCGCAAGCTGTTTGATAAAACCCGGCAGGCACAGGTCAGCGAAATTGTCACCCAGACAAGAACCGTGATCCAGCGGTATCTTATCGGGCTGATCATCGAATTTGTCATTGTAGCAGCACTAAATTCCATTGCATTGCTGGCACTTGGAATAGATTATGCAATTCTCCTGGGAATCATTGGTGCCTTGCTGAATGTCATTCCTTATATCGGCGGAATCATTGCCGTAGCATTGCCCATGATGATTGCCATAGCCACAAAATCAACGGCCTGGTATGCTGTCTATGTAATGGCCAGCTACTATTTCATTCAATTGATCGACAACCATTACATCATTCCTAAAATTGTTGCCTCAAAAGTAAAAATCAATATGCTGTTTTCGATCATCGTAGTCCTTGCCGGGAATGCATTGTGGGGTATTCCGGGCATGTTTCTTTCTATCCCGCTCCTTGCCATTGTAAAATTAATCTTTGATCATATCGAACCGCTGAAGCCATGGGGATTTTTATTGGGAGATACCATGCCCCCGCTGTTATCAATAAAACCAATATTCACAAAAAGAAAAACCAAATGATCAAAGTAAAAAAAGAAGGCATCATCCTGGAGAAAACCGACCTGGAATTTGAAAACCAGGGTGTCTTAAATCCGGCGGCAATCCGGATAGGTGATTGTGTTCACCTGTATTACAGGGCGGTCAGGAACGGGAATTATTCAACAATTGGCTATTGCAGGCTGGATGGCCCGTTGACGATTTCTGAGCGGTGGACAAAGCCATTTATGGTACCTGAATCGGATTATGAATCCCATGGGGTAGAAGATCCACGGATAATAAAGATTGATGACCTCTACTACATGACCTATACCGCATATGACGGAACAAATGCACTTGGGGCACTGGCAACATCAAAAGACCTCGTAACCTTTGTAAAGCAGGGCCCCATTGTGCCTCCCATCACTTATGCTGAATTTGTATTTCTGGCAGAAACAGCAGGAAAAGTGAATGAAAATTACTATCGCAACCAGAAATTTTATTTCCAGGAGGCAGATCCTGATAAAAAGATGCTTTTGTGGGATAAAAATGTGGTCTTTTTTCCCCGGAGGATAAAAGGAGATCTCGTTTTTCTTCACAGGATCAGACCCGGAATTCAACTGGTGTCTGTAAAAAGTTTAAAAGATCTTACACACGAATTCTGGCAGGAATATTTCCACAACTTCCAGGATCATATTGTGCTTGACCCTGTTTATAGCCACGAATCTTCATATATCGGAAGCGGATGCCCTCCGATTGAAACAGAACATGGCTGGCTGCTGATTTACCATGGTGTGGAAGAAACGAAGAAAGGACTGGTATATTCTGCGTGCGCAGCAGCATTACTGGACCTGGAAAATCCATCCAAGGTTATTTCAAGATTACCTTTTGCGCTTTTTTCGCCAGAGTTTGAATGGGAGCTTAAAGGCGATGTAAATAATGTTGTTTTCCCAACCGGAACGGCTCTTTTCGGAGACACACTTTACATTTATTACGGGGCAGCCGATGAACGGATTGCCTGTGCATCATTGAGTTTATCAGCCTTAATTGAAGAGTTATTAACTTATACCATCAGTAATGAAAAACAGTAGCATTGCCGGTCAGTTTGAAGATCAAACAGATCTGCAGAGAGAGAATTTTTTCCTGTTAAATCAAGAGTATACACAAATATCCCTTGAAAAACCGGAACAACTATTATTAAGAGATTACAGCACTGATACGCCTGAGATCCTTGTCATCTCCTCATTTCCGCCAAGGGAATGCGGGATTGCAACCTATTCTCAGGACCTGATCACGTCATTGAACAATAAATTCAGCAATTCACTATCTATAAAAGTTTGTGCGATGGAGTCGGATGAAACGGATTATCCCTATCCAGCGGATGTAAAATATGTTCTCAAAACCTCGATTGCTGCAGAGTACAGGAACCTCTCTTCAAAAATAAATAACGACAGCCGCATCAAAATTGTCTTGATTCAGCATGAATTCGGCTTTTTTAAGGAACAGGAACGATCATTCCTGCTGTTCCTGTCTGAGCTTACCAAGCCGGTTGTCATTGTTTTTCATACGGTATTGCCACATCCTGCTGAAAAGCTGAAACGGAAGATTAAAAACATTGCAGCTTGCTGCGAATCAATCATTGTGATGACCCACACTTCAAAAGGGATCTTAACAACCGATTACAATCTGCCTGAAGAGAAAATATCTGTAATTGCCCATGGGACTCATCTTGTTCCGCATTTAAGTAAAAAGCTCCTCAAGGAAAAATATGGCCTCAAAGGAAGAAAAGTTCTTTCAACATTTGGTTTGCTCAGCTCGGGCAAAAGCATTGAAACCACGCTGGAGGCCTTGCCTGCCATCATTAAGCAAAGTCCGAATGTCGTATTTCTTGTCATCGGGAAGACACATCCCGAAGTGGTAAAGTATGAAGGAGAAAAGTACCGCGCAATGCTTGAAGAAACCGTAACCCGGAATTCACTCCAGGATCATGTACTGTTTATCAACAAATACCTGCCACTGGATGATCTGCTCGAATATTTGCAGCTTACCGACATCTACCTGTTTACAACCAACGATCCGAACCAGGCTGTAAGCGGAACGTTTGCTTATGCCATGAGTTGTGCATGCCCGATCATTTCAACACCAATTCCCCATGCAAGAGAATTACTGAACGGTGATATCGGGATCATTTTTGATTTTCAGAATTCGGGACAGCTTGCTGATGCTGTGATCCGGTTATTAAATGACGAACCCCTGCGGAAGAGTATAAGCACGAGCACGCTTCAGAAAATCGTATTCAGCACGTGGGAAAATTCAGCTGTTTCACATGCGCGCCTGTTTGAGAAAATTGCAGGGGACCATATTACACTGCGATACAATCTGCCTGTCTTTGATCTGAGCCATATCAAGGAAATGACGACAAGCACTGGGATCATTCAGTTTGCAAAAATCAATCAACCGGATATCTGTTCCGGCTATACGCTGGATGATAATGCGCGGGCTCTTGTTGCAATGTGTATGTATTACAAAGAGACCGGCGATAAGGAGAGTTTGTATTATATCAGAAAATACCTCAGTTTTATCAAGCGTTGTCAGCAACCATCCGGTATATTCCTGAATTACATGGATAGCGATAACAATTTTACCGGTCAGAACAAGAAATCCAACCTGGATGATGCAAACGGGAGAACAGCCTGGGCGCTTGGATATGTGATTTCATTAACAGCATTGCTACCGTGGGAGATCATTTCAAAAGCAAAAACCATCTTCAACAACACCGTTAAACACCTGGAGAAAATTCATTCGACACGGTCAATGGGTTTTGCAATCAAAGGATTGTATTATTTCGCCAGTACCATCAGTACGCCTGAGTATCTCATCCTGTTGAAGAAATTTGCGGATCGGCTGGTCCAGATGTACAGGCACGAATCACGCGAAGATTGGAAATGGTATGAAAGCTATCTTACTTATGCCAACAGCATCTTACCGGAAGCCCTTTTGTATGCCTGGAAAATAACTGGTGATCCCGTCTACAAGGAAATTGCCGTCTCGTCCTTTGATTTTCTGCTCTCGCAGATCTACAATGAGAATGGCATTGAAGTAATTTCAAATAAAAACTGGTTGCAAAAAGGAGAGGAAAAAGGTCACTTTGGCGAACAACCAATTGATGTCTCCTACACCATCATGACGTTAAGTGCTTTCCTCGATGAATTTCAGGATGAAGACTATCGTTCAAAAATGGAAACAGCATTCAACTGGTTCCTTGGAAGCAACCGCTTGCACCAGATCATCTACAATCCCTGTACCGGCGGATGTTACGACGGACTTGAAGAATTCAACATAAACCTCAACCAGGGCGCCGAATCCACGGTGAGTTACCTGATGGCACGATGCACAATAGAGAAATACAACCATGAAAATAAAATCCCAATACTATGAAAACGAAAAAATTTGAAAGAGTTTTAATTGCACTTGATTATGATCAGACTGCTCAAAACGTTGCCGATTCCGGGTTTGCACTAGCCAGGACCATGGGAGCCAGCGTGATCTTATTGCATATCATTTCAGACCCTGTTTACTATTCATCAACCGAATACTCCCCGATCACCGGGTTTACCGGTCTCAGTAATACCGTTCCCTGGCAGATGGACAACATTGAGGACCTGAAAAAAGCAACCCAATATTATCTTGATAAAATAAAACAAAACCTGGGTGATGATACAATTGAGACGCACGTTGAAGACGGCGACTTCGCCGAATCCATTCTCAGGGCTGCAAAAACAACAAAGGCTGATATTATCGTGATGGGATCACACAGCAGAAAATGGCTCGAAGATATCGTCATGGGAAGTGTGACGGAGAAAGTCTTACATCACACAACGCTCCCGTTATTCATCATCCCTACAAAAAAGCAAAAGCAATAAGGAATCCCGGGAAAAAGTCAACACAGGAATTTTATTAATTCAGCTCAACTTAAATTGAAATTCATTCACAACATTAAAACCAGCATTATGAAAAAACCAATCATCATCACTCTTGCAATTGTTGCATTTCTGTTCTTCACAACACTGATCATAAGCCAGTTAATGGGCCAATCTTCAGCAAAAGGCGGCGTTATGGACAAACCCATTCCGGCGAATGTGATGAAAATCGCTGAAAAATCCTGCGTTCATTGTCATTCAGAACCAGGAGATTTCATGGCCATCTCACATCTTAATCTTTCAAACTGGAATAAATACTCTCCTGAAAAACAAGCCGCCAAAGCAAGTGCGATGTGTATGAAGGTGACAGAAGACAAGATGCCGCCCAAACATTTCAGGAAAAATCACCCGGACGGAGTTCCAACCCAGGAAGAGGTAAAGACTATCTGCAACTGGGCCAAATCACTAGAGATTCCTAAAAAGTAAACCGCTGAGTCTGCAGAACAGCATTTATATAATGTCAATACGGGGAGGGCGTTCATTCCACCCCTCTTATTTATATCAACTGAAAATTCTGATATTCTTTTGATGTATGTTTGGTTTTTGTTGTTTAATAAATGCTACTTTTACAGGTAAAAGAAGCACAAGGAACGTGACGATTAAGTTCTGCAAAGAAATGCTCTCGATCTTTCTAAATCTCAACCCATGAACGAAAAAGAAAAGGATCTGTCTGAAGCCCGGTTACGGCGGAAAGAAGCTGAAAAATTGCTGAAGGTAAAACAAAAGAATAAACAAATTCTGGCAGAAGATGCGGATGCAAGGAAACTCCTTCACGAACTGCAGGTTCACCAGATAGAGCTGGAGATGCAGAATGAAGAGTTGAGGGAAGCCTGGAAAACAGCAGAAACAGCACTGAAAAAATTCACCATGCTGTATGATTTTGCCCCAACAGGTTATTTTACACTCGATTCCGATGGGAGTATCCTAGATCTGAATTTCACCGGGGCTGAGTTGCTTGGCGACAAACGATTTAACCTGATCGGCAGCACGTTTAAGTTATTCGTTTCCGACCTGTCAAGGCCAATATTCAACCGGTTTCTTGAAAAAATTTATGAAACCAACGCCAAGGAGGTTTGCGAGCTGATGCTTGGTTACGATGATAATCCATTGTGCTATGTATATATGGATGGCGTTACTACGGGGGATGACAGAAATTGCCTGCTGTCGGCATTTGATATTTCCAAATTCAGAAAGTAGCTTCTTCATACAGCCACTGGATTCTTTAACTTCCGCATGAATTAATTCCCGGAATCATTGTAGAAAAATTGGGAATTATGTAACTTTTTATAAGAGTTATATAACACTATTCCGGCTATGGATTAATATTTTAGCTGTATGAAAAACCATATCAATCATGAAAACAAAGATGGATAATACCAATGTTCTGACCAGGAACAAAGCCAGGTCAAAGAAAACTGAACTTCCGGGATACCCTCAATATCCGGCTAGTGAAGATGTTTACAGAAAATTCATTGAGAAAAGGGACATTGACCCTGAAGAAATTTCGAAGCTGAAAGAATTCAACGAGAATTGGAAAAAGGGTGCAAACAATGAAAAAGATTTCAATGATGATAGATCGGGCAGTGATCTTGATGTGCCGGGATCTGAGGTTGATGACCAGATGGAGCTGATCGTGAACGAAGATGAAGAGAATAGTTTTTACAGTCTCGGCGGGGATGGTCATAACAACCTTGACGAGGATTAGGTGCCCACGAAAAATAAACCATAAACGTTAAACCACAAAACCGATTCATGAAAAATTCAGAATTATTCACACCATGGAAATGCGGAAAAGTTGAACTGAAAAATCGCATTGTCATGGCTCCTATGACGAGATGCAGGGCTATCGGGAATGTTCCCAATGAACTGATGGCGGAATACTATAAACAACGGTCAGGCGCCGGGCTGATTATTACTGAAGGAACGGCTCCTTCACCAAATGGGTTGGGTTATGCCAGAATCCCGGGCATCTTTAACAAGCAACAAACTGAAGGTTGGAAATTGACTACATCGGCTGTACATCATGCCGGTGGGAAAATAATTCTTCAGCTGATGCATACCGGGAGGATAAGCCATCCGCTCAACATGCCTGAAGGGTCCCGGATATTGGCGCCTTCAGCTGTAAAGGCAGCGGGCCAGATGTGGACGGATGCAGCACAACTGCAGGATTTCCCGGTTCCGAAAGAAATGACAGCTGACGATATTGTAAACACAAAAGCCGAATTTGTTTCTGCTGCAAAAAGAAGCATTGAAGCCGGGTTTGATGGTATAGAAGTGCATGGCGCCAATGGTTACCTGCTTGAACAATTCCTCTCACCGGTCAGTAATATCCGCAAGGACAATTATGGCGGAAGCATTGAAAACCGCTGCAGGTTTGTCATTGAAGTCGTAACTGCAATTGCGGCTGCCATCGGGAAAGAGATCACCGGAATTCGTTTGTCGCCTTACGGTGTAGCCAGCGACATGCCGCATTACCCTGAAATTGAAGACACCTATAAATACCTTTCGGAGAAGTTGAATGATATCGGGATTGCATACATCCATATTGTTGATCATTCAGCCATGGGTGCTCCTATTGTTCCCCTGGAAATAAAAAAACTGATCCGGAAAATTTTTAAGCATACGATTATCCTCTCTGGTGGTTACGACCAGCTACGTGCTGACACCGATATTCAAAACGGATTAGGAGACCTTGTAGCATTTGGACGCCCGTTTATCAATAACCCCGACCTGGTTGAGCGAATGAAGAACGATTGGCCATTAGCAAAGGATCTTCACATGGATCTGTTCTATACTGCCGATGAGAAAGGATATACCGATTATCCAACAAACCAGCCCTGATCCTGTGAATGCTGAGTAATGAGCTACCCCGCAGCAAGCAGGGAGGTATCAGAATTCAGAATACAGAATACAGAATACAGAATGCAGGCAGCGAACGAAAAACCCTTTCAGCAATTCTGGAGCATTGCTTCTCCGGAACTACTAAAGAACCTGGAAGTAACGACTGAAGGTCTTGCCTCCGGTGAAGCAAAAAAGCGTCTCATCAGCTTTGGAGCAAACCGGCTGAAACCTGTGAAACGCTCGGATATATTCACGCTGCTGATTTCCCAGTTTAAAAGCCCGATCATCCTCATCCTTTTAATGGCGACTGGCCTGTCGCTATTCCTGCATAACATTGCTGATGCATCTATCATCCTTACAATTGTTATCATCAGCGGTCTTCTTGGTTTCTGGCAGGAACACAGTGCCTCAAACGCGGTAGAGAAGCTCCTTGCCATCGTGCGGATCACAGCCGCAGTATTGCGCGACGGGAAAGAAGAGGAAATTACCGTGGAAGATATTGTCCCGGGAGATATAGTGATCCTGAATGCCGGAGATGTCGTTCCCGGTGACAGCCTTCTTATTGAATCGAAAGATCTTTTTGTCGATGAAGCAATGCTGACCGGCGAAACGTACCCGGTCGAAAAAACCGTTGCTGTATTACCCGCCGGAACTGCTCTTGCACAACGAACAAATGCCGTCTGGATGGGAACGCATATTGTCAGCGGCAATGCAAAGGCTCTCGTTGTCCTGACTGGGAAGGAAACGGAATTCGGCAAAGTATCGGAAAGACTTAAACTCAAAGCACCGGAAACTGAATTTGAACATGGGATCCGCAGGTTCGGATACTTCCTCGGAGAAGTAACAATTATCCTGGTAGTCATTATTTTTGCCATCAATGTTTACCTGCACAGGCCTGTCCTGGATTCCTTCCTTTTCTCACTGGCACTGGCCGTAGGGTTGACACCCCAGCTGTTACCGGCAATTATCAGCATCAACCTCGCCCATGGTGCAAAAAAAATGGCTGCAAAAAAAGTCATTGTAAAACGACTTGCTTCCATTGAGAATTTCGGCAGCATGAATATCATCTGCTCTGACAAAACCGGGACCCTTACAGAAGGAACCGTACAGGTAAAGTCAGCACTGAATGTGACTGGCGAAGAAAGTGAAAAAGTGTTGTTGTATGCGTATCTCAATGCGTTTTATGAAACTGGATTTACCAATCCTATTGATAAGGCCATCCTTGACCATGGCAAACCGGATACCACAGGATATAGTAAATGCGATGAAATTCCCTACGACTTCCTGCGGAAACGGTTGAGTATCCTGGTTAAGCATGGGGATTCAAGCGTTATCATTACAAAAGGTGCACTGGCTAACATTTTGGATGTTTGCACTTCTGTTGAAACTGCCGAAGGACAAACAACTGATATAGGATCATGCCAGGATCAGATTCAGCAACACTTTGCTGAGTTCAGCAACCAGGGCTTTCGCACGCTTGGAATCGCATACCGGAATGTTCCGTCTGATTCGCTGATCAGTAAAAATGATGAGAAGGGAATGACCTTCATCGGGTTCCTGACACTTTTTGATCCGCCAAAGCCAAATATCAGCGACACCATTGAACGGCTTAAGAAACTTGGTGTTTCCCTCAAAATCATCACAGGCGATAATCATCTTGTTGCTGCCAGCCTGAGTAAAAAGATGGGGCTGTCAAATACAAAAATCCTCTCCGGGCCCGAACTTCGTCAGATGAGTGATGGCGCGTTGCTTCGGCAGGTTGGCGAAGTGAATGTCTTTGCCGAAATTGAACCCAACCAGAAAGAGAGGATTATCATTGCCATGCGGAAGGCTGGGAATGTCGTGGGATATATGGGCGATGGCATCAATGATGCATCGGCGCTTCACGCAGCAGATGTCGGGATTTCAGTTGATACCGCGGCCGACGTAGCAAAGGATGCGGCCGATATCGTGTTGCTTGAAAAGGATCTTGGAGTGATTGTCGAAGGTGTGATTGAGGGAAGAACAACTTTTGCGAATACGCTGAAATACGTGTTTATGGCAACGAGCGCGAATTTCGGGAACATGTTCAGCATGGCGGGCATCTCCCTGTTCATTCCGTTTCTTCCGCTGCTTCCCAAGCAAATATTATTGACGAACCTGCTTACAGATTTTCCGGAGATGACCATTGCTACCGACAGGGTGGACGATGAAATGATCAACTATCCACGGCGATGGGATATCAAAGCCATCCGGAAGTTTATGATCACTTTTGGATTGGTCAGTTCCGTGTTCGATTACCTTACCTTTGGGTTGCTTCTGATTCTCCTTCATGCCAGCGAGGGACAATTCAGGACAGGCTGGTTTGTCGAGTCTGTCATTTCTGCTTCTATCATCGTGCTTGTAATCCGGAGCAGGAAGCCATTCTTCAGAAGCAAACCCGGAAAATATCTCTTCATTGCAACAATCTCAATTGTGTTGCTCACATTAATTTTCCCGGTAACCCCGCTGGGGGCGATCTTCGGGTTTACGCCGCTCTCAATTACAACCTACCTGCTGCTGATGCTTATCGTTATTGGGTATATTGCTGCCGCAGAGATTACCAAAAACATCTTTTACAGGAAGGTTAAATTTTAATTTCCCCTGTTTCTTATTCACTAAGGGCTGGTAAAAATTAATCTTTTATCGGTTAATCAGGATTGGTTTATTTAAACCCCGTCTTAGAGACTGTTTAAATTTTTTAGAAACGAATTAAAACTCGAATCAAGGTTAAATCAGTTAGATGCTTTAATGATGCATTTGCATTGAATATTAAAGATAATTACACGGTGTTTCACAGAGAAGCCACAGAGTTTCACGGAGCAAGAAAAACAGATATATTTGACTATAAAGGTTTGTAATTTAACTCTGTGGTTCTCGGTGTCTACTCTGTGTCCCTCAGTGTAATAAAATGATATTAAAAAATAGCATATTTATTTCTCATGGAACATTCTACAGAAAAAAGTTAAAATTTTAAACAGCCTTTTAGTCTTTCCAAAACAAACCAGTCTGTTCCTTGCGGATATCTGAATGATGTAACTTATTGTATAAGTTATGTAACGTTTCCTGCTGATAACGGGGCGACCTTTGTCAGGTTGCAGAATGCCTTTCACTAACCAAATCCAGGAACCATAAAAAAAAAATTACGCACTACACTACCATTAATAATCCTTTTACTGTTTTCGTTGATAAGCTCTGCCCAGGCGCCTACCCTTGGAACCGCTGCCGGGTTCGTTCTCTTTACAAGTACCGGAGCAGTCGGTAATACCGGGAAAACAATTCTTACAGGCAATGTGGGGACAAAAATTGGTGCCATCACCGGTTTTGGAAATGTCGACGGAGTAATGTGCGCTGCTACCAGTGCTGCAAGTATTCAATGTGCGGCAGATTTGCTGATTGCCTACAACCAGCTGAATGCGGTTGCTCCCACTTTCTCTCATTCAGTTTTACTTGGAAACGGAGAGACTCTTTTGCCGGGAGTATATTCCCTCCCGGGTGTTTCTTCGTTGACCCTGAATCTTATTCTGGATGCACAGGGAGATGAAAATGCAGTATTTATTTTCCAGATACAGGCCGCGTTTTCTACGAATACCAATTCAAAAATCATATTGATTAATGAAGCAAAGGCCTGCAATGTATTCTGGAAAGTGGAAGGACTGGTTGATATGGCTCCAGGAACAACAATGAGAGGAACTGTTATTGCCAATAATGCAGCAATAAATCTGAATGCCGGCGACACGCTGGAAGGAAGAGCACTTTCTACAACAGGTGCTGTCAATGTGAGCGGAACAGTAGCATTTACGCCACTTGGTTGCGGCAGCCCTGTGCTGATGGGACCCCTGGCTCCCACCCTGGCTTCAACCGAATGTTATGCATTGTTTTCCTCGAGCGGCGCGGTATCAAATAATGGTATCACGCATGTTACAGGTGATGTCGGTACGAATGCCGGTGCAATTTCGGGTTTTGATCCGCTCCTGGTAACAGGAACAATTCATACCAGCCCGGATGTCTCTACTTCATTGTGTGCATCTGATCTGCTTGTTGTCTATAATTACCTGAATACGCTTCCTCCGGATATTGAATTGCTTTATCCTGCCCAGTTTGGTAACGACCTGGTTCTTACCCCACACACTTACCTTTTGAATGCAGCAACCGTACTAACCAATAATCTTTACCTCAATGCACAGGGGAACCCCGATGCTGTTTTTGTTTTCAAAATAGTCGGTGCCCTTTCAACAGGTACTTTGGCAAAAGTTATTTTGATCAACGGCACGCAGGCAAAAAATGTATTCTGGAAAGTTGACGGTGCTGTCAGTATCAGCGATTACTCGGAATTCCGGGGGACACTGGTTTGCAATAACGGGGCAGTCAACGTAAGCACCGGCGTCATGCTTGATGGCAGAATGCTCGCCATATTAGGTGCTTTTGCAACAGATGCAATCAATGCCATCGCCACAGGAGTGACATTCTGTTGCGGCTCTTACAATGCATGGAATAACTCTACAGGAAACTCTGCCTGGACTACTGGTGCCAACTGGAGCCTGGGCCATGTTCCGGATGATGCCAATCAGGGAATTATTCAGACCGGAACTACGCTGACCATTACCGATGTGCCTGACAATACTCATCTTGACAAATTGCATATTTTAAAAAATGGAAGCAATGGCACAAAGGTTACCTTAAAGGGAGTGGCAGATTCTTCAGTTCTCATTCTGAATGGTTTGATGTCATGCAATCCCATTGATTTCAAGGTTGAAGAGAAATGCGAATTACATTGCAATGAAACAGGCCACAGGATCAACATCATCCTGATGCCCCGGACGAATGGGTTGCTGCAGGCTTCCGAATTGCTTATTCCTGCAGATAATGCCGTTTTCGAGCCTGCTGCTTATTACAGTTGTGATGCAGTATCTGAGGGAAACATCAACAAGTGGACCGATACAGCCAGTGGGGGAAATATCCTGAATTACTACAAAACCAAAGGTCTGCTGCTCAGGTCCAGCACCCTGCAGCATGCTGAATTCATCCAGGAAGCCGGCAATGACAGAAAGGTAAATGCCTGGGTCGAATGGTATATGACCTCCTATTCGCCAACTTTCGCTTACAACAATGTTCATTATACATGTATCCCTGTGAGTACAGACCTCGTCGGCATTCCCTGCTGCTCAGGTTCAGGCGATGTGCTGCATTGTCTGAATGATATGAATAACTTTGGCCAGGGAATAAAACCTTCCGGATATTTCGTAAGGAAATGGGATGGCTTGCTCCAAAACTGGAGTGCACGGAATGACCCGCCATTTTTTAACAGCGGATGGTATGGTGCTTTTACAAACAGCTGCGATGGTGAACTAGATATTCTGCATTCAGCCGGCGCTGTTAATAATCCTTCGCTTGGACATGTTGAGACTGGAGAAGGGATTGAAATCTTCCCGACTCCGTCATTTCCTGACTGTCCTTCGATGGTATGGTACGGGCCACTGAATACATTTCCTGCCAGCGCTCCCCTTACCTGGAATGTTTCTTTACCAGCATCCCCCGACAATTACGGATGGATCCTGGCAGGCAATCCATTTCCATCATCTGTCAAACTGGGAGAAATCGGCGGAAGTATATCACCGGGTTCCGGTTGGTCATGGCCCTCAACTTTTGATCCCGGCATCTGGTATTATGATGCATCAGGCCAGGTGTACAGGTTTTGGAATTATGAAACAGGCGATCTCCTGAATTTTCCTCCGGGAAAAGAAGGCACGGCGAATTACATTCCCGGAAGCCAGGGCTTTTTTGTATATGCCTATGCACCACCTCCGGGAAGTGCGGATATCTTTCAGCTTGACAATGGGGCCCGGCAATTTCAGCCAAAGATTCAGCCGGCGAAATCTGTTGTTCCTAACGTGATGATAAATACCCTGCACTTATATGTTACAAATAACGATCAGAATATTGAAATGGATGAAATGGCCGTTCATTTCATTGAGAATGCAGGCACAAACTATATCCCCAGGAAGGATGCATTTAAGATGTTCAGGGGTGCCGGTTCTTTCGGCGAGCTTTATACAATCACCAACGACAATGTAAAAGTAGCCATCAAGAATTACCAGTCAGCCTCAGGAACCACTGTTGTACCTGTTTATTTCCAGGTTGGCCCTACAGGTAATTATACATTCACTGCAAAAGACCTGAATTCATTTTCATCGCTAACAGGAGTATCAATCGTTGATAAGAAACTGAATAAAACACAGGACCTGAAGGCAAATCCAGATTACTCATTTGCTGCCGTTTCCGGTGATGGTCCTTACCGCTTTGACATTCTCTTTACGCGTGTGCTCAATAGTGTTAACGCAACATCAAAACCGGGACTCAAAGTTTATTCAACAGGCAACTCAATTATTGTCGTTGGTAATAATTCCCGGGATGTAAATGGTACAGTAACAATATATGATATAACAGGACGAAGTCTCCTCCGCGAAGACCTGCATGGAGACCTGATCACACGCATGATTACGAGCCTTGAAAAAGGATACTACCTGGTTTCCGTGAGAACTGATAAAACTGTTATAAATCAAAAGGTATACATAAACTAACCAAAATTCAACCGCTGATAAAATCCATCAATAAAAACTCAAACCAATTAACCTGAAAGACTATGAAAAATACGATAAATACATTCCTTCTGATTTTCTTCCTTGCTCTCGCACCTGTCATGGTTTCTATCGCAGACCCTCCGGGACCACCACCAGATCCATTAGGGGGGTCGGCAACACCGGGACCTATTGGTGCTCCGATTGACAATGGAACAATAATCATTCTTGTGTTAGGAGTCATCTACATCGGCTATAAATATTTCTATGCAGGAAGAAAACAAAGGTTGTCTGACAATAGCTAGATCATCTGCCAATCGCGAAAAAAAACACAGTAAAAACCATTAAAAATGAAAACACAAATTCACCATGCATTAATTGCAGCCATTCTGCTCATAATGCCCGCTTTGAATTTTGCCCAGGCCCCTTCGTTGGGAACTGCTTCAGGATTTATATTCTTTTCGACCATTGGCGCAGTAACAAATACCGGGATTTCACAGATTACAGGTAATGTAGGCACAAACAGCGGTTCCAGCACAGGTTTCGGAAATGTGAACGGCGTGATGCAGGATAACAATGGCGCAAGTGCCCAATGTGCAGCAGATTTGCTGGTTGCCTATAACCAGCTGAACAGTACCGTTCCTGCTTTCTTCCCTGCATCAATACTCGGTAACGGACAGATCCTCTATCCCGGGGTTTATTCCATATCTGATGCAGCAACACTGAATCTCGACCTGACACTTGATGCACAGGGAAACCAGGATGCGACTTTTATTATCCAGATCCAGGGTTCATTCTCCACATTTGCAGATTCAAAAGTCAGGCTGATCAATAAAGCAATGGCCTGTAATGTGTTTTGGAAGGTGGAAGGTCTTGTGAGCATGGCCTCGGGAACAACCATGCGGGGAACAGTTATCGCCAACAATGCAGCGATTAACATGAACACCGGCGATACGCTGGAAGGCAGGGCGCTTTCTACAACCGGGGCCGTTACTGTGGATGGAGTCTTTGCATACATACCCACAGGATGCGGAAGCCCTGTGCTGACGGGGCCCATGGCGCCCGTGCTCGCCTCGACGGAATGTTATGCCTTATTCTCTGCGGACGGACCAGTCTCAAATTCAGGAATTACAATGGTTACAGGAGATATCGGAACGAATGTGGGACTGGCTACCGGTTTCGACCCGCTTCTTGTAACAGGCACAATTCATCCCATTCCGGATATCTCTACAGCACAATGTGCTGCTGATCTTGCAAATGTTTACACCTATCTTAATACACTGCCGTATGATATTGAATTGTTGTATCCTGCACAATTCGGAAATAACCTGGTGTTGACTCCGCATACATATCTTTTAAATGCAGCCACGGTATTAACTGACACGCTTTATCTAAATGCACAGGGCAATGCAGATGCAGTGTTTGTCATTCAGATGAACGGTGCCTTTTCAACGGGCACCTATTCGAAGATCAACCTGATCAATGGGGCACAGGCAAAAAATGTGTACTGGAAGATTGAAGGTGCAGTGAGTATAAACAATTATTCTGTTTTCCGCGGAACAATAATCTGCAATAATGGAGCATTGGGCGCGCTAAACACAGGCGTTTTGCTTGATGGAAGAGCGCTCACAACTACAGGTGCATTAACCACTGATGCCATAACAGCTGAAATCCCTTCCGCTTGTTTCCCGACTGGCATTGCATCTCCTAATCCGGGAAAAAAGAATGCCGCAATCATTGTAGCACCAAATCCTTTCAGTACGTCGACAACATTTATAATAGCGTATGCGGCAGCAGAGAATCCTTATGAATTAAGGATCTTTGATATCCTGGGAATACAGGTTTTTAATACAATCATTACAAAAAAATCCACCATTCTCAGAATAAGTGATCTTCCGTCTGGTATTTATTTTTACAAAATAACCGGCGTAAATCATTCCAATCAATCAGGGAAATTGATATCCAAACAATAAAGCATTTCAAAAATAATCTGCACTTATCGCTGACAAACGAGACGAGGTTTTTGGTTTAAATCTCGTGCGGAATGTGTGAATGATGTAACTTTTTTGAAAAGTTGTGTAACGCATTTCCATGCAATGGTGATCACCTTTGCAGTGTAATAATTCAGTTACGACTAATTCTGAATATCATGCCAGCATCAAAACAATTAGGCATCTGGATGGATCATTCAAATGCCAATCTGATGGATTTTGCAACGGATCCAATGTCAACGAAAGTTATTGAATCAAAATTCACTCACCAGGAAAAAGAAACCAGTCTGGGAAAGGGTGAAAGCCAGATGCACAACAAAGAACAACACTGGCAATCCGAATATTATAAGGAGCTCGGGGCGGAGATAAAAAATTATGAGAATGTGATCCTCTTTGGTCCTACAGACGCAAAAGCAGAATTGCTGAACACATTGCGATCAGATCCCCAATTTTCAAAAATAAAAATTGAAACCAGGCAAACTGATAAGATGACAGAAAACCAGCAGCATGCCTTTGTTAAAGAATATTTCAAATCAATTCACTAAAATCCGGCATAAATTTTCATGCCAGTCTATTAATTAATCAAATGAATATTTAAACCATGATAAAATGAAAAACATAACTGAATTGAAAGGAAGTTGGAATGAGAAAAAAGGCAAACTGAAAAAGATGTTTGCGGACCTTACTGATAATGACCTGATGTTTGAAGACGGGAAAAAAGACGAGATGATCGGGAAACTTCAGATTAAACTGGGCAAAACCAAGGAAGAATTGCACAAAATTATCAGCACGCTTTAATTGTAAATCAACCGGAGGATTCATCGTTCATGTCCATCCACTGAACGATGAATCTTTGAATTGAATGTAACAGACATTGATGCCCAGATCATGAAACCCTTTGGTCCTGTAGTCAAAATAATCCCCAACTTTCGTGGTGCAACGAAGCAGGTGACCATCAGGCTCAGTGATAAAACTTATGAAAGGAAAGAAAAAGTAAACAGTTTTTTTACAGAGATAGCCAACGTTTTTATCTTCCTCGCGCACACGTTTAAAGAAACGTTTTCCCGGGATTTTGAATTCAAGGAATTCCTGCGGCAATGCTTCCAGATCGGTTACAAAACATTGCCCCTGATTTCCATAACCGGGATCATCATGGGACTTGTGCTTACCATCCAGTCACGACCTGCCCTTGTAAGTTTTGGCGCTGTTTCCATGCTTCCGGGAATGGTTGCAATCTCTCTTATCCGGGAAATGGGGCCGGTGATAACTGCGCTGATATGTGCAGGCAAGATCGGCTCAGGAATGGGCGCAGAATTGGGTTCAATGAGAGTGACCGAGCAGATTGACGCCATGGAAGTATCTTCCACCAACCCCATCAGGTTCCTGGTCGTGACAAGAGTTTTGGCTGCCACGCTGATGATCCCGTTGCTGGTATTGTATGCTGACGCACTCGGAATCCTCGGAAGCTGGGCCGGTGCAAACATTAAAGGCGATGTGACGTTTGCATTGTTTTTTACACAGGCATTTGGACATGTTCATTTTCTCGATTTTTTGCCGGCCGTCGTTAAAACTTTCTTCTTTGGTTCAGTAATAGGACTGGTCGGTTGCTATAAAGGATTCACCGCAGGAAGAGGCACTGAAAGTGTTGGTATTGCTGCAAATTCAGCTGTCGTTCTTTCTTCCCTTCTTGTGATCATCGTGGATCTTATTGCCGTCCAGATAACTGACCTTTTATGATCCTCGAAATAAATAACCTCAGGAAGGGATTTACGCAACAGGAAGTGCTAAAGGATGTATCGCTCCGGCTTCTTGAAGGGGAGAACCTTGTAGTGCTCGGAAAATCCGGGTCCGGGAAATCAGTCCTGATAAAATGCATTGTTCGCCTGCTGGTCCAGGACGAAGGGACAATCAACGTCCTGGGAGAAGATGTGAGCCTAATGAACGCCGAAAGAATTGGGGAAATGAGAAAAAAAATCGGTTTCCTTTTTCAGAGCGGGGCATTGTATGATTCCATGACCGTCAGGGAAAACCTGGAATTCCCTTTACACAGGATCAGGAAAGAGCTGACACAAAAAGAGAGAGAAGAAAAAATCATGGAGGCACTTGAAAATGTTGGCTTGTCTGACGCAATCGATAAAATGCCATCACAGCTTTCCGGTGGAATGCGCAAGCGGATCAGCCTTGCAAGAACCATCGTGGTCGATCCGCAGATCATGCTTTATGATGAACCCACAACCGGGCTTGATCCCGTGACATCTGATGAAATCAGCTCACTCATCAATGCGGTTCAGAAAAGATATAAGACCTCATCCATCATCATCACGCATGACATTGAATGCGCCAGGGCTACTGCCAACAAGGTAATTATGCTGCATGACGGGGTGGTGCATAAAGAAGGAAAGCTTGAGGAATTTGAGAATTCCACAGACCCGTTGATAAAGGCATTTTTCAAATAAGCAGTAAAAAGAGTTATTGATAAGACACAAAGATTATGGAAACGCACACACAAAAATTCAAAGTAAGGTTAGGCCTTTTCATTGCAGGAGGATTATTGCTTTTTGTGATTGCTATTTTTTTTATTGGAAAGCAGAAGAACCTGTTCAATCCTGTATTTAAACTCACAACAACTTTTTATAGTGTAAGCGGACTGCAGGTAGGAAGCAATATTCGTTTCTCAGGAATCAACGTTGGCACGGTTGATAACATAATTATCATCAATGATTCAACTGTAAGAGTAGGTATGCTGATCAGGAAAAGTGTTCAGAAATTCATTAAGACGGATTGTGAAGCGGGGATCGGGTCTTCAGGACTTATCGGCGACCGCATTTTGGTTATTACACAAGGAAGTACTGATGCTCCCACTGTGAAAGAGGGACAACAAATTGTTTCAAATGAACCGGTCGAAACAGATGCCATCATGGAAAGCCTGAAAGTTACGGCCGACAATGCCGCAATAATTTCGAACCAGCTGGCAGAGATAATGATCAAAGTAAACAGTGGAAAAGGGACCATCGGCAAATTAATCCAGGATTCATCAATTGCGGAGAACTTCAGCCAGACCATGATTAATATCAAAAGAAGCAGCAAGGGTCTGGATGAAAATATGAATGCCGCCAAACATAATTTCCTGTTGAAGGGCTATTTTAACAAGAAGGCAAAAGCCGAGGAAAAAACGAAAGACAGCCTCGATGCAATAAAAGCCAAACAACAAAAAGCAACCGATAAAAAGAATAAAACAAAATGAAAACAATCATAATTCTTGCTCTTATAATTTTTTCGTCTTCATTTCTTTATGGCCAGGAAGTAAAGCCCCAGAATCCCAAAAAGGTTGCCCCTACCGATACCATCGTCCCCGGTAAAGGCGGACGTGAAAAGCAGATCGAGAAGATCAAGGAAGTAAAAGTGGAAAAACTTTCAGACTCAACCGGTCGTAATGAGCCGGCCAAAAGTGCCCTTGTTGATACCACGAAACAAAATAAATACGGGGACCTGCTTGAGGATGATACAGCATACAATAAAAGATATCATCTCTGGATACCTGTTGTTGAAGTGCTGGGCACCTGTGTTCTGACCTGGTCGATAGACAGGTTTGTTTTAAATGCCGATTATGCCCGTACCGGGTTTCAAACATGGAAAACCAATTTAACCAAGGGATGGGAATGGGACAATGATCGGTTCGGGGTCAATTTCATTGGCCACCCCTATTCGGGAACACTCACGTATAATGCCGGGCGCTCGAATGGGTATAACTATTACCAGTCATTTTGTTTTGCAGTGGGAGGCAGTTTGCTCTGGGAATATTTCGGGGAAAATACTCGTCCATCCTACAACGATATTATCTATACTCCCGTCAATGGGTCATTTATTGGAGAAATCCTCTACCGCCTGAGTTCGAATATTCTCGATGACCGTACCCGGGGTGGCAACAGGGTGTTCCGTGAAATCGCCGCCGGGCTGGTGGATCCAATGAGAGAGATCAACCGGCTGATCCAGGGAAAAGCGGTCAGGATAACCAACAAAGAAGTGTATGAAAAAGAGCCGACCAATATTTCTCTCTACACCGGATTACGAATGATCGACGATACTCCTTACGATCTCTTTGGAAAAGGATCATACAGCGCCATGATCAACGCACAGTTCGATTATGGAAATCCTTTCGAACTCCGGAGCCGGAAACCGTTCGATTTTTTCAAGCTTCGGGTTGATTTAAATATCAATGTCGGAAGAAAATACCTGGATAACATTCTTGGCTATGCCATTTTATTCGGAAGAAACAAACAGGTAGGGAAACTGGCATTACTCGTCGGTGGCTTTCAATACATGGATTACTGGGATAACAATACGTTTGAGTTAGGTACGATTGGCTTTGGTGCAGGTGTGATTTCCAAACTGGCTGTCAGCAAGACAAGTAACCTTTACACAAGCATTCACATTGCACTGGTTCCTTTTGGCGGGAACAGTGCAAAATTCGTCATCGATACGACCCAGGTCAGGGATTACAATTTTGTGGGTGGAGTGGAAACGAAATTTGAAAGCACGTTCAACCTGGGGAAATATGCCACTCTTAGTTTGCGGTATTATTTTTACTGGATGCGGACATATATTGGGATCAACGGAAATAACTTCATCCACATTCTGAAACCGAGACTAACCGTAAGGCTTTACAAGAATATCAGCATTGGCGGAGAAACCCAGCTTTATTATAATGACCTGCACCAGCGCGGAGTGCCGATTGTTCATTCATTACAAACAGAACAGAAGATATTCCTGCTGTTTTACCTGGAGGATTCTCAACGACGGGGATATTATAATTAAAGAGAGATGGTTGTTCCTTCCTGAAGTTACGGCCTGGTTATACCTGATTAAAAATGATAGATCAATGTGGCTCCAGGTCCTGTTGAACTTACGGGGATCACCTGCAGTTTTTTATTGGCATTGAAATATACCATGCTGCCGATGGCAAAACCAAGAGCCGAGCCGAACAAGACATCCGATGCCCAGTGATCATTCATTGCAAGCCGGTAAAGTGCCGTGAATCCTGCCAATCCAAAACTGACCATAGGAACCCATACAGTCGACCAGTATTCAAAAGCAACAACTGTTGCAATAGAAAAAATTGCCGATGAATGGCCCGAAGGAAATGAATTATAGCCGAATGCTCCATAATCCCCGCCCCAGCTGAATGGGCCTTCCCACAGATGGGGGTTCGGAGGATCGTCCTGGTATGGCCTGTGACGATGTGCAACCTGCTTGATGACCTGGGTGAAAACGGCAGTAATGACATATGCCTCCAGCCCTTTTAAACCCGTCTCTTTGGCTTTTTTATTCTTCCAGATCAGGCCGCAAGCATAAAAAACACCCATGGCCGGAATGCTGATAACGCCACTTCCCAAAGGACTAAAAAAATAATAGGACGAATTGCTGATGAATAAGGATTGATTGCGGGAAAAAAATTGTTGAATGGGTTTATCGCCCCACAGGACCAACCCGATGGTTCCTGCTGCTACAGCCGATACAGTAATGATCTTCGCCGTGTTAAAGTGTAAAGGAGCCGCAAGAATGGATTTTGTATCTGTCCAGTAAGACTTTGCATAAGCTATCCCGAAAGAACTGCCAGGCGCAATGTTCTGAGGCTCCTTCGTAATAATCAGGGTATCCCTTTTTTTAATCAGGGTATCAACCTGAGCAACCGTCAGGCTGTCTATTTTCTGAGACGTAATCGAATCCTTCTTTTCCTGGGCTTCCAACTGAAGGAAACAGAAAATTAAAGGAAAGAGAAGAAAGGCTATCCGGGAAACCATTTGTTTATTTCAGTAACGAGTACGTCTGCCGTAAACATGCAAATTTACAATCCATTTCAAAAGAACAGTTACACAATTTTAACTAAAAGTGACATCCTTCCATGCAAAAGGAAGCAGATCATAAAAACACCGCCTGCCGGCAGACAAGGTGTGGTTAATTCCCTTGCAGCCGGCAGGCAGGTCAATGTTCTATGAAACAACTACTGTTCTGAAACAACCAACACGACTATGATAATCCAACGTTGTTCCGACACAAATGTACAGTCCGGCAGGGCAGTTAATGTTACATTATTTAATATAAATGTTACATAATTTAAGTTGACTGCATTTTCGAACTTTAAAATAAATAATTTTCACGCTCACCTTCCCGGATACATTGGCCTCGTGGAAAAAATCAAACGCCTGTTGTGCTTTTCTTTTTCTTCCTGAAGATGTCGAATCTCGTTCCGCCCCATACCCGGAATTGTGCAACACTATAGTTAAACAATGAATTGTTCAGCTTATCAGGAACACCATTAAACCCTGTCTGGAAAGATCCTCCCAAAAACCATTTACCTGAATTATATCCAACGGCAAACCTTCCTTCAAGCTGGAATTTAAAATCAAGACTGGTATAACCATTCTCCGCATTTCTGAATGATGAGTATTCTGCGGCCGCTCCCGGAAACACTGCTGCTGTGACATAACAATGTTTCAGGAACACAAGCGTGTATATATACCCGGGCGACAGCGCAAACGAATAAAACTTTCCGCTGTTAATAAGACTTGCTTGGGGTATGTTGTATTCACTCACGATTTCCGCAGGAATGATCCCGTTGTCAGAGGATATCCTGTAATAAAGGAAGGCAGGCCTGATCACAAAACTGCCGGCACTCTTTTTTTGAACCTCATTCTGAACAAAGGCTGCACGGATCGAGAATCTTTTTGAATTAATGATCCAGTAACCAGACAAACCAAACGAAGCCGTTCGCATGTCGGGAATGATATAATGAATGTCATTAGCCTTCTCTGGAGAGTTGATATAAAATCCATTGTATTGCTGATAAAATAATTCTCCTGCAAGATACCTTCCGAATGCATTAACCCGAAGATCAAGTGTGGTTGTCTTTCCATAAGCATCCCGGTCTGTTTTATAGAAGGGATTATCGATCGACAATCCCAGACCGAACCATTTCCAGAATCCAGCTATCCCGATCCTTACATTTACATTGGGACTGTAAACAATCTTTGAAATTTTATCATTGGCAGGATTGATAAGGATTGAAGCGTTCTCGAAAAGCAGGAATAACCGGGTAGTAAATAAATTGGTGTAATCTGCAATAAACACCGTGTCAAAATTCACCCGGGGCACTACCTTTACTTCATCGGCAGACTGTGCTCCGGATTGTTCCACTGAAAAAAAGAACAGGAGAAAAAACAAACCGGTAACCCGGGTTTTAGCTGACATAAAGGGTTAATCAAAAGTTTGACCGGACCATCTGCGCTGATCATTATTTCTTCTTATCATTTCCACTGTCATGACCATGATCATTGCCATGTGAATTGCCTTTATCGTTGCCATGCGGACTGCCTTTATCATTGCCATGTGAATTGCCATTGTCATGCCCATGTCCTCCGCCTTTGTCGTTATCATGGTTACTCCTGTTATTGCCATGGTCGCTGGGGTGACCATTGTTTCCGGGGTGATTTCCTCCTCCCGGCCTCTCTCCGATCGTTCTTTGTGCATACCCGTGATAGCCCCTTCCATACTTTGTTTTATATTCCTTAAAATGCGTGTATGGTGTATTACCATGATAGTCACTCATCACTACTTTATACCCGCCATACAGATCATAATTTCGGTACTGGTCCGGAAGATGCGACCTGTGGATCCATTGTCCTCCTCCATAATAAATAAACATGGACGCCTGGACATCATAGTAAGCCTCCACGGCGGGCAAGTAGTAATAATGAACTGAGTTAAATCCTACAGGTCCCCATGGCGGGGGAACGCCCACCCTGACATTTACTGAAACCTGCGCCTGTCCTGTAGTGAAGAGCAGCATCGCCAATCCTAGAAATAGTATTTTTAAAACTTTCATCGTTTGGTTAAATATATCAGGTTCATTCACTTTTCATGATTCGTCTTTTGTCGTACGTATCAGGCTGATTCCGGCAATGAAAAAAATAAGACCAAGCATACCGTATATGACGATCGACTTAATGTTCTTCGCGCCGGAGGTAGCAGTGATAAACGTTACGCCGGCATAAATAAGCCCGGCTATACCGAGAACTGTAAGCAGCCCTCCAAAAATCCTCTTAACATTCATAAGACTTTTTTTAAGACAAATACGCTGTTGATTCTTTTTATATGTGTACGCCCATCAAGTAACTTAATACTCCAAACACCTTGAGGAGCCAGACAATAAGCACCACCACGACCACCACGTTGAAAATGGTTTTTATCTTGTGATCCATTGGAATATAAGTATTGATAAGCCAGAGGACAACTCCTGTGACGACAAGGACGATTAATATCGTTAATAGTGGCATATAGTTTATTTTAAGGTTATTTCAAAGGTAGTTTGCTTATTACAGGCAGGCGTTACAAAACTTTACGAATATGTTACATCATTCATAAAGATGAGATTTACAATGAAAAGAATAAGAGACAGTCTCATTAATTTAAGACTGTCTCTTTCCGTCAATCTGGTGGCTTATCAAATTTATCTGCTTATTACCACTTTCTTAACGATGTTGTTACTGCTGTTCCGGATCAGGATACTGTAGATCCCGCTTTCAGCAGAGCTCATGTCAATGATTTGGTTCACATGTTTGTTTACAAAAATGTTGTTTATCTCAAGAACTTGAACACCAAGTTTAGTGAAGACGCTGATGGAGAAAAATTCCTCAGTGGGACTTACAATCGAAACCGTAAATCTTCCGTCATTGGGCACAGGGTAGATGTCTATGTTACCAGCATGAAGTTCCTGCTCGCCCACAAGGACTAAATATTCATGGACAGAGGCTTCAGAAGGACAATCAGCCAGCGTCACTACATCCCAATACCATCCCGATTGCTGCGCTTCCCAGGTTTGCCCGGTTGCACCGTAAATTGGCAGGCCATCCATATACCATTGATTTCCTGTATAAGAATCGCTCTGTAAACTGTTCCCCGTAATGGTAATAATTGGTGTGGCCGGAATTGCATTTACGGATACGAAGAATGCAGGAACAAGAGGTCCTGTTCCGCAGGAATTGGTTCCTGCAACCGTAATCGGTCCGGAAAGAGCAATTGAAGAGAAATCAACCGTGATGGCATTGGTATTGGAACCGGAAACGATCGTTGCACCTGTGGGTACAGACCATAAATACCCGGTAGCATTTGAAATCGGGTCTACCACATATTCAATTGATGCAGCTCCCTGGCATAGCGACGAAGGACCTGTTATTGTACCGGCTAAATCAGGAAGTGGCTCAACAGAAACTGCAAGCGGCGGGGAAGATGTCCCGTTACCACAAACATTATTGCCATTGACCTGGATGGTTCCTGAAGTTGCATTTGTTCCGTAATCAACCGTGATGGCATTTGTTCCCATTCCACTGGAGATAATCGCATCAGAAGGTAATGTCCAAATGTATGCGGATGCATTCAGAACCGGTGTAACACTATAAGTGATCCCATTAGTCCCGGCACAAACATCTGCAGTCCCTGTGATCGTTCCGGCCTGACCTGGCATATTAGTCACCGAAACACTGTACACCGTAGGCAGTGACACATTGCAGTTAACCCCATTTCTATAGCTGACACTTACTGTTTGCGGGCCGGATCCAATCCAGGAAACCTGGACCTGATTAGTACCGAATCCATTGTTGATGATACCACCGGCAGAAACGCTCCATACATAATTAGCCATTCCGGATTCAGTTGAATAATTAACGTAACCCGAATTGATGCATGTGCTGGATGGACCGGTAATGATTGGAACCGGCAATGGAACGACCGTTACATTAAAGACAGATGGAACGGCGGCAACACAGCCACTGGCATTGGTATAATTCACACTGATGGTTTTGGCTCCTGCAGTGTTCCATGTCACAGTAATCTCACTGCTCGCAATACCGGCAGTGATGACACCACCAGCCGATACACTCCATGCATAACCTGTCATGCCTGGTGCAGTTGTGTAAGAATATTCAACAGAGCCGGTACATCCTGATGCAAGACCTGTAATGACCGGCAAAGGCAATGGATTAACTGTTAAAGAAGCATTTGCTGAGGTATTAGTCGGCAAGCTTGGCTCTGTAACAATCACATTATAGTTTGTCGCAGCATCAGAAAGACTCACAGGATTAATTGTAAGCGTGGTAGTAGTTGCTCCTGAAATATTTCCTCCGTTGATTAAGCTTACTGCTCCCTTTCTCCATTGATATGTAAGTCCTGTTCCTGATGCGGTTATTACAAAACTTGCTGAACCGCCCGAACAAACGGTCTGATTGCCCGGCCCTGAAGAGATATTGGAAGGAATGGTAGTACTCATGCCACATGTTGATATCCCTCCATTGGTTGAAAATGCCCTGCCATCAAGTGAAGCCCCTGCGAGTATATCAATTGCATCGTGAGCAATAATTGCTCCTTTGAAGATTGAATTTGGTGCAATGCTCACAGCACCGGTACAAAACCAATATACATTTTTTGCCTGCGTTCCGTTAACCAGGATAACTTTTGAACCTGTGGTTGATGCAAAAGCACCGAACGTCTTGATTATAAATACTGCATTGACATTACCCATTGCATTCAGGTAAACGGTATCTGTAAAGGTTACAGCTGCGTTCATCTGGTAAGCATGAGGTGTAAGAACCAGATTGTGCCCAAACTCTGCAGGATCCAGCAATTTAATGTCATACGTGAGTCCGAGAAGATTGTTATAGATTAGCAGCAGATCGGCAGCAGCAGCACTGGTAGAAGGGTCATTGAAATGTATGGATCCTGTGACATATAAAGGATTGAAGCCAGTTGGAGCAACGGTATTCCCTCCCACATCACCCGTAATATGCGATGTGCCGCAATCACTGACAGACCCTGTAGTTGCAAATATTGCATAACTTCCTAAGCCGACAAATGCGGGAGCTGCCGGCCCGTTCAGAACAGGACTTCCGCAACCGGTCGGGGTATATGCCAAAAATCCTAAAGCGCCGTTGGAAACAGTAATGGCACCATTAACTGTAAGTGCTCTGCCTTCAATCGTGTCCTGGGCACTCATTGTAATTGCACCATGGGCAATAATATTTCCCCTCATGACAACTCCGGCACCTACATTCACTGCACCGCTAACCTGCCAGAACACATTGCATGCCTGCGCCCCGTTGATCAATTTAATTTTCGAATTAGGATTTGCCGTGAATGCATAGGCAACTGCCGCTGGTGTCTTAAAAATAAATACAGCATTTGGATTTCCTTCTGCATTCAAAGTAAGACTTAAGTTCAGCGATGTTGCACCCGGCATTAGGTATCTGCGTGCCTTCAGGGTGGTCCCGTTTCCGATCACAGGTCCCAACGTGGAGTCTGTCGTTAACGCACTCAGGGAATTATACGCAAACAGCAAATCTGATGCACACTGCAAGCTTGCACCATCACCATCATGCATAACACCATTCACATTTCCAAAGTTGGTGCTTGAACCACTGTTCGTTCCAACGTTACCTGTAAGATATGTAAGGTACTTATAAGTACCTACATTGGACACTGCTCCAACAGAAGAGAAGAGCACGAAATCTGCAGCAGTTCCCAGCGGGGGCGCTTGTGAAAAACTAAAAGCGGGTATTAGGAACACCAATCCTGCAAATAATATATTGCATATCTGGGTTTTCATTTTATTGTAACTTAAGTAAGAACAAAAAAAATATCGCATAAAAATTTCAAGTGTTAAAAGGGTTCTATATATGATAGAATCCATTATTCCCATGATGGATCGAGTAGCTCTTTTGATGGTTTCTCCTGGTCTGGTTGCTTATCCACATTCTTATCTGAATTGGTTTGTTGTTGCTTGGCAGGCTGTTCATCCTGCTGCTGCTTTGGCGGAGACTGCTGCTGTTTCGGTGGCTGGGCATTATGCTGCTGCGGCGCAGGTTGAGAATTATGCTGCTGCGGCGCAGGCTGGGCATTGTGTTGCTGTGGCGGAGCCTGTTGCTGCCTTGGAGGTTGAGCATTGTGTTGCTGTTGTGAAGGCTGGGCATTATGCTGCTGAGGTGGTGCCTGCTGCTGTTTCGGCGGCTGGGCATTGTGCTGCTGTGGAGGAGTCTGTTGCTTGGCTGGTTGCGCATTATGCTGCTGGGCTGGTGGAGTCTGCTGCCTGGCAGGCTGGGCATTGTGTTGCTGAGGTGGAGTTTGTTGCTTTGCAGGCTGAGTCTGTTGTTTTGCAGGTTGTGTCTGTTGTTTTGCAGGCTGAGTCTGTTGCTTTGCAGGTTGTGTGTTCTGTTGTTTTACAGGAGGAGTCTGTTGTTTGGCCGGTTGTGAATTCTGCTGTTTTACAGGAGGGGTCTGCTGCTTTGCAGGTTGAACTGGTGCCGCATTCACCGGATTTATGCTGGTTCCTCGTTGTGCTGCAGGTTTTACATTCTTGATATTTTCTACTTTTACAGGAACTGGTTTTGCTCCGGCTGAACCTGTTTTTTGTACCGGTGGCCTGTATATCTGAAGTTGATTCTGATTCAATTTTTCACCGGGTTTACTGGCGTCTTTAATCGCTACCGGGGCAAACTTTTTCCCGGCACTTCTTTCTACATCAGCTCTTGCCGGGCCTGTGTTATACGTTACATGACGCCCCTGGTCAACCCGGGTATTGTTGATGACTGTTGAGTGGTTTATGATGGTAATATTGTTTGTTGTGCTTACATAATAATTATTGATATCCCGTCGCCCAAAATCCCTGTCTCTTACAAATCTCCATTGGTTGCCAGGTAAATTATATCCATTTCCATAAGCCATGCTGATACTGACACCGGGACCGATGGGTGCCCATCCATAATAACCTTCCGATCTTCTCCACGTAACCCATCCCGGCCCCCATTCGTTATCAGGCACCCACATAGGACCGTACATCGGATCATTAAACCACCGGCCATAATGAAATGGCGCCCATCCCCATGGATAATTTGAAACCCAGGTCCACCCTTCATCCGTGTTAACCCAATAGCCATTGGTTGCATAAGGAGAAAAACCGGGCCCTGCATTTGGAACCCAGACATAGCCGTAATCGGAATTATTTACCCATGTCCCGTAAGGACTCAATTCATCATAAAACACCTGGAAACTGACCGATCCGCCTTGGGCAGGTACAACCTTTGGTGTCATAAATGATGCAATACTCAATACGATTAAAAATATAATGGTTTTTATCCTGGTTTTCATAACGCATTTTTTTGTGTGATGGATTTATCACATTGCAAAGGTGCAGTCAATTCTGGCGGATGGTGTTACATGATTCCGCTAAAGAGTTACATCATTCACACATTTCCATATTCCTCCATGTGTGCTTTTGAAAATATGAATCAACGTATAACGCCGGATTTCAAATTCAGAAACTGATGACTGAAAGTATGAATCATGTAAGATAAAAATAAAGTTATGTAACAGATTCCGGGACTATCAACCGCACCTTTGCATTAAAATAGTCGAAATGACAGTAATCAAACATAATCCGAAGACAGTAAAAAACATCATTTGTGTATTGTCTGCACTTTTTCTTTGTGTAAATGTCTTTGGGGCTCCTGCCGATTCCATTGTCAAAATGAAATTGAAAACGAAAGTCTATCACATAAACTATTTTGTAGAAGGAGCTATCATAGCTGTAGGGATGGCAGGTGACTTATTTGCAATTCCCCGTTTAAAAAGCAAGCCGGCACTTACACCTGAAGAAATTACATTTGCTAATTCTGATGCCCAGAAGGACCTTATCAACACCATGGACCGCTGGTCATTGAGACAATCAACGACCAACCGTACGATGTGGAAGAAAATTTCAGACGATGGTGAGATTGGCGTATTCCTTCTGCCAAGTTTACTCATGATTGACAAAACCATTCGTAAAGATTGGCTTCGCTTGCTGTTCATGTACGTGGAAGGACATACTGTAACATTTACAATTTATAATTACAGCCCGCTTGGACCTTACTTTCAAAACCGTTTCCGACCGGCTGTTTACTACCCTGAACTGGGCCTGGATGCTCAAATGAACAGCAACAACCGCAATTCGTTTTACAGCGGCCATGTTGCATCTTGCGCTTACAGTACTTTTTTCATGGTTAAGGTTTATTGTGATTATCATCCCAATATCGGGGCGGCAAAATATCTTTTGTATCTGGCAGCATCAGTTCCTCCTTTGTTTATAGGTTATGCAAGAATTCGATCACTGGATCATTTTCCATCCGACATAGCTGTCGGCTTTGGCCTGGGAGCTATCATTGGTATAGTGGTTCCTGCATTGCATAAGATTCCATGCAGTAAATATCTGTCCCTCGGACTCTCAACCTCCCCGGATGAAGTCGGAATAAGCCTCCGCCTGAAACTGCCGGATCAGCAGCATTCTGCAATCAAAAACTAGTCAATGCTTTCACTAAACAGGCTGTTTAACAATCTTTGAAAGAATCCGCAACTATATATCTATTCCTGATCCATGCTTTGATAAAGGGCATGAATCTAAAACAGGTCTGAATTGTGAAAATAAAAATCGCAAATACAAGGCTGAAAAAAACGCTCATTGTTGTTACTGGTGCAATCATCGTTACAATAGTGATTGTTATTGCATTGATTTCTCCCATTGCAAAATACCTGATTGAAAAAAATTCGGAAAAATATTCAGGCAGGAAAATTGTTATGAGCTGGATTTATGTAAACCCCTTTACCGGGTATGTTCACATAAGTAATCTCAAAATCTACGAATCAAAAAAACTTCCGGGTTACAAAACCGGCGACAGTCTCTTCTTTTCAGCAAAAGGCGTCAGTGCAAATTTTGCCATGCTTAAATTACTCTCCAAAACAATTGAAATCACGGAAGCCTCAGTAGACCAGCCAAAGGGGATCATTATTCAGATGAACAAAAAAATGAATTTTACGGATCTGATTAAACTTTTTACGCCTAAAAAAACCAGGACAATTCCTTCCCCTTCCCCTTCCCCGGTTCATTTTTCAATATTAAAAATCAGGATTGAAAACGGAACATTCATCTACCGGGAAGATGTTACACCGATAAATTATTTTATCAAAGATGTGATCGTTGAAAGCACAGGAAAACGATGGGATGCTGATACAATGGCTGTAAGTTTTTCCTTCTCATCAGGACCAGCATCAGGAACTGCCAAAGGAAACATCACCATCAATTTCAAGACCATGGATTACCGTGTTGCCGGTGTCATTCATAAATTCGATCTGAAATTTATGGAACAATATCTGAAAGGCTTGTCAAATTATGGAAACTTCAGTGCCAACCTCGATGCTGATATCAAATCGACGGGGAATTTTAAGGATGAAGAAGATATAAATGCCAGGGGGATGTTAATGCTGAATGATTTTCATTTTGGAAAAAATCCCGGTGACGACTATGTGTCCTGCGAAAAAATGGTGCTGAAAATCGATGAAATGTGCCCGAAGAATCACATGTATATTTTCGATTCTTTATCCATGACACATCCGTTTTTGAAATATGAGCGTTATGATTACCTGGATAACCTGCAAATGATGTTTGGGAAAAACGGGGCCACGATCTCGGCTGCTTATGCAGATAAAGCCCGGTTTAACCTGATTATTGAAATTGCCGATTATGTAAAGGTACTTGCGAAAAATTTCTTTCAGAGCGATTACAAGATTAACAGGCTTGCAATTTACAGGGGAGATTTGAAATTTAATGATTATGCAATAAGTGAAAAATTTTCGGCTGATGTAAACCCACTCTTCGTTACTGCCGATTCCATAAACAAAAATCACAAACGGGTAACCGTCTTTCTGAAATCAGGCATACAACCTTATGGTAATTTTACCGCGACCCTGAGCATCAATCCGAAAAACAAGGGAGATTTTGACCTGGGCTGTACTATCCAGAAGGTTCCTGCGGCCATGTTTAATCCTTACCTGGTTACCTATACTTCTTATCCTCTCGACAGGGGAACCATTGAATTCAGGGGTTCCTGGAATGTGAGAAACGGCATTATTCAAAGCGTTAATCATCTGGTTATTATTGATCCCCGTAGAACGAAGCGTATACGGAACAAAGACACAAAATGGATTCCCATTCCCCTGATCCTGTCACTGATTCGTGAGCGCGGGAATGTCATTGATTACCAGATTCCGATTACCGGTAACCTGAAGGATCCGAAATTTCATTTGCATGACGTGCTAGTCGATCTGCTGGAAAATATTTTTGTTAAGCCGGCAACAGGCCCATACAGGATGGAAGTAAAAAATATGGAAGTTGAAATTGAGCAATCGCAGGCCTTGAGCTGGAAAATGCGACAGGGATCACTTCTGCCTGACCAGGAAAAGTTCGTAAAAACACTGATCGATTTCCTCGTCGAGAACCCGGATGCATCCATTAATGTTTATCCGATGAATTATGCGGAAAAAGAAAAAGAACACATCCAGTTTTTCGAAGCCAAGAAAAAATATTTCATCTTACTTCAAAACAAAAATACTCATGTCTTCAGTGTGAAGGATTCCCTGAAAGTTGATAAGATGTCAGTAAAGGATTCTGTGTTTGTTCATTATTTATCCAATCAGGTGAATGATAAAATGCTGTTTACCATCCAGGAGAAGTGCAATAAATTTATTGGTTCATCCATGGTGAATAATAAAGTCAGCCAATTAAATAAACAAAGAGAAGAGGCTTTTATGTCAGGCTTCAGGCAAAAATCCGTCCAAAACCGTGTAAAGATGAATGCAACTGAAAACAATATCCCTTACAACGGATTATCATATTACAAATTGACATACAAAGGTGAAGTTCCTGAGGCTTTAATAATGGCGTACCGGAAAATGAATGAATTAAATGGTGAGGTCCCGAGGTTAAAATATAAGAATGACCGGAAGAAAAACAAAAACGCGCTATAAAAGTCAACTTAAAATCACAAAATGAAAAAATACTTCTGCATTTTATTGATGATCCTTTCCCTGGGCGGATCAGCGCAGAACATCAATCTTATCAGTGAAACGGACCTTCCCGGCATCATTATACTTCCCGGCAATAGCTTTACCGGGCAGGACCTGAATAGCTATAACAGCAGCGGCGCAAACCTCTACTTCGAATATGGATTTAAAAAATTATTTACAAATGAGTATTTGCTGGACAAGGACAGGGTCAGTCTCGATGTTTATATCATGGATAATGCACCATCAGCCTTTGGAATTTATTCAATTATGAGTTCCCGATGCACGCAGCGGGATCTGTTCGGTTCATTTTCCTGCATTACTCAATACAAAGTTGCAGCCGTCAGTGGGATCCTGTTTATTTATGCAAGCAATAAGGCAGGCACTCCTTCCGGTCAATCCCTGTGTGAAAACCTGGTGAAACTGATCATCGATAAGAATCCCCAGGAAGTCTGGCACCCGCCTGCGCTGGTGCAGTTTGCGATGGCCGCCCCATTTACAAACAGTCTGTGCTATTATAAAGGACCTGTCGGACTGATAAAAAAACTGCCCGCATGGTCTGACATGTTTGAGAACCTTGCCTTTCACATGTATACAATAAATATCAGTACGCCCGATTATTCCGGGATACTTGCAAGAATCATTTTCCCTGATGAAACAACACTGAGCTCTTTCATCATGAATTCAAGCCTCGATGTTATGTCAACGACTACGGCACCTGTCCGGACAACCACAGGATTGTACCGGTCCTGGTATAAGATCAAAGGCACCAAGATCCTGTTCCTGGAAAGCAATTCTCCATTGGCAAATATTAAGGACTTCATACCTGAAATGCCTGATGACAATTGGCTGGGAGAAAAAATATCAGAGTAATCGATCGCGTGTAATCTGCAGGCTTTTGGCTATACGGTTAATCGCACAGGTACCGCGGACGTTTTATCTTTTTTACACCGTTACTAAAAAATGCGTGAATCATGTAAGTTATTTATAAAGTTATGTAACATTTAAACGCGGAAAAGAGATCAACTTTGTACAAATATTATTCATGTTAAAAACACAAAATGAAAAAATTAATTTATAGCCTGGCTTCCCTGTTATTACTTCTTAGCTTCTCATTTACATCCTGTGTATCAAGTAAAAAATTTAATGCTTCCGAAGCCAACGGTGCAAGACTGCAAAAGGAAATTGCAAGCACCAGCAGTAAACTATCTGACTGTAATAACCAGGTGACCAGCCTGAATGAAGAAAAGGCATCGCTGAAGAATGCAAATGCTACCGCTCAAAATGATCTCAATGCACTCTCAACGGAATCAAAAATGACAATTGCCGACCAGGCAAAGAGATTAAAGAATTTTCAGGATATGATCCAGGCGCAGAAGAATGTGATGTCAGCGCTTAAAAATTCCATCTCCGACGCATTAATGAACTATAAAACAGATGAGTTATCGGTCTATATAAAAGATGGGAATGTTTATGTTTCGCTTGAAGAAAAGTTGCTGTTCAAGTCCGGGAGCGATGTTGTTGACCCCAAAGGAAAAGAAGCCCTCAAGACGCTTGCAAAAGTACTCAATGGAACAAAAGATATCACTGTCCTGATAGAAGGCCATACTGATAATGTCCCGATTAAAACAAACCTTTTTGAAGATAACTGGGATCTCAGTACAGCAAGGGCTACATCCATTGTTCGTATCCTTACAAAAGACAATGGTTTTGATCCCAGCCGCATCACGGCATCAGGCAGAAGCCAGTATCATCCCATAGCGACAAACGAAACATCTGAAGGACGTGCAGGAAACCGCAGAACTGAAGTCATCTTATCCCCTGATCTGAATGAACTTTATAAGCTCCTGTATTAACAACAGGGTTCTTGGTTTTACCTAGAATTACTTAATGCACCCCGCACCTCAGAAAGTGCGGGGTTTTTTTTGAGGGCAAAATCAACTACCTTTGCAGAACCAGACAATTATTCTCTGCAGCTACTAGTAATACCAATCATCCAAAGCCTCCAATCTTGAGCGATTTAAAAAACATATTGATTTGCCTACTGCTGTCATGGACATTCCAGGGTACACTCCATGCACAGGTACCGGTTGCCACTACAAAAGAAGAAAATGGAGAAGAGATGCCCGGCTCGGGTTGCGGAGGTGTTGAACGCTGGGATGAAAAAGTGCTTGTTGACAGTCATGCTTCCCAGGTCAACTATACTCCTGTTTTCACGACCATCGATTCGCTGATCAACATTCCTACAATACCAAATGCATCAGCGCCAAGAATGCCGGGAATAGAATTCCAGGCTTACAGGATCAAATGCAGCATCACGGTCAAGAAAAATGAATCCGACGACGATTATCACCTTGTCCTGGTTGATGGAAACGAATCAATGATCGGCGAAGTCCCGGATCCAACCTGCCCGGTTGCAGCAACATCTGCGCATCTGGGTGAATTTCTTGATGCACGCAATTGGGTTTCCTCTCATATCGGCATTGACCCTATTGACAATGTTAATATCGCGCTTGTTGAAGTGACGGGTATAGCCTTCGTGGATGTACCGCACGGACAAACAGGTGCTGCGCCGAATCAAATGGAAATCCATCCCATCCTGAAGATACAGTTTGCAGATAATTCCGGCATTAATGATGGACAAGGATCCGCTCCTGCTTTCAAAGTCACCGTAGCACCGGCGTCATTTTCTGAAAAAACAGTTTTTCACCTGACCTCAGATCATTCCATGTTCGGGAATTGCAGGCTTGAAGTCTATTCACTGAATGGCGAAAAGGTGCGAAACACAGACATTCCTGTGAACAACAAGAAAGACGTCAGCTATACCTTTTACAGGAATGCACTGCTCAATGGAATGTACATCTACCGGATCCTGAATAACAATTCAACCTTGTACGAAGGAAAGATCATCCTTAAGTAAATAAATTTTAAACCATGAAGAAATCAACATTCATTTTGATCCTGCTGCTTTTACTGGGCAGTACACGTTTGTTCGCACAAGCCAATGCAGCTGGCTATAAAATTGCCGACAAGATCCACATCGAAGGTGATGGCGGCTGGGACTATCTTACATTTGATGATGCCTCATCCCGGTTATTCGTCTCGCACGGTACAATAGTCCAGGTAGTGGATGTCAACCAGAAGAAAGTTGTCGGAACAATTCCCGACACAAAAGGTGTTCACGGAATAGCACTGGCTCCGGACCTCAACAAAGGATTTATCAGCAACGGAAGGGATACATCTGTAACGGTCTTTGATCTGAAGACATTGCAGACCTTAACGAAAATCAGAGTGACCGGCGTCAACCCCGATGCTATACTCTATGATCCTTTCTCGCATAAGGTTTTTGCCTTTAACGGCAGAACGTCCAATGCCACTGTAATTGATGCAGCCACGAACAAAGTGATCGGCACGATCGCACTTCCCGGCAAACCCGAGTTTTCAGTCACCGACGGGAACGGAAAAGTCTTTGTCAATATTGAGGATAAAAGCGAGATATGCCAGATCAATCCGACGACATTAAAGGTTGAAAACACCTGGTCTGTTGCTCCTGGTGAAGAACCAAGCGGATTGGCTATCGACGCCAAGGATCATCGACTATTTTCTGTTTGTGGAAATAAATTGATGATCGTTTTGGATGCTGACAACGGGAAAGTTGTTGCTAAACCTGAAATCGGCGACAGGGTTGATGGTGTTGCATATGACCCGGGGTTAAAGCGGATTTATAGTTCAAATGGTGATGGAACAATGACCGTCGTTCTCGAACAGGATAAAAACACGTTCAGCGTAAAAGAAAATGTCACAACGATAAAAGGTGCAAGAACCATCACCTTAAGCCTCGGGACTCATAAGATCTTTTTGCCAGTTGCAGAAGTCGGAACGACACCGGAAGCAACAAAGGAAAATCCCCGTCCACGACCATCAATCAAGCCCAATTCATTCATGATCCTCGTGGTTGAGCCATTATAATTTTTTCGATGAGTAACAAGAAGCGGGTTAAGTTTACAAAATACCAGGTGTTTAAACATACCACCGAATCGAAGAAAAAAAACATGGTAGGTACAAATCCGGAAATAATGAAAAGAAAGGCCATCCAGGCAGCCCTGAATCCGACCTATGTATCGACAGGCACGGAATCACCGGGGATTGAATTCCAATACACCTTCGTCCCCCCGGAAGAAAAAAAAGTCACATCCTGATATTTATTTTTATCAATACATACTATTTCCCTAAAAGGGGTGTTTTGAAAATCAGAAAGCATAACCAACCCGCAACGACCTGCCCGAAGCGTTTTGGAAAACGATAAACAACTGAAATCCTCTTTACCTGTTGACGTTGTTAACCCCTCTGCAGACAAAACGCAGAGGGTTTTTTATGTTCTGCCATTGTAGACACAAGTCTGAACGGGGAATTTACAATTAACCCTCCGACTTTCTGTTAATGGAGATGTTTGATTTTTGTTTTTGGTCCTAACAGGGTTGGCGAAAAATCCACTTCAAGATAGGCATAGCTGAACATGTTATTCCCATTGGTGTTCCATCCGTTGAATGCCGATAACGACCGGCCGGGAAAGAGAAGAGAGTAATTCAGATCGATTTCAAGCGATTCAACAGGTGTAAATGTGAACAATAAATCTGCTTCATGAATCAGGCTTGAAGAAATTTTCTCGACAACATACTTCCCCGAAACGGGATCCAGTTCCCTCATATAAGCATGCGGTAAGCTGAACCAATGGTATGATGCCTCGATCGAAATAGCGTCTGAAACAGTAAATGTTGTAGTGAGATAAAGGTTGTTCAGCCCCGGATTGATATTGGTCCGGTAAGCAGCATTAAAGAATCCCGACAGTCCCATGTTTTTCCTGGAATTGCCGTACAGCATGCTGAACCCATGCACAACCTTTTTCCATTCTGCGGAATCCGCATAGTTATCCCCGCTCATGTGCTCATAAGCAAGCATCACACCCAGCCACCCGGTGAACTGGTAACCAAAATATCCTGAATAATAAAATGCGCTGAGCCGCCGGCCATCAGTGATATGCCCCGCCTGGTAAAACCCGGTAAGGAAAAGATTCCAGTCAGTCCACGCAAGCCAGGTGCTCAAACCAAGGGTGTTGCGGCCATACAAAACACTTCTCGACACGCCATTGTCGGAAGCATCACAGATATCCGTCAGCGTGAAAAGCAATTTATCATCACAGGTTTTCTTATGTGCATAAAGAAATCCAAGGTACCGGTAGCCATTTACAGTTGGCTCAGTATTGAGATTAGAAGCAAATCCGGGAAACTTATTGGCAGCAACTCCGAGATCGGCCATAAAGTTGGTATCCGGCGCCAGCCAGTGTGCAATCACGGCATTATGGCTTGTCACAAGATGATTCCAGTCGCGTGCCTGGAAGAATCGCTGATCATCGTATGAGAGCTCAATGCGCCCTGCCTGTAATGAAAACCATTTTGAGAACTGGTAACTTACCCAGGCCTGGTAAGCATTACCGCTGAAGGTCCCGGGATTTGCATACGAAAAAAGATTGGTGCCGCTGGAGTATGAAGTCAACAGGGCGAGGTATGAATCAAAATGCTTATACCTGTAACCGAAATCGAATTCGGCGCTGCCCGAAAAATTAAATGACTTACTGTTCAGCGAATCGGACACAATCCTCCGCAGGTTGAGATATTCTCCGCGGGCATCAAAATCGCCTGAAATGAGCAACTGAGCATCTGCCCGTTCAAACAGGACCAGGATTGAAAACACAAGTAATACCAGGACTGCAAGAGTCTTATTCAAAACTACACAGCCAGTCTCCTTCTGTGTTACACCTGTGCTGTGGCCTGGTGTCTGAGCATTGAAAGATGAAATCTCTTTTTGAGACACCCTGTGTTTGTCTTTACCTTATCAGGAGTTTCCCTGTCAGCGTCTGACGGGAACTGTTAACCTTAAAGAAGTAAGTCCCTGGTGCAAAGTTGTTCAGCGGAATTGTGACCTGCTGAATTCCATTACTGCAGTAGACTTCTTTGTGGCAACCTGTCTTATCGCCGGATTCAGTGAACAGGTCAATGGTATAGTATTCTGATTGCCGTGCAGCAAATTGAAGCGTTGCATATTCTTTCGCGGGATTCGGGAAGATCGTCAGTGCGCCATAGCTGATGAAATTAAGCGTCGTTATTCCGGAAATTGTGCCAAGGCTTACATTATCCAGGCAACCTGAATCAGCACCGACAATAAACTCCCCTCGTATCAAAAGTTCCTGGAGGTTGGATAATACTTCCATGAACTGGGCATTGGTTGGCACAGGTCCCAGTGTATCGTCAATATGCCATCCGGCATTCTCCGTGATGGCAATGGAATAGCTTGTCCATGCAGTATCGGGATTATTCGGAGTGTTGTAAACGAGCTTGAATGATGGCCCCTGAAGGATGACATCATAATTATCGAACTGGTTATCAAGCCCCGATTGCTTCAGGTCAAATTTGAGATTTTGGCCATAAGTGCCCGACATATCTCCCAGGAATTTCCCTGGTGCCTGCCAGTACCAGGTTCCCCCGGTTACATCATCCAGCGCCGAAAGATAGCCCCCCGGATGTCCTCCGGCAGCATGATAGTTTGGCATTCCCGTACCACCCTGTGCATCCCCCTGTACACGCCAGCCTTCATAATCGGTGCTGAAATTACTGATAGGCGGCGTAACACTCAGGTAAACATTGTCAATATAACTCATCCCTTCGCCAGCCGTGTATCTTCCCCTGATTTCAATGTTGGTAAGACTTGCAAGAATTGCCTTCATCTGGGCTTGTGTAGGTGCAGCACCGGAAAGATTGGCCAGGTGCCACCCGGCTGCCTCATTCAAAATAAGGATGTATTTTTGCCAGCCATCAATGGTGTCCTGCGGAAGATCATACACGATCTGCAACCCACTCCCGATAATAACTACATCCGGTGCTTCATTTTGGGAATCACTCAGAACAAGCTTCAGGTCAAAACTTAATGCATGGTTGTATGCACCGCTCTTATCTCCCGTAAACTTGGCAGGAGCCAGGTAATACCATTGAGGATCCATTGAAAAAGCTCCGCTGATACAGCCCCCGGGATTTCCAAGATCCGAATTCCAGACAGTTGTATAGGGCCCATTGGTTCCTGTAATAGCCCATCCTTCATTTCCCGCTGTAAAATCGCTGTAAGTACTTTGGGCCTTTACCGTAATGGTGAGGACAGAAATCATCAGCATAACAATAAATAGTACATGTTTATTCATAGATTCTTATTTTTAGGGATCAGAACGTATCCTGTTTATCCAGGCAAGAATAGACTTAGCAAATATTATCATTAAAACTTGATTTAGCAATTACTTTCAGAATATTTTCAGAACTTCTTTTCAACATAGACCAGCTCGTTGTAAAGCCAGCTTCCGGGTTTCTCTTTTCAGAAAGCCAGGCGGCGATGATGAGGATAAATCCCAGGAATGCAGGGCCTGTCCAGTGCGGAAGGGTAGGGCGGAACATCGAAAACCCCATGACGACCAGCGACAGGGGTGCGCTCACCAGGATGATCAGCCATAACCGCCGGTGCTCCATGAATTTCCTGTTCCGGATCAGCCCGAAAAAAGCAAAGACAATCAGGACCCCGTTCACGGGGCCGTTGTACAAAAACTGGCCGGCCAGCTCGGTCAGGAAATAATCCCAGTGGATCAGCTTGTCATGCGACACCACCCGGGTTTCATGAAAACGGTAACTGATGAAATCATTCTGGTAATTCCAGATCAGGACAGGAATAAAAAAAAGTACCGGGAGCAGGAAGGCAATGTACATCTCCTTTGTACGGAACCATTTCCGGTTAAAGAAAAGGATATAGAGGAACGCCCCGGAAACAAGGAATGCGGAGTGGTACTTCGAAAGCATGGCAAGACCCATTGTGACACCGGCCAGCATAAGGTTCTGGCGGGCTTCCCTGGTAAGATTCTCATCCGGAAGGGACTTCAGCAACAGCCATAGGCTCAGCAGCCAGAAGGTCACCTGGGGGGTGTCAGGCATGATGAAGATCCCGGCGATGATGAAGCAGTAAAGAGAAGAGGTATACAAAAAGGCGGCATAAAGGCCGGTGAGGGAATTTTTTACCGATCTCCCGATCACAAAGATCAGCCAGGTATTGAAGGTGCCGGTCACAACTGAACCGAGACGGACAAAGAATTCAGAAGTAAAATGCAGGTTCAGGGTAAACAGCTGGATCATCCATCCCACCATGGGAGGGTGGTCAAAATGGCTCCAGTCGGGGAATTTGGCGTAGGTCCAGTAATAGACCTCGTCGTTGGTGAATTCAATGAACCCCGCCACAAAGGCGCGGATCACCAATGAGGCAAGGATAAGGACAAACAATGTCCGTTGAATCGATTTTTCTGATGGCATCATTTCGCAGTTTCCGCCCTGTTTTTTTTCCTTCTTCTATAGAGTACGAACGTGATCAGCAATATTAGCGAGGGAATGGAAAAGGCCCGGTAAATCCAGGTCCTGGGCCAGTTGATCTCAGCGCGAAGCGCGTTGTCAGGCTTCTGGTCCTGGTAGCGGTATACCGGGTTCAGGTAAAGGACTGTTCCGTTGTAACGGAAACGGTTGTAAGTGACGATCTCCGTGCGGATGTAAGTGTCCTCCGGCTGTATCTTGTACCAGGCCGACTTCCCGAAAAAGCTGTACTTCATGCATTTTCCGTACTGCCCGATGAATTTGAAGCGCTGTACCGTATCGCTCATCGTAATAAAAAGCGTATCCCTCCTGACCCGGATGGACACCGGGTAAGCCTGCGATTTTGTATCCAGGGCTTTCTGATCAAAGGTGTACTTCGTTCCCATGAAAATGTCAGCACCATAAGCATTTCCTGACTTCAGCGCCTGCATCATGCTGGTGGCATCCCGGGTAGGGCTGTTGATGAATGTTCCGCAACGGCCTATTTTATACGGATCCGCTATATCATGGGCATCATCATCGGCAAGGATGTAAGCCGGGTGTCCGGATGACAGCGCCGCATCCCAAAGGGGGATGGAACGCCAGTTGTTGTCGAGCACTTCGAGAAGGTCGTAGTTCGACAGGTAATACAGGTCTTCGGGGGTATATCCACCTTCCCAGTCGGGATGGGCAATGGCGACGATTTCATTTTGCGGACGGAGCAGGTCGAGGATGTGCTGCTTGTTATGGATGTTCTGGTACAGCGAATAATCGAACCATAGCACTTTCCTTGCGCCGATCAGGAGCTGGTGTTTCTTGCGGACGCCAAAGCCGTGTTCATAGGCGGGAACATAAAACACGGAGTCCTTGTTGAAGGTATTGATCTTCATGTAATCGGAGATGCAGGGCAGGTCGTAGCCCAGCTTTTTATAGGTCGACCAGAAGGCCGCGGTCGTGTTGTTCCTGCCACTGGTTATTCCCATCCATGCTCTTGCATGGAAATGGAAATTGGCCTTCTTCCAGGCCGTGGAGTCCATCCTTTCGTAAGGATTCACGATCTTATCGCCGGCAAATAGCCGGGGCTGGGGAAAGTCGTACACCGGGCAGGTAAATAGCAGCATCAGCTGGATCACAAGCAGAATGCCGGCAAAAACAAAGATTCCCTTTAAAAATTTCCAGAACAAACAGGATTGTATTAAATGTATAAGATGTGCAAAGGTACAATTGTTTACGACAGGATGCTCAGCAACAGGCGGATGTTCAGGAATACGATGATCCCGCCGACCACCACCAGCAGGATGAAGGTCCTTTTTTTGTTGACATAGTCGCCCATCACTTTTTTTGAGGAGGTCAGGTAGATTTGCATACCAATGGTA
>Ga0118677_10001761_pt1 | contig 45088 bp, 46 predicted proteins | sample AliMusrvi5mmetaG_FD_86154 | JGI IMG/M metagenome (GOLD analysis project Ga0118677, IMG submission 86154) | reverse complement strand
ATATTTATCGTTCTTTGATTTTATGTTTTAATTGAAATCTGACTCAAAATAATAATTCTATATTGATTTATTGATTTGTTAACGCGAAAAAATCAGCATTGAAATTGAGCAGATTACAATTGTTAATTCATTTTGAAGACTTCCTTTTGCACAAAGAATGTCTTCAAAATAACAAAGTATCTCTTCAAAGTGACTAAGAAGACTTCATTAATGCCAATGAATATCTTCAATGAAACAAAGTATCTCTTCAAAGTGATTAAGAAGACTTCATTAATGCCAATGAATCTCTTCAAAGTCACAAAGAATCTCTTCAAAGTAACTAAGAAGACTTCATTAATGCTTAAGAATCTCTTCAATGGCACAATGAATCTCTTCAAGGTGACTAAGAAGACTTCATTAATGTCAAAGAATCTCTTCAAAGGAACAAAGAAAGAGTAATACGTAAAAAAGTTTTCAAATGAAATAACAAAAAACAAAGGATCAAAAAACAACCAAAAAAAAGGAATTTTAAAAACAAATAATCTATGATTAATTATCGGTTGAAATAACGACATCAATATTAAATTACTTGAACAATTAAATTTTTATAAACTAAACGAAAGATTATGAATACAATTAAGTACAATTATCAACGATTGAGTCAATCGGCGTTTGAAACAAAGCTTGACTTTATCATTTTTTCGTGTACCAACAATCAATATTTCACTGCGCTTCCTACGGCAATGACTATTTTGGATGGGAAACGAAATGATTGGATCACTGCACTGAATAAATCAAAAGCGGGCAATCACCTGGCAACAGAACAAGCAGGAGAGACCAGGAAAGAAATAGATGTGATACTTAAAGACAATGGTATCTACATCAACAAAACTGCTAACGGTAATGTTGGAAAGCTCATTTCGAGTGGCTATGATCTTACAAAAGAAAGAGAATACACAAAAAACCCTGAAGTGATGGTTGAGCAGGGTGAAGCCAGCGGAAGCGGCAAAATTTTGATTGAAACAGTAAAGGATGCTTATGCATACCTGGTATTTTGGAGTTCAGATCCGGTGCCGGAAAAAATAGAAGAAAAAAATTGCACAAGGTTGCCCATGTCAACCAAGCATTATTTGCCATTCAGCGGAGCTGTTTCGGGCAAACAAAATTGGATGATTTATTACACTGTTGGAGTGAATGGCGAAACAGAAATGAGAGGACCATTTTTGTTCAAACTGTTGTAATAAAAAAATATTGCCCGCACATGGCAGGGTTATCAACAAAAGAGGCGGCAACATGTCGCCTTTTTTGTTGACATTATTTTTTTTCAAAAAATTTCATTTCAAATAAAATGTTTAATTTTGAATTTCATTAATATTGGGAATGTTAAAGCCGTATCAATATATTTTTTGGAAAATTTATGGTATGTTTAGAGGATGGATTATAAAATATCCTAAAACAACTTTTCATGATTCTCCAATGGTTACTGCTTTTAGAGTAGTCATGTTAATGCTTATTTTTGCAGGCGGGCCAATTTTTGGTATATTGAGACTTTTGTCTGTCAATAATTATATTCCATTTGAACAACCTACATGGTTTCCACTTGTTTTATTAATGGTTTTATTTTCAATTCATTATTTATTGTTTATGCATAAACAAAAATATTTAAAAATACAAGAAAAGTTTCAAAAAGAATCAAAATTTAAAAGCATAATTGGTTGGTTTTTAATTGGCTTATTTTTTTCATCTTGTTTGGTAATATTTGTAATTATTATGCGTATTCCAGTTCCAAAATGAAAATTTATAGATTCAGCAATATTGAGAACAAATTAAATAACGCAACATTAACCTTATTACTAAAATGAAAAAGAAATTATCATTGTTGCTAATAACATTATTGATTTCCTTTAATGTGAAAAGTCAATGTACGTTGACTATTTCCAATGTATCATTAATCCCCATCAACTATAATTCGAATGATACAATAAAAGCCATTTTAGATGTTTGGTTGCTATGTGATGGTAGTGATTTGGGGCAATCATTTTCAATTAACTCCAATCAAATAAATATTTCATCATGTTATCACATTACCGCCGGTGGTTCTGTGGAGAATTTCAAAGATACAATCACATTGGGAATTCTACCTCCGGCAAATTATAATCTTATAGTGAATGCGTATGAATCTCTTTATGATACTGTATGCACCCATTATGATACAGTAACCACATCTATTCAGTTCGATGTCCTGACAGGAATAAATACATTTAATAAAAACCTTAAAATTTCTATTTATCCCGATCCGGTTATTGATAATATCAATATAAAAACCCCTCAATTTTCCTCAATAGAAATATCAAACATCGAAGGGCAGATTATAAAAACCATTGTAAATAGTGGCACCAAAACAAATGTTGACCACGTTGGATATTCATCCTACGTGGTGAATGTTTCAGATTTTCCCAGCGGAGTGTATATAGTGGAAGTGAAAACGGAAAAGGGAATTGCAGTGAAGAAATTTATTAAAGAATAAAAATTCGCAGCGAAAGGTTTCTTCTTTCCTTTTAAAGGAGAAACCTTTTTACAGAGAGCGGCAACATTGAACTTTTTGAAATGTAAAATGTAAAACAAGAAAATTTAAAATGTAAAAGTGCCGCTGCGGCAACATTGAACCTTAAACTTTAAACCTTGAACAACCAAACAATTTTCCCCATGAAGAAACACTTACTTTCATTCATCATCATTGCCCTTGTTTCGTCATCCGTATTCGGGCAGGGGAGGTTTCAAAAAGTTTTTTCGAAGCTCTATGAGGGCAGGTCGGTGAAGCAAACTGCCGATGGCGGATACATTATTTCGGGAGGCAACAATGCGTATCTGCTGAAACTGGATGCTGCCGGCAATGTGGTGTGGAATAAAACCTACGGCGACAGCAGCTATGTTCTCAATTCAGTTGAGCAGACAACAGATGGCGGCTTTGTGGCTGCAGGAAAAATTACCAACCTTTCACTCAGCGATGTTTTCCTGGTAAGAACCAATGCTGCCGGCGACACTTTATGGACCAAAAACTACGGTGGCGTTTCGTATGATTATGCTTATTCGGTGAGGCAAACACCGGCAGGCGGATTTATCATTGCGGGCTATTCCGAAAGCTTTAATTCCACAGGCGTCTATATTATTGAAACCGATCAAAACGGAAATATACTCTGGACAAAATCTTATGGCAACACGCTTTTTGATTATGCAAGCGAGGTGCAGAACACAAGCGATGGCGGTTTTATCATTACAGGAACGGCCTACGATACAAGCAATTTTTCAATTGACATGGGTGTAGTAAAACTGAATGGCGCAGGCGATACATTGTGGACCCGCAGTTTTTATTGTTCGGGAACCAACAAAGGTCCGGGTGGCAAATCGGTTGTTCAAACAACGGACGGAGGCTATATTGTTCTTGGAAATTCAGATGCAGCTTACCAGATGTCGGGGCAGTCGCCTCTGATCAGGCTCAATCCGAACGGAGATACTTTATGGACGCGTTCCCTCTATTTTCAATATGGTTCAAATAATTTATCTTCCATCAAACAAACTCCCGATGGCGGATTTATCATAGCAGGAAGCTTTCTGGCAAGCGGTGTTGCCTTCACCGGTTCATTGCCGCTGCTGATTAAAATAAACGGAAACGGAGACACACTGTGGACAAAAAAATACGGCGAAGTCAGTCATTACAATTCCTATATCAACGATGTTGAACGAACCAACGACGGAGGGTTTGTGATGACAGGATATACGCAGGATTGGGGCGGCGGGACTTACCTGATTAAAACAGACTCATTGGGTAACTCAACCTGCGATGATGGCTCTGCTGATTTCAGCTATCTGAAATTTCCCATTGTCCGTCATTCGGGAACAAAGCTTGCATCCGGTGGCGCTCAACACGACACGACGATCACCATCGGAATTGCCGATACAACAAACCTGGATCCGTGCCATGCAGGATCGGGAATTATTGAGAATGTTGAAACGGGAGGATTTTTGGTTTATCCAAATCCGGCAAGTGATAACATCACAGTAAGCATTTCACAAAAGGCGACGATACAGATTTTAAATATCGAAGGGCAGATCGTAAAAAGCGTTGAAGTGAATGGGGATAAAAACAAAGTTGACCACGTTGGATTGTCATCATGCGTGGTAAATGTTTCGGCATTATGCAGTGGGGTGTATGTTCTGGAGGTGATAACGGAAGAGGGTGTGGGATTGAAGAAATTTGTGAAAGAATAAAATGGAAAATTAAGATTAGGTAAGGGTAAAAAATTTAAAAAATGTTTAACTTTGCATAAAGATAAAAACAATGAGTTCAATAATATTAAATATCCCTGAAAGCATAAATCTGAAAACTTTCGATTTTTCGATTTATTTAGCTTCGAAAATGTATGAGGATAAAATACTCACCGCCGGTCAGGCAGCAGAACTTGCAGGCTTATCCAAAAGAACATTCATTGAAATGATGGGCAAGTATGGTGTTTCTGTTTTCAGCACTTCATCCGACGATCTTTCAAATGACATAGCCAATGCATGAAGTTATTGTAATTGCTGATACCAGTTGCCTGATTGCATTTTCAAAGCTGGATGCATTTGAATTGTTGCAAAAAATGTATGGGAGGGTTATTATAACAGAGGAAATTGCTCAGGAATTTGGAGAGCTAATTCCTGAATGGATAATAATAAAACAGGTGAATGAAAAGAAATATCAGCATTTGCTTGAAAATACTCTTGATATTGGAGAAGCTTCTGCAATTGCATTAGCATCAGAAATACCAGATGTCTTATTAATTCTTGATGACCTGAAAGCCCGTAAAGAAGCGCAGCGATTAGGTTTTAAAATTACAGGAACATTAGGTGTTCTGTTTATTGCCAAACAACGTGGATTTATTCCACAATTGAAACCTTATCTTGAGAAATTGAAAATAGAAGGGTTTAGAATTTCAGAAAAAATAGAAGAAGAACTTCTTATCAATAGCAACGAGAAATAGAATCTTTGCTTCAAAATACCATTTAACTTTTAGTATTTGTACCAATGGCGATATCTTTGTTTCGCTATGCCGGGTGAATGTTTTCATCTCGAGAAACGAAAAGAAATTTGGGTGAAGAATTTTATTAAAGAATAATTCGTTCAGTATAAAAAATTATGTGCAAATTTGGAACCTTAAAAAAAAGAGCCTTCACCGAAAAGTAAAAAAGAAATAAATGCCACAAAAACACCAATACACGAAACCACACAAAATAATAAACACCAGTAAAATGGTTTTTCGTGCATTTTGTGTTTTCGAGTTTTAGTGGTAAAATAGGCTTATCGGAGTGGACTCAATAGTAGAAATTTCTAAATTAGGCTGATCATGAAAAACAAAAATTTTATTCTCCCTTTAATCACCATGGGATTTGTAATGCTTCTGATTTTTGGATGCAAGAAAAAAGATGATACTTCCACAGCGCTTGCAGTAGGACAAAGCTACCAGGGCGGAGTGATAGCCTATATTTCTGTTTCAGGTGACCCGGGTTATGTTTCGGGTGAGACCCACGGATTAATAGCCACACCAGGTGATGTCAGTGCAAGCATTCAATGGTATAATGGCAGCTATGTGACAACAAATGCAACAAGCGCTTCAGCAGGAAATACAAATACCGAAACCATCGTCAACCAGCAGGGAGCCGGAAGCTATGCAGCAAAAATATGCTATGATCTTTCGTTGGGTGGTTATTCCGACTGGTATTTACCAAGCAAAGGGGAGATGCTGAAACTTTGGGCAAACAAAGCCACAATCGGCGGTTTCACTGCTACCGACTATTGGACAAGTACAGAATATGCACCACAGGGACAGGGCAACGCATGGTATTTTAAAACCAATGCAGGCGGCTCGCCTGACTATGGCAACAAAGCAAATGTCTTTGCCGTTCGCGCAGTAAGAGCTTTCTGATTTGAATGAATTAAATGCAGGATTGCGGATCAGAATGCAGTCAGCAACATTAAACCTTGAACATTAAACTTTGAACAAATTTCTTTGAACAATTTTAAAAAATACTTTACGTCACAGTTAATTATTATCTTTGCTTCCTAAACCGAAAAAACTATGAAAAAAAATCTACTCATTATTGCTTTGATAAGCTTGGCATGTTGCAATATGGTAACAGCCCAATGGACTAACAAAACCATGTCGTTTGGTGGTTTAACAAGGAGTTACAGAGTTTATAAATCTGCTAACTATAACGCTGCGAATCCTGCATCATTGTTGATCTCCCTGCACGGGCTTGGCGACAACATGAATAATTTTTCTGGGATTGGTTTTAACCATATCGCCGACACAGCCAACATCATTTGTATATTCCCGCAAGCGGTTACTGATGCTTTGTTACAGGAATCAGCATGGAATTCGGGAGCAGGTGAATTTGGTTATTGCCCGAATTCAACAGTCAATGACATTGGATTTATCAATGCGATCATTGATACTGCACAAGCAAACTATTCTATTGACCGCACCCGCGTTTACCTCTGTGGTTTTTCAATGGGCGGCTTCATGACTGAACGTATGGCTCTGCAATCGAATTATAAAATTGCAGCTTTTGGTTCAATGTCGGGAACTTTTGGTAACGGACTTACCACTCACAACCCTGGACGCCGCGTACCGGTTGCACATTTTCATGGTACACATGATTCGACTGTTTACTATATCGGAGATCTCTACGGATTGGATCCCGATTCAATGATTCATTTCTGGATAGCCAATAATACCTGTGGGCTCACACCTGTTACTTATAATTATCCCAATACTGTTCCTGGTGACAGCATCACCGTTGAACGCTTTGAATACTCTAACGGAAATCCTGAGTCGGATGTTTGGTTTTTCAAAATGTTTGGTGCAAGCCATGAAGTTTTGTTCACACCAACAAATGATATCTCAGAATGTGTTGAACTGTGGCTATTTTTCAGACGACATTCATTTGCCAGTGCAGGTATTCCTGAGCAAACCAGTTTATCAGAACTCATACAGGTTTATCCCAACCCGGCTTCGAACAACATCACCATTGAAGCGCCTCAAAAATCAATCATTGACATTTTAAACATACAGGGGCAGCTTGTGAAAAGTCTGGTAGCCGCCGGCGATTATACCACTTTAAATATCTCTTCGTTTTCAAGCGGCGTATATCTCATGCAGGTGAAAACAGAGAACGGAATAGTAATTAAAAAATTCATGAAAGAGTAATCACGCTGACGTTTGATTGTCGTTTTGTGAATTGCTGACCCTTCGACTGCGTTCAGGGGTACAACTATTGCAGGGGTGCGGTTTTGGAACGCGCCCCTTTTTTTAACTGATTTTATTTTTTCACTATAGGCAGCGTTTTACGATTGCTGTTGTCTTACATGCAAAATGGTTATTAGTCATTGGTCAAGAGTCATTGGTCAATGGGCAATATACCGCAACTTTAAACATTAAACTTTGAACAAAAAAATCAGACATTTTATTCACTTAATTAAAAATTAGTAATTTTACACCCTCAAAATCAAAAAGTATGAAAAAATTAATTACTCTGATCGCAATCATGATCGTGCTGGTACAAGGAGTATTTGCACAAAACGTCACAACCACCATCAGTGGTACCATTATCAACACAGCCAGTAGTTCGCCTGTAGTTAACCAGGCGGTTTACATCTATGCTGATACTTCAAACTCCACCTTTAATTATTACAACACCGTGTACACAAACCAGAATGGTTATTATGTGGACACTTTGAGTATTCCTACATTCCTTCCGATCAATTTCATCATCTCCACATCCAACTGCAATGGAGCAATGGTGACAAACGTTGTGAGCAGTGACTCTCTGCCGATGGTGTCGAATTTCACCATCCAATGTGGAGTACAAACAGGATGCCCGACTTCTTATTCAGCATATCCTGACAGTTCCAACTACCTCCTGTATTATTTTTATAATACTACAGGATTGCCGGCTTCTTCAACATGTTTGTGGAATTTTGGCGATGGCACAACATCCGCATTATTAAGCCCGGTTCACACTTTCCCGAATGTTGGAAGCTTTACTGTTTGCCTGAGCATTTACGACAGTCTTGGAAATATCAATTGTACTTATTGTGATTCACTCTTTGCTGACACAATGAACATACCTTCATGCCAGGCTTCGTTCCAATATTCTGAAAGCGGTAATGCTGTTACATTCTATGGTTATACAAATAATGGCACTGCTACCTATCTCTGGGATTTTGGAGATGGAACCAACAGCTATGTGCAGGATACTACTCATCAGTATGCCGCTGCAGGCACCTATTATGTATGCCTTACAATCAACACAAGCAACGGATGCACCAACACTTATTGCCAGTATGTAAATGTGGGGACAATTTTTAATTCTTATCTCTGTGGGCAGGTGATGGCAGGCGCCAACTATGCTGATCATGGTACTGCAGCATTAATTGTTTATGATTCGCTGAGTAACTCTTATAATTACGCTTATACGACAACAGTTGATTCAATGGGTTATTACTGCTTCCAGAGCATCAACCCGGGTTTCTACCTGCTCCTTGCAAGTCTGTCACCAAATTCACTTTACTATAATGATTTTGTACCAACTTATTATGGAGATGTTGACAACTGGGCAAATGCTACACCTATTCTGATCAGTTCCACTTCAACACTGACAGGATATAACATCAACATGGTTTCAGTGTCTAATTCAGTGAATGGAAACGGTTCAATCGGCGGCACTATTATTCAGGGCGGAAACAAAGTGTTGGGCCAGGGTGATCCTCTGAGCGGAGTAGAAGTTCTTTTGCTTGACAATAACAACAACCCGCTTGCTTCGACCCATTCAAATACCAGCGGAACCTTTGTTTTCAACAATCTTTCATGGGGTACTTATAAAATTTATACTGAGATCGCAGGTTTACCATGTACTCCCGGAATTGTAACAATCAGTGCAACCAATCCTGATGTGAGCAATATTCTGATCACAGTTAAAACCAATGAAATTGTTTCTTCAATCAATGATATTCTTTCAGAATTTGTAAGTTCGGTTGGAAGCATTTATCCCAATCCAACAGCAGACAACGCATCTATAAATATTTCACTACTGAAAGCAACAGAGATAACAGTCAGCATTTACAATGTTGTCGGACAAAAAATAGATAACTACAATGTGGCAACTGGTTATGGAATGTTTAAATTACCTGTGAATGTCGAAAACCTCACAGAAGGTATTTACTCAATACAGTTGACTACTTCCGATGGATTAAAAGTCATCAGGAAATTCGTTAAAACAAAATAGTCAGCTTTAAAAGCAAAGATTCACAAACCACCCTTTGATCAGTCGGAGGGTGGTTTTTTTTACTCTTTATTTTTGTAATTTTGCAATAAACCAAACATCATGTTCACGATCCTTCGATTTGATTATTCAGATAAAGCCCTTTTCGAGAAAGCAATTAATATCAGGACCACAGTTTTTGTAAAGGAACTGTATATTGATCCCGAACTTGAAAATGATGAATTTGATGAAACGTCACATCATTATCTGGTCATTGAAAACGATCAGCCTGTTGCAACTTCGCGCTGGAGGGAAACAGAGCATGGGATCAAGCTTGAAAGATTCGCTGTGCCTGCTGATCACAGAGGCAAAGGTGTAGGAACATTGCTGCTGAAAGAAGTGCTGTCAGATGTCATGCCATTGCAAAAACGGATCTATCTCCATTCACAACACACGGCGGTGAATCTTTACGTGAGAAATGGTTTTGATATCATCGGCGAACCCTTTGAGGAAGCAGGGATAAAGCACTTTTATATGGAATTTCATCGGGAATAAAATTCAAAGTCCCAAGTCTCAAAGTCCAAATTCCAAAGCTTCACAGCAAGACTTGGAATTTGGATCTTGGGGCTTGAGACTTGGGTCTTATATAAGCTGGTCTTTCCAGTCTTGTCCTGTGAAATATTTGATCTTCTTAAAGCCAATATCCTTCAAAATACTTATTGTTTCCGGGAAATACAAAGTCAGTTCGTTCGGTTTATGTGCATCAGAGTTGATCGTGATAGGTATTTTCAATTTGTAGATCTCTTCCAGTGCTGCAACACCCGGATAAAGTGACGGGCTTTTTTTCTTATAGATGCCGCGTGTATTGACCTCAATGATGCTTCCTGCTTTGGCGGTGATCTTAAGAGTTTGCAGCAGCAGGTCTTTGTACCATTGTTCATCTTCTGAAAAGAATCTGCCTTTGTTGTTCATCTTCACTTTGTCAATATGCCCGACAATGGTGGGCTTTTCGATACTGATCATTTCCGAAACCTGTTCATAATATTTCTGAACTGCAAACTGAATATTGTTGTGAAAAATGTTCAGCAATCCCTCTGTGTAGTTGGTGTCGGGTCCGTCAATGAACCACAACTGTCCTGATTGTTTTTCTTTCACCAGATGAACAGAGCCAATAATATAATCGAGACCATGCTTTTTCTGTAACAGGTTGAACTGACCAATAACCCCCGGAATATAATCCACCTCAAGAGCCAGGAAAACACTGATCTCACCGGCATGCCTCTGCTGCAGACTTTTTATCTCGGTCTTATATTCCTCAAGCATATAATCCTTGATGGCGTAATTGTTATCGAAAGGCATAGGTGCATGGCTTGAAAAACCTATGGCTGACATGTTTTGTTTTATTGCTTCCTGTATGTAGAATTCGGGGGTTTCGGATCCATCACAGAAAAGCGAGTGTGTGTGATAATTTGAATATCTCATGAATATCTTCAATTAAAAAACGGTTCTTTTTTTTAAAAATCTCAGGTAAAAAGAGGTGCAATGTTACTAAAAATTTCCTCAAAAAACAGAAAGTGCGGTTACCGTTAACTTAACCAAACCGACCGTTCGTTTGACCAGACCGACCGTTTACTTAATTGCCATGGTTTTTTGGAACATTGCATAGTACTTTTGTTGTAGAAATTAATTAAAGGCAAAATATAAATTCTAAAAATTATTAATGAACTTTAAAAACACAAAGCCATGAAAACATTAATCAAGGAAAATGTGTACCTGCTGATTTATCTGGCCTTCGTTACCTCAATAGTGATTATTGGGATGACCATAGGTTAATGCGGAACATTGAAAAGCATTCGGAAAACCTAACACTCCAAGTTTGTTTGTTTTGTTTTTTCTTCATAGTTTAAATTTAGGTGTTTCCGACAGGGGAGAACGTTACAGCGGTCTCCCCTTTTTATTTGGTCATTAGTCATTGGTCAATAGACATTGGTCAAGGGTCAATAGTCAGCGGAGGGTTTATTGAGCATTGCTGCTATCTCTTGACTTATGACTTATGACTTATGACTAATGACTATTGACCCTTGACTTATGACCATTGCCAACTACGTAAAAACACCTATACAAAATTAGGTGACTTAACGAATTGACACCGACATGCTGGTGGAGTAATTTAGCAGTACAAAAAAATTTAAAAAACAATAGGTTATGAGAACACAAGTTAAAATTAAAGAAAACGTTTTATTTTTGATTTATTTCCTTTTTATTGCAGGAATAGTTGTGGCTATAACGCTTGCAGGATAAGGCTTACGCAAAATAAAAAGTTGCATCATCTCATTATATCCCCTAAGTGGGAAAACGGAATTTTCAGTCTCAGGTTCTATAACTTGAAATGAATGTTATAAGAGCATTATGGACTGAAAATTCCATTTCGGAAAAAAGTATTCATCAAAGAACAATCGCATTTTAGCGCATTCAATGCGTATGATTTCATTTCAACCAAAACTCGTTTAATGGTTGGTATTTTTACGTATAATTTTCGTGATTAAAGTGCAGGGAGGAAAAGAGCATTCCTTTTCATCAACTGATTTTATAGCTGTGATCAGATTTCTCCGGAGTCAACCAGTTTATAAACCTTATCGTTTCTTCTTACCAGCTCTTTCATAGGTACTGAGCATACATCTCCCTTTGAAGCTTTGTCAGTTTTTGCGAGTGCAACCCTGATCTCCGGAATTTTCATTTCCACCACACCGGTTGTTGGTCCGATGATGAGGATATCATCTCCATTGTTGAAATCGTGTGTTTCTACCTTTATTTCTGCAACATGAATTTCTGAAAAATAATTGGTCACTTTGCCCACATAGATTTTTGTCTTTGTTGAACGCGACCCATACTGTTCAGTCCATTCGCCTGTCTTTCTGCCAAGATAATAACCATCCCAGAAACCCCGGTTATAAACAGTATCCAGTTGCCTTGTCCATTCATCAATCTTATCTTTGGTGTAGGTGTTCTCCTGTATTGCATCAACAGCTTCCCGATAGCAGCGGGTAACAGTTTTCACATATTCCGGTGAACGGCCTCTCCCTTCAATTTTCAGCAATTTCACTCCTGCTTTCAGTATTTTATCAAGGAAACCTATTGTACAAAGATCCTTTGGCGACATGATGTATTCGTGATCCACTTCGAGATCAAAACCTTCTTCTTTATCCTTGACCAGATACGATCTTCTGCACAACTGCAGGCAGGCGCCACGGTTGGCGGAATAATTCATATTGTCGAGGCTCAGGTAGCATTTTCCTGAAATAGCCATACACAGAGCGCCGTGAATGAATACTTCCAGTTTTACGGGATTACCGGAAGGACCAATGATATTTTCTCTTTCAATGGACTTAGCAATATCCGCAACCTGGTTGATATTGAGTTCGCGGGCAGTTACCATCACATCGGCAAAGCGGGAATAATATTTGATAGCTTCGGTGTTGGTGATGTTGCATTGTGTTGAAATGTGAACTTCCACATCGCATTGACACGCATAGTTGATCACAGACATATCCGATGCAATGATCGCGGAAATGCCTGAGGTTTTGGCAGCATCAACAATGCTTTTCATCTGTTCCATCTCGTTGTCGTAGATGATGGTGTTCAGTGTCAGATAAGTTTTAATGTTTTTCTCTTTGCAAATTGTGGTGATGGTTTCGAGATCGGAAAGCGTGAAATTGTTAGCCGAGCGGGCGCGCATGTTCAGTTGACCCACGCCGAAATAAACAGAATTTGCTCCACCCTGTATGGCTGCCATCAGCGATTCGAATGAACCAACGGGGGACATTATTTCAATATCATTGTTTTCAGCCTTTATCATGATAGTGCAAAATTAATAAAATAAAGGCTGTGGGCATGCAATAATAAGGATTGCAGAAGAGATTTAGATTCAAATTTGATTACAAATCCCAAGGGTCAATCAAATGAAGACCTTTTATGTTTTTAAAATCAGAAATATTTCTTGTGATCAATGATAAACCACTGGCCAAAGCTGTCGCTGCTATAATGGCATCAGGAAGTTTAGTTTTATGAATTTTACGAGTAGCGATACTATGTTCGACAATGTCCGGAGTTAAATCTAACACTACAGCATCTTCCATAAAATCTGTCAGCAACCGGTAATATTCATCAGCAGTAGTAAAACTTAATACTTCTATTTTAGAAATTACAGATACAATAGGAATAGCATCTATGACATTATTCATAAAATTCATTCCTGCTATAGGGAGTTTTTTGCCGAGATAATCTATGACGGCATTCGAATCAATTAAATACTGCGGTTGTTCCATTGCGCCCTGCTTTCGTTTACATAGTTTTGAAGTTCATCAGCAACATCAGAAGGTAATTTGCCAGCATATTTTTCAGACAATTTTGGCTTGGTTTCTATATTTTCCTCCAATACTTTTATTAAATGCAGGTCTTCCAAATCATGCAAAAGTCCCAGTGCTTTTTGGTTGGTCACTTGAATGAGCATTGTATTCATTGTGCTTTTTTGTTACAAAGATAATGAATTTTAATGAAAAATGATTTCACCACAGGACTTTTTGATCTTTCTTTATTCATTGTTGCTTAAATACCCAATGACCATTGACTTTTTCTATTCCACCGGATACTTCTGAAATATCTTTTTAGCCTTGTCAGCAATGGTTTGTTGATCAAATTTGCCGGCCTCGACCATTATAAATTGCATGATCGCCTGCGAGGTTTGCAATTGGCTTTTTATCGCTTCATCTTTTTGCCGGTTTTGAGTGTGATACTTTTCAATTTCCTTTGCATAGATATCAATCAACCGGTTCATTATTTTGTTTCCTTTGGCAAAGTCGCCGGCCCTGTAACAAGAACGGCCAATAAGAACTTCATAATATTCGTAGGCAACATTTTTTTCAGGGAAAACAGACTGGCATTTATCAAGCACCTTCAATGCCGAATCTCTTTTGCCTTCTGCTGTGAGTGCGTCGGCCAGTCGTGTAAAACAGATCTTGTGGCTCTTTGCCATGTTTGACAAAGCTTCGTTGATAAAAACGTTGGTGTCGCTCACATTGCCCCATTTGAATTTGTTCATCATGTGGTCATACATCACATCAGTGTTCACAAAACCAGTTGATCCGCTATCTTTATTGATCGCATGGGCAGGTACTATACGGTAAGCCAAACCCTCCATCTGCAGATGATCATTAAGCCCGAGGAAAGTGGAGGGGGATGATGAAGATGAAAAATAAACAGGCCGTTTCCAATGATTGTTGACAAGCAGATCGAGTAACATCATTTCAGCTTTCTCCACCCCGGTTTTGTGCAGCTTCCATGTTAAAGCCGTGTCAATGGTAGCAATATATTTTGCGGTTACCGTGCCATTGTTCAGCACAAACTGCCGGTCAACCGGAAGTTTGAAATTCCTTGTCGGCATGTACGGAACATCACCAAACGCTGTAGGATATTTTGTTGACTTGTCGTCGCTGGCCACAAAATCCATCAGTTGTTTCAGGTCAAAATATTTGTTGGTTGGGCAAAGCGCTGAATCGGGCACAATATAAACGTAATCCCTTACGCCCTCTTTATACTTGTCGTGAGTAAATGAAAACAAACCGGGATTGGTTTCTGAGATGTAGTCAATATAGCGGCAGGTGTTAAGCAGCGAAGTGTTGACAATGCTGACATCGGGACGGAAGCCAAGCTCATCGCGTACATACATTAGCGGGTAAGTGTCGTTATCGCCATTGGTAAACAGAACGGCCCCCTGTGCACACGACGAAAGATAATTTTCGGCAAAGGCAATGGATGTTGAATCATACAACCCCGGATGAAGTTCCTTTGTTGCTATTTCCCGGTTTTGATAAACGCACAGATCAAGATAATTGCTCACAAACGAATTGGAGTAATCGTAGGAAATTCCACCAATAAAAGTGGCGTATTTTGGATTACGTTTGTAAAGCGTCGCATAAACCTCGCTGCACAGGTGACGGTAGTATATAAAAGTGTCAAGTTGTGCATTGGAAAGGGCATTCATGCCATCACCAAGTTTGAACATTTTTGACGAATCCGCATAGCCTGTATTGTTGTTCAATAAATCTTCAGTATAGCTGCTCATTGCCCTTGCCAGCGCTTCGAGCAGAGTGTCGGAAAAGTTTTGGTAGTTGCTGTAATCATGGATCACATCCCATTCCCAGCCCACATAACCGTAGTAAGGCTCTTTGGTGATGTTGTTATAATCATAGGAAGACTTATCGAGATACTTATTTAACATATCTCCGTCAGGCATTATTGTCTTTGGAGGAAAATCAATTTTGAGAAACTTCTTTTTTGCACGCGACCAGAACAATTCATCTTTAATGACGATTTGTTTGTAAGCATCATAGATCACGGCATGCCAGCCATCGGGTTTTTTGGCAAAACGCAACACAGGGTTCACATCGGGCGGTTCGGTATAATTTTCAAAATATTTCGCCACCATGGTGCTATACGGAAGGTATTTCGCATCCCTTGAATTTTTACTGTGCCGGGCAAATGAACAGTGAAAGGAGAAAAGGAAAATAAGGATTGACAGGATGGGGAGGAGGGATTTGGTTTTCATGGGGGATTTGGTTTTTGATTTTCTTGTTTTGACAACAACAATAAATGCGCATTTATTCGGTGAGTTCTAATTCACCATCATTTTCAATATTTGTTTTTTTATTCCATTGATGAAAATGCTGTAATAATAAATGCCGGGGGTTAATTGCGCAAGCGAAATATCCAGGTTGTTTTTACCTTCAGATAATTTATAAATCTTCATTAAATTTCCGGTTGCATCTACAATTTGGATGCTACCAATATTGCCATTGGGAACAAAATAAGGAATTGAGGTTGTGCTGCTAAAAGGGTTGGGAATATTTTGCCATAAATATTCTGTTTGATCTTTCTTCACTTCGTTTAATCCAACATTGAGGGGACAACTATTGCCATAGCAGGCAATATATTTTATTGCTGTATCACCGCTGATATTTGAAAATTGACCTCCTACGTATAAATTACCTTTATAAACTGAAAGAGCATTAATATCCCCATTTGGCCCTATTATTTTTTTCCATTTTGTTCCATCCCAACATGAAAATATTGTATCCTGGGCTGAAGGAGGATTTGAGGTTGCTTCACCACCAACATATAACTTATTATTGAAGATACTTATTGATTTTGGGTATGGGGTTATACATTGTCTAAAAGGTACTGACCAATTTGTTCCATTCCACATTGCAAGACCATGAGCAGATAATGTATCAGCTTGAGTAAAATATCCACCAACATAAAGCAAATCATGAGTTGTATCTACATACAAACAAGTAGGATTATCATTTAATCCTCCACCCAAAGAATCCCATTTTGTACCATCCCAGGAAGCAATGTAGTTTGCATTAATTGAACCGGCTTTTATAAAATTACCTACCACTATTAATTTGCCTTTATAAACGGCCATATCAGTAATAAAGCAAGGCATTGGATCCCAAACACCACCCCCTACATCATGCCATGAAACGCCATCCCAACTGGCTATACGATGGACAGCCATCCCATTAATATTAAAAAAGCTACCGCCAAAATACAATTGATTATTGAATAACTTCACAACTTCAATATCCGACATAACTGGTATTGCTCCAGTAAATTGTTCCCATTTAGTTCCATTCCACTGAGCAATATAGTTAAAACTAGGATCACCACATATTCTATAAAAATTACCCACAACATATATACGTCCATCTTTGAAAATATCCATATTGTAGATTACTCCATCCGGACCACAACCTAATGAATCAAAATGTGAACCATCAAAACTAATAATTCCATTGCCAATGGCATTAGAGTCTTTTTCAATTACGCCTCCCAAATAAAGCGTATCATTAAACTCTTTCAAACATTTTATATAACCAAATTTGCCAATTCCATTTCCAACAGAATGCCAAGTCTGCGAAAAAACACAATTGCTGATTATCGCAAAAAATATGATTAGAAATCTGTTCTTCATCTGTGTTGTTTAAATTAAAATGATAAGATTATGATGGGGGTCATTACTTTTGATTTCTCAACGATTTTTCAAAATTACACAATATTTTAAATAGTGTAACATGAACAAGCCAGAATTATACAGGATGTAATAAATGTTGCGGGTTTTAGGTTTCTTGTGGTAGGTTTAATTTTAATTCGATGATTTTAAGGTTTGTTTTAAGGAAATAGTCAATAGTAGCGCAAACCACAAACCTAAAACTTTCCGGTTTATTGTGTTTATCCGTGGCAGATAATTTAATGTTTGGCAGGTGTAACCATTACCAGTGTTTCCGTTATATGGGTTATAACTTAAACTTTGAATTGCATGAAAAATCCGGTAATTTTAATCAGGTACATGAGCACTTATCGCTGTATTATTTGCGTTGAGGGCATTTTGAAAGAATTAGGAATTCTATTCCATTCAGTGGAATTGGGCGAAGTGGAACTTTATGACAGGCTAACTGCTGAGCATAAAGTGAAGCTAAAGGACAGCTTGTTGAAAATTAAGCTTGAGCTGCTCGACGATCAGCAGGGGTTGACTATTGAAAAAATCAAGATCTATCTGCAACAATGGATGGATATGGACAGACCAATAGGTGTGAAAATTGAAAATCGGTCAGATTATGTTGCCAACAAGTTGAATTGCACTCCTGATCTGCTTGCTGATTTTTTTCAAAGGAATGAAGGAAAGGTGATCAGCAAATATTGCATAGAATATAAGGTGGGGCGCGCCAAAGTGCAATTGAGAACAACCAATAACAGCTATGATGATATTGCTGAAATATTGCATTATAAAAATAAGGAATACTTTTTTAAGCAGTTCAAACAGGAGACAGGCATGACACCGGAAGAATACAGGAATGGTGAGAACAATGAAGGTAAATAATTTTTCCTCGAAAAAGTATAATCACTTTCCCGAAAAAGTGTAATTGCCATTAATGTGAGAATTGGTTATTTTGTGTCATCGTACATTCACATAGTGCATAGTTCAAGTAGTAACTTAATGAAAGCGACTTTGCACAAGGACATAAAAAAGCAAAGTAAGCCAACAAAAAATGTTGGCTTACCAACAATGAGTGTAAGTAAGCTAACAAAAAATGTTCGCTTACCAACAATGAGTGTAAGTAAGCCAACAATAAATGTTCGCTTACCAACATTTAGTGTTAGTAAGCCAACAATAAATGTTCGCTTACCAACAATGAGTGTAAGTAAGCTAACAATAAATGTTCGCTTACCAACATTTAGTGTAAGTAAGCCAACAATAAATGTTCGCTCACTTACACTGAGTGTAAGGTTACTTACATTTTTTTAATTAAGATTTTCAAATTTTATTATTACAAATAACATAAAACCAATTTTCTAACTTAAATTTTAATAATTATGGGAACAACAAACATTCCAATTAACGTAATAAAAGCAATGATGTATATTATTGCAGTAGATGATTTACAACTAAGTCAGGGAGCCGGAGGATCAGGCACATACCGCTGGCAGGATTGGCATTGGACGCTGGCAGAGAGTGCATACTGGACATCACAGCGCGCAATTGTGGAGCCACTTCTTGAGCCTTACAACAACAAAAAAACGATTACCAGTGAGCAGCGGGCACAGGTAAAACAGGCCATCAAATCAATTCGCGAATATTCAAATTATGATGTGAACGGTCATAGATTAATTCTGAAAATAGCAGCATTTGGAAATAACCACGATTGGTCTGAGGCCAATATTAAATTTGGCACTCCGCTTGCCAAAAAACCAGGTAAAGGCGGTGGCGATGCTACTGAATTGAAGAGTCCATGGTGCAGTGTAATCGTGAATAAATTGGGAGAACAGGAGCTTATGATTTTCGATCCCGAAAATCCCAATATTAAAAGAAAACCCGCAGGTATAAAATTTATAAAAGTTTACCGTTGCATAGGGCCACAGCAGCCTCAGAATTTATCCCAGTATGTGTTTATTGGCAATGCTTCAAAAGGCAGGCTGAAAGTAAAATTTACAGGTGTGGATCTTTCGGGAAATACCAAAATCTATGCATACTACTTTGCCCGCTACGAAAGCAACAAAGGCGAGCTTGGCGAAGCAGGACCGGTGGTGTTTGCTGAAATTCTTTCATAAAAAATTCTTCTTCAGGTAAAAGAAAACACCGGGGACACAGAGAACACGGAGTTACACGGAGGATATATTTTCGATGTGTTTCTCCGTGTTTTTTTGTGGTAATAGATTTGACAACTTTTTAAAAGTTGTCAAATCTTCAACGCTAATGAATCCGAAGGATTCACATGTTTGTAGAAAAATGAACAACAGCGCGACAAGCGACCCCGATGGGGTCGCACCCTCCGTGGTAACATCTCTGCTATAAACATGAAATCCCTTCGGGATTTTTCTTTCTTTTCATCCGCTTGGGCACGTCGCCTGACGCATTTGTGATTGTTGCCGTTTTAATAGATTTGACAACCCCGATGATTTAGATTTGACAACTTTTAAAAAGTTGTCAAATCTCCTGCACCGAAATAAGTCAATTATTTTCGGACAACAATTTTACCCCTGTATCGCGCATCACCATTAACGAAAAGATCGTAAAAATACATCCCCGCTGCAAGCCCTGCAACATCCACATTTAGTTTGGCAGCAGGCTGGGTGACCCCGATATCTTTTATGGTTCGTCCGCACACATCGCAGAGAACAAAATGGGTGTTATTTATTTCAAGATTGTTGTAATCTAAATAAATTTGATTGGTGGCGAGGGTAGGATAGACTTTGAAAAATTGTGAATGATTGGTTGTATCAGATGATATGTTAATCAAACTAACATTGTCAATGTAGTAATAGGCTATATGTTCTTTTGCAGAAGAATTTATTAGTGATGTACTGATTGATGAATCTGTATTAAAATTTCCAATTGAAAGATACCTTTCATTACCTTGAGCAATAAAATCACCTTCAATTTTGATCCAATTAATTGAATCGTCGAGGATAGAATCAAGATAATTTATTTGTGGAGAAAAAGTATTTAATGTATTTGAAGTTAAAAATACTGGTTGATCGGAAAGTAAGCAACCCATACTATTTATAGCATACATACTTACGTTTGCTAATTTAACATAAAACGTTAAATTGTATTTTTTATTTTGAATTAACGTACTAGCTAAAGGTATTTGTACAATTTCACGCGCATTAGTATAAGTATCTAAATAACCAAACAATCCAATATAAGCATATCCAGATTCGGCATAAGAAAAGCCACCAACATTAATAGGAACACCAAAATTGCTATCACTGCATGAATTAAAATAATCAGGAGTACCTGCCGCGAATGCAGAATACCAATATTTCGCATGATTAATTTGCCCCCACCAATCAGGACAAGCAACCGTATCTTCAAAACTTGGATTAGGCACTAGATTAATTTGTGCTTTCACGAAAACATTTGAAATTAAAATGAAAGAAATTAAAAATAGCTTTCTCATGAAATAATTAAAAAATCACCGTCAGCAATCGTTTCGTGAAGAATTGTTCGAAACACGGTTCAAAGGTAATGAAATTTTAATTGAGGGGGAGGATGAAAATTATGGATTGGGATGATTTAGATTTGACAACTTTTTAAAAGTTGTCAAATCTCGCATGTTGAATTTATCTATTTTTGCAACATGAAAATTTTTAAAATTTCAACGAATAAATGAAAACAAAAATCGCCCTTATCCTTTTCCCTCTCTGCATTTCAATGGTTCTGCTTTCGTGCGGTCCCACTTCGGAAAATGCAAAAAAATATGACGATGAATTGGTTGATCAACTGACAAAAGTTTATAAAAAAGAAGCGCTCCTCATTGATGCCATCAGCAAAAAGTCGCCGGGCAGCCTCGACACTCTTTACGCCAATTTAAAGAAACAAATTAAGCTGTCGAATGAAGATGTTACCAACATGGGCACCTTCGATGGACGCTCGGATTTGAAGAATGCGGCACTCAGGGTTTTTATGGCTTATAACGATGTGATCCCTACAAAATACAAAGACCTTATCGCCCTTTCGAAAATCCCCGATGATGCTTACACTCCTATGGACGATGATAAAAAAATTGCACTGTTTAAGGAAATTGATGAAAGCATCAATAAAGCCAACGAGGAGTTTAAACAGTTGGAACGGGATTTTATCAGCAAATACAAGATCGAATTGTTCAGCGGAGTGAAGGACAGTACTTCTTTGAAGAAGTAAGATCCAAATTCCAAATTCCAAGATCCAAGATCCAAGAAAAGAACCAAGTCCCAAAGGGAGCACCCCTTTGAATTTGGAATTTGGAATTTGAGACTTGGGACTTGGGACTTTATTAAGCCTTTTGTTTCAAAATAAGATTAAGCTCATCCAACTGCTGCTGCGATAACACAGAAGGTGCATCGGCCATTACATCGCGTCCTGCATTGTTCTTTGGGAAAGCAATGAAATCTCTTATTGACTCGGAGCCTCCGAAAACAGCGCACCAACGGTCAACGCCGAAAGCAATCCCGCCATGAGGAGGAGCGCCATATTCAAAAGCATTCATCAGGTAGCCAAACTGCGACTGCGCCAGTTCATCAGTAAAGCCAAGGGTTTTGAACATTTTCTTCTGAAGTTCCTTGTCGTAAATGCGGATGGAACCTCCTCCTATCTCAACGCCGTTAATCACCAGGTCATAAGCATTGGCCCTGACATCAACAGGATTGGTGTCGAGCATGGGAATATCCTCCGGTTTGGGCGAAGTGAATGGATGATGTTTGGCATAAAAACGGTTTGTTTCCTCGTCCCATTCGAGAAGCGGAAAATCAATGACCCACAAAGGCGCGAAGACATTGGATTTTCTAAAGCCAAGCCTGTTGCCAATCTCAAGGCGAAGTTCGCAAAGCGCTTTCCTTGTCTTTTCTTCTTTGCCGGCAAGCACAAGCAGCAGATCGCCGGGTTTTGCATTGAAAGCCTCAGCCCATTTTTTCAATTCTTCTTCATTGTAGAACTTGTCAACCGACGATTTCAAAGTGCCATCGCTGTTGTATTTGACATAGACAAGTCCGTTGGCGCCTATCTGCGGGCGCTTCACAAATTCGGTAAGTTCGTCAAGTTGCTTGCGCGAATATTCTCCGCAGCCTTCAGCGCAGATGCCAACAACAAGTTCGGCATCATCAAACACTTTAAAATTCTTTCCTTTTACAACAGTGTTCAGTTCAACAAACTTCATCCCGAAACGAATGTCGGGCTTGTCAGAACCGTAGAGTTTCATTGCATCGGCATAGCTTATGCGCGGAAATTCCTTAACGGGATAATTGATCACTGTAGTGAAAAGATGCTTTGCCAGACCTTCGAAAGTGTTCAGAATATCTTCCTGCGTGATGAACGACATCTCGCAGTCTATCTGTGTAAATTCCGGCTGTCGGTCGGCGCGCAGGTCTTCGTCGCGGAAGCAGCGCACCAGTTGATAATAGCGGTCGTAACCGGCAATCATCAAAAGCTGTTTGAATGTTTGCGGCGATTGTGGCAATGCATAAAACTCACCCTGATTCATGCGCGAAGGAACCACAAAATCGCGTGCTCCTTCGGGTGTGGACTTGATGAGATAAGGGGTTTCAACTTCTATAAAATTCTGTGAATTCAGATAGTTTCTTGTTTCAGCCGACAGTTTGTGACGCAACTCAAGATTCTTTTTAACCACAGTACGGCGAAGGTCGAGATAGCGGTATTTCATGCGGAGTTCTTCGCCCCCGTTGCTGTTGTCTTCAATGGTGAAAGGCGGCAGTTTCGATTCATTCAGAACGATGATGTTTTCAACAAGAATTTCAATATCGCCTGTAGGCATTTTGGGATTCTTGTTGCTTCTTTCAATAACAGTGCCGCTGGTTTGCAGTACAAATTCCCTTCCCAGAGTTCTGGCTTTTTCGCAAAGTGCGGCATTTCCATCCATATTAAAGGCAAGCTGTGTGATGCCGTAGCGGTCGCGAAGGTCAATGAATGTCATTCCTCCCAGGTCTCTGGATCGTTGGATCCATCCGCAAAGTGTAACTTTTTCTCCCGCGTTTTTGATCGTAAGTTCACCGCAGGTGTGTGTGCGTAACATAAATGTAATTTTTTATTGCCGCGAAGGTAGGAAAATTTGAAACTCAAAACGACAAACCACAAACGACAAACAACAAACCCTAGTGAGATTGCCGTATCGGATCAGGCTTGATATCTTTAACCATCAGTTGTAATGACACCACACCATTCCACTCGTTTTCATCAATATGGTAGCAAATGCTGAAAGGCTTTCCATTGATCACCGTTTGCAAACTGTCAGACTGACCGAATGCGATGGCAGCATATTCGGGTTTGTAGATGCCCGGATACATCACGCAAAAACGCAAATGATTTAAACCAACTATGCGTGCATAACCTTTATCAACCAAACCGGTTGTAAGGAAAACAGGAGCCATATTGCCCGGACCAAAAGGAGCAAACTGTTTCAACACACGGTAAAACTTGGGCGAAATTTCCGTCAGTTCAAGCTTGGCATCAATTTCCACTTCGGGAATCAGCATATTTTCCTCGATGGTTTCGGAAACTATCTTTTCAAATTTCTGAGTGAATGCATCAAGGTTTTCAGGCTTCATTGAAAGCCCTGCTGCATATTTATGCCCGCCGAAATGTTCGAGCAGGTCGCTGCATGCATCAATGGCATCATAGATATCATAATCCTTGACAGAGCGGGCGCTGCCGGTGATAAGTCCATTGGATTCGGTCAGCACTATCGTCGGGCGGTAATAGGTTTCAATAAGCCTGGAAGCGACAATACCCACCACTCCTTTGTGCCAGTCCTGGCTGAAAACAACAGTGGACTTGCGTTTGGATTGCTCCTTATCTGCAAGTATCATGTCGAGCGCAGCCTGGGTGATAGAAGTATCAAGGGTTTTGCGTTCAGTGTTGTTCACGTTGATATATTCCCCGATTTCCATAGCTGCAACGAGGTCATCGCAGATAAGCAGCTCAACGGATTTTTTCCCTGTTTCTATTCTTCCTGCAGCATTGATGCGCGGTCCGACAAGGAAAACAAGGTCGTTGATATTGAGAGAACGTGCAAATATCCGTTCTTTTGTACACAGAGCGGGAGCAAGGCGTTTAACACCGCTGAAGGTAAGCACAGCTTCAAGTCCTGCACGCGGATTGGAATTGATGATTTGCAGACCATAAAAAGCGAGTATCCTGTTCTCACCTGTGATGGGCACTATATCGGAAGCAATACTTACAACAACAAGGTCGAGGTATTTCTTAATGTCATTAAAGGGAATGTCAAACTTTTTGGCGTAAGCCTGCACAAGTTTAAAGCCGATACCACAACCCGAAAGTTCCTTGTAAGGATACTCACAATCGTGCCGCTTCGGATCGAGCACTGCCACTGCAACAGGAAGACAATCGCCCGGACGGTGATGATCGCAAACAATGAAATCAACTCCTTTTTCCTTTGCATATTTGATCTGTCCTTCAGCTTTGATGCCGCAATCGAGGGCGATGATAAGTTTGAAATCGTTGGCGGCAGCGTAATCAATCCCTGCATACGAAATGCCATAACCTTCATTGTAGCGGTCGGGAATATAGTAGTCAATGTTCCCGTCGTTGTTATAAATGCTTTTGAAAAAAGAGAAAACAAGCGCAACGGCAGAGGTTCCGTCAACATCATAATCGCCGTAAACAAGGATCTTTTCATTATCCTGAATGGCTTTGCATATCCTGTCAACGGCAATATCCATATCCTTCATCAGGAAAGGATCATGCAACTGCGACAATTCGGGACGGAAAAATGCTTTGGCTTCATTGAAAGAGGTGATGCCCCGCAAAGCAAGAAGGTTGGCCAGTTTTTTCCCAACGCCTAGTTCCTGATCAAGCATTTTCACAAGCGCTCCATCAGCTTCATCTTTTATAACCCAGCGTTTATCCATTTATTTTAATTCAGCCGGTAAAGGTAGAAATATTCAGCCAAACAGGGAGAGAATGATGTGAAAAAAGGAAAAAGTTTTGCTGTAAGTGTTGAAATATAGTTGTTTTGTTGAAGTGAAAAATATTGTAGAAGATGGAAATCTCAATCAAAATGGACAAAAAAGGGTTTGTAAGTGTTGCGATTTTTCAATTTTAAACAAAAGATTCACAACATTGGTATTTTCAATTTTCAATTCTGCTTAATTTCTGTAAATTTGTCAATGATTTTCAGAGCCAAACTTGTTGATGAATGATTTGAAAAAATCAGGATAATAGCTGGTGACAAATAATAATTAAATGCAGGGAAACTAAAATGAACATTGAAGAATTCAGAGAATATTGCATGTTGAAAAAAGGAGTTACCGAAAGTTTTCCTTTTGACGAGATCACACTTGTTTTTAAAGTAATGGGCAAAATGTTCGCCCTCACAAATACCGAAGGTGAGTTTACACTGAACCTGAAATGCGACCCTGAAAAAGCTATTGAATTGAGAGAGCATTATCCGAGTGTCCTGCCCGGATACCACATGGATAAGAAACATTGGAACACTGTGATCATTGATGGCATGGTGGCCGATGAATTGTTGAAAGAATGGATTGATGATTCCTACGACCTTGTTGTAAGCAAACTTCCCGCAAGTAAAAAGCCGGGAAAATAAACTTCATTATGGGAGCCCTGATAATAATCTTTATCGTTTTTTACTTTATTTTTGTTTTAGTAACTCTTTGGAGAAAGTATCTTAGCACAAACATTCTTACCCTTGAATTCAACCCGCATACCATTATTTTCAAAAACAGGTTAAGGATTGATCAGGCGAATACACTGTCGCGCTATTCCTCTTACTACAGGATGCTTCCTGAAAAACTGAAAGGCCATTTTGAACACAGGGTTCTGAAGTTTATTGATGAGAAAGATTTTGAAGCAAAAGGCGACCTTAACCTCACTGAGGATATGAAAATTCTTATTGCCGACAGCGCCGTAAAACTGACCTTTGGTCTGCGTGATTTTTTATACGAGAAGTTCGAAAAGATCATCATTTTCAAAGGAGAGTTTTATTCCGATTTTTCAAAAACAACAAATAAAGGAGAAACGAACCCTGCAGGTGCCATCGTGTTTTCGTGGAAAGATCTGCTGGCAGGTGATGAAAACACCACTGATGGAATCAACCTGGGACTTCATGAATTTGCCCATGCGCTGATGGTGCAAAATCTGAGCTGCGAAGGTTGTTATGAAGGGCAGTTCCTGGATAACATTGGCATGTTTGATGACTTTTACGGTAATGAAAATAAACTCTCCGTTGTAAAGACACATCATCTTTTCCGCAATTACGGCTTCCGCAACAAAATGGAATTTTTTGCCGTTGCTATTGAACAGTTTTTTGAATTACCTGAAAAATTGAAAACAGACTTACCGGAATTGTATTTCATATTAAGCAATTTGCTTAACCAGAATCCTGCAGCTTTGTTTTCGCAGAAAGAAGCTTAGTAAAACGATTACAATAAATTCAACAAAGACATTATTTCATCGAACTACGAACAAAATTACGAAATTACGAACTACGAATCTATTAGCGTTTTCGTACTTCGTATGTTCGTAAAAGATTCGTACTTCGATGAAATAATCTGGGGAAGTTATTTTGAATGTTTCGCTTACAAAAGAATAAAAGATGGGACCTATACCAACACCGTTGTATAAGCAGTCACTTCCGGAGCATTCAACAGATGTTTCCTTACCTTGCATTTATCAGCAACGGCAACCAAAGCATCCTTGTAATTTTCAGGAAAATCAGGCGGTACCTGTATCTGAATATTGACCCTGACAAGCATTTTGGTAATTTCATCATACTCCATTTCCTGTGTAATTTTGATGTTCTCAGTAGGAAGATTTCTCATGTCGCAGAATGATTTGATATAGATGCCGGCACAGGTTGCCAGTGACGAAAGAAACAATTCAAAAGGAGATGGAAAATTGCCGCCGCCACCCGACTCCACAGGTTGATCGGTTTTCACAACATAACCATTAAAGTTGGCATTCACGCCTTTTTTCCCTTCGAACGAAACTTCTATTTTCATAATTTCTTTTTTGTTTGATCAATAAAATTAAATGTTTTTTTAACGGGATATTATTTTATCAACATATCCAGCGCTATTACCAGGTCAGCTTTCTGAGTAACGCCCACAAAGCGTTTTGCCTCTTTTCCGTTTTTGAAGATGATGAGTGTGGGGATATTTTCAACACCAAATTTCTGAGCTGTCAAAGGTCCGTTGTCAATATCCAGTTTGCAGATCTTTGCTCTTCCTTTCATATCCTTGTTCACTTCTTCAACAATCGGACCCTGTAGTTTGCAGGGACGGCACCATGTTGCCCAGAAATCCACAAGCACAACACCCGTTGCAATGTTCTTATCAAAAGTTTGATCATCCAGATGAACAACTGCATTCAATTCCGGTGCTGCAGGCTTCTCTGTATTGGTTTTATTTGAATCCGTTTGCACTGAAACGGGATCATCAATACCCTTTTCTTTATTCGTTTTTCCTTTGCATCCGCTGTTGCATATTGCCGTCAGTACGACAAAAACGGAGATAATAAAAATTGAAAAATAATGTTTGGTGTTCATATTCCTGGGGTTCTTAAAAAGAATTTCGATTTGTTGCTACAGCATTTTGACCATGCTGTGTGCGCTGTTTCCTCTTGTTTGCGATTTGTAATCAGTGAAAAAAATTGTGGGAATTGAAAATTTAATTTGATTTAATTTCATTACTCAAGCCACAAAGGTACTTTATTAATATTTTTCTGCCAAATAAGTCTTAATTTTGGAAAGATTTTTTTTCTTTAAGTCATGAAGATATTAATAGTTTCAGCAACATTTTCGGAGATCAGATATCTGTACGAACAAACACAGCTCATCAGTAAACATGACGATTATCTGAGCAGTCATCGTTACAATGATAACGATATTGACATACTGATCACAGGGGTTGGAATGACAACAACTGCCTATCAGCTTGGCCTCGCAGCATCGAAAACGAATTACGATGTTGCTTTTAATTTTGGAATCGCCGGCAGCTTCGACCGCGAAATAAACATTGGTGAAGTGGTGAATGTGGTTGAGGATGTTGTTTCCGAACTTGGCGGTGAGAATGCAGGACTATTCATGAAGTTTGATGATTTGATCATTGATAAAAAAAGTGTGGAAAAAACCATTTGGCAGGTTAAGAACTACCGGATCTATCTGAATGCGGTGACCGGAATATTAAGGAGGGTCAAAGGGATCACCGTAAATACCGTTCACGGAAATGATGAGTCAATTAAAAAGGTCATCCAGCTTTTTCATCCCGATGTGGAAACCATGGAGGGCGCGGCTTTTCTTTATTTTTGCAGGGACCGGAAAATAAAATCTGCACAAATACGTTGTATCTCCAATTATGTTGAAAGCAGGAACACCGCCCTGTGGAATATCAAACTCGCTATTGAAAATTTGAATAAAACAGCTATTGAAATCCTGAATACTCTTTAACCAATGAACAATTCAGCAAATCAAAAATCAATGAATCAAAAATCAAAAATCACATTGGGTTTTTCGCCCTGCCCCAACGACACTTTCATCTTTGATGCGATGGTTCACGGCAAGATTGATACGGAGGGATTGTCGTTCGACTTTATCATGACCGATGTGGAGGAGCTTAACCGCAAGGCTTTCGATGAAGAACTGGATGTGACAAAAATGAGCTACTTCGCCTATGCTTATGCTTCCGCGAATTATCAGTTATTGAATGCTGGCAGCGCTCTTGGTTATAAGTGCGGGCCATTGCTGATAAGCAAAAACAAATACGAGATTCCTGAAATATCCGGTTTGTCAATAGCCATTCCCGGAAAATATACCACAGCCAACTTTCTTTTCAGTACTGCATTTCCGGGGGCTGCCAACAAAAAGGAGCTTTTATTTTCGGAAATTGAACAGGCAATTCTGCAGGGAAAAGTTGATGCCGGTGTGATCATTCATGAAAACCGTTTTACCTACGAACAAAAGGGATTGCTGAAAATTATTGATCTCGGCGAATACTGGGAAGAGCAGACCAATATGCCCATACCGCTTGGCGGCATTGTTGTCCGCCGCAGGATGAATATTGAACTCAAACAAAAAATTGACAGGATCGTCAGGAGGAGCATTGAATTTGCTTATGCAAACCCCCTTTCAGGCTATGATTTTATCAGGGCAAATGCAAAGGAAATGGATGATGAAGTAAGGAACAAGCATATTCAGCTTTACGTAAACCGGTTTTCCATTGACCTGGGCGCGGAAGGCAAAGCCGCAGTGAACAGGATGTACGAAACAGCAGTGCAGAAAAGGATAATTTCATCCCTGCCCGAAAATATTTTTGTTTAGAGAATTGAATCTTTTTTAATTTTACCAAAAAAAAATTTATGATTGTAGTTACCGGCGCTGCCGGCTTTATCGGAAGTTGTCTTGTAAGCAAGCTGAACAAGGAAGGTCACAAGGATATCGTGGTTGTTGACGACTTTTCATACGAGTCAAAAAAGAATAATCTCGCGCTTAAATCTTTTGTTCAGAAAGTTCATCGTGACGATTTTTTTCAATGGTTTTGGAAAAATCATTCGGATGTGCGCTTTGTTTTTCACCTCGGCGCTCGCACAGATACTACCGAATTCGATCCGTTTATTTTTGAAACGATGAATTTAAATTACAGCAAGGAAATGTGGAACGCCTGCTGTGAATATTTCATTCCGCTCATCTATGCATCTTCGGCGGCTACCTACGGCGCAGGCGAAAACGGCTATTCTGATGATCATAAAAAGGTGAAATTGCTCAAGCCTCTGAATCCTTATGGCGAATCGAAAAATGATTTTGATAAATGGGTGCTTAAGCAAAAACAACAGCCTCCCTACTGGGCAGGAATGAAGTTCTTCAATGTTTTCGGACCTAATGAATATCATAAAGGGCGTATGGCTTCCGTGGTTTTTCATGCTTTCAACCAGATCAGCGAAACCGGCAAACTGAAGCTGTTCCGTTCGCATCGTCCCGACTATGAAAATGGCGGACAACTGCGCGATTTCATCTATGTGAAAGACATCGTTGACATGCTCTGGCTGGGAATGAAGAATATGATGAACGCAGGCATCGTTAACGCCGGAACCGGTAAAGCACGAACTTTCCTCGATCTTGGCAAAGCCGTTTTCAAGGCAATGGACCGCCCCTGCGACATTGAGTTTATTGACACCCCTAAGGATATCCGCGACAAGTACCAGTATTTTACCCAGGCCGACATGTCGAAGTTTTATTCAGTACATCCCGATTTTACTTTCCATTCCCTTGAGGATGTCGTTGAAGATTATGTGCAGCAATATCTAAAACCCAACCAGTATTATTAAACCATTTTCAAACAACAAACATTAAACATTGAACTTGAAACATTAAACTTTAAACATTTTTCAACCATGAAACCACTCCTTAAATACATCATGATCTCCCTGCTTTTTGTTGCCTGCAGCGGGCACCGTGCAAAGCAGACCGCTACCCTGAACGAGAGTATCGAAACCCAGGCCAACCGTATGATTAAGCTCTTAAAAGAAAAAGACTATCCCGGCTTCATGAACACTTTATACCCTAAATACATTGAGAACTTTGGGGGAAAAGACAAGATGTTGCAATTTCTGAACAACACCTGGGGACAACTCGATAAACAATCTGTGATGATAGATTCAGTGACGTTTTCGAAGCCAAACAAGATCATTGACACCGGCAACGAATTGCAGACAACCATTTACGAAACACTGAAGGTGCATGGTCCAAGCGGGAAAATGATCATCAAATCCACCGTCATTGCCATATCGTCCGACAATGGCGAATCCTGGTATTTCATAGATTCGGCAGGCATTGACCTGAAGACAATGCAAAAAAAGCTGCCCAATTTAAACGACAGCCTGATCATTGCCAAAAGAGAAAATCCCGAAATAATTCCAAACTAAAATTCTCTTTCAACAGAGAAAAAAACAGGTGTCGTTATTTTGAATTAGTAAAACATTATTTCATCGAAGTACGAATAAAAAATACGAATTTACGAACTACGAATCTGCGTGCGTATTCGTAATTCGTAGATTCGTAAAAGATTCCTACTTCGATGAAATAATAAAGCTACAACTCACTCTTTATCTCCAGCAGAAAATCCTTGATCTTATTCAGGCTGCTCACAATTTCGATATTCTGAATGGTTTCTTCCTTGTTGCCTTTCAGTTTGTCCTTCGCCCCCTGCAGCGTGAACCCGCGCTCCTTCACAAGGTGAAAAATAATGTAAAAATTATCCACATCCTCTTTCGAGAACAGGCGGTTGCCCTTTTTATTTTTCTGCGGTTTGATGATGTCGAATTCCTTTTCCCAGAAGCGTATCAGCGATGCATTCACGTTGAACATCTTTGCCACTTCGCCAATGGTGTAGTACAATTTCTCTATTTCTTTTTCTTTATAGGGCATGACTGCTTTATGAATTTTGAAAGCGTAAAATTAATAAAAAATCGGAATATGGGGGTTTAAAGTTCAAGGTTTCAAGTTCAAGGTTTAAGGTTCCGCAGAATTTTACATTTTACATTTTTCTGATTTACATTTTACATTTTTTTGATTTCTGATTTAAGATTTTGTTCAAGGTTCAAGGTTCCGCGGAGTTTTACATTTTGCATTTTTCTGATTTCTGATTTAAGATTTTGTTCAAGGTTCAAGGTTTAAGGTTTAAGGTTCTGCAGAATTTTACATTTTACATTTTTCTGATTTACATTTTACATTTTTTTAATTTTTGATTTTTGATTTCTGATTTTGCGCAAAGTTAATGTTTCACGCAAAGTCGCAGAGAACGCAAAGAAGGGTTTGGTGGTTTGTGGTTAGTTATTTGTTGTTCTGCGGAGATAGAAAATTGAAAAGGGGGACGATGGGGACTTGGGGGACGATGGAGGGATGGTGGTTTAAACGCTGCCAGGTTTGAAGGGAAACGCTGGCAGGTTTGGGAGAGGGATTGGATTTTTGGGGGGACACGCGTTTGAAACGCGTGCCATCAGGGGAAATAAATTCCAAGTTCCAAATTCCAAATTCCAAATTCCAAATTCCAAGGGGCGCCACTTTGGATCTTGGGGCTTGGATCTTTTTTCGTTGTGTAAAGGTACATTTCCCATTCCCTTTTGTCATTAATACTTTTTCAAAAAAGCGAATTCTAACTGAAAATGACAAGTTGATTTAAAGACACAAACAGATTACAAAAGTTTTTGAAACTTTTGTAATCTTTCTGCATTTCTATTCTCAATCAATTTCCATTTTTTCCATTTTGATATGTTTCCAATAATTAATTTCCATTTATCGGGGGGAAAATAAGAAATTAGTGACTGACAGAAAGACATGCAGAGTGAAAAAAATTGACTTATTGCTTGACAAAATGGCATAGGTGTCTGCTAATATGACATGCGCGTCTGCTAATATGTCATGCGTGTCTGCTAATATGGCAGTAGCGTCTGCTAATATGGCAGTAGTGACTGCTAATATGTCATGCACGACTGCAAATGTGTCATGTGTCGTCTGCTAATATGGCAGTAGTGTCTGCTAATATGTCATGCTGTCTGCTAATATGACATGTTTGAACAAAATTAAACACTTGTGAGTGAAAAAAAAGCATTTGAAAAATGAAATTAAAAAATTGTGATTGGAAAATAAGCATTTGCGAATAGAAAATAAGACTATCGGAACTTGAAATAAAGATGGGTGATAAATAAATAAGGAGTGAGAGGCTTTAAGAAAGCATTGGGAAAATAAAATAATAAGGTGCTCGGATTGCAAATCCTCGTGGACAGAAAATAGAAGATAGATAATAGAAAAGGGGGACAATGGGGACTTGGGGGAGGATGGGGATAGTGGTTTAAACGCTGCCAGGTTTGAAGGAAACGCTGGCAGGTTTTTGGGGGAGGGATTGGATTTTTGGGGGGCACGCGTTTGAAACGCGCGCTTTCGGGGATTTTTACAGCAGATTTAGCGGATTTAACGGTTTGGGGGCACGTGTTTGAAACGCGCTCCATCAGGGACACGCGCAACATCAGGGCTATGTGGGCATTTTATTTATTGGATTGTTATTGTGAATAATTTTTTTATGTACTTTTACAGCTTGAAAATTATCATCTGTTTTTTAATCATTTGTGAACCTTTGTAAACCTTTACAATCGAATAATTAAAATAAGCCACTGAAAATGATTAATTTTAAAGCCTTAAAAATAATAAAGCCTTTAGAAATACTATAGTGGATAATGCAGTAATATGGCAATCCAAACGTTGTCAGTCATTATGAAAAAGGCATTGACATATTTGTTTTTGATTCCACTGACAACGTTTGGACAGATGAAGTTTGACGGTACTTTTTGTAGTAAGACTGATTTTGTTGGTTTTTGCCTGACTTTTAAGAATGATAGTTTATTTGATTATTCTTCTTGGACTTGTTTAGGAGGTATTAAAGGCAATGGTATTTATAAAATAAAGAAAAAAACTCTGACTTTTCGTTTTGTCAGCGATGACACATTAAAGAACACTGTTGCCATTGACAAAACTAATTGCAATAATAATGACAGCATCACTCTTCATTTTTCAATAATTGATAAAAAGTTTAATGAGCCTATGCAAGCTGCTTCAATTAATTTGAAAAGTTCTTCCGTTGACTCTTTATGGTTTTCATCAGATCAAAATGGAAATGCAAATTTGAAAATCAGAAGAACGGATAAAGAATATTGGGTGAGTACTTCCTATATAGGTTATAAAGGATATTCATTTAAAATAAACCCCGATAATTGTATGGATATTAAAATATTCCTTGTGCAAAGTTGGGGTATTATTGAAAATGGAGAAATATGGAAATTCAAAATTAAAAAACATAACTCAAAGAGATTGATTTTGCAGGATAATGAATATAAAACATCTCTTTACAAAAAGAAAAAATAACGGGCTGATAAAAATTGCAGTAATTGAAAAAACTGCAATTTTCTGGCATGTAAGCATGCATTTAAGAAAATGAAGACCCTGGCAATAATACTCACAGTTTTGATAATGAGTTTGAACATTCAAGCTCAATTATTCAGAACTGTTATTATCAATACAGACACTTTTTTTGTATTGCCCGACACTATGATGTTCTCTTTCTTTAACGGAGATAAGACAGTAAAAGATTCTTTCCCTAACGGGAAATGGATAGAATTGAAGAAAGGCAGAATATTATGCAAATTCAGTTTGAAAAATAAATTGCTTAATGGTGATTGGCTTCATTATGATACAAATTCCATGTTAAATCAAAAAGTACGCTATTTAAATGGAGTTAAGGTTGGTCCTGAATTTGCATACACTGATTCCGGAAAGGAGTTAAATCTTTGTTATTGGGACAATGGTGAACAACAAGAAGCTTCTTTCTTTTATCCTGACAATAACAGCAAATTTCGCACTATTACAATTTCAGATTCATTAGATTTTTTTACATCGTACTATGAGAATGGCATGAAAGAATCGGAAGGTTGTCGTGAGAATGATGTTGATTGGGAAACAAGTCGTGCGATTACTTTAAAGACAGGTCAATGGAATTATTGGTATGATAATGGAAACAGTAAAATGGTCGGTTTTTATTGTAAGGATAAGAAAGACTCAGCCTGGACATATTTTAACGAACAGGGAGGTTTTATTAAATCAGAATTCTATCAACATGGAGTAATGATTAAATCTTCTGACACGTATGAGTATGATAGGACAGGTATTCTTAAAGGAAAAAGAAAAAAATAAACGATATGCTCTGAGCGTTATGCGCCCCTTAAAAAAACTTTATGATTGATATAAATGGAGAATGGATTGGGTTTTATAATTATGTGGAGGGATATAGTGTTACTAATCAACTTCAAAGTGTTCCTTTTATAATGATTATTGACAAAGGTATTGACGAATTTATTGGGAAAATAATAGAAGACGTTGCAAATGGAGGAATTGACGATGAGATTATTGTGAGAGGTAAGTTTAACAATGATGTTATTGATTTTATTAAGTTTTACAAGAATGCACATTACATGGACGAAAATAATGTTCAAGAATCTTTTGTCAGTGATACATGTCCAGAAGTTTATTATTCTGGTCAATTTTGCCACAGCGAAAATAAGTTTAAGGGAGAATGGAAAATCCAGGACTATATTTTTGATGAGGAGGGAATATTGCAAGATAACATATTCAGTGGCTTTTGGGAGATGTGGAAAAAATAAATGCTACGCCGGTCAGGATTTGCAGAGCGCCCAAAAGTCCCGGAACCTCGGTTTTGCAATCCCCCTTACCCCCCAATTCCCTTATCCTAATACCCAATTTCCTTCCCCCAAAAACAACCCTTCCCTCAAATCCCCTCATTTACCACCCTTAGTTGTCAAATAACAACAAAAAGTAGCGCGATTACAACCAAAAGTTGTGATTTTATTGTTGACCACCGCTATGATTGGAAGTATCTTTGCAGCATCAAAAAACTAAAAATTTAAACGTATGTTAAGCACTAAGATCATTGGCAATAAAATTGCCGAAGCACGAAAGAAGATCAATATTTCGCAGGCACAGCTTGCTGAGCGCCTCTTCATCAGTTCGCAGGCTGTAGGAAAGTGGGAGCGCGGAGAATCAATGCCCGATATCATTACTTTGAATCATCTGGCGGAAATTCTGGGCGTGGACCTTAACTATTTTTCAGAAAACTTCCGTTCAGAAGCCGCCACCGATGCAGCGGAAATTAAACCACCGGCAGAATTGCCATCAGTACTGCCAAAGAAAAAGCCTGGCTGGGACATGTCGCATGGCAACTGGGTAGATGCCGACTTTTCAGGGTTGAAAAACCTGCACGAAAAATTCAGTTCGTCCAATATGCAGCAATGCAAGTTTATCGGTTCCGATCTGTCGGGTCTTCTTCTGAAACGCAATAATGTTGAAAACTGTGACTTCTCCGGCTCCGACATCAGCAAAAGCCACATTCAGAAATCTAATTTGGGCAAAAATCTGTTTAAGGACTGTTCGCTGAAGGGCGCTGAATTTTCAGGAAGCAATATCAATGGCTGCAAATTCGCGGGCGCCGGTTTTTCAGGAACCGAATTTTCGGAAAGCTATATAACGGGTTGCGATTTCACAGCCGCCGATCTTTCGGGAGCGACTTTTAAATACGGGGGCTTTCAGAAAAACGCTATGACCGGCGCAGTTTTGAATCGCACTTCTTTCAATGCCATGTGGATTGTGGATACCGTTTTCGATGGTACATTGGAGGACTGTTCTTTTGAAAACTGTGCCTTTAAAAAGGTAACATTCCGCAATGCAACGCTGATCAACAATTTCTTTAAAATTAAAAACAAAAGTTTAAAAGGGATACAATTTATAGACTGTAAAGCTGATCGTATGACTTACGAATTCCTGAAACAAAGCAAAGCCGACCTGACCGGCATCACGCTGTTAGCGCCAAAAGAAGATGAAGAATAAATTTGTAAAATGAAATCGTCATCGCTGACACCGGTTGGGAAAAGTGCGGCAATAGGGCAGGGTATAGTTTATCCATTCTTAATTCGATATTAATTTCATTTTAATTTGACTTTCCCGGTTTGATTTTATTTTTGGCACCGGTTTTTTCAAACTATAATGGAGGATGCATGAATTTTTTTAAACCTTAACTTCATAAATGAAAAAGAAGAAAGAAAAACCCTCCGCCATTCTCCGGTTTTGGAAACTGCTTGGCCCCGGTCTTGTAACAGGCGCCAGCGATGACGATCCTTCGGGCATTGCAACCTACTCCCAGGCCGGAGCGCAATACGGACTTTCGACCCTTTGGACTGCACTCATTACTTTTCCTCTGATGGCTGCCATACAGGAAATGTGTGCCCGCATCGGATTGGTTACCTGCAAAGGTTTGACAGGCACACTAAAATCAAATTATTCAAAGCCAATTTTATATTTGATGGTGCTTTTTAGTTTTCCGGCCATTGTGATGAATATCGGCGCCGACATTGCCGGAATGGGAGCCGTTGGAAATCTTTTGTTCCCATCCGTTCATGCAATATTTTTCAGCATCGCTTTCACAGCAATAATGTTGGTGCTGATGATTTATTTGCCCTATCAGAAAATTGGTTCCGTTCTCAAATACCTTTGTATTGTTCTTTGGGTGTATTTAATTGTTCCGTTTTTGTTTAAGCAGGACTGGATGGCCGTTTTAAAAGGAACATTTATTCCAACCATAAAATTCGACAAAAGTTTCGTCAGCATATTGGTTGCCATACTTGGCACAACCATTTCGCCCTATCTTTTCTTTTGGCAGGCCACCATGGAAGTGGAGGACATGAAGAAAATGGAAAAGCGTTTGGTAATAAATAAAAGAGTGATGCACGATATGAAACAAGATGTTGATTATGGCATGTTGTTTTCAAACATTGTTATGTTTGCGATCATTCTCACTTCAGGAACCGTGTTATTCAATGGCGGCATTCATAAAATTGACACTGTTGAACAGGCAGCACAGGCTCTGAAACCCCTGGCGGGAAATGCATCCTATTTACTTTTTGCCATTGGAGTAATTGGTACGGGGCTATTGGCTATTCCTGTCCTGAGTGGTTCGCTTTCCTATATCATTGTTGAAACATTTGGATGGAAAGAAGGATTGAACAAAAAGTTTTACCAGGCAAAACCATTTTATATCATCATTGCCATATCGCTGGTAATGGGGTTGTCTTTGAATTATATCGGCATTTCGCCAATCAAGGCATTGATATGGTCAGCCATTCTTTACGGACTTACTGCGCCGGTTCTGATAGCGATCATACTCCATATTGCCAACAACAAAAAGATAATGGGAAAATTTAAAAACGGTAAAAAGTCAAACATACTTGGCTTTCTAACTTTGATTTTAATGACGGTGGCTGCTGTGGTTATGCTTTATTTACAATTTTCCGGGAAATAATTAAATCCCTCCGCCTTCGGGTGTGTCTCTGATGTGTTTGTAAATTAAAAATGCCAGGATGTCTGTCCACGGTATTTGCAGCGATAAAAAACCTTTCCAATCCCTAAACCTTTCCATCTTCAGATCGTCCATCCGTAATCAGGATCCTCATTATTTTCAGTTTCTTTTTTTATGTATTCGCTGATAGAAATTTGATTTTTCCCAAGCATTTCGTGCGTAATGAAAGTGTTCAATTTTTCGACTTTAATATTGTTATCCATTATACCCAGGCAATAGCCGAGACTGTGCAAAGTAAAAGTTTTGAAAATGCCGGGCGCCAATTCCGCAGTGATCTTTGATTTATAGCTGTCACTTTCATCAAGATATTTGTGCAGGATCTCAACAGGTGTCCGCAGGTTAAGATGCAAACGTTCGTTGAACCTTTTAAAAAAATGAGAAGTATGAACATGAATAAAGGCATCGTCGTCGGAGGGGATTATTCCAAGAATACCTATTTCATTATAAAAATACACCAGGAAACTCATTTTTAATTCTTTCTTGTTTACCTCGATCCTGATGATCCAGTTGTTCTTATTTTTCGAAACATAATCAAGCAACTGGATTTTTGATTCCTTGCCATGCGGATGAAAAATATGTTTCATTTTGACGCCCGTGTATTCGGCTTTGCGACGCACAATGGGATAATCCCGTGCGATCTCACTTTTTATTTCTGATAAAGTCATTGAAGGTACCAGCATATTATATCTTTTTTGAATTTAGTGTCAGCAATAAAACCCTGTTTTAAATAAAATTAAATCCCGAAGTTTAGCATACAATCGTCAGGCTAAAGCAAAAAATAAGAACATGAACATGTTGAAAATAAACAGCCACAAATATACAAAATCTCAAAGCAAAGTAAAAGGGTTTTTAAAAATTTAGCTAAATAAAATCAGTAAAAACATTACTTCATCGAAGTACGAATAAAACGACGAATCAGTCAACGCTTTCGTAATTCGATGAAATAATATGAGCATGCTGTTTTGAAAACCTCACTATTCCACAATTTCCTACCTATTCTTTTCTATTTTTCATGAGAATACTTATTTTTGCAATTCAAATCAATAAATCAATAAACAGATGAAAAAACTAATCTTTACATTTTTTATTCTTCTTTCGGCAATGAGAATTACTGCTCAAACACCAGGTACTGTTGATTCAAGTTTTGGGGGCACGGGTCATGTTGCAACGCATATTTATGACCTCGACAATATTGCTTATGCAGTAGAGGTTCAAACGGACGGGAAAATAGTAGTTGCCGGTTCTGCTCAAAATGATACGCTCACCTCTTTCGTTTTAATCAGATATAATACTGATGGATCACTTGACCCATCTTTTGGTACAGGAGGAATTGCAATGCCTTATTTCGGTAATGTGAAAAACATTGCATTTGCTCTTGCTATCCAATCCGACAATAAGATTGTTGTTTCAGGATACTCAAACTCCGGAGGAAATGATGCCTTTGAATTAGTCAGGTATAATGCCAACGGAACCCTTGATGCATCTTTTGGAACAGGAGGAATTGTTAATCACCCCATAGGACTCTATGGTGGACGGGCTTTTGCAGTTGCTATTCAACAGGACGGGAAAATAATTCAAGGCGGTTTTGGTTATTACAATACAAGTAATAACTTTGTAATGGTAAGATACAATACCAATGGTGTTGTGGATTCCACTTTTGGTGTTAACGGCGTTTCAGTTAGCATGCCCGGTGATCATGAAGCCGAGATCAATGCACTTAAGATACTTCCGGGTGGGAAAATTATTGCAGTTGGCCAATCCCATATTACAACAAATAATGATTTTGCTGTTGCAAGGTATAAAACGAATGGAATCCTTGATTCCACATTCGGCACAAATGGCTATACAACCAAAGATATAAACAATAATGCAGATATGGGATTTGCAACAGATATACAGCCTGACGGAAAGATTGTAGTTGCAGGAAATACTGTTAGCGGCTCAAATTGGGTTTTTGCTGTGATGCGATTTAATGCTGACGGAACACTGGATACTCAATTCGGAACGAATGGAATTGACACCCTTGAGGCAGGAGGTCATGGATCTGAAGCTTATGGTGTGAAAGTTCAAACAAACGGGAAAATTGTTGTTACCGGTTATACCACAGTTTTTGGACAATATAAATTTTCAACCATGCGACTGAACACCGATGGAACAGTTGATACTACGTTCGGTAATGCCGGAGTTGCTGTTAATTCCATAAGTAACGACGATGGCGCTTATGGAATGGCTTTGCAAGCAGATGGCAAAATAATAGTTGCCGGCGTTTCAAAAAACAATACCACCTACTATTATGATGTAACTTTATTCCGATATTTTGGAGATATTACAACAGGTCTGAATGAATTATCTGAAACCTGCGAATTTTCAATATATCCTAATCCTGCCAAGAATAATTTAAACATTGAAGTTCCCGTAAATAGTTTACAAAACAACATCATATCAATTTATGATATTCAGGGACGATTGGTTATTCAGGCGAACTTATATGTGGGTGTCAACACACTGAATATTTATAGCCTGACAAAAGGGATGTATATACTTAGATTGTGCAATAATGATATGATCCGAATTTCTAAATTTATAAAAGAATAATTTCCTGTCGTTAAAGATTTGCGCCGCCCGAAAGGACTTTGTAGTCGCTGAGCTTGTCGAAGTGCAATCCTTTCGGTTTTAAACTGGGAATTTGCAATCTCAATCAAAAGAAGTAAAACACAATTTACTTCCCGTTCTTTTTTATTTTTCTACTTTTACGACTCAATAAAAAAACAATTACCATGAAAACAACACCCAAAATCATTGCAAGAGCGCTGCTCTTTGCAGTTTTTATTATCATTTGTCTAGGTGTTTCGGCACAGAAAACCTATAAGTATGACACAGTGCCCGGCGACCCTATGCACGTGCGTATTTACACCCTCGACAACGGACTGAAAGTTTACACCACAGTGTATAAAAATGCCCCGCGCATTCAAACAGCCATTGCCGTTAAGACCGGCAGCAAGTTCGATCCTGCCGACAACACAGGCCTGTCGCATTACCTCGAACACATGATGTTCAAAGGAACCGACAAATACGGCTCGCTCGACTATGCAAAGGAAAAACCATTGCTCACCGAGATTGACAGTCTTTTTGAAGTGTATCGCCTGATAAAAGATACCAACCTGCGCAAAAAAGAATATCATTTGATTGACAGCGTTTCGGGTGTGGCTTCAAAATTTGCCATCGCCAATGAGTACGACAAAATGATGACTGCCATCGGAGCAAAGGGCACCAATGCTTTTACATCGGTTGAGCAGACTGTCTATGTGAACGACATCCCTTCGAACGAGCTTGAAACATGGCTTTCCATTGAAGGCGAAAGGTTCCGCAACCCTGTTTTCCGCCTTTTCCACACGGAGCTGGAAGCAGTGTATGAAGAGAAAAATATCGGTCTTGACAATGATGACGAAAAAGCATGGGATTCGTTATCCGCGGGCTTGTTTAAAAAACATCCTTACGGAACCCAGACAACCATCGGTACTGTTGAGCATCTGAAAAACCCTTCTTTAAATGCCCTGTATGCTTATTATCACAAAAAATATGTTCCGAACAACATAGCCATCTGCATTTCGGGTGATTTTAATCCTGATGAAGCCATCAAAATTGTTGATGCCAAATGGGGCGCATTGCCTAAAAAAGAGATCGCAGCTTTTGTCCCTCCCGTTGAAGACCCCATTACAAAACCCATCGTCAAAGAGGTTGTGGGACCCAACGCCGAATCAGTAATGATTGGTTACCGTTTTGCAGGCGCCAATTCAAAGGAAGCAAAAATGATTTCTTTGATAGATATGCTGCTCACCAACGGTACTGCCGGCATGATTGACCTTAACCTGAACCAGGCACAACAGGTTTTATCAGCAGGATCATACACGAATATCATGAAGGATTATTCAATGCATGTGTTGTATGGTAATCCCAAAGAAGGACAAACACTCGCACAGGTAAAGGATCTTTTGCTGACGCAGATCGAAGCTATCAAACACGGAGAGTTTCCGGATTGGCTGATTCCCGCAGTGATCAATGATATGAAATTGCAGGAAGTTAAAAAAGAAGAAAACAACAGCTCGCGCGATTTCGAGATGGTGGATGCTTTCGTACTGGGAACTCCATGGAAAGATGAAGTAAGCAGAATTGACAGCCTTTCGAAAATCACCACTCAGCAAATTGTTGACTTTGCGAACAAATATTACAACAACAATTACGTGGTTGTATATAAAAAAACCGGTGTTGACAATAGTGTGAAAAAAGTTCCCAAACCGATCATCACTCCGGTAACCATCAACAGGGATGCGCAGTCGGCTTTCCTTACGGATATACTGGCAAAGGTTCCGAAAGAAATTGATCCCGTATTTGTGGATTATGATAAAGACATCAAAAAATTCAAGGTGAAAAAAGATATTGATGTTTATTACAACGAGAACAAGGAGAACAAAACTTTCGCACTCTACTATATTTTCAATATGGGAAGCAACAATGACAAGAAAATGGCACTTGCAATCAATTATCTTCAGTATGTAGGAACATCAACACTGACACCTGCACAGGTGCAACAGGAATTTTACAAAGCAGGATGTTCATTCAATGTCAACAGTTCCGACGACGAAATTTGGGTGAGTCTTTCAGGATTGAGCGAGAACTTTACAAAAGGACTGAAGCTGTTTGAAAACCTTTTATCCGATGCAAAAGCCGACCAGGCCACTCTTGACGATATGACAAGCAATGTTCTGAAACAACGGGCCGACAATAAACTTTCGAAAGATGAAATTTTGTGGAGTGGATTATACAATTATGGAAAATTCGGACCGAAGAATCCCTACACAAATATTTTATCAAAAACGGAATTAAAAGACCTGAAAGCAACTGAACTTGTAACAAAGATCAAAGCCCTGAATTCCTACCCGCATTACATCATGTTCTACGGTACACACAGCACTGACAGCCTTACTTCAATACTCAACAAATATCATAAGGTGCCTGCTACATTAACCCCGATACCTAAAGAAACAAAGTTTGAAGAACTGCCAACAACCGAAACCAAAGTTTACGTTGTGGATTACGATATGAAACAGGTTGAAATGGTGATGCTGTCGAAGTCGGAAAAATATGACAAAGCAAACATCCCGGCTATTCGCATGTTCAATGAATATTTTGGAGGAGGAATGAATTCAGTAGTTTTCCAGGAATTACGCGAATCGAAAGCGCTTGCGTATAGTTCCTATGCAGGATATCAGACACCGTCGCGCCTCGACAGGAACAATTATGTGTTTACTTTTATAGGTACGCAGAATGATAAATTGCCTGAAGCAATGAAAGCCATGTATGATGTGGTCAACAACACACCTGAGTCTGAAAAGAGCTTTGCTGCTGCCAAGGATGCGATTATTCAAAAAATACGGACTGAAAGGATCACCAAGGAAAATATTTTATTCAGCTACTACAATGCAAAACGTTTAGGGCTTACTTACGATATCCGCAAAGATGTTTTTGAAAAAGTTCCGACAATGAAGATTGCCGATCTGCTTGCTTTCGAACAGAAATACATGAAGGACAAAAAATATACGATCCTTGCTGTTGGAAAGAAAGACGACATGGATATGAAAATGCTCGAAAAATATGGGAAAGTAGAAGTATTGAAGCTTGAAGATATTTTCGGGTACTAGGAGAAAAAGTGCCTAAAGTGTCTAGAGTGTCTAGAGTTACAGGCATCAACATTTAATACTAAGAGCACCAGGTTGTACTGATTTTTTTTGGTATTTCCCGGTGCTCTTATTGTTTTTTTGAACTTTACTTGCATCCAATGATTTGATAAAAAATTCGCAGGCTTCAACTTGGAATTTGGAGCTTGGAATTTGGAATTTGGAACTTCACAAAAATCAGCCCCCTTCAGTCTTCCTATATTGTGGAGAAAGATTAAAATTCTCTGGGTATTTTGCCGTCATGTCTTTATAGAAATCAGTGATGAATTTGAAATCCTTTTCAAAATCACCCGAAGGATATAACACAGGTCCGAAGCCTCCTTCTTTCTTGCCATAGTCAATATAAGTAAGAACAATGGGGACATTTGCATTGACTGCAATATGGTAGAAACCCTTTTTCCAGTGTTCCGAATAGCTGCGTGTGCCTTCGGGAGTAATCAACAACAGGAAATTTTCATGTTCTGCGAACATTTTACTCACCAGTTGAATGGTTGTATTGTTCTTTCCCCTGTCGATCGCAATAGCACCCATGGACCTTAGTGCACCACCAAGCGGAAAGCGGAACATTTCTTTTTTGATAAGAAAATGAATATGCCTGATCCCTTTGCTGTAAAAAGCGGCACGGCCAATGATAAAATCCCATCCTGATGTGTGAGGCGCCGAGATCACAACCGCCTTTTTGATCTCTTTGGGTATAGTGCTGAAAATTGTCCAGCCCTTCGATTTAAGAAACAATTGCGCGAGAATTTTTTTCACAGTATTCCTGAATAAGCAGCAAAATTAGTCATTGGCAGTTAATACGAAAACAATTTTGGCAGTTAATTGCATCCTATATCCGTAATGCCTCCGTATTATCCCTGATGCAGACATTGACTACTAGCTACTGACCATTGACTATTGTCCGTGCCTGAAATAGGTTGACCAAAATTAGACAAAAAAGGTTAACTAAAAACAGGAAAAATGGGAAAAGAAAAATCAGTAAAAAAGGCTATGCGACAACATCGATTTTTTAGTGAAGA
>Ga0118677_10001759_pt1 | contig 45101 bp, 46 predicted proteins | sample AliMusrvi5mmetaG_FD_86154 | JGI IMG/M metagenome (GOLD analysis project Ga0118677, IMG submission 86154) | reverse complement strand
CTGGGCGAAGACAAGCGTATAATAAGGAGCGGTACCCCGGAAGAGATCCTGCAAGACAAAGAATTTCTATTAAATAATAACCTGAGCCACATCCATACCCGCCCCCACTCCCATTTATAGGAAGAAACCATTTTCAAAGGATACCTTATTTTTATTTCCGCACAGCTTGCGTAAAGTCCTGCGTAAAGTTAATGTTGAAAATCCTACTACTGTTAAAGTCTCACGTTTTAGCGAAAGCTTTCAAGAAAACTTTTTTTTAACACATTCTTGAGTGTTACTTTTCCTTTGGTTGTCTTAAAATATGATTCTCTTCTTTTTGCGTCTGCTTCTGACAAATGACCTTCGAAATAGATCAGTTTAAGCGGCCGCCTGGACCTGGTTGAGGCATTAGAGCCATGCTGGTGCTGATAGTAGCGTTGTTCAAGATTTTCAGTAGATCCTATATAGAGCTTATTATCCCGAAGACTTAAAAGCACATAAACAAAAAAGAATTTATTTTCCGGATTATTTTTTTGAAGCATCGCTTTTCCCCTTATAAGCTTGACTAAAGATACATTATGGAGTTTCTGCCCCGAACCACTCCCATGTACCACTCGAAAAAACCTCGGGTACACGGTCGGGTACAGGGCATATACCACTCGCTATTACCCGCTCAATTATTATTTAACTGAAATACATGGTTTATGGCTGGCCATATACCTGAGCCGATTTTGGCGAGTGGTATATGGCGTCCCCAAGGGGATTCGAACCCCTACGACCACCTTGAAAGGGTGGTGACCTAACCCTTAGTCTATGGGGACGCGATAGATGTGAATTTTTATTATACTCTAAACAATAGTGCTTTTCAAGGATAAAGGGCGTTAAACAGACAGGCAGGCAAAATATTATTCGGAACTACTACATAGTAACAGGTGGTGCAATAGAGACAGGCCCGGAAAGGTGTAAGATTTATTGAGCAGGTGTGCCGGATTTTTCTATGCTTTTATTCAGCAAATAGCCGATTATAAGCATTCTTATGGAATTTTTGCTGTAATAGGAGATGAATCTTTTTACAAGTTCAAGTATATTTTTATTCTGGGAAAGTTCATAGAGCTTTTTCCCGTCCCGGAGCGTTTCTTCAATAATGCGATTTTTTACCAGTTCTTTAAGGGCTTTTTCAATTTCTTCTTTTTTATTATTGGTAACTTCCGTGAGGGTTTCGACATCCACTCTTGAAGAGGAATTCAGGCCAAAGAACCGTACAATGTCCAGCTTTTCAAAGGTGTTTAAATGATTTTTGAGGAAATTGAGCATGCCTTCGTCGATGTGCTTTTTTAGTAGTATCTCGCCGACATCCATACGGTGCCTCTTTGCCCGTAGTTATATTATTTATATGTTTATTATTAACACAGAAAACCATATTTGTCAAATATTATATTGAAATATCAGCTTTTTGATGATATTATTGTTGCTGGTTTTTTGCGCTTGTATAATGTTGCTCTTTTAGGGGGTATTACAGTATGTCCATGCAGGTATTCAGGAATAAAAAAAACATGCAGGTTATTTATTTTACGGTAGCGATTGCTTTTGTTTTAAGCCTGGGCTATGCCGGGATTAAAAGTAATATTTTCAGGCCGGACCCGGATACGCTGGCCACTGTTAACGGCCGGGCTATAAAGTTTGACGAATGGAAGAAAGAAAACGACCAGAGAGTCGAGCAGTACAAGGCCATGTTCTTCAAAGACGCTGAAATTCCCGAGGTTTATCTGAAGGATATAAGAAAGAGTACCCTGCAAAATATCATCAACCAGCAATTACTCCTTGAATACTCAAGAAAGACCGGGATCGGGTCCTCCGAAGCGGAAGACAAAGAAAAAATAAAAAGCATATTTGCTCCCGGCGGCAGATTCAATGCCAACGCCATGCGCTACTGGCTCAGAGAAAAGAAAATGACCGAGGATGAACTGATAATTGAGATACACCGTTATAATACCCTGTCAAAGATCCAGCAGATCATAAATGATGCGTCCAAAGCCAGTGAGAGTGAAGTCCTTGAAGACTATTCGTATAAAAACGAACAGAGAAAGGTCCGTTATTTTAAACTTGATCCGGCAAGCTTTTCCAAAATGGTAAAAGTTACCCCGGAAGAAGTTGCCCGCTATTATACCGAAAGAAAACAGGAATTCACCGTATCGGAACAACGCAGAGTTCAATACACCATGCTCGACTTCGGCAGGGACTTCGATAAGACCGCAAAAGACAAAGCAGAAAAACTTATCAAAGAGCTTTCCGCCGGAGCGGATTTCGCGGCGCTGGCCAAAGCAAACTCGGAAGACCCGGGTTCAAAAAATAACGGCGGCGACCTCTCCTTTTTCAAAAAAGGAATGATGGTCCCGGAATTTGAAAATGCGGCTTTCGCGCTTAAGGCCGGAGAGTTCACCAAAGCACCGGTCAAAACCCAGTTTGGTTATCATATTATCAAGCTGGAAGAAAAAAAAGGAGAAGAAATACGGGCCCGGCATATACTTATTAAACCCATGCCTGATGCGAAAGGCAAAGCAGCCGAAATTGAAAAGCTCCTGGCCTTAAAAAAAGACTTTCTCGCCGGGGCAAAAGCCAACAGCCTGGGCGTAATAGAGATGTCCCTTGCACGACTGGATAATATAAATACCGGCGGCATCGAGCCGGACGAACAGGACCTTATCAGGGCAGCTCTCTTTAAACTTAAACCCGGTGAAACTTCAGATCCGGTGGAAGTCAGAAAAGGTTTTTGCGTTATAAAACTCCTGAGCGTGACCCAGGAATCCTACAAGCCGCTTGAACTGGTAAGGCCGGTCATTGAAGAAACTCTCAAAAAAGAAAAAGCAGCGCCTCTCGCGGAACTTGAAGCGGGCAAGCTCCATAAAGCTATAAAAGATAAGGCCCTGACTTTTGATAAGGCCGGCGGCGGGTATGGGATAAGGGATACCGGCTATTTTTCACTTGCGGATAAGACAATTAAGGGCATAGATGAATCCAGCGACTTTATTAAAGCGGCTAAAACCCTCAAAGTCAAAGGAGAACTGGGCAGGATAATTAATAGTTTAACCGGTTATTATTTGATCGAACTTGCGGATATCAAAAAAGCCGAAGGCAAAACATTCGAAAAAGATAAAGAGAAAACTACCTCAGACCTGCTAAAAAAGAAACAATCAGTGGCCATCAGTAACTTTATTGAAGAATTAAGAAAGAAGGCGTCAATAAAAGACTATTCTGAAAAAATATTCGCGGATATGGAAACACAACCGTAAAAGAGGCAATTAAGACCAGGAAACCTCTATCTATATTTTTTTCATGATAAGCCCCGCCACAACCACGCCAAGGACGCTGCTTAAGGTAAGTTTAAGAGTGAACCCGAAAGTAAGGGTCAGAAATTTAAGATCTATGGTCGCGGGAGGAGTAATGCCCGGGCAGACTCCTTTTACCAGTATATCATGGAACAGGCCTTCTTTAATTCCAAGCTGGCCGATAAGTTCTCCCAGAACCGAACCGATCACCGCCCCGACTATCAGGATCACTATGTAAAACCAGATACTTCCGCTTTTTCCCTCTGCCATTTCTTTTCTCCTTTAAAAGCCTTTTATATTATTTTACTCGCTAAGATCTCCCCTTTACTCTTTTCCATAATTTACAATATTTTAGCACAAATTACCATAATTTTGTCCGCCTTTTTTTCCCTTTCTGTTTTTTTTGCTCCTCGCGCCTCTCGGCCTCTTCATCAAAACCTTTTATATGCTTTTCAAAGTATTCAACGCTGTCTTGCGCGGCTTTTACGACCGGCGTTTTTGGCCTTATTTTCGAATAGAACTCCGGCGCTGAAACCACCGCGGCCCCGCAATTCCTCACATAATAGGAGATCTCTTTATCCGAGGTTACGATAACCAGTTCTCTCGGGTTTTGCGCGCCGGCTGCTATTTTTTTTATTACATCATCCGCAGTTTCACCACCGGCCGAATACCGGGCTTCAACCGCTCCGTAAGCTTCGGAGTTCTCAAAAACCCCGCCGCTGCCCCCGCCGTCAAAAACCGCGGTAATTTTATTTTTTGACCTGTCCGCGTACAGGGAAAGCAGGGACAGGAACTGCTCCCTTTGATTTTTAAGTATCTTAAGATCATAGTCCTCGGAGAACCCGGTAGAGCGCATCACGTTGTAAGCATCAATAATTATATTCATTTCCCTACCTTCGTCCTGATGGCTTGTTTCTCGCTTCGCTCGAAATAAGCATCAATAATTATATTCATCTCCCTGCCTTTGTCCTGATGGCTTGTTTCTCGCTTCGCTCGAAATAAGCATCAATAATTATATTCATTCCCCTACCTTCGTCCTGATGGCTTGTTTCTTGCTTCGCTCGAAATAAGCATCAATAATTATATTCATCTCCACACCTTCGTCCTGATGGCTTGTTTCTCGCTTCGCTCGAAATAAGCATCGATCACAAGCCGCATTTTACACCGTTTTCTTTCAGGAATTTTACCGCGTCATGCAGCACATAAAATGAGCCGGTCACGCAGACAAGGTCTTTTTTTCCGGCACGCATAAGGGCATACTTGAGCCCTTCCGTCACATTTTCAAAGGCCCTGCTTTTTTTTGCAAGCACGGCGGAAGCTTCGGCAAGGCCTTGGGGCCCGGCAGACCTGGGGTTTGAAGACCTGACAAAGGCCGCTAAAGCGGCTTCTCTTTCAAAGACACGCATGAACCCCCGGGCATCCTTATTATCCGACATACCGATAACCAGGAGCAGCCTGTCGTATCTAAAATGTTTTAAGGCGAGAAGCAGGGCTTTTGCCGAGGCAGCGTTGTGCGCGGCATCAAGAAGCAGATAGGGCTTTCTGGCAATAACCTGTATCCGGCCGGGAAGCGTAAATTCCAGCAGGGCTTTTGGAATGACCCGCTTCAGCTGAGCCGGGGTAAGCCCGAGCTTGACGGCAGCCAGCTCAGAAGCCGCAAGCGCGGTAGAAGCATTTAAAACCTGGTGTTTTCCAGGCATTTTTATTTTAAGCTCTTTAAGGGCCAGCCCGGGACTCTTGAAGGAAAAACTGCTTCCCTTTGCAGTCAAAGAAATTAGAGTATATCTAAAAGCCCTGCCTTCCTGAAGAAATTTTGACCCTGCTTTCTTTGCTGCGGACCTTAGAACACGAAGAACATTTTTTTGCTGGGGGGCTGAAATTACGGGAATTCCGGGTTTAATGATACCCGCTTTTTCTTTCGCGATTTTTGCCGGGGTATTTCCGAGTTCCTTTACGTGATCAAGGCTGATATTCGTGAACACCGAAACAAGCGGCCTTACAACATTGGTGGCATCCAGGCGCCCGCCCATCCCCGCTTCAAGGACCATTACACCGGCCTTTTTTTCGGCAAAGTATAAGAACCCGAGCGCCGTGTAAACCTCAAAAAAAGTAGGCAGCCCGTATTTTGTTTCCTTGTTAAGCCTTTTAACCGCCGGCTCTATTTTTTTTATCAGCGCGGCCAGTTCCTTCCAGGAGATCATTTTGCCATTCAACCTGATCCTTTCCCTGAAAGTCAGGATATGGGGCGAGGTATATAAACCCGTCTTTAGTCCCGAGGCCTGCATAATAGCGGCAATATAATTCGCGGTGGAACCTTTGCCTTTTGTGCCGGCAATATGCAGGGAAGGAACTTTAAACTGGGGATTTCCCAGGAGCAGCAGGAGGTATGCCATGCGTTTTAAATTATAGTAAGCGGCAGAATAGGAGTAACCGGTGGTTTTTTCGTAATCACTCAAACTGTTTAAGAAATGCTCCGCGTATTTCCGGGAGCCGCAAGCAGTGCCCGTGATCGGTTTCATTGACTGACACCTTCAGGTAAGTTTTTCTTCCCTGGCCGCTGTAATGTAGTTCATGCAGTATTCATCCCTGTTGAGCAGAGCTTCCGCGGCATAAACAAGGGAGACCATTTTTTTGTCTAAAGGGTCTATCAGGGCGGAATCAAGCCCGGCGGTCATAAGCATTACGATGAACGCCTGGTTTACCAGCGACCTTAACGGCAAGCCGAAAGATATATTACTTAACCCGCAGGTCGTTTTGATGCCGGGAAACTTTGTTTTAATTTTTGTTATGCTTTCCGCCGCGTCCAGGCCGTAATTTCCGTCCGTGGACAGGGGAAAAATGCAGGGATCGACAAAAATATCTTCCACTTTGACCCCGGACTTCAATATTTTATTTACCAGAGAATCAGCGATCTCCATACGCCTGGGCACCGTATCCGCCACCCCGTTTTCGTCTATCAGCAGGGCGACCAGCATGGTCCCGTATTTTTTCACGAGCGGAAGAATCGCCTCGAGCCGCGCGGGCTCATCGGTCACCGAATTTATAAGCGGCCGGCCGTTCCTGTTCAACGCAAGGCCGGCCTCTATGGCTTTGGCATTGGCGGAATCGATACAGATAGGAAGCTTGGTATGCTTTTGGACCAGGTCCATGAGCCATTTCATATCTTCAACTTCTTTTTCCGGGGATTTTCCGGCGTTAACATCTATCATATGGGCCCCGAACCGGTCCTGTTCGGTGGCTTCCTTAATTATGTATTTTTCATCCCTCGCGGAAACCGCTGCTCCTACATGCTTTCTTGTCGCGTTAATTCTTTCACCCACTATTATCATTGCTTTGCTCCTGTTTTAAATTCGATTTTCCTTTATTAGTAATCAGCTATTAGCAATCATAATTGGTGCCGGGAGGGGGACTTGAACCCCCACGGGAAAGCCCATACGCACCTCAAGCGTACGTGTCTGCCAATTCCACCATCCCGGCAATCTTCACAACCTTGAAAAGAGGTTTTGAATTATAACATACTAAAGACGGCATATTCCACACTATAAATTGTTTATCTTTTGACCAGTTTATCCTTGCCGAGTACCATACCCGCTCTCTCGTAAGAAACCAGCACGTAATCGGTCGTATGCACCAGGCATTTTTTCGGGCACGCTTCGACACAAAGCCCGCAGAACATGCACCGCCCAAAATCAACGATATAACTGCTCGTTTTTCTTTTGTTATCCGCGGGATCTTTGTAAACTTCCATGGAGATGCACTGCACCGGGCATATCCTGCCGCAGATCTGACAACCATCACAGAGCTCCACGCCTTTGGCATCGCAGAGCTGGTTCAAGATGCCGCGCCAGACGGGGGCAATTTCGCGCTTTTCATAGGGATACTGCACCGTAACAGGTTTTTTAAAAAAGTATTTCAAAGTTACTTTCATACCGACAAGCAGGCTCCAAAAACCCCTTAATATTTTCAAAATATACGCGTTCATTTAAAAACCACCATAAAAAGCCCGGTAAGAAAAATATTCACGAATGCCAGAGGTATCAACACCTTCCAGCCAAAGTCCATTAGCCGGTCCACCCGGAGCCGCGGGAAGGTCCAGCGAAACCACATAAGCACGAAGACGATAAGATAGGTTTTGAGCAAAAGCCAGATAATTCCGGGCAGGGGCAGCCACTTTGGACCCTGCCAGCCGCCCATGAAGACCGTAGCCGCGACCAGAGCAACTATCAGCATATTGGTAAATTCGGAAAGCATAAAAAACCCGTATTTCAACCCGCTATATTCGGTGTTATAACCGGAAACGATCTCTGACTCCGCCTCGGGCAGGTCGAAAGGCGTCCTGTTTACTTCCGCGGTGGCCGCAATTATGTAGAGCATGAAAGCCAGCGGTTGTGTGAAAGCAAACCAGTGCCAGCCTTGCTGGGCTTCGACAATATCGTTAAGCTTCAAACTCCCGACCAGCATGATTACGCTTAAAACAGATAAAACCAGGGGAATTTCGTAGCTTACCATTTGCGCCGCCGATCTGATACCGCCCAGCAGGGTATATTTGTTATTTGAAGCCCACCCTCCCATTATGATGGCTAAAACAGCAAGGGAAGAGAAAGCAAAAATAAGCAGGATCCCGGCATTCAGGTCCTGGCCTATCAAATTCTTCTCAAAGGGTATTACCAGGAAGGCCATAAGTGAAGGAACAAATACAACTATCGGGGCTATCCTGTGCACCCATTTATCCGCTTTCGCAGGGATTATATCTTCTTTAAATAAGAGTTTTACCATATCCGCGATGGTCTGGGCCCAGCCATGCCAGCCGCCGACATGCATCGGCCCAAGCCGGGACTGCATGTGCGCGGAAACTTTCCTTTCCAGCCAGATAAGGAAAAGCACGGAAATGGAAATAAAAACCAGCAAAGCCACCCCGAATATTATTTTTTCCAGCGTATAGGCAAAAATATAAGGCAGGCCGGCCCGGCAGAACAACCTGTCAATTAAGGTTATAAGCCAGGTCCAGATATTTTCGAGGCCGTAACTTATATTCATCGGTCAACTTCTCCAAGGGTAATATCTATGGAGCCCAGAATGGCTATCACATCCGCCACTTTAACCCCGGTCAATATTTTTTGCAGTATCTGCAAGTTAATGAACGACGGCGCTCTTAAATGCAGCCGGTAAGGATTTGCCGTGCCGTCGCTTACCAGGTACAGGGCAAGCTCGCCTTTTGGCGACTCCGTCCGGACATAGGCCTCTCCGGCCGGCGGTTTGATGATTTTCGGGACTTTGGCCAGGATCTCTCCCGGCTCAAGTTTAATAAGCACCTGCTCTATTATTTTTAAAGCTTCCCGGAGTTCCAGCATTCTCATCATATACCTGTCAAAACAATCGCCGTTCTCCCGGACCGGGACCTCAAAATCAAATTCCCGGTAAACCGAATAAGTGTCGTCTTTTCTTATATCATATTTTATTCCGGAAGCCCTCATTACCGGGCCGCTTAAGGAATAGGCCAGCACGTCTTCTTTGGAGATCCTGCCGATTCCCACAGACCGGTCCTGGAATATAACATTACCGGTCACCAGATCATCGTAGTCCTTTAGCCTCGACCTCATCATTTTTACAAAATTTCCGGCCTTCTCAATAAAACCCGCAGGCAGGTCCCGGGAAACACCGCCGACCCGGAAGTAATTATAGGTCAACCGGGCCCCGCAAACACTTTCAAATAGTTCCAGGGCCTCTTCTCTTTCCCTGAACCCGAAGATAAGCGCCGTCGTGGCGCCCAGGTCCATGGCAAAGAAACCAAAGAAAAGAATATGATTTACGACCCGGTTTAACTCGGCCATCAGGATCCGGAGATACTGCGCTCTTTTAGGTATTTCCACTCCCAGCAGTTTTTCAACCGCCAGGGCGGTTACAAAATTATTATTCATGGAGGTTACATAATCAAACCTGTCGCTCATTGCTATATTGGCCTGGTAGGTGCGGCTCTCCGCCAGTTTTTCCATACCGCGGTGTAAATAACCGATATCGGGCTCGGCTTTGATTATCACTTCTCCGTCAAGGACCAGGCCGAGTCGGAGCACCCCGTGGGTCGAAGGATGCTGCGGGCCCATGTTCAAATACATGGTCTCGAAGCCGTCCTTATCTTTTAATGTATTTTCAGTCATATTGATCCGGTTTTCTGGAATAATCTTTTCTTAAAGGATGGCCTTCCCACCCGCAAGGCAGGAGAAGATTCTTTAGATCAGGATGCCCGGGGAAATTAATACCCAGCAGGTCAAAGGCCTCCCGTTCCTGCCAGTCGGCTCCGGGATACAGCGGGGTTATTGAGGCGAGTTCAGGTTTTTCGCGGTCCAGCCGCACTTTCACGGTCAACTTGACGTTTGTTTCAAGCGCGCAGAAATGGTAGATGACCTCCAGGGAATCCCTGTAATCGGTGGCGCAAAGATCCATAAGGTAATTAAAGCCTTCCGCTTTGAGATATTTAACTATCTCAAAAAGAAACGGAGCAGGGCAGAGCAAAGCAGGCACCCCGTCTTTTATTCTTTCGAGGGCGGCGTCCGCAGTACCGGGAAAGCGCCCTTTTATTTCATTTAAATATTTTTGCGCGTCCATTATTTTTAATAGTATCCTTTTTTATCTTTTCCTGAAGTTTTTTTATGCCTTCTATAAGGTTTTCGGGGCGCGGCGGGCAGCCGGCGACATAGACATCCACGGGAATAACTTTGTCCACACCCTTAACAACGGCGTAAGAATCATAGAACGGGCCGCCGGTGTTGGAGCAGCTTCCCATGGAAATAACATATTTCGGCTCGCCCATCTGGTCATAAAGTTTCTTTAATCTCGGGGCCATTTTTTTTGTAAGCGTGCCGGCCACAAAAATAAGATCGGCCTGCCGCGGGGTCGGCCGCGGGAAAACACCGAACCTGTCCAGGTCGTATTTGGACATATTTGCGGAGATCATTTCAAAAGCGCAGCAAGCCAGGCCAAAAGTCAAAGGCCAGAGGGAATTCGCCCGGGACCAGTTAATGAACCAATCCGCGGAAGTGATAACTATTCCGCCTCCCGGAAAATTTTCCAGGATATAGGGAGCTTCATCCAGCAAAATACCCATTTTACTTCTGCTCCTCCGCGCCGAACATTAAGAGCACGCCGCAAACTATTGCCGTCATCACAGCAAGCGCCGTTATTAGAAAAGTAAGGTACTGGTTGGCTATTATTGAGCCCGTCATAATAAGGAACGCGAGAACCAGCAGGACCGTGCCTATTATTTTATTTTTTCCCATTTTTTTCATCGTGCCAGCCTCACATGCTTCATTATTTCTTTCAATTCCGGTTTTACCGTGACCAGCGGCGCGGAAACTTTTATGGCCCTATCTGGGTCTTTTAGCCCGTGGCCCGTAAGGATACATACAACTTTTGCCTTTTTACTGCCCGCGCGTTTCGAAAAATATTTCTGTTTAGAAAGTTTGAGGATCCCCGCCAGCGAAGCCGCCGAGGCCGGTTCGCAGTACACGCCCTCAAAAGCAGCCGCCATTTTATAAGCTGCGACTATCTCCTCATCGCTCACCATATCTATAAGCCCTCTTGATTCATCCCGGGCCGCTTCGGCCTGTTTCCAGGAAGCGGGATTTCCTATGCGGATAGCCGTTGCCAGCGTTTCCGGTTTTTCTATGGGATAGCCCCGGACAATAGGTGCGGCCCCTTCGGCCTGAAAACCCAGCATGACCGGCAGGCTCTTAATCTGTCCGGCAGTTTTGAATTCTTTGTAGCCCTTCCAGTAGGCGGTGATATTCCCGGCATTGCCTACGGGAATAGCATGATAATCAGGGGTAAAATGCCTGCAAATTTCAAAAGAACCGGTCTTCTGTCCCTCTATTCTGTAAGGATTTATGGAGTTGACCAGTGTTATGGGATATTTTGCGGCTATCTCTTTTACAATGTTCAAAGCTTCGTCAAAATTACCGTTAACAGCAAGCACGGTCGCGCCGTGCATCAGGGCCTGGGTAAGCTTGCCCAGCGCTATTTTTCCCGCGGGAAGTATCACAATACACTGCATACCGGCCCGGGCCGAATAAGCGGCCGCGGAGGCGGAGGTATTACCGGTGGAAGCGCAGATAACCGCTTTCGCTCCTGCTTCTTTGGCTTTGGAGATCGCCATGGTCATACCGCGGTCTTTAAAAGAACCCGTGGGATTCATGCCTTCATACTTAAGATAGAGTTCGATATCTCTGCTTATTTTCTTTTCAAGTTTAAAAGCGCGGACCAGGGGCGTGTTACCCTCAAAAAGCGTGATAACCGGTGTTTTTTTTGAGACCGGAAGATATTTTTTCCAGGATTCGATGACTCCTTTATACAGCTGAGCTCTTTCAGTCATTATTCACCTTTTTCCATTCTAAGTGCCAGGGTTTTTTCCCCGATCACCGCAAGTTTATCTATTTCAGAAAGTGCTTTTCTCATTTCTTTTTCTTTTGCTTCATGCGTGGTTATTATGACCGGGACTTTACTGCCGGAGTGCTGCTCTTTCTGGTCCACGGAAGAGATGCTTATGCCGTGTTTGGCGAGCAAGCCCGCTATTTTAGCGAAAACTCCGGGCCGGTCAAGCACTATGAATCTTAAAAAATACCTGAAACTAATTTCATCAATAGGCCTTATCTTTCTTAAGGATTTACCTTTTTCAAAGAAAACACTGGGAACCTTGCCGGCCACACCGTTAATAATATTCCTGGCAATATAAATAATATCGCTTACGACCGCGGAGGCGGCGGAAGACCCTCCCGCACCCTGGCCGTAAAACATTACCGGGCCCACCGCGTCGCCGACAAAATAAATGCCGTTATACACATCATCCACCGCGGCCAGCTGGTGCTCGGAGGAAATAAGGGCCGGATGTACACGGACATCCAGAGCGTCACCGTAATCTTTCGCGATAGCCAGCAGTTTAATAACGTAACCCAGTTCCCGGGCGTCCATCATATCTTTCCTGGTGATCCGCGTGATGCCTTCGCAGTAAATATCTTTAAGGTCAACTACCGTGTCGAAAGCAATGGAGGAGAGTATGGCCAGTTTATTGGCGGCATCCTTCCCTGAAAGGTCCGTGGAAGGATCAGCTTCCGCGTATCCTTTTTTTTGCGCGTCTTTAAGGACTTCTTCAAAATCCTTTTTATCCTCAAGCATGCGGGTAAGTATGTAATTGGTGGTCCCGTTCACTATACCGTAGATAGACCTGATATTATTCGCGGCCAGCCCGTCATGCAGGGCCTGTATGACCGGGATCCCGGCGCCGACAGTGGCTTCAATATAAACATCCACCCCGTTCTTCTTTGCCGTTTCCATTATCTCTTCCCAGTATTTGGCAAGCACCGCCTTATTGGCCGTGACCACATGCTTGCCGTTATTTAAGGCCTCAATGATGAATTTGTGGGCGGGTTCCAGCCCCCCGATAAGTTCGACGACTATATCTATCTCCGGGTCCTTGATGACCTGATAGGCATCCGTAGTAAGTATCTTTTTATCAATTTTAACTCCGCGGCCGGTCGTAATATCTTTATCCGCTATCCGTTTTACTATTATTTTCCCTCCGGCCCGGGTGCTGACCTTTAAATTATTTTCATTAATTATCCTGACCGCCGAGGCCCCGACCGTCCCGAAACCTATGAGTCCTACTTTGATATCGTTCTTCATAACAGTTCCCCTTTAAAAGATAATTAACCACTAATATCATATTTTACCAGAATTTGGGCGGTTTTGAAAGCGGCAAAAAGAGGCCGGATACAGGGAATGAGCTATTTGGCTGTTGAATACGTCTATTTATTATATACTTTTACATCATCAACATAGCCGGAAAAGCCGGAAGTCGGGGAATTTGTCCAGATTGAGACTTTATTGAAATTATTATGAGGATAGCTGCTCCAGAGCGTAAAAGAGCCGCTGGTCCATACATTTCCACCGGTTGCATAGTCTACCTTAAAAAAAACCGTGTTTTGGTCATTATCGGCTTCAATTGAAAAAACATAATATGTACTTGTAGAGAGCAGGTTGCTTACCGTATTGTTGGCGGTCAGAGTTTTATAATAAATTTTAGGCCCGGCAACAAAACCTAACTCCAGCGTATTTGCACCGGTGGAATCCGTAAGTTTCAGCGTAAACGGTCCGGCAATAGCTGTATCTACCCTTAACGCAGCTTTTGCTTTTGTTCCGCTCGTTGAGGTAAATACATTAGAATCCATGGAAGAGATAGTTGCCGCAACGGCAAGGACTGTGCAGCATGTTGTGTTTGAAACACCCATACCGGAAAGAGTCTTAAAATTCGCGCTTATAGAGCCCCAGGGTGCTCCCGGGGTACTATTAGTTCCGTAGGTGTTAAAATCATCGGAAATAATTGTTGCCTTATCGGAAAGCTGGATATCCTGATAATACTCCGAATTTTGAACCATTATTTTCGAGGTTGAGGAATAATAAAAAGACGCCGAAGCGGAAAGAGTATGGGTTCCCGCTGCTACGTTAGAAAAAACAAAAAATCCCGAGGAATCACTGGTAGTATAACCGCTGTCAAGATAAACTGCAGCGCCGGAAATTCCGACAAAAGAACTATTCTGCACTTTACCTTTCACGGCTTTCCCGCCAGTATAAGAGGGTGAACTGGGATCCAGAGGATTTGTTCTATCCAGATTATCACGGCCGCACCCGGAGAGAATAAATGCGGTAACTATAAGTAAAACTATATTTATTTTTTTCATATACTTCCCCGCCTGAATAACTTTTTTTATGATAAAACCTGCTGCATTTGCTGTCTAAATAATAGCATAAAAAAATGATTTTTTAAACTTTTTTATGCCTGTGTATTATTTCCAGCGTTACAAAATAGGCAAGGACCGCGAAAACAACCGAGATAAGAATATTTCCGAGCATATAAGCGAGAAAAGCAGGGCCCAGGGCCTTAAAAATACGCCCGGAATATAACTCCTCAAGTATCAAATCTCTTTGTGTTCCTATCAAAGCCCCTCCGGTAACCGCGGAAAGCGCCCAGAAAAACGGCGTGGTTAACGGGTTCATGATCAAGCTTCCGGCCAGGGCCGCCGCTTTATTTATCCTGAATATTACAGCCAGAATATACGCAAACACCAAACCCAGGCCAAAAGTCGGGAATATCCCGAGAAATACACCTACCGCGACTCCTGCCGCAACCTTGGGCGGGGAATCATTGGCTCTGACGATCTTTAAATAAATGAACCTGAAAATTCTCTTTAAATTCGGCCATTTAATTTTTAATTTTACCATTTTCCCTCGTATCTAATGTTAAATAAGCCGCAAATTCCGGCTTTTTGCCCCCAATTTTAATTAGCTGAATTATAACCTTTTTTTCAATATTTTGCCACAGGAATGTATTCTTCGATCATTTTAGATTTCATCAGGCATTGCAAGCGGCTCAATATATTTTTTTCACCCGCATTCTTGGAAAGGCCTTGCCACTAAGGAGGATAATCTTCTTTTTTATCTGTGTCCTCCAAAGAACTACTTTGGAGAAATTTCGCCCTAAGTTTCTTTTTTATCTGTGCCATCTCTCTTTCATCTGTGTAATCTGCCTTCATTTGAGTTGGCAATGTTTTGGCATCCGCCTGGGCGGAAGCCGGCTTTTTCGTCCTAGTATCCCGCCGAAAACGAAAACCGGTGTACATCAGCAAAGCCGTCCTTATCCAGAGCAAAGGCATAATCAAGCCGGTAGTTTTGATAAGAAACCCCAAACCCTGTTGCAAGATCGCCCTGATTAAGCCCCAGGCGTACAGAAAAGGTATTGTTAAAAATATACTCTCCCCCGGCTCTGTATCTAAGGGTTCCGGCCGCGCTGCCTTCCACCTCAAAAGAGACAATAAATTTTTCATAAATAAGGCTCTGAGCCGCGCCAAGAGTCAGAGTGGTTTTAACATAGTCAACCCGGCCGGTATCCCAGTTAATACCGGTATTCAGGTCTTTTAGCACAAGGCCCGCCGAGAAATACGGGCCCAGGGGCTTAAATAATAAACCTAGATCCGCGCCAAAACCCCGGCCCGCGGTTTCAAGCACTGAAGCATAATAATATTTAACGGAGAGGCCGGCCTTAAGCGAATCACTGATAACATTGGCATAGCTCGCAGAAAACACACCGGCATTATACTCAAATTCACCGGTTGCCGCGCCCGCAGCATCCCGGCCTTCTATTTCCCCCACTCTAAAATAATATAGACTCAGTCCCGCCGAACCCGCTCCGTTTTCCATTTTTTCATAGAGCCCGGCAAAACCCATAAGGCGATTGTGATCCATATTGGTGAACATCCCGGTGAAATGCGTTTTGTAAATATCAATGCCCGCCAGCCCGGCGGGGTTCCAGTATAACGCAGAGGCATCACCGGCCACGGCCGTAAAAGCGCCGCCCATTCCGAGCGCCCGGGCCCCGGCACCGCTCGACAGAAAAGCGAACGCGGCGGGAGTTTCGGCAAAGACCGCTGCCGTTATGAAAACCGCGAGCATGGCTGTTATTTTACGCATTCCGGCCTACCTGATCAGAGAGAATTTTTTGACGGGAAATTTTACAATATTGCCGTTATTCTCGAGTTTTACGGCGTAAAAATAGACTCCGGTAGCAGCCAAAGAAACATCCCACCTGGTTTCCCTGAAACCGGTCAAACTCTGGAATTCTTCCAAACCTGCCACGCGGCGGCCTGTTGCATCAAAGATATCAATAATAACTTTTCCGGGAGTAGCCACTTTATAAACAAACGTAAGAAAACCGAGCCGGCAGGGATTGGGATACACCGCTACTCCTTCCGCACCTATATTTAGAAACGCGGATACGGACTTATTCAAGATCACTGCCGGCGTTGTTTTGGAAAGTACCAGTTCTTCAGAATCAAAAGGGTCATGCCCGGCTTTGAATATTCTCAGCTTGTAACTGCCGAACGGCACTTCGGAGAAAAGATATTTTCCTGACAACCCGGTCCGGCTGCTCCGGACAGAAATCCTCCCGGCAACAAGGTCCACTCTGCTGTCCTGTAAAAATGTTTTTCCGTCAAAGTCCGTTATACAGCCGCTTACATTACCGGTGGTTTTTATGGCAAGTTGTTTCACGGCGGCCGCGCTTTTGTTGCCGGCTCTATCCTCGGCAAGAACATAAAAATACCAATCCCCGTCCTGTATATTCGCAAATTTCACCGACAGCTCATTAATAAATATCCAGCCGGCAGTGAAAGTTTCCGCGGAATTCCTGCTCAGGCAGTAATAATAGCCTTTTACCCCGGTTGCGCCGCCGGCAGGTGCTTTTGGATCCTCAGCTTCCACCCAGTAATAACAGGGGCAATTATCAGTGCTTACCGCAGCATCCGGATGGGTGGTTGAAAAAACCTCGGGCCGGGAAGGCGCTGCGGCGTCACACACCGCGGAGCCCTGATTATTCCCCTGCTGCTGCTCGTTACCCGCCCCGTCAACCCCCTGTACCGTGTAAAAATATCTTACCGCGTCCAACAGCCCGTCACTCAAGGTTTCAGAAAACACGGCCGCAGCGGCGGCGCCGGTCTGAGTACCTTTTTCCCCCTGTACTGTTGACCTGTAGATACGGTAGGAAACCAGGCCCAAAACCCCCTGCCAGGCAAGCTCCAGCCTGCCGCCGGGCAGGGAACTCACGGAAAGCGAGGTAACAGAGCTGCTCAAACTTCTTGAGAGCGCGGTAATTACTATATTTCCAATAAGGGTCTGATTACCCGCCACATCTACCGGCTTTACCCTGTAATAGTAATTGACACCGAAGATCAACCCCTCTATATCCGTATACTCATTACCGCCGGTTTCAACAAGCAGCAGCCCGTCTTCATATTGTTTTACCGAACGGTAAACCCGGTAGCCCCTGGTCGCGGATTCTTTATCAACGGACTCTGACCAGGTAAGTTTAATATTTCCGTTATTGAGAGTAACCGCGGCCAGCCCACCTGCCGGGTCCGGAGGCAGGTCATCGGAATTGACCGTATAATACCAGCCGCTGTTAAATTCATAATGCAGGGAAAAAGAACTGCCAGAATTTTCACCGGCACTGCCGTCCAGCAGGAAAGCCGGGGAACCGGCCGCATAGATCCGGCCCCCGCTGTTCCCTTCGCAGGAAAGCAGGTAGTTTGCCGAAGAATAATCCGCGAAAAGCGCGGCACCCGCGGCAAGAAATACCAGAAGCCCGAGCTGGTTCATTTTTTACCTCAATAAAACCATTTTTTTTACGACCTGCGCCGAATTGCCCGTAGCAGCGCTTTTGGCCTGAAGTTTGAAAAAATATACGCCGTTAGCCCAGCCGGCGGTTTCCAGGTCTTTTATTTCATTCACACCCGTGACAGCGTCTTTTTTATTTAAGACAAAGATCTCCCCCGCTTCATTAAATACGGTTAAACTGATACTGGCCGCTTCCGGAACAAAATACCTTATTTTAGGGCTGCCGGTCCGCACCGGATTGGGAAAACACCAGACTTCGTTCTCGGGAAGCAAAGAAGTATTATTTATTATTACTGCATAATGTGCCGCGCTGCTCCAGTTACCCAGCGCGTCCACCGACTTTACATGCAGGTACCACCTGCCATTGGCCGTATTTGGAAAGCTGAGCGTGGTCCCCGTAAAATTTACCGCCGTAACCGGTTCAGCCGCCGGTTCTTTGTCAAAACTAAAGCTCAAACCTTTAATTCCCGTTCCCCCGTCATTGTCAAAAGCGGTAAAACAAAACACCGGGCAATTATTACTGCTTTCAAAACCTTTTTTATTATGGGAGGGGCTGGCTATTTGCACCGGATAGGGCGCAGCCGTGTCCTTTACGCGAAAAAATATTTGTCCGGATTCCTTCCAAAAAAGATGCAGGTTATTTTTATAGGAACCTGCTATTATCTTTTCTGCCGCGGGCAGGGAAGCCAGTTCTGTTTCAGCCGCAAAAGACATGCCGGAATCATTGCTGGAAGCCGCATAAAGCCTGTAATTCCCGCTCCGGTTATCGGTCCAAAAAATGTAAATTACGCCATCCGTATCCGCTGTAACTGCCGGATACCTTGCCGTGCCCGAAGTATTTGTCGAGACGGTTTTCTCCATCTCCCAGCCCCGGGAACCGTATTTTTTGAAATATATTTTATTTGCCTGCTCCCAGACAGCATAGAAAAAACCAAAAGAATCTACAGCCCCGGAAAGCGAAGCAGAGCTAAAAGAGGATAAATTGGCTTCTGTACCCCAGGTAACTCCACCGTCAGCGCTCAGAGAATACCTTACAACCGGCAGCGGGCCGCCCTGCCAGAGCAGAAGCAATTTGCCGTCCGCCTCATAAACAAGCGGCTTATCCGCCGGGACACCGCTCACCGTCCGGACAGCTGACCAGTTGGCCCCGTTATTGAACCCTTTTCTATAATAAATAATACCGCCTTCGGCCCAGGCAGCATGCACGCAATTATTGGCACCCGCGAAAATATTTATTGACGTACAATTCCCTCCACCGCTGAGTTCTATCGCCCCCTCCCCGTTCCGGCAAAAGAGTACCCGGTAACTCCCGGAGTTTTTATCCAGCCAGGCGGAATAACTGTAATTATTTAGCCCGGTTACGGAAGGGGAAACAGCATCATTATTCTCCGTAGAGAGAAAAATATTTTGAGACCAGGAAAGGGAGTTAGAGGCGCGCTGCTTCAGATAAATACCGTTTACGGCGCTTCCGCCGTTACAGGCACAGGAAAACAGGCCGGCCCCCGTATCCGGAGAAATAGAAAAAGCGAAATCCTGGATAGTTCCTGTGGTTGTTGTAACCGGAAGGGGGTCTGTCCACCCGGTCAAAGCATAGAGCCCCAATGAAAAATGAAATAGAAATATGACCACAATTTTCATAAGACACACCCCTTGAGTACGAAACAATTTCCTGATAGCTAACCGGTATTTGATTTACGTCAATTACTCTTTCCATGTTTACAGGATTTCGTTTAATCTTTATAGAAACCTATTCTCTTCTTTGACTTATCAGGAACAGCCATCAAATTCTTCACAGCTTCAAACACTATTTTAAATTGCCTGTCATACTTATTTTCCATTTCTTCGATCTTTCTTTTTAGCTCGGAATGGGAAGCGATCATCTGCCGCAGCCTGGAAAAGGTCCGCATTATTTGAATATTTACTGTTATTGCCCGCCTGCTATTCAGTATTGATGATAACATCAAGATACCGTGTTCCGTAAACGCTTTGGGCAGGTACCCGCCCATACTTCTTTTCGATGGTATCACATTTTGTGATACCATCGTTTCTGCTTCTTCCTTTGTTAAGATGAACATAAAATCTTCCGGGAATCTATCTGAATTTCTGTTTACCGCCTGATTTAACGCTCTCGTTTGGACTGCGTAAAGCACGGACAGATCTTTATCCAGCATTATTTTTTGGCCCCTGACAACGAATATTTTTTCTCAATAGTCTCTTGTGGTATTAAGTCAGCCACGATTTCCCCCTCGAGCATTTGAAAATCATCATAAAAGTCAAAAAAATAGGCCAATAAAATACTGCCTGACAAAATTTTGATTTTGTACTGCTTTCACCCCTCAGTGAACAGTTATATTTTACCAGAAAAGAAGAAAAGGTCAAGCGTAATAATTACGGAATGAAAAAAGCGGTGAGCTTCAGGCGGGAAATAATTCCGTATAAAGAGGATCTTGCCTTATCTGCTCTTTTTCTTGTTGTTCAGGCGCATAGCTACGAGCTCTTTCTCGTATTCAACCCGGACGACGGAGAGCGACTCTTCTTTGCCTGCTTCTTCTTTTTTTATCCAGACACCGTTACTGTCTTTCTTGGTAATGGCCTTCCTGAGATAGTAAGCCACTTCATCGGGATCAACTTTCTTGGCGTCCTGCATCCTGCGAAGAAGTTCATGTACTTCCTTGATATTTTTTGGTTCACTCATACCTTATCCTTTTTGAAAGTTATTAACTATTCTGCCACAGGCCTAAACCTGTTTGCTTCGTCAAAAGCCCCGCCTAACGGCGGATTCCTCGCAATGACAGCTTTGGCTGTCAGCTATATTCGTCAAAAGCCCCCACCACAGAGCGTTGGTGGGTCAACGACCCACCACAAAATGTTCAAGACAGCAGAGGGTTATTTAGCCACCGTGCATTTGACTATGTGGCCGCCGGCCTCGGTTACTTTCAAATTCCAGTCCTTCAGGGATTCCAGTTTGGCCGCGATCAACTGGGCGTTCCCGTATTTAAGCGTCAATTCTATCTGGGCGGACCCTTCCAGAAAGTCCCTGGTCCTGGCTTCGGAAACTCCGTCAAAATATCTGACGGCCTTTCTGAAATCTTCCAGCCTGTTAAGGTTCGTGAGCCCGTTTACCGTAATAAGCACGGAGACACTTTCATAGAGCTTCGCGGCTATCGTTCCGGCAAGTTCCCTGGAAGCTTCTTCAGCGACTTTAACCGTGGCTTTCGCCGAGGCAGCTTCGCCGGTCAGGTCCCAGGTGCTCGCGCTCTTATTTACGGCGTACAACGCGTCGCCGGTGGTGGTTTTTACGACCTTAAGGTTTAGTACCGTATTTGAAAGCAGGGTATCCTTTAGATATTCATACGGATTGGGTTTTACGGTCGAGGTAACTTTCCCGACAACAGCAATGTCGGCGTCAAATTTTCTCGCGATCTGCGCCGCCGCTTTTTCGTCACCCTTTAAAGCCGCTATTGCCCGGTCATCGGTCTTTATCTTATCAAGCTGCTCCTGATCAACCACCTTATATTCCTTGCTTAAAAGCTCGCCCATGATCACGGTTGCAGCAGTCTGGTTCGCCGCGAGTTTATCGTTTATATATTCCTCTACAAGCACCACAACCCTGGGATTATTGACCGTATTGGTCTGCAGGAGCAGGCCCAGGTCATTTATCTGCTTTCTTATATCGGCCTGTTTCACGCTGGCCCAGAGTTTTGTCTTATAAAACTCGCCGTCAGGCCCCTGGGAGAGCACTTTATAGTCTTTTATATAACCGCCGACTTTGGAAAATATCTTTTCTTCTATCAGCGCGGCCTGTTGAACTATCTGCTGGCCGGTCACCCAGACCCCTATGGCTTTTTCTATAGCGTTCCTTTTCGCGGCTTCTACACCCTGTTCCCGCGTGGCCAGGATATTGTCTTTAACCGGCGCGATCAGGCTTTCCGCTTCCACTTCTATTAGGGTTTCTTTTCCCTCTGCCGGGCCGGGAACAACAGGCGTGCTCATAACGGCCTGTCTTGGCCCGCCGCAACCCGCAAGTATAAGGCAAACTCCGAGGGAAAAAATAATTTTCAACATACCATTGCTCCGTATATTTACATTATAGAAATTAGCCCACCAATCACTCAGGCGGGCTAATTTATCAATTTTATCCATTTTCTCCGCAGCATTTTTTCCGCGGCATTAGGTTTTAAATATTACTGAAACTTCATGTTCAACTGTTTAGCAAGTTTATCCTTATCCACGCGCATTGTTACCACGCAGCCGTCATCCGCGGTCCATTCCGTCTTGACCGTTTCAGCACCCTGGATGGAATCGTTTACGATGGCGGAGATCTTGGAATCTGTTTCTATCGCTTTCTGAATAGTGACACCGCCTTCTATCTTTACGCCTTTTATCCTGCCGACCAGATCATACTGGGCCGCAACGATAGCAGCGTTCCTGGAAGTCGCTTTTCTTTGCGTCGAGTCGGTAGCATCTTTGGAAGGCGCCCCAAGGCCTATAGCGATAATGTACCTGTCAACTTCATTCGTTTGATCAATGGTGTTTTTTATCTGGCCGTTGTCCAGAAACTTGCTGCCCCCGCATCCGGAAAGACCCGCCGCGAGTACAAAGATCAATGCCATACCTATTAGCTTTTTCATATACACCTCCTGAAACTATTATATCTTTTTTTTAATTTTTATACTGTGAAGTTACTCACATATCCAATTTTTTCCGGTTTATTAGCTGAATTAAGTTTAGCACAACAATTAAAGCGTTTCAATCATAAAATATCCGCTTTATTATATTTATTATATTGGTTTCATTTGACTTTTTTTGCTTTTTACTTTATAATCCAGTTATGAATAACATGGTACCCGTAAAAGTTCAGGGTGTTGTAGCTGACCCGGTTTCCAGAGGGTTTGCGGTCATACTCCGCGATGAGCTGAATAATAAATGGCTGCCGATATATATCGGGCCGTTTGAAGCCCAGGCCATAGCTTTGGAAATGGACAACACAAAATTACCCCGCCCGGGAACACATGATCTCATAAAAATAATACTGGACAACCTGAACGCAAGCGTTATAAAGGTGAATATCAATTCTCTTAAAGACAATACTTTTTACTCTACCATAACGGTGGAAGTTAACGGCGCTCAAAAAGAAATAGACAGCCGGCCGTCCGACGCTATTGCCGTAGCGCTCCGCTCCAAAGCTCCGATCCTTGTGGCCGAGGATATTATTGCGCAGGCAGGGGTTGCCTCTCCGCCCCATCAAAATATGGATGAAAAAACAACCAGGATCAACGACCTGCAAACCAAACTTGCTAAACTTATTGAGAACGAAAATTACGAGGAAGCCGCAAAACTGCGGGACGAACTCGGCCGGTTAAGGCCCCGGGCCGGCAGCGAGAAGAAACAAAATCCTCCGGACAGTTAGACCCTAACCGAGATATTTGGTTATCCTTTTCATCGCGCAAAATTCTCCGCACATGGTGCAGGTGTTACTGCCCTTACCGCTCTTCCGGTACTTTACAATTTTTGCGGGATCCAGGGCATATTTTTTTTGCATATCCCAGTCCAGATTTTTCCTGTAAAAAGCCATGCGTTTATCCTGTTCCAGCGCGCCCGTCAGGCCTTTGCCTATATCCGCAACATGCGCGGCTATTTTTGAGGCGATGGTGCCTTCACGTACATCACTCAGATCCGGAAGACCGAGATGCTCCGCAGGTGTGACATAGCAGAGAAAGTCCGCGCCCGCGGTCCCCGCTATCGCCCCGCCTATCGCCGAAGTGATATGGTCATAACCCGGCGCAATATCCGTGACCAGCGGCCCGAGCACGTAAAAAGGCGCTTCATGACAAAGGCGTTTTTCCAGCAGAATATTGGCTTCTATCTGGTTTATCGGCATATGCCCGGGGCCTTCTATCATGGACTGCACGCCCGCCTTCAAGGCCCGTTCGGCCAGCTCTCCCAGAATTACAAGTTCCTGTACCTGAGCTCTGTCGGTTGCGTCCGCCAGGCAGCCCGGCCGGAAACCGTCTCCGAGCGAGAGGGTTGCGTCATATTTTTTCGCCAGCGCCAGAAGCTCATCATATTCTTCAAAAAGGGGGTTTTCCCTGTTATTATGCAGGATCCATTCCGTCAGAAAGGCCCCGCCTCTGCTTACGATATTTGCTATACGCCCTTCTCTCGTAAGGCGGCCTATGGTTTCCCTGGTAACCCCGCAATGCACCGTAATAAAATCCACGCCTGCTTTAAGATGTTTTTCAATACCGGCAAACATCTCTTCTTTTGTCATTTCTACCACCGATCTTTTCTTCCTGATGGCTTCAACGGAGGCCTGGTAGATCGGCACGGTACCTACGGCTACCGGCGAATTTTTGATGATCGCGGCCCGGGTCTTATCCATATCTCCGCCGGTGCTCAGGTCCATTACGGCATCAGCGCCGCATTCTACTGCAACCTTAAGTTTTGCCAGCTCCTGTTTTAAAGTTGACCGGTCAGGAGAGGTGCCGATATTCACGTTAACTTTTGTTTTCAGGCCCTTGCCTATTCCGCAAACTTTCTTTGGCCTGTGGACCACGCCGGAAGCAATAACTATTTTTCCCGCAGCGATTCCGGTCATTATACATTCCTTTGAAACGTTCTCGGCTTTAGCGACCGCGAGCATTTCTGCGGTGTATTTGCCTTTTCTTGCCGTTTCTATTTGAGTCATTGTGTCTCTCCTTTATCTTTTTTATCTATGGCACGGCGTGCAGCGGCTGCGCTGTTAGTTAAAATATTTTGTAGTTGCTCGATTCATCGAGCCTGCTAATTGCGCCCAATAAATTAGGCAACTACATTTTAACCCACAACTGCCATTAATTCTCCTATTGCTTTGTTTGGTTCTTTTGCGGCGCAGACCGCGGAGATCACCGCCGCACAGGAAGTTCCCGTTTGAATAACCTCACGAATATTATCTTTATTTATACCGCCTATGGCCGCGACTGGAATATTTACTTTTAAGACCGCGCGTTTTAAACGGCCCAAACCTGCTGCCGGCGGCAGGCCTTTCTTGGTAGAAGTGGCAAAAACCGGCCCAAAACCGATATAATCAACCTTCTCCTTAAGAGCTTTTTGTATTTCCCTGTCATTATGCGTGGATATACCTATTAAACCTTTAAATATTTTTCTTGCCGCCCTTACGGGAAGGTCTTTTTGCCCCAGATGCAGCCCGTCCGCTTTAGTAAGCCGCGCCAGATCCGCCCGGTCATTCAGTATGAACAGCGCTCCGTGTTTTTCGCATTCTTTTTTTATTTTTCCGGCCAAAAAAAGGAGTTCCTTATCCGAGCCGGCCTTGTACCGGAGCTGGACAACTTTTACTCCGGCTTCCAGGCAGGCTTTCACAACCGGCAGGGGACGGTGCTTTGCAAGAGCACAGACTCCGGGATCAATTACCGCGTAGAGCCCTTTTAGCTTTTTTAATGAATTTTTTTTCAAGGTCATATAAAAGGAACCGTGCCTTTTTGAAATTCGCGGCGCTTTTTGGATAGATTATTTTTGAGAACTCTTCCAAAACTCTGGCGCTTTCTTCCACTCTGATAATATTGGCCACGAGGACATTCGCGAGCGTTTTTGCTTTTACCTTTTTATCGTAAGAGGGCGCTCTCCCCGGATCTTTTTCTGAAGCTCTTGAAGCGACCACCTCAAAACGGTCCACAGCTTTTGAAATAAGGTGCCGTACGGTCTTAATTCTCCCGGCAAGCTGTTTATCGTTAAGCGCAAAACGGGAAAAGTCTTCCAGCACCCGCAGCCCTTCCCGGGCCCGGTTGATGTTGACATCTAAAATGCGTTTTATGACTAAAGTGTTCTGTTTATTCATTTTGCCGCCTTATTAAGTGCAGTCTATAAAGTCCATATGGTCTCAAGGCCAATAGCGTCTGTAAGGTCTGTAACGTCCATAAGGTCTTAAGGACAATAACGTCTGTAAGGTCTATAAGGTTCGTAAAGTCTTAAAGTCTGTAAAGTCCATAAGGTCTAAAATCTATACTTTAATATTATATTAATATAACTCCCTAATGTAGGACTTTCGACTTTATGGACTTTATAGACCTTGGACTTCTTTCTTCACCTTAGACCTTCGACTTTATGGACTTTACGGACCTTGGACTTCTTTCTTCACCTTAGACCTTTGACTATTTTTTATTTTCTCTAACGAGAAAGGGCCGTAATTCCTTTGAGAAATTACGGCCCTTTATTTTCCGTTTACTTTCCCTTCGTTGGAATTACCCAAACAGGTTCGACGGGTATGATCTCAGTCCCGCATAAAAGCAGGACACCCCGAGTAGTTACCTATTTTTTAATTACAAGCCTATCGTTATTGAAACTCTGTGGAATCTTTCTTCAAGATTTCCGGCATACAAGCCGCGTTCCACGCCATAGTTCGCGTAGTCCAGGAAGCCAAACAGGCTGACACCAAAACTGGACCAGCCCTGATAGAAACCGCCTCTTAAAACGGCAAGGCCTATCAAATTCACTTCCGCGCCAACACTTACTTTACTCATGAAAGTAGTACTACCAAAGAGATCATTTACATCAAGCGACAGAGTAAGCGGCACGCCCGGTATTAGTTTAGGTTGCAGGGCATAACCAAAAACCCAGTTTGCGGCAACAGTATCGGTTCCAATAACAGTATATACGTCTCTGCCTACAAACGAGAAGGTCGAAGCCCAGGACGGCAGGTTGTAGTTCAAAGCCAGGTCAAAGCCCGTACCTGTCTGGGGGTTGGTCAGCTTTTTAATCACGTCCTGCGGGTCAAAACTTGAAAGCGACAGTATGGATTTGTCATCCAGATAACTGTATCTTTGAATGAGTTTTGCCGTGATACCAAGGCCGAATTTACCGCCGCCGAGAAAACTTGCGGCATCATTTATCAAAGGTAAATTAAGGACAGTACCGTAAGAAATCGGTACAGTCACATCCACAAGCGCTGAAAGACGCGCTTTTACATCAAGTATTTCCTGCCGGACAGCTACATTGGCCGTCGCTTTTACAAAAGCACCTACACCAAAGTTGCCCAGCGGTGTATTGATACCGGTCACGGAGAAATTATCCCCCACGTCAAGGAAGATGCCGGCGTTTATCAGCCGGTTCAGGTCATCAGCTGACCAGGTGGTGAAGTTTCCGCTTAATTTACCGGAGTTGTTTGCCAGCCAGCTTGCAAAATCAAGGGTCTTCTGATTGATCTCGATCTCAAGTTTTAAAATTGAAATATGCAAGGGCTGATCTTTGGAAAGATTTGCAGGATTGTACATCAGCATGCTGAAATCATCAGCAACCGCTGTATAGGCGCCGCCCATACCAAGGGCCCTGGAGGTTTCATAGAAGGTTGACGGCACAACCGCGCCGAAAACCATCGTGGATAAGATCAGTAACATTATTAATATTTTTTTCATTTTCATCCCTCCCTTTTATACCTTAACTAAGCGTTGTTTATTGCAGTCTTGACACGGTTCAGGAAAGTCTCCACATCCGTCCAGATAGTTCCGCCGCCTGATGTCGTATTTGCAACGTGAATATAATCAATAGCTTTTTGAAGGTCATTCGCAGCGGAAGTCCTTATAATGCTAGCTATAGTGTTGTTAGACACTATAACAGTTGTTCCCCACAAAACAACATTCACATTTCCATTTCCAAAATCATAAATATTGAACTGTAAAACCCCGGTACCGGCGGGATCAACAATTTTCAGAATACCGCGAAGAAGATACGCAAAGGCAAGAGAAGTATTAACATCAACATCATTTGCCGGAACTACGCCGTCACAAAGACCATCAGCTATCGGTCCAAGATATGTTATCAAATTATCGCTAAGGTTTTTCATTTTCGTAATGTTTATGCCAAAAGGATCGGTCCGGCTGTCCAGTAGCGGGCCTTTCGCAACTCCAGCTACAGGAGCAGAAAATGGGGGTGCGCCGTGGCCGGTACCGTTCTTTATGAAGGTGCCAATATCAAAGCCGACGCTTTTTACATAGGATTTAACATAACCGTATTTTGCCTCGGAACTATTCGGATTTGAAGCCATAAGTTGCTGGTACATGGCCATAGCTCCTGCGTAGTCACCCGCAGCATAAGCATTTGCGGCGTTCGAAATAGTCGGCGGCAAAGTGCCCGGAGCCGGAGTTAAGGGCGCGAAGACATTAAAGCCCTTTGAACACCCGCCCACAAACAAAGCAACGCAGGCAAGCGTTATTCCCAAAACTAGTGCCTTTTTCATGACTACCCTCCTTAAAAAACTAATAGGATTTTTTCGGTAATAATTCAACCCGGCGCTTTCGCCGCTTCTTTAGTGAGAAGTATAACATAAAAACCTTTGGTTTTCAATATTGCTATAGAGATATTCTATGTTAATTTCTTTACAAAACAGGCCACCAAAAACTCTTCCTTTGCTTCCGGTTTCTACCAGTTATAACGGAAGGTTTATTACTTTCTTTTTTGCGGCGGATTCGTAAGCGCCCAGCGCCACTTCCATGGCTTTGATCCCGTCATAGCCGGAAATAAACGGGGTTCTATTATACATTATCATATCTACGAAATTTTTGACCAGGCCCAGATCGGCGTTTGAACCCCAGCCGCGGCAGCAATGCCTGCCTACATTATCATCATAGACATCTATTACCTCGGAGAAAGCGTCTACATATATATTACCTTTTTCCCCTATTATATCAATGGTCACATCCCCCCAGACCGGGAAGGACTTGGGCCTGGACCAGGAGGGGTCCAGCGTGGCAAAAACACCGTTTTCAAATTCGAAAAAAAGCGTGCCGCAATCGTCTATCTTTAGGTTATGAATGCTGTTATCGAGCTCCGCATAGACAGTCCTTACCTCGCTTCTCATAAACCAGCGGAGCAGGTCAGTTACATGCACGGTATGGTCCATAATAGCGCCGCCGCCCGAAAATTTCTTTTGCGTGAACCAGCCACCCGGCAGGGAGCCGTGATTGGTCGCTTTGATAGCAAGTACCCTGCCGATCTCTCCGCTATCCAGCACTCTTCTTGCTTTCATTACGGAAGGAATGAACCTGCAGGGAAAAGCTATCATCAGTTTTACGCCGGTCTTGCTCGCGACCGCGAGCATTTTATTCGCGCTTTTCATATTAACGGAGATCGGCTTTTCGCAGAGGATATGCACCTTCGCGCGCGCGGCCGCTTCGGCCATGGCAAGATGTTTTGAGTTTTCCGAGCAGATTATCACGCCGTCCAGTTTTTCCGCAAAGAATTTTTTTTCCGTATTGTAAAATTTCACGCCAAAGAGCCGGGCCATTTCCCTGCCCCGCGCGGCATTATCATCATAGAGCCCGGCAAATTCCGCGTTAGGGATATTTTTCAGGCACTGGGAATAACCGCGGGCGTGCATATGCGCGTAACTCATTACTCCTATTTTTACTCTATCCACTTTTCCCCCTTTGAAAGTTTCACGGGCTCGCGCAGTTTTACGGATTCCAGCGCGGCCAAAGACACCTTCAGCGCCTCGTAGGCGTCATGGAGAGTTATTCTCGGGACCTTATTATTCAATACATACTCGACAAATTCTCTTATTTCCATCTGATTGGCATTTTCTTCCACGGGATTTTCCCGCACCGCGTTCCCGTCGGCATGTTCGACTTTTAGCGACGCCGGATGCCGGCTGTCATAACTTACAAGGCCCCCGGTACCGGCAACTTCCACCCGCGCCCGGAAACCGCCCGCGTGAGCCCAGCTGGCTTCAAGATGCGCGATCACGCCGCTTTTAAACCGGAGGATGGCCAGCGCGTAGTCCTTATTCGGTATCTTTTGCCGGCCTATATCCCGGGCATAGACCCTTTCCACGTCACCAAAGCACCAGATCAGGAAATCAATATCATGTATCATAAGGTCAAGGATCACCCCGCCGCTTTTCTCGCGGGAATTGAACCAGTTATTGGAGGCCTTGGGGAATTTTGAACAGCGCGTTATCCTCGCTATCGCCGGCTTGCCCACGCAGCCGTCGTCAATGGCTTTTTTTATCGCCGCGTACTGGTTAAAATACCTGACCACGTGCCCGACCATCACTTTTGCCTTATATTTTCTTGCTGTCTTGACTATTTCATCCGCTTCCTCGACGGTGCGGCACAGCGGTTTTTCCACAAAAACAGGCTTCCTCGCGGCTATCGCCTCCAGTATATACTGCTTGTGGGTGTCGGTCGGGGTGGCGACACATATAATATCGCATTCCCTTATCAAATGGCAGGGGTCCTGGCAGGTCATGATCCCCGACTCTTTTGCCTTGTTGGGGTCAATATCATAAACCCCGCAAAGAGTTACGCTTGCGACCCTTTTAAAACTCTCGAAATGTTTCCGGCCCATTTTTCCAAAACCGATTATTCCGACTTTTAACATAAAAATTCTCCCGTGACTTTACAAATATTATGTTAGCTGCTTTTATAACCGAACTGCATCTCGTAAAGTTTTTTGTACAGAGGGGACGCGGAAAGCAGCTCTTCATGCTTGCCCTCTGCCGCTATCATTCCTTTATCCAGAACAACTATTTTATCCGCGTGAATTATGGTCGAAAGCCGGTGTGCTATTACGATGGTGGTCCTGCTTTTCATAAGATTATTCAGCGCTTCCTGCACAAGTTTTTCCGACCCGGTATCCAGTGCCGAAGTCGCTTCATCCAGGATCAGTATCGGCGGATTTTTAAGGATCGCCCGGGCGATGGAAAGCCGCTGCCTCTCCCCGCCGGAAAGTTTTACGCCCCTCTCTCCAATTAGAGTATCGTAACCGTGCTGGGCTTTCACGATAAAATCATGGGCGTTTGCCGCCCTGGCCGCATTTTCTATCTGAGCCAGCGGCAGGTCCGCGCGGCCATAGGCAATATTGCCTCTTATGGTATCATTAAAAAGTATGGTTTCCTGGGTGACGATCCCCACCTGAGTCCTGATCGAGGCCATTTTATAATTTCTAATATCGACACCGTCAATTTCTATTAAGCCCGAAGTTACATCGTAAAATCTCGGCAGCAGGTCCGCCAGCGTGGATTTACCGGAGCCGGAAGGGCCGACGATCGCGACGATCCCGCCTTTTTTTATGCTCAGGTTAATATTCTTAAGGACCGGCCGGTCTTTAAGGTATTCAAAATTCACGTCCCGGTAGGTTATTTCTTTTTCAAAGGAGGGCATATTTACCGCCAGCGCGTCATCTTTAACTTCCTGGGGGGCATCAAGCAGCTGAAAAACCCGCTCCGCCGAAGAAAGGGCCTGCTGGATCTGGATATTCACCCCGTTTAAATTACGGATGGGATTAAAGAGCATAAAAAGCGCTCCGATAAAAGCAATAAACTCTCCGACGCTCAGGGCCCCGCGGCTTATCTGGTAACCCCCGACCATAAGTAGGATCGAGATCGCAAAGATGCCTATAAATTCATTTATGGGCTGGGACATGGCGGTTATTCTGACGGCTTTCATGAAGGTATCAAAAAAAGAACGGTTGGCCCGGGCCAGTTTTTTATGCTCGTACTCTTCCATGGCAAAAGCTTTTACTATGCGGATATTGGAAATACCTTCGTGCGCTATGGCAGTTATCTCGCCGAGTTTATTCTGCGTGTCCACGCTGATATAACGGAGCCGCCGGCCAAAGCTGTAGATCGGATAGACCACAAGAAGAATTCCTATTATGGCCAGCGAAGCCAGTTTCCAGTTCATTAAAAAGACGACGATAAGGAACCCGGTAAAATTCATGGACTCGCCGATGATACCGGTAATGCTCATAACCGCATTTTGCATGTTGACCACATCGTTGGTCATGCGGGAAAGGATCTGCCCGGTCTTGTTCCTGGAAAAATAGCCCAGGGAAAGATTCTGCACGTGATCATACACAACATTCCGGATATCCATTATTATCCGCTGGCCCGTATTGTTCAGCAGGTAGTCCTTAATATAGAAAGAAATGCCTTTAAGAAAATAAATCCCGACGAGCATAAAGGCGATATTTTTTATTGTAGTAAAAGCGGCCTCCGGGTTGGTTCTATTAAAACCTTCGTCAAAGAGGGGTTTCAGCAGGTACATTCCGGCCCCGCCGCAGGCGGCAACCACGGCCATAAATAATACAGCCGTCAGCAATCTGGTCCTGTAAGGTTTCGCGAAGGAAAGTATCCTTTTAAGTATTCCCATTTTCTTTTTTTCCTGCAATGCCATTTTCGGCCCGTTATTTCATAACACCGAGTGTCTTAACCCGGCTTAAGACCTTTGCCACACTTTTGCTTATATTACCTGTAATTTCAGCTTCTTGCAACCTTAAAATAGACCAGCCCAGCTTTTTAAGTGTTTCATCCCTTTTTTTGTCTTTAATTATCTGGCTTTTCAAAGAGTGCCATTCAGTACTGTCACATTCTATATTTAGCACTCCTTTTTTGCAGAAAACAGCGAAATCGAGGCGGTATTTTTTCCCGGCCGGAAGCCGCACCGGATATTCGGGAAATATTTTTAAACGCGTTTTTTTCAGGGCCTTTTGCAGTATTTTTTCCACGGGGGCCACACCGAAAAGGCCCGTAACTTCCTTTGAATTTTTCAGTTTTTCCAGAGTCGTAAACCCGAAGGAAACGCGCAGCCCGTTATTATTGGCTACCGGGACTTTTAACCTGTGCAAGCGCGTAAAGGTAAATTTGTAATATTTCTTTGGCCCGGTGTTTTTTATTATTTTAACGGCAGCAGGTTTTGCAAAATACCTGATGCGCCCGCGCCGCCCCGGAGCGCTTCCCGGTTCAAAAAAAGCAAGAAATGCGAACTTTCTCTTAGGGCATTTTTCCACGGGAATGCGGTACCATTTTTTTTCCAGGAGCCGGGAAAGGCCGTCTTTGTTTTTTAAGACGGCAACCAGGACTACTTGAGGCACTTAATTATGCCTTCTGCCACGCGTTCATTGACGCCTTTTTCGCCCAGGCCTGCTTTAAGCTTTCTTAATTCTTCCAGCATCTCTGTTTTTTCCGGAGTCTCTTCAAGAAGTTTTTTCAGCTCGCGGCTGATATTTACGCTGCTGGCCTGCCCGTGCAGAAGTTCCGGAACGATCTGCTTGCCGGCCAGAATATTGGGCAGGGTCATATATTTTATGGTCAGAAGGAGTTTTCCTATAAGCCGCGTAAAAAGCGAAAGTTTGTAGACAATTACCATCGGCTTTTCCAGGAGCGCGGCTTCCAGGGTTACCGTACCGGATGCAAGAACAACGGCATCGGCTGCCTCCAGCACGTCGTAAGTCCGGGCTTTGACTATTTTTATTTTCAGGCCGGAGGCCCGGATAAAAGGAAGGAGCAGTTCATCGCTTATGGAGACGGCCTGGCAGAGAACAAATTCCGCGCCGCCTGTTTTTTTTGCCGCGGCCAGCATTTCGGGCAGGAGGGTTTTTATTTCATTTTTCCGGCTGCCCGGGAAAAGGCCCACGACCTTTTTGCCGGGAAGAAGAGCAAACTCTTTTTTTAATTGTTCCCGTCCCGCGGAGGGAGAAACAAGGTCCACGAGCGGGTGCCCGTGAAACTCCACCGGGATATTTTCTTTTTCGTAGAGAGCGGTTTCAAAAGGAAAAACCACGAAACATCTTGAGATATACTTTCTGATCTTTTTTATACGGCCCCGGCCCCACGCCCAGAGCTGCGGCAGGATATAATAGACCGTATTAATATTATTTTCTTTCAGGCCGGCGGCAAGTTTCAGATTGAAACCGGGGTAATCCATAAGTATAACAAGGTCAAAGCTATTTACCGTTATATATTCCAGGGTGGTTTTCACCAGCTTTACGAGTTTTGTGTAATTTCTAACTACTTCGGAAATGCCTATAACGCTGTGATCAACCAGATTCACGAATAGTTTTACGCCGGCGGCCTCCATTAATTTGCCCCCGTTGCCGTGAATTTCAAGGCCGGGCAGCCGTTTTCTCAGTTCTTTCGCGAGATTAGCCGCGTAAACATCCGCCGAAGCATCACCTACACAAATAAATATCTTCATGTTCCCCTTTTATCCGGCACCTGCCGCACATAGAGCACTCCGCGGCTGCCTACACTTTTATCCATTTCTTTTTTTTATCTGAAATAAAACTGGCATCCAGGTAATCCTGCACGCGCGCGCCTGCGGCAAAATCAGGCTGATCATTCCTGCCTGTCTTTATCCCTGTAATGAATCTTTCATACATATTGGGTGTTGCGGGCGCGATAAGCGTTTCCCAGGAATTCTTCTTTAAAGCATTTTCACCCCTGCAAACCCTTAGCTCTTCGTAGGCCTGGGGAGCAGAGTTAAGATATATCTCCAGAGCCCCTTTCTCACCGTAAACACCCACTTTCAGGTCGTTGGGATGGCCCGTTATATATCTTGAGGTATAGATGGAGCCGATAGCACCGCTCTTGAATTTTACCAGGGTAACAGCAGAATCATTGGCATCCAGTTTATTACCTTTATAGGAGTCCGGTGTTTTTTTAAAATTTTTAAGCAGGCAGTTAAGCCCGGAAATTTCCCCGGCGATAAAAGTCGTAAGGTCATAGATATGCACCCCCACATCGCCAAGGGCCCCGTTTGAACCCATTTTCGTGGAAAGCCGCCAGAGCAAGCCCGGGGAGGTTTTCCAGTCACCCCAGACCGCGCTGACAAGCCAGGATTGCTGGTAATAGGAATCCACATGCATTATTCTGCCCAGTTCGCCTTTTTTTACCATCCGCGCCGCCAGTTGGGCGCCAAAACTGTTCCTGTAGCTAAAATTAATATTATTTATGACCCCCTTCTTCTTTGCCGCCCCGGCCATCTCCCAGGCGTCTTTGTTGTTCAGCGCCAGGGGCTTCTCGCAAAGCACGTGAAGCTTTTTTTCGAGCGCTTTCATGACTACCGGATGGTGGAATTTATCGGAGGTTACGACTGAAACCGCATCAAGGCTTTCATTCCGCAGCATCCCGTTAAGATCAGAATAACAACCCTTGACGCAATGCTTTTTTGAGAATTCTTCCGCCTTCTTAAGATCAATATCACAACACGCTGACAATTGAACATCTTTTATTTTTTTAAAAAATAACGCGTGCGTGTTCGCCATGCCTCCCGTGCCTATTATACCGAGTCTGATCATGTTCTTCTCCTTTTTTTAAGAACGATTCCACTGAGCTTAAAAATAGATGATGCCACTGATTTTAAAACACTTGCTTCACTGTTCTAAGAACGATTCCACTGATTTCAAAAATTGACGATGCTACTGATTTAAAATACTTGCTTCACTGTTCTAAGAACGATTCCACTGATTTAATAAAAGATGCTTTCACTGATATTAAAAATAGACGATGCCACTTCCGCCTCAAAGCGTTGGCGGATTTCGCTATTTCGCTCAAGATTCTTTACTAACATTTTCTTCTTTTTCTTGTCGTCTTGTTTTCTTATTTCTTGCCAGGCCTCTAACCAACTCCGCCAAGTTTGCTTGTCGAGATCTCACCATAGGCGGACAACCAACTAAGCATCTATCCGTCTTCTTCCTATCTTGCATTCTTGCCATCTGATTTGAACTTTGCGCCGCAATTTCCGCACTTATATTTATTCCCGCCAAAAAAAACGCTCCAAAATGCCGGCGCGAATTCCCTGCTGCCGCATTCCGGACAGCGGGCTTCAGTGGTTTTTGGCTCCGCGGCCTTTTCCGGCAGGTTGACGGTGTTAAGATAGTCCTTAATTATTACCCTTGCCTCCTCTTCCTTTTCATCAGCAACCGTAAGCCGGCCGCCGCCTGAGAATACCGGGCGTACCAGCGGGCTGAATTCATCCAAGAGCACGCACTTAATACCGGAGGCCTCGAGGACACTTTTTATGACCGTCATTTCTCCGATATCAGAAGTCCGGTAAATTGTTTTCATAAGCTATATTCTACCTATACACCCGCGTATATTCAACTGCCAATAATCCGGCATTTAAAAAGGGCTGTCCCGGAAAGGAAAAATTGATTTCTCGCGGGTAATATAGTATAGTATTTTAAACAAAAGGAGCCGTCTTGAACCGTAATCTCTGGATAATTATTCTCACCTCAGCGGTATTTGCCGTCTGCATGGGAGTTTATGATTTTGCAATGCCTATTTACCTGAAAGAGATCAAGGTCTCTTTTGGCAATATGGGTATAATTTTCGGGCTTTCTTCGACCCTTATTTATTTTCTGCGCCTTTACGTGGGCGCTCATTCGGACCGGATAGGCAGAAAGCCTTTTTACACTATGGGCCTGCTTTTCAGCGCTCTGGGTAACTTCTTCACGCCGGTTTTTGGTTCGCTGATACCTTTAACATCCGTAAAGACCGTCCGGGAAGCTTCTCTTATAGTCCGCGACACCATGCGGTCCATACTGGTATATGAGAACGGCAAGAAAAATTTCTTAAAGCTTATTTCTAAGACCGTCGGTATGGAATTTTTCCTTCAGGGCGTAGGGACCATGATAGGCGGCCTGCTGGCCGTTCGAAGCGCTTTTTTTGCGTGCGGAACCGCACTTTTTATTTCCTGCATATTTTTTCTGCTCTTCTTTAAAGAGGAGTTCCGGCCGGTCAAGAGCGAGAAAGCCCCGCTTAAGTTCAGGGACCTACTCAGGATAGACCTGCCGCCAAAGTTAAAAAATCTTACCCTGGCCATGTTCATCATGACCCTGGGCATGAACATCAGTCATTGCTTTGTCATGCCCCTCTTTTTTATCCAGAAATTCCACATTTCCATAGCGGACGCCGCGGTCGTGCTAATGATCCACAGAATGCTGCTCGGGGTTCCGATGTTTATTTTTGGAAACTTCATGAAAGGCAGGAACCTTAAATTAATATTCATTGTTACCATGTTCTATGAGGCCTGTGCCATCGGCGCCGCCGCTTTGATCCCTAATTTCTGGATCGCGGTCACCGTCTGGCTCACGCATGATTTTTTTGGCGCGGCCTTATGGTCTCCCATTCAAAATCATTATGTCCAGGAGTTCGCCAGGGAGGAATCCCGGGGAAGGGATGTCAGCGAAACGGTCGCCCTTTCTTCGCTCGGAGCCGTGCTAGCGCCTTTCATTGCCGGCGCTCTGGCCCCGATAGATATTTCCCTGCCCTTTCTGGTAAGCGGGATAGTGGTAGCTCTTACGGTAATACCGCTCTTTAAACTGTAAGGCCGCTTCAGTAAGGGACCGCCGGCAACTTAACGGCCTTTACTGCCCTTTTTCATTTTCAGCAACAAACGCTTTTATTTCTTCAATATTTTCCAGGATCATTTTTGCTTTACTGAGCCCGAAGGTGAACGGGAATTTGTCATCCTCTTTCCTCAGCAAAGAAATAACCGGTTTTCCCTGATATTCGCCTTTTTTTATCATTTTTTCTCCTGGTTTTCAGTTAAAAGTTTTTTTGCGGCCCGGTTCTTTTGAATAGGGCTGTTTTTTTCTTCTCGAGCGGCGCCTTTCCAAAAACGCGGTTTTAAACAATTTTTTTACCCCGGCCGGTCTAACAGGACTGTTTCCCTTGAACGGCCAGATAAAAAGCGTGGGAGAATTTTTTCTTAATAAAAGCAGGTGTCAGGATCTCAATCACGGCCCAGAGCTTAAGGATAAAGAAAACAATAAAACTTAAGGCCCCGGCTCTCACGGCATTCCTTTTTTGGGCGGAGATCTTGGAACCTGACGGAAAGGGAGGCATATCGATATATCCCCAGTTTATTATTTTGACTTTTTTTTCTATTTTCTTAACGAAATCTACGGGATCAATTGCTTTCCTTCCCGGAGACGCGACATGGTTGATGTTATAGCCGTTTGGTAGAAAAAACACCGAAAGCTTTGAGCTTGCGGCGGCGCCTTCTATCATTTCTAAAGCTTCGGCTTCGCTAAATCGCTGAAAAACATCGCAATTTGTAATAAGATCATATTTAGCCCCGTTTAACGAAAGGCCTTCTTTAACCCGGGCCAGCGAATCCGGAATTAATTTTCTTTCTTTAAGTTTCTCTACGGCCGTTGAACATTTTTTTACGGCTTCCGCTCTTTCGTCAAGCAGTATCACGCTGGGGGCTTTGAGCTCGTTTGCCAGGAGGCAGAAGTCCATTGAGGTGCCGTATTTTTCAGGCAGGCCGAAAACACAAAAGGATCCCGGTTGTCCTTTCTTCCTGAATAATCTTTTCAATAACCGCTGTTTCATATAATATTCATAGGCGGTGCCAAGCCCTTCTTCTTCAAGCAGAGCAACTTCGTAGAATTTTTTCATTTTTTACACCTGTGTAGCGTCAATATGAAGCGCGTAACGGATAATATCCCCTAAGGTAAGCCTGTGCACCCGGCTCATGTAGTAGCCATATATAAGTTTTGTCAGGAGTTTATAAAACCAGTTGGGTTCATAATTCACCAGTCTTTTGACCAGCGGCAAAAGGAACGGAAATTTCACCGCCAGGAAGAAGAAGGACTGCAGGTTGATTATTTTATTCTTATCCTTTATCTCTATCTTTGAAGGCACATAGATACTGCAGGACACATCATCCAGTCCATAGTTTTTGTCCAGATAACCCTGCGCGACGGCATAGTCGGTTATCTCATACTTGGGATACGGCTCCAAGAGCGATACCGGAGTAAAATCAGGCCGGATCTTCATATTTATGTCAAGGGTTTCCAGCGCCTGTTCAAAGGTTTCGCCGGGCAACCCCAGCATATTAAACGCTTTTAGTTTCAGGCCGCTGCTTTTAATAAGCTTTCCCGCCTTGATTATTTGTTCATTGGAGATTCTTTTTTTCAGGACCCTGTTCCTTAGATCCTCGTTCCCGGACTCTATGCCCATGGCAACACCATAGCACCCGTGGGCTTTAAGTTTTTGTACCAGCTCTCCGGTAACGAGATTTACCCTGACATTGCACATAAAAGGGACGCCGATCTCTTTTTTAAAGAGAGGCAGGAATTCATCAAGCCATTCATGCGACATTACAAAAACATCATCCGTAAAAGAAGCGGTCCGGAAACCCCATTTTTCCTTTACCGCTTTCATTTCTTCTATTACCCTGCGGGGAGAGTTCCTTCTTACATATTTACCTTTATTCCTGTACATTTTGCTTAAAAGATGATTCGAGCAAAAAGTGCAGTCATAAGGACAACCCCGGCCCGTCAAAAACTGTTTTACGCTGGCCTTCGCAAGAAACGGATATTTATAATATAGCTCCCGGTCAGGAGGCGGCAAAGCGTCCAGTTCCTCTATCAGGCACCGGATCTCATTCTTATGGATCTTGCCGGAACCCTCTTTTACCCACAGGTTCTGAATGCCTGTTACCGCTTTCTTGTCTCTCAGGTTATTGAGAAGTTCCAGACAGGCATATTCGGCTTCCCCGACCGCCAGCATATCAACACCCTCTTTATTTATTGTTTCTTCCGGATAATAAGTGGGATGAGGCCCGCCCAAAAGCGTGAGGAACCCGGCAGCTTTTATTTCTTTCGCTAGCCCGAGCGCCCATTTATGTTCCCCGGTGATAGTATGAATGCCGACGACATCCGGTTTCAGGCTCCTGAGTTTTGAAAGAAGGTTTTTTTCTTCAGAAACAATTAGCAGATCCGCGTCATGCCCGCCGGCTTTTAAAAGCGCGGAAATACTCATTATCCCGAAGTTAGGAAAAGCGGAGTGCTGGATAAAAATTAGAAGCATTTTTGGTTTGCTATCCTTTTTTTAATTTTATTCCCGATTATTATTTCCAGAGGAAAGCCGAAATACATATGTTTTAATCTGAACTTCGCGATCGGCCGGTATAAGAACGCTGCCGCCTGGACGTACCAGGGAGCGTTAACATCGCTCGGTTTATCATCAATAAAGAAACTGGCAAATTGCAGCCCCTCTATCAATTTTTTGCGCCGGCCCGTCACCCAGGGCGTATTAATATTATCAACCGCATAGGTACTCCAGCCCATAAGCTCTTTCGGCGGCTGATAACCGAGTTCCACGGACTGTTTGAACATTTCGGTGCCCGGGTAAGGCGTATAACAACCTATACCGGATATTTTTGCCTGTTTATTTTCTTTAAGTATCCTTACAATAAGATCAACGGTCATCTTAAGCTCTTCCTCTGTCTCTGTCGGGAACCCGCCGATAAAGTAATACCACGGCGAGACCCCGCTGCCTTTAAGTTTTTTATTTACTTCAAGTATTTTTTCCGGGGTGATGCCCTTTTTGGTCATTTCATGTATCCGTACGCAGCCCGATTCGCCCCCGAGATTAAGCTGTTTACAGCCGGCATCAGAAAGCATCTTAAGATAAGCGTCATCCATTCTTAGTACCGATTTGACCGTAATGCCCTGAACGGTCCACTTGACCTTCATTTTAGTAAGCCCTTCCACTATGACCTTGGCGCGTTTCAGGTCAACGAACATCTCATCATCTATGAACCAGACACTGTTTATACCGTATTTTTCCTTAAAGTATTTGACCCTTTCCAGCACTGTTTCGGCTTTTAAAGCCCTCCAGCGGCAATGATTCACATGCGGATTATAGCAAAAAGTACAGGTAAAAGGGCAACCGCGGCTGGATTCTATATCTATGGTCGGTTTTCCAAACCTTAAAGGCAGGTATTTTGTAACATCCACAAGTTCATACGGCGGAACAGGGTAATCATCCAGTTCAAGATACTCTCTGTCGGGAGTCTTTATTAACTTTCCATTTTCTTTATAGGTGAGGCCTTTTACTTCGTTAAGAGGAGTCTTGTTTTTCAACGCTCTTGCAAGCTCTACCAGGGTGACCTCTCCGTCTCCGAAAACCACAAAATCAACTAGCGGCGAGGCCGCGGTCTGTTCGGTCAGGGTCGAGCCGTGCGCGCCGCCCCACACCGTGGGCACCGTGCTGTTCCTTTTCACGGCCTCACAGATCTCGAGCGCGAATTTTATCTGGGGACCGAGCATGCAGGTAACCCCCACGCAAATAGGCCCTTTTTTAAGTTCCGCTTTCAGCTTTTCTTTCCAGTCCTTATCTATCCGCTGGTCAATTATCAAGACCTTAAATTCTTTTACGGCAAGAGCGGCCGCGTGAATTAATGAAAGAGGTATCGCCGGAGCGCTCTTAATATTATCAAGTAAGCCGACTACGGGCTGAACCAGTATTATATCCGCCATTATTTTGCCCCCCTTAAGCCCAGGTATTGCAGGGCTGCTTTAAAAAGCGTGGGTAATCTTTTATGCGCCCCTTTCTTCGTAAGCATCCGCCATATCATCTTGGGCCTTAAATAATAATCCCTATAGGCCTTTTTCCACATGCGCTCGACAAGTTCTTTATTCAACTCGCCGAGTTCAAAGTAACATATACCGTTAGTATACCCGTAAAGCGACCAGTCTGTCACCAAAAATTTTCCCTCGCGCTTTATCTGCTCATAAAGCGGAGTTCCGGGAAAAGGCACCGTAATGGTAAAATGCGCCACATCGGTATCCAGCTCCTTTGCGAAGTTTATGGTTTCCTGCATGGTCTTTTCATTTTCTCCGGAGTTTCCTATCATAAAATAAGTTATCGGTTCTATCCCCGCCGCTTTCGCGGCTTTTACCGCAAGAATTGCGTCTTCTTTTTTAACGGCCTTGTGGATCTGATCGGAAATTATTGACTGGTTTCCGCTTTCAATACCAAAGCCGGTCCTGAAAAAACCGGTTTGTTTCATCTTTTGAAGCAGTTCAAGATCTACCGCGTTTGCGCGAAGGCCCTGCGCCGTTGTCCATTTGACCTTGATGCCTTCTTTTAAAAGCCCTTCACAGATCGCTTGCACTCTTTTTTTATCTATATTAAACGCGTCATCCTGGACCCCTATTTCATCTACCTTAAAGGTACTGGTAAGGTATTTAAAGAGCCTTACCACATATTCGGGGCTGTGGGCCCTCCATTTTTTTCCGAAAACCCCTTTGAAACAATAATTACAAAGATACGGGCAGCCCCGGGAGGTTACGATAGTCAGGCTTCTCGCCTTCTCCGAGATCACCGGTTGAGGCGTGGAATACAAGGAAACATCATGGAGCAGGTGATAGGACGGAAACGGAAGTTCATCAAGTTCTTTTTCGGTAAGGAGCTCCCGCGCGGGAGTTTCCACGGTTTTCCCGTTCTCGCGGAAGAGTATTCCCTTGACCTCGCGCAGAGGGCCTTTCTTTTCCAGGCAGTTGACAAGATCGAGTATGGTCTTTTCCCCTTCATGCCGGACCACAATATCCACACCATTATCCAGAGCTTCTTCAGGCAGAGCGGAAGGATGGGGCCCGCCAAAAACTACCGGGAAGGAATATTTTTGTTTGAGTTTTTTCGCGAGCGCGTAGGCCTCGTTTATGAGAGGGGTGGTGGAAGTTATCCCGGCAAGACAGAACCCGGACAGATCAGCAGCTTCATAGAGTTCCGGGGTCACATTAAGGTCCAGCACACTGACCTCATGTCCCGCCTTTTCAAGTACCGCCGCGATAGATAAGATACCCAGAGGCGCCAGTTTTGGTTGAACATATTTTTTTAGCTGCGGATGGATAAGAAGTATTTTCATTTTAGCATCCCAAAGATATATTTAAATGCGAGTCTTGCTATGGTAACCGGGCTCATAAGCATATTCGTATAAGCCATATTAGCCATAGGACAATAACACCGCTCTTTTTTAATGGCGTTTCGCAGCGCTTTTGCTTTTTGCGTGAACCAGATTTTTTTCAGATCGTAGCCGATTTCTTTATCACGGAGCTCTCCCACCGGTTCGGATTTCATGCAGCAGAACCATACTTTACCATCGGCCGCCACATGAGCGGTAGTCACACCGGCATAACAGGGCAGAACCTGCTTTTTTTCCTCCAGCATCCTTATAACCAGGCTGTAATATTCCCGGCGGAGCAGTTTCGTCAAACGACCGGCTCCTTTATATTGTTTTTTTTCTGTTTCCCTGATAATAAATTCAACGGCAGTTTTATAATCCCCTTTTTCCGGAGTAATATCCGCCTTCATGGTCAAAAGTTCTTCCCGCTTTTCGGCGATCTCAGTAACATAAGAATCCGGGCCGAGTTTTGAAAGTTCTTCAAATATTTCTTTTATTCTGCCTATGTTGAACTTTGAAATAACCGTATGGATGCCGACCGTAAGATTGGGAAGATCAAGTTTCTTGAGCTCCGCGTAGGTTTTCATGGCTTTCTTATAATTATCCCGTACGCCCCTGATCTCATCATGTTTCTCGTTTATGTCATCAAGAGAAACATTGATTATCAGATCGGACTGTTTGCAGTAGCCCGCTATTTCCGCGACTTTCTTTGGGATCAGCTCCGACAGGATGGCATTAGTAGGTATATTAATAACCCCGGGATGACAGGTGTCATAAAGGGCTTTTACGAGCTCCGCAATATCGGGCCGGAGGAACGGTTCTCCGCCGCTCAGGGTTACCCAGTAAGGACTGGAGCCAAGAGAGCTGAAAAGTTTTTTGAACTCTTCTAATGTAAGATCTTCCGCTTTTCTTTCCCAGACGCCGCACGTGCGGCAGCGTGAATTACATTTAAATGTAACGCTGAAAGTATAAGAAAAAGGAAGGAGCTTAGGAAAACCCCACCGGTAGAAGCAGCGGTACAATATTGTCTTAAATAATATTTTCAGCATGGAACTCCTGAATATCAGAATTAAGAACCGGTGTCTCTTAAGGCCCGGCCAACACCCCGGCCGTATCCTAATTTAAATTTTTGGTTGTGGCAGCAATATCCCATTTTGAGGGATTCTTCTTGAACACATAAAAGTCCAGCCAGCCCAGGAGCCGGCCAAGTATCTCCAGTTTTATCGCCGCGAGCATATAGGGCAGTTCTTTTGGCCGGTGTTTCAAGCGTTTAAGTACCAGCCAGAATATTTTCTTACCGCTCATCGTTGAAACTTCATAGTGCTGGTTTTTTCTGGTCCAGAGATGTCCGGTATAGATACGCCTTCTCTGTTTGATAAAATCGCTCAAGGTTTCAGGGCCTTTGTTATAGACTACGGCCAGCGGGCAATATTTAATATCCAGCCCCATTTCCCTTATCTTAGCTTCAATACTGGCCTCATCGACCGCCGATTCTCCCGGTATCTCCTTAACAATATTTTTAAAAGCTACCATCTCCCCGAGTTTCGGCTCGGTAAGCGCAATCTCATGATGCAGTTCCCACATAAAATGCGCCAGAAAACCCGTAAAGGTGCCTTTTGGATTCACCGGAACCGGATGCCCGCCAGACATGCCAATATTTTTTTCGAGCAGCGGTTTCACCAGTTCTTCCAGGGCATTTTTTTCGGGCAGGGTATCCGCGCTTATGAGGACACAAGCCCCGCCTTTTGCGAGCTTTAAAAAAGCGTTGACAGCAGACGCTTTTCCTTTTCTTTCCGGCTCGGAGATCAGAATTATCCTTTTATCTATTAAGGCAAATTCCTTTACCAGGTTTTCCGTACCGTCCGTACAGCCGCTGGCAACCACGATCATTTCCAGTATGGAAGCGCTTTTTAGCTCCTGAATAATAAGCGCCTGGAGAAGGCGTCCTATATTCTCTGCTTCGTTGTAGGCGCAGATCCCCAGAGATAAATTCATCATCTTTAGCGTTTTCCGGAGCCGGTTAAAGCGAGGAGGCTGCCGGCCAGGATTATCTTTTTTTGCCTTTCATTGAGCCCGGTTTTGACTTTGAAGGCGGCCCCCGAGGTTTTATTGGTAACGAGAAAGCTGCCTTTTTTTAACTGTTCCTTAAACTCTTTTATCTCAAGCAGATCTCCCGGGTTAAGCACCTCATAATCGCTCTCTTTATCAAAAACCAGCGGGATTATCCCGAAGTTTATAAGATTGGCCGCGTGTATTCTCGCAAAAGATTTTGCGATCACGGCTTTTACGCCAAGATAACGGGGCGCAAGCGCCGCGTGTTCCCTGGAACTTCCCTGCCCGTAGTTTATCCCGCCGACAATGATCCCCCCGTTCTTTTCTTTCGCCCGCCGGGGAAATTCTTTATCCAGCTTGCAGTAGACATACTCGGAAATAGCGGGAATATTTGACCTTAAGGGCAGTATTTTTGCCCCGGCAGGCATAATGTCATCGGTCGTAATATTGTCTTTCACTTTCAGCAGGACTTCCCCGGCCAGCGTCTCTTCCGGCGGGTTCATAACAGGCAGCGGTTTGATGTTCGGGCCTCTTTTTACTTCCAGGCAGGAACTATCTTTTTCCCTGGATGGGGCTATTATCAAACTATCTTCGAGATCGGGTACCGCGCGGGGAATTTTAAGTTTTTCTTTTATTTCCATGGGATCGGAAAGATAACCTTTTACCGCCGACCAGGCCGCCGTTTCGGGGCTGGCCAGATACATGGAAGCATCAGGTGTCCCCGTGCGCCCCTTGAAGTTACGGTTAAAAGTCCTTACCGATACACCCGCTGAAGACGGGGCCTGCCCCATGCCGATACAGGGCCCGCAGGCGGTTTCAAGTATCCTGGCGCCGGCTTTAAGAAAAATATCAAGCGCGCCGTTCCCGGCAAGCATCTTCATGACCTGGGCAGAACCGGGCGCTATGGCAAAACTTACTTCGGGGTGCGCCTTTCTTCCCTTCAATATGGAAGCCACGGTCATCAGGTCCTTATAGGAAGAATTAGTACAGGAACCGATGAGCACCTGATCCACCTTCACTTCTTTTAGATCTTTTACCCTGGCAACATTATCGGGGC
>Ga0118677_10001758_pt1 | contig 45102 bp, 41 predicted proteins | sample AliMusrvi5mmetaG_FD_86154 | JGI IMG/M metagenome (GOLD analysis project Ga0118677, IMG submission 86154) | reverse complement strand
TGGTTAAGGCATCAAACTCTGATTTTAATCCAGCAATAACTTCAGCAGCGACTTTACCTTCATGCACTGCTTTATGAGCGAGCATGGGATTACCGACTACATCTCCAATAGCAAAAATATGAGGGACATTGGTACGTTGCTGTTTATCTACCGCAATAAAACCTTGCTCATCAACAATAATTCCAGCTAATTCAGCTGAAATTAATTTACCATTAGGTCTTCTACCTACAGCAACCAATACGGCATCAAACATTTCAGATTCAGGTGCACCTTTGCCTTCAAAGAATACTTTTAAACCTTCTTCGTGCGACTCAATTGACTTAACGCGAGTTTCTAACCAAATCTTCTTATATTGTTTTTTAATACGTCTAAATAAAGGCGTTATTAAATCTTTATCACAACCAGGGATGATTTGATCCATTAGCTCAACCACACTAATTTCAGATCCTAAGGCATGATAAGCTGTAGCCATTTCTAAGCCGATAATTCCACCGCCGACGACTAAAAGTTTCTTAGGCACTTCTTTTAATTCCAAAGCATCCGTAGAGTCCCATAAGCGAGGATCATCATGAGGGAAAATAGGGATTTTAGTCGGATGTGAACCAGCTGCAATAATGGCTTGATCAAAGCGAATGGTTTTAACACCAGCTTCTGTTTGTACCGCTAAGGTATCAGGTGAAGTAAATTGACCATTACCCTGTATCAGGGTGACTTTGCGCTGTTTAACTAGCCCAGCCAAACCTTCATTTAAAGTTTTTGTAATTCCTTCTTTCCAAGCCTTAATTTTAGATAAATCTAAGGTTGGTTTACCGTAACTAATACCATGAGACTCAAACTCATCCACTTCATGAATGATTTGTGCAGCATGTAGTAAAGCTTTAGAAGGAATACAGCCCACATTAAGACATACGCCGCCCAATACTGGAAATCGTTCAATTAAGACGACTTGCTTACCTAAGTCAGCAGCACGAAATGCAGCGCTATAACCACCAGGACCGCCACCTAATACCAATACTTCCGCGTGTAAAACTGCTTCATTCATTTTAATCGTTCCAGTTAAAGTAACAAACGGCGTATATCACTTAAATTTTGTTTTAAAAGCGCCATAAATTTTGCGCCTTCAGCACCATCAATGACACGATGGTCATAAGTTAAATCTAATGGCAGCATTAATCGTGGTTCAAATTCTTTGCCATTCCAAACCGGCTGCATCTTGGCTCGAGTAACACCCAATATGGCAACTTCAGGCGCATTGACGATAGGTGTAAACGCCATACCACCAATACCACCCAGACTAGAAATCGTTAAACAGCCACCTTGCATATCAGCAGGCATTAATTTTCCGAGACGCGCTTTTTCACTTTTTTCAGCTAATTCTAGCGCTAATTCGTTAATACTCTTAGTATTGGCATTACGTAAAACAGGCACGACTAAACCATTAGGTGTATCAACAGCAATACCGATATTAAAGTATTTTTTTAAAATTAAATTTTCGCCATCTGCAGATAAGGATGCATTAAAACTAGGAAATTGCTGCATGGCAGCCACTAATGCCTTAATGATGAACATCAACCCAGTAATTTTTATATCGCCTTTAACTTTTTCAGCATTAAGGCTATTACGGAAAGCTTCTAAATCGGTAATATCAGCTTCGTCATGGTAAGTTACCATCGGCAAGTTTAACCAGACACGACTCAGGTTTTGCCCAGTTAGACGTTTAATTTTACTGAGCTTAAGTGTTTCGGTTTCGCCATAAGGAGTAAAGTCAACAGCTGGTATACTCGGAATACCCGCACCCGTAGCAACTACCCCTTCAGCCATCACTTTTTTAACGAATTTCTTTACATCTTCTTTTAAGATTCTTGCTTTACGGCCACTACCTGCTTTAATTTTAGCGACATCAACACCGAGTTCACGTGCAAATAACCGAACCGAAGGTGAGGCATGAGCCTTCCTTAAAGTTGTATCTGCTTCCATAACCGCAACTTCGGTGACTGATTTAGCAGGTAAATTTATAGTCTCAGGTAACTTAACGGCAACAGGCGCTTCAACCTTAACTACAACAGCCTCAGGCGCTTCAGTAACAATCGCTTGATCAGCATTAGCCAGTACGGTTGCAATTAAAGTACCTTCAGATACTTTATCACCAGGCTTGATATAAACTTGCTGAATAGTACCAGAAACACTAGAAGGCAAATCCATACTCGCCTTATCCGTTTCCAAGGTAGCCAGTGTTTGCTCCAGCACAACGACATCACCAGCTTGAATCAAGACTTCAACCACATCGATTTCAGCCACATTACCAACATCAGGAACTTTAATTTCTATTAAAACCGTCATGATTGTTCCTTACGTTAAATGAGCCAAGGTGCTTTAGCATCAGGAGCTATGCCATATTTAGCAATAGCGACCTCTACTTTAGCAGGATCAAACTGGCCTAAATCAGCTAGACTCTTTAGTGCGGCAATAGTGACATGGTAACGATTCACTTCAAAAAAGCGCCTTAAGTTTTCACGAGTATCTGAACGCCCAAAACCATCGGTACCTAATACCGTATAAGGAGCAGTAATCAGACTACGAATTTGTTCAGCAAAAGCACGTGTATAATCAGTTGCTGCAATAACCGGCCCAACTGCTTTAGCTAAGCAACTGGCAACATGTGATTGTTTTGCTGGTTCTGTTGGATGCAGTCGATTCCAACGTTCACAGGTTTGGCCATCACGAGCCAATTCAGTAAAACTAGGGCAACTCCATAAATCAGCCTCAACACCCCAATCATTTTTAAGTAAGTCAGCTGCAAACTCAACTTCACGAAAGATAGTGCCAGAACCTAATAACTGAACTCTTGGCGCTTTACTTTTCGCGCCGGCACGGAAACTATACATACCTTTAAGTATATCTAGCTCTATGCCCTTGGGCATAGCAGGATGACTGTAATTTTCATTCATGACGGTAATGTAATAGAAGATATCTTCTTGCTCAACATACATTCGACGTAAACCGTCTTGAATGATAACCGCTACTTCATAAGAATAAGTTGGATCATAAGAGACACAATTGGGGACTGTAGCGGCCATTAAATGACTATGACCATCTTCATGTTGCAGACCTTCACCATTTAAAGTAGTTCTGCCGGCGGTACCGCCCATTAAAAAGCCACGAGTACGCTGATCAGCAGCCGCCCAAATTAAATCTCCAACGCGTTGGAAACCGAACATGGAATAATAAATAAAGAACGGAATCATAGGCACATTATGAGTCGAATAAGCCGTCCCCGCAGCGATCCAATCACATAAGCCACCGGCTTCATTGATACCCTCTTGCAGCACTTGACCATGCTTATCTTCTTTATAGAACATAAGTTGATCCGCATCTTGAGGTGTATACAATTGGCCGACTTGTGACCAAATTCCCAACTGCCTAAACATACCTTCCATACCGAACGTTCTTGATTCATCAGGCACTATCGGAACAATACGTTTACCGATATTTTTATCTTTAACCAAAATATTAAGTAGGTTAACAAAAGCCATCGTAGTAGAAATTTCGCGTCCTTCACGAGTTGCTTCTAGCAATGATTTAAAATCGCTTAATACCGGCACATCCAAGGCATACGACTTAGCCCTTCTGGATGGCAGATGACCACCTAATTCAGCACGTCGTTGTTGCATGTAAACTAACTCTTTAGATCCTTCAGGAAAGGTCAAATAAGGAAGTTTATGCATTTCTTCATCGCTAACAGGCAGCTCATAGCGATCTCTGAAATGCGTCAGTGAAATTTCACTCATTTTTTTCTGCTGATGAGAAATATTCTGTGCTTCGCCAGAAGCTCCCATACCATAACCTTTTATGGTTTTTGCCAAAATAACCGTGGGCTGCCCCTGATGATTAACGGCAGCATGGAAGGCGGCATAAGTTTTAGCGGGATCATGTCCACCGCGATTTAATTCCCAGATGTCGCGATCCGACCAATCTGCTACCATCGCCTTTAATTCAGGTGAATTGAAGAAATGTTCACGAACATAAGCGCCGTCTTTAGCTTTAAATGTTTGGAAATCACCATCAACACAAGCCATCATCCGTGCAGCCAAAACACCATTTTTATCGCGTGCAAATAAGGCATCCCAACGTTGCCCCCAAACTAGTTTAATAACATTCCAACCGGCACCACGAAATTCACTTTCTAATTCTTGAATGATTTTCCCATTACCACGCACAGGGCCATCTAGTCGCTGCAAGTTGCAATTAATAACAAATATAAGATTATCCAGCTTCTCACGACCAGCCATACCTATGGCCCCTAAAGATTCAGGCTCATCGGTTTCGCCATCACCTAGAAAACTCCAAACCTTACGATTAGAAGTGTCTGCAAAACCACGATCTTGCAAATAACGCATAAATCGGGCTTGATAAATAGCCATGATGGGCCCTAGCCCCATAGAAACAGTAGGGAACTGCCAGAAGTCTGGCATCAACCAGGGGTGTGGATAAGAAGATAGGCCGCCACCATCTACTTCTTGACGGAAATTATCCATTTGTTCTTGCGATAACCGGCCTAACAGAAAAGCACGAGCATAATCACCAGGGGTAAGATGACCTTGAGTAAAAATCAAATCGCCCGCATGCTGTTCAGAAGCGGCATGCCAAAAATGGTTATAACCCACATCATAGAGTGTTGCAGCAGAAGCAAAGCTAGCGATATGTCCGCCCACGTTAGTGTGCTTATTGGCTCTTAACACCATCATCATTGCATTCCAGCGCACATAAGAACGAATCTTTTGTTCTATCGTTGCATCGCCAGGAAATTGAGCCTGACGAGAAACAGGGATGGTATTAAGGTAAGCAGTATTGGCACTAAAAGGGATATCAAAGCCTGAATGCCGAGTTGCTGCAACCAGCTGCTCAATCAGAAAGTGTGCGCGTTCACTGCCATCTTGTTCTAATACTGATTGCAGCGCCTCTATCCACTCTTTAGTTTCTGCCGGATCGATATCATTTTGTCCGGTAATTTCTGACATTAAGCTGTTGTTCATGAGTAATCCTGTTGGGACGGGTTGTGCATGGCTTACAAAAATGTTGTATGAAGTTAATTCAATATCTATGACCGCGTATAAAAGATTTACCAAGAGTAATATTTGGTAACAAAACGGTCAGAGCAAACACCCTAAAGTGGCATAGTATATACAAATGAAGCAAGTCAATACACCCGTTTTAGTAATTGCCAACTTAACTAGCGTTAATTAAAACGGGTTTTCATCGTTTTTCTAAGTTCCATTAGAATGTCAGTAATACTTAAATTAAGTATTACACAGCAAACAATTACGTTTGTACATTGGCAAACAAAGCGTGCTAACTTACTTAATAAGCAAGGAATTTAATGATCAGCCACTTACCTCAATAAATAAGTAAACAAACCTATAAGGCCGTAAAGAATGCAAAAATAAGCGCTAACATGCTGAAACAAGTTATTTCCTACTAGACAATAATATTATTTATTAATACTATCTTTACCTATTGTAGAAATGGCCTCTTGCACCGTCGTCATAAATTGCGCAGGAAATATAATCGTGGAGTTTTTCTCGGTGGCTATTTCAGCCATCGTCTGAAGCGTACGAAGTTGTAAGGCAACAGGATGCAACGCTATAATATCAGCCGCTTCACCCAATTTTACCGCCGCCTGAAACTCACCCTCTGCTGCCACAATCTTGGCACGACGCTCACGTTCAGCTTCGGCTTCTTTAGCCATGGCACGCTGCATATTATCAGGTAAAGTTATGTCTTTAATTTCAACAGCCGTAACTTCTGCACCCCAAGGTTCAGTATGTCCATCAATGACATTCTTAATTTGCAGATTAATAGCACTAGTTTGAGACAGTAATTGATCTAATGAAAATTGCCCCACTACATTGCGCACTGTCGTTTGACTAATTTGGTTGACTGCACTGGTTATGTCCTCGATAGCAACCACTGACTTCTGTGGATCAATAATTTTGTAATAAGCGACAGCCGCAATATCTATAGAGACATTATCTTTAGTAATAATCTTCTGTGAGGGAATGTTCATGGTGATGGTGCGCAAAGTCACCGAAGTCATTTGTTCAAAAAGCGGAATTAATACAATTAAACCAGGGCCACGAACCCCAGTTAGCTTACCTAGAAAGAAAATAACACCACGATCGTATTCTTTGACGATCCTCAGTGACATAAATGCTAACACTATGAAAACAAAACTTACGATACCTATTAGATTATCTGAAAACATACGCCCCCCCCCTCCTTTAGTTAGCTATAAATGCAACAAAACTGAACTTATTATTTTAGGTACTATAGTTGCTGCTAGCACCTTAGTAAAGATGCGAGTTTACCTTTGTTCTAAGCCTAAAGTAACCAACACAATCTTATCTTTCATATTTAATAATCATACAGAAGCGAAACAACCCAAAAAATATTTATCTGCTAGACTGTATACCAATAACCTAACAACTTTATTGCCTAATCTAAATCTAGCCCATGACTTTTTTAGCCCACGACCATAAAATCACTAGGCCTAATGCAATTAATAAATTGACGATTTTATGTGACGCAGTAAGCAAAATAAAACAACAGTCCAGAGATTAACAACGATGACGCCCTGCCCCCCCAAAACATCATGTTTAACTTGCAGATTATCTGACTTATGCCTACCGTTTGGTTTGCAAATTGATGAGGTAGAAACCTTAGAGATCATCATTAAAAACAAACGACCTTTACGTTTGGGGGAACTGTTATTTTCCAAAAATGATCAATGCCTTGGTTTATTTGCCGTTAAATCTGGCTCTTTTAGACGCTTTGTGATTAATGCAGAAGGTATAGAGCAATCGTTGGGCTTTTATTTGCCTGGTGAATTAATAGGCTTAGATGCTTTATTTGATGGTCGCTTTACTTGCTCGGTAGATGCACTAGAGACCAGCTCTGTGTGTGAGTTGCCACTGACTAGGCTAAATGAGTTATGTGTAAAAATCCCTAACTTACAATATCAATTAACGCGGATATTAAGTAAAGAGATTACAACTAATCATGAGCAAATGTTCTTACTCAGTAATAATTCAGCCAAAATAAAAGTAGCTACTTTTTTGTTGATGTTGTCGAAACGTTACGGGGCATTAGGTTATTCGCACACCCAATTTAATTTAAGTATGCCTAGACAGACTATTGCTAGTTTTTTAGGGCTCAGTAATGAGACTATTAGCCGCCAATTAACCTCGCTATGCAAAGAAAAAATTATTTCAGTTAATCAACGCGCCGTCGTAATTAATGACTTTATTTCATTACAAGCCATCATAGAGCCCTGCCACAATAAATAAGCAGCGATCAACGATGAACTAAGGTTCGCAACTGAAGACAGTCAATGTATTGCGTGATTGGGTTGCTAAAAAATGCAACCCAATCCACATTGAACTTAATATCTGTTCAACAGCATAAAATAATAATTATTTAATGCTAGTTTGAGTTTGAGTAGAAGCTGGTTTACTGGGGCCTTTACCAGAATCACAAGCAGTAAGGCTGACGAGGGCGATAACTAACAATAATAAATGGCTAACTGTTTTCATAAGACTTTCCTCATTGATAATAAAATATAAAATCGTTTGGTTCTAATCGATTTTGTCCAACCCTTTTTGGGTGGGGCTATTCTTGCATTATTAAAAAGACTTGCTCTTGATCTAAATCAAGTCGAAAGCAAATAATTCAAATCTATGGCTAAAATAATTTAAGTTTGTCATTCCTCTAAAAAGCCCAGCCAGCAACTTTAAGATAGCTTTCTATTCTTACCTCTCTAACAAACTAACTCATAAACTGCCATTTACCAAAATATTGACTCCTAAGTTAATGCCAGTTTACTTGGTAGCTTCACCTACCTCTTCACATGCTTCTAGGGACTATTCCCTAACAAAATGCAGATGCCAGCATGTTTCTAGCTGATGCTTGCGAATTACGACCATTCCACCTAGACACTAACACACTGCAAAAAACCTATAGGCAAGGCCCAATGACTATCAATGATTTGTCTAAGTCTCTCAGGTGTATCCTAATCAATTCAAAGACTTCCTTAAGAGCCTCGTAGATACCGTATAATTAATTTACTACTCAAAATACGCCTCAAAAATAAAATAAACACAGCTCTATTCAATTTCAAGTAATATCTATGCTCATAAGTAAATGGAACGCTACACTGCAATACATTTAGCACCTACTTTAATTCTTAATTCAACAGACTACTTACGCTAAATAACCATGATCCATCAATCTATCATAGGCCCTGTCATGCTGGACATAGAGGGTTTAACTTTGGCGCCACATGAACATGACAAGCTAAAGCACCCTAACACTGGTGCGGTGATTCTATTTGCACGCAACTACCAAGACCCTCTGCAAGTGACTGAGCTTATTGACAGTATTCGTTCAGCAAGACCAGGCCCACTGCTTATTGCGGTTGATCAAGAAGGCGGTAGAGTGCAGCGATTTCAAAACGGTTTTACGCGTTTACCTCCAGCGGCCAGTTACGCACATGCTCCTGAATTAGCAGAGCCAGCTGGCTGGTTAATGGCCGCTGAATTATTAGCCGTCGGGGTAGACTTTAGCTTTGCACCTGTTTTGGACATTGATTGCGGCGTTAGTCAAATTATAGGTGATCGTTCTTTCGCAACCGAAGCCACTTTAGCCACTCAACTTTCTAGTTCTTTTAGAAAGGGCATGAAATCTGCTGGCATGGCCGCCACTGGCAAACATTTTCCTGGACATGGTGCCATCGCCTTAGATTCACATCTAACACTCCCTATTGATGAGCGTGACTTAGACAGCCTTCGCAACAAAGATTTATTACCGTTTCAACAGTTAATTAACGAAGGCTTAGAAGCCGTCATGCCAGCCCATGTGCTTTATCCTAATATTGACCCTAATCCAGCCGGTTTTTCGGCCTTTTGGATACAAACAATATTAAGACAGGAATTGAAATTTAATGGCGTGGTCTTTAGTGATGATTTAAGTATGGTCGGAGCAGCTTTTGCAGGAAACTTCCCTGAACGCGCCAGACGCGCCCAACAAGCAGGTTGCGATATGTTATTAGTCTGTAATAATCCACTAGCGGCTGAACAAGTACTTGAAGCATTACCTATTACTAATGATACACTCAGAACCCAGCGCCTGATGCGCATGCAAGGTCACAAAATACTTGATAGAGCAGCACTCATGAGTTCTAGTCTATGGCAAGAAACCACGACACTGATTAAGCAACATTTAGATCGCCATGCTTAAAGAAATTAACGCCATACTAGCAGATGCCGATTTATTAGTTAACGAACAACAAATAGCCGTTGCTATCACACAAATTGCTGAGAAAATTAATAGCCTACTCGCTGATCGCAATCCTTTAGTGCTTTGTGTAATGAATGGCGGATTGGTCTTTACTGGCCAGTTATTACCCCAACTCACCATAGCGCTCACTTTAGATAGTATCAACGCTAGCCGATATCATAACCAAACTAGCGGTGGCGCTATTGAATGGGTCAATACCCCACGAACATCGATTAAAGGCAGAACCGTACTGATTGTTGATGATATATTGGATGAAGGCATCACTCTTGCAGCCATCTATGAACATTGTCTAGCACATGGCGCAGCATCTATTTATAGCGCTGTGTTAGTCAATAAATTACTAGGACATAGCAAAGTCATTTTCGCTGACTTTATAGGTCTCAATCTAGAAAACCGTTATTTATTCGGCTATGGCATGGACTACAAGGGTTATTTACGCAATGCACCGGGCATTTATGCCTGCAAAGAACATCACGAGGAATAAGCAATGACCACATTAGCGATTATTGGCGGTAGCGGCCTTAGCCAACTTAAAGAACTGAATATTATTAAACGTGAGCAGCTCAACACACCTTATGGTGCTCCTTCTGCTGAATTTATTACCGGCGAATTTAACCATAAAAAAGTAATCTTTCTAGCCAGACATGGTAATCCTCATACCTTAGCGCCCCATAAAATCAACTACCGCGCTAATATTTGGGGGCTTAAGCAATTAGGGGTTGAACGTATCATAGCTGTAGCTGCGGTAGGTGGCATTAGTACCGCCATGGCACCTGAGCATATAGCTATACCCGATCAAATTATTGATTATAGCCACGGTCGTTTACATAGTTTTTTTGATGACAAAAATCATCCGGTTACTCATATAGATTTCACTTACCCTTACCATCCTAGCTTACGTAAAGCCTTAATCACCGCGGCCACACAGTCTCAAATCTCTATTAGCCCTATCGGCACTTATGGCTGTACTCAAGGGCCACGACTAGAAACGAGTGCTGAAATTAAACGCATGCAACAAGATGGTTGCGATCTAGTCGGCATGACCGGCATGCCTGAGGCCGCTCTGGCTAAAGAATTAGATATCGATTATGCAACGATTGCTGTTATAGCTAACTGGGCCGCCGGTAAAGGTGCTGGTGAAATTTCTATGGCCGAATTAGAGCAGCATTTGCAAATGGGTATGATCAAAGTCATTAAGCTGCTAAGTGCTTTTATTGCTTTGCCTTAACGCAAAATAAATGTTTTCTGTTGGGCTAACAGCTTCACCGTCAACCAAACAAGGTACCAATAATTGTGGGTTGGGGAAAATCGAAGCCCGACATACAGTAGCTTTAGCTGTTTCTAGTAAAGTTACATTCAAATTTCTAATGGTCCATTATTTTTATGTATAGGAGCCAACATGCAAGCTTTTGTTAAAAATATCGCAGAAGAAAATCAATATAAAGCCACCCATTTATTGCGCATACTGCATGCCATACAAGCTCACTATCATTACATTCCTAAACCAGCCATTGAGCAACTGGCAAGCTTATTAAATATAGCCCGCACCCAGATTATTGGCGTTATTGAATTTTACAGTTTTTTTCATTTATCACCACGCGGGCGCTACGAATTATTAATCAGTGATTCTATTACTGATCATCTATTAGGCAAGCACGCACTCACCGACTATTTAGCCATAAAACTAAATGTTGCCGTGGGTGAGGTTCGAACAGATGGCCTAGTTAGTTTAGATAACACCTCCTGTACCGGACTTTGTGATCAAGGCCCTGCTGGCTTAGTGAATGGTTATGCTCTGCCCCATCTTGATCATGCTCGCATTGATCAAATTAGTGAGCTGATTAATCAGCAAACTCCTGTCGCTCTATGGCCAAGTCAGTTATTTCAGGTCGATGATCATATTATTAAACCGGGTTTATTATTAAATCATCCGCTAACACCCGGTGAGGCCTTACAATCAACTTTTAAACGTGGTTTAGTCGCCACTTTGGCTGAGCTGGATACCTCAGCTCTTCGTGGCCGTGGCGGCGCTGGCTTTAAAACAGCGAGCAAATGGCAATATTGTCGTGATGAACCTGAAAACCAACGCTATGTCGTCTGCAATGCTGATGAGGGTGAACCTGGAACATTTAAAGATCGAGTGCTATTAAATAGCTATGCCCAGCAAGTTATTGAAGGCATGACTGTATGTGCAGCCATTATCGGGGCGCAACAAGGCTTCTTATATTTACGTGGCGAATATTTGTTTTTGTACGATAAGCTGCAACAGGTACTGGTCGAGCGCAGGCAGCAGGGTTTATTAGGCAATAACATACTTAACAGCGGCCTAGATTTTGATATCGACATCTGCTTAGGTGCCGGCGCTTATATCTGTGGCGAAGAATCCGCTTTGATTGAATCGCTAGAAGGAAAAATGGGCATTCCTCGTAATCGCCCACCGTATCCAGTGACTCAGGGTTATTTAGGCAAGCCCACTGTCGTTAATAATGTAGAGACTTTTTTAGCCGCAGCAGCCATTGCACATCTAGGTGGTGATTGGTTTGCCAGTATCGGCACGGGACAATCTAAAGGCACGAAAATACTTAGTATTAGCGGAGATTGCGCTAAGCCTGGCATCTATGAATATGCTTTCGGAACGCCTATAGAAACCATATTAAACGATTGTGGTGCTGAGGAGTTGTTGGGCGTGCAAATCGGAGGGCCTTCAGGTCTGTTTATTTCTGACCTAGAGCTACAGCGTAAATTAGCTTTTGAAGATTTAGCCACCGGAGGCTCCTTCATCATTTTTAATAAACACCGTAACTTACTGGATATCGTTAATAACTTTACCCGTTTTTTTGCTCATGAAAGTTGTGGCTTTTGTACACCTTGCCGAGTTGGAACGTCTTTATTGAAAAATCAACTGGCTAAAATTATTGACGGTCATGGTTCAGCAGGTGATGTGGTAGCTCTTGAAGAATTATGTGTTTTAGTTAAAAATTATAGCCATTGTGGTCTTGGGCAGACTGCCGCCAACCCTATTATTAGTACGTTAGCGCGTTTTCCTGAGTTGTATCAAAGTCGCTTAAAAAACATCAGTTACGAACCTGGCTTCGATCTGGATGCTGCCTTAGAAAATGCAAGACAACTAGCTAACCGTAACGATGCCGCCGCGCATTTAACGCAAGTGGAGCAAGACTGATGACTAAAACCATCCGTATTGATGGCAATACCATCCCCTTTAAAGAAGGGCAAACCATCATCGAAGCCGCTACGGCTGCCGGCATTTATATTCCGCATTTATGTCATCACCCAGAATTTACGGCGCATGGCAGTTGTAAATTGTGCACGGTTAATGTTAATGGTCGAAACTGTTCGGCTTGTACTTTCCCCGCCATGGAGGGTCAAGAGGTCCTTAATAATAGCCAAGAACTGAAGGCTGATCGGCAAAAAATAACCCAAATGCTCTTTGTAGAGGGTAATCATTTCTGCCCGTCGTGTGAAAAAACCGGGAACTGCCAGTTACAAGCGGTTGCCTATCATTTAAATATGCTAGACAGTCATTTTCCGCATTTTTATTCACACCGAGAACTTGATGCTAGCCATGCTGAAGTGATAATTGACCATAACCGCTGTATCTTTTGCACTTTGTGCGTCAGAGCTAGTGACGAACATGATGGTAAAGCCGTGTTTGCGATCAGTGGTCGAGGAATCAATAAACATCTCATCATTAATTCTGAAAGTGGCTTATTAAAAGATACTAATATAGAAGCGACTGATTTAGCGGCTCACATCTGTCCAACTGGAGCCATACTCATAAAACACACAGGCTATCAAGTCCCTATCGGGGAACGTACTTATGATCATCAACATATCGATCAAATCAGCTTAGCGGTGGAACAAACTGATGAAAACTAAAATAAGAATCGCCACCACCTCATTAGGCGGTTGTTTTGGCTGTCACATGTCTTTATTAGATTTAGATGAGCGCTTAATACCGCTAGCAGAACTCATAGAGTTTGATCGCTCACCATTAACCGATATTGAACATTGTACGAATTGTGATATTGGTTTAATTGAAGGCGGCGTTTGTAATTCTGAAAACGTGCATGTATTACGCGAGTTTCGTAAAAACTGCAAAATCCTAGTCGCTGTAGGCGCTTGCGCCATTACAGGAGGACTACCTGCTATGCGTAATTTTATTCCACTGGAAGAGTGTCTCGCTGAGTCATACCTCCGTGGTATAGGGGTAGAAAATGCTCAAATCCCCAACGACCTTGAGTTACCTTTGTTATTGGATAAAGTAAGACCCTTACATGAAGTTGTAAAAGTAGATTATTTTTTACCAGGTTGTCCACCCTCAGCCGAAGTGTTTTGGACTTTTTTAAATGATTTAATCGCAGGTAGGGAACCAAGTTTACCTTATGAATGCGTGCATTATGACTAATTTGTTAAATCAGAATAGCGGTAGCGCAATCCGACATCTCAAAGCTCATGTGTCGAGTATCTAAACCAATAGCAACCTAGGTATTGAGTGCCTTAATGCTAGACATGGTTTGTTCAAATACAGATTGCCAATGCTCTAAAGTAGCAGATTCAAAGCATTGCAACTTAAGCTGATGACTAAATTCATCGCAAGCAGTGTGTAATTGCATAGCCCCTAAGCTACCGGATACACCTTTCAACGTATGAACTACCCTTTTCGCTGCCTGTGTATCACCTTGCCTTAGTAAATCAGCCACGACTAAAGATTCACCCTTAGACTCAGTATAAAACTCCTGTAGAAAGCTCAATAATACCTCGCGTTGACCACCTACTATGAATTTAATATTTTCCAAATCAAACCCTGGTAGGGCTTCAGCAAGATCAGTCCAATCTTTATCATCTGGCAAGCTTAGCGGCTCAGATAGACTCGTTTTTGAAAACTGCGAGGCCCTAATAGTGCGACTCAGCACATTAATTAACGCCTCTGAATTAATAGGTTTAGGTAAAAAATCATTCATACCAGCCGCCATATAACTTGCTTGCTCTTCAATGGTCACACCTGCGGTTAAGGCGATAATGGGCAGTTTAGCAAAGGCTGGTTGCAATCGAATTTGGCGGGTAGCCTCTAGCCCATCCATAACGGGCATTTGGATATCCATTAATACGGCATCAAAGGCTTGTTGCTGGAGTTTTTCTAAGGCTATTTGTCCATTATCGGCTATGACCACGCTCATACCCGATAATTTAAGGAGTTCACTAACTACCTTTTGATTAATATTATTATCTTCTACAACTAATATGGAAATGCCTTGAAAATTAACCTCATTATGATTTAGTTCGCTATCATTTAGAATAAAATTCTCTGCATTTAAAGCACTCTCATCTAATATTTTCTGTTCTTTACCTATATTAATACTAGAGACACCCAGTAAAACCTCGAAACTAAACTGTGAGCCTAAGCTAGGCTGACTAATGACTTTCAGCTCAGAATCCATAAGCTTTAATAAACTTTGACTAATGGCCAAACCTAAACCTGTACCACCAAAACGCCTAGTCATTGAACTATCTACTTGGCTAAAAGGTTGAAATAATCTGGCTAAATCATCTGCGTCTATTCCTAACCCAGTATCTTTAACCGAAAATGCAATTAAAGCTTTAATATTATCTAAAACTTTTAATTCAATCTTAATCGTTATTGTGCCTTGATTCGTAAATTTAATGGCATTGCTTATCAAGTTGGCAAGGATTTGCGTCAATCGTAAAGCATCACCGATTAAATAGAGAGGCGCGGCTGTATCGATATCAAAGATTAATTTAAGCTGCTTTACCTCGGCACTAATAGAAAACAAATCTCTTAAATTACGCAGTACGTCATTCAAGCAAAAAATCTGATTTTCAATATGCATACCCGAAGCCTCAAGTTTTGAGAAATCGAGTATATCGTTAAGTATAAGCAATAAACTTTTGCCAGAGCTATAAATCTTTTGCAAATAATCGCTTAGCTTAGGGCTTAATTCTTGATGTAGCGCTAACTCGGTCAAGCCGAGTATGCCATTCATAGGCGTACGGATCTCATGACTCATGTTGGTTAGAAACGCTCCCTTAGACTTAGCCGCTTGTTCCGCGCCTTCTAATGCTGTCAGCAATTGTTGCTCAGCCTCAATATCTGCACGTAAATCTCTAAAATAACCTCCAACCAATTTTTGGTTAGAAATATTGATGTAGTTAGCATTTATCTTGACCGGAACAATCTCGCCTAGGACATTACGATGCTTACTCGTAAAGGTAATATTTTTTTGTTTTTTAATGATTACAAAAAGATCTTTTATTTTTTGTTCATCTAACTCAAGGTCATAATCTTGGATATGCGTCGTTAACAAAATGTCTTTAGCATAACCAAAATGCTGACTAGCGGCATCGTTAACAAAGGTCAGGCGAAACGATTGTTCGGCATCCACTATATAAAAAGGGTCAGCACTAGCTTCTATTAAGGCTTGGAGAATTTTTAATTGCTGCGTATTGTTATACAAACTGGTCGACGCTGTATTAACAGAATTCACCATACTTCTAAGCTCTTCGCTACCACCAGAAAACGTGATTTGCTCGCCATTAGATTTAGGGAAATTATCAATAAAGTTAACAAGTTCAGCTATACGCCGTTTAGGTTTTTGTGCGGTTATCAATACAAAAAAAATAGACAGCAATGATGCCATAAACAAAACCAATGCAGTTTGTCTAATAACCAGTTGCTGTGCCTCATAAATCTGTTCCAGTGCATATTCAGTCTCTACCCATCCAATGGAACTTCCTGCAGTTAATGGCAACCAGTTGACAATATGATCATTAAGCAGAACTTGCTTTGCAACAGCCTGTTCAGGTATTGTTACCGTCTGACCATGAGTCAGTTGCCACTCGCCATTCAATTGATTTTTATGGGCGTCTACTATTGCTAAGCCACGGGCATTAACTACTAAAATTCGATCAACATGGGTTGTTGTACTCGCAACTTGATTAACAACTTGATCTATTGCTACATAATTAGATTCTACTAGGGGATTCAATATACTGGAGGATAAGCCCGACGTTATGAGTACAGCTTCGTTCTTGGCTGTATCCGTCGCGGTTTGAGTTTGTTCGAAAGCCACATATAAACCCAACGCTAATAAACAAAGCAATGGAGGTGAAATAGAAATAATGGCTAAACGCCCTATCATTGTTTTAGGGAAAATTGTCATGGTATTACTCTGTAATGCATTGAAGGGTAAGTTAATCACTTAACATTTGCATCAAAAGTTGATGGCTAGGTATGTATATTTGTTAAAATCACTCTATCATTGAGACCCAGTAACAACAAGTATAAATACGGATAACATCGACTATTGATTGACTAAATAGGCCAACCTCGTAGAAAATAGGCAATATTTAGCCCAACTAATAACCTCAACCCGTATGGATAACCACGTTACTCCCCCAAACAGTTTAGTGTCCGTACGTAATTTGTCATTTTCTCGCGGCACTACGAAAATTTTCGACAATATTTCACTTGATTTCGAACGTGGTAAAATCACTGCGATTATGGGACCTAGCGGCACAGGAAAAACTACCTTACTTAAACTGATAGGTGGCCAACTTTTCCCCGACCAAGGCACCATTAGCGTCGATGGCGAAAATGTCCATCAATTACGCCGTGCTGAGTTATACAATTTACGCAAACGCTTAGGCATGCTTTTTCAAAGTGGCGCGCTGTTAACAGACATGAACGTTTATGATAACGTCGCTTTTCCCTTACGTGAGCATACCCATCTGCCTGAGTCCATGATACGAACCCTGGTGCTCATGAAACTACAAGCAGTTGGCTTAAGAGGCGCTCGTAATCTAATGCCAAATGAATTATCCGGCGGCATGGCTAGACGCATTGCCTTAGCCAGAGCTATTGCGCTGGATCCCATGATGATTTTGTATGATGAACCTTTTACAGGCCAAGATCCCATTTCTATGGGTATATTAGTACACCTAATTAAGTCGCTTAATACCACCTTGGGCTTAACAAGTATTATCGTCTCTCATGACGTGCATGATACTTCGGCAATTGCCGATTACATCTATGTCTTATCAGGAGGAAAAATTGTAGGACAAGGTACGCCCCAAGAAATTCAGCAATCAGAATCTGAATGGGTACAGCAGTTTATGACGGGAGCTGCCGATGGCCCTGTTCATTTTCATTACCCTGCCAAAGATTATGTCGATGATCTGTTATCATCAGGAAAACGTTATTAATGCTTTCATTGATAAATTCGACCTTAACTTAACTTAAGTCAATTAAACTAACCACATGACAGCATTCTTAGAATATTTAGGGCAGAGCACGCGCATCAGTTTTACCAAACTAGGACGAGCCAGTTACTTTTTACTACAAATCCTAGCCGGCATATTAAGCCTGTTGGCACGACCACGTTTATTACTCAAACAGCTCTATTCTGTAGGCGTATTATCCTTTTTGATTATCACTATTTCCGGCCTTTTTGTCGGCATGGTTTTAAGTTTGCAAGGTTATTACACGCTTTCGGATTTTGGTGCAGAAGAATCCTTAGGGGTGATGGTCGCTGCGTCTTTAGTTCGAGAATTAGGCCCCGTAGTTTCAGGACTGCTTTTTGCTGGTCGAGCAGGTTCTGCATTAACGGCAGAAATTGGCTTAATGAAAGCGACTGAACAGCTATCCGGAATGGAAATGATGGCCGTAGATCCTATAAGGCGCATTATCACGCCACGCTTTGTCGCTGGCTTAATTTCTATGCCTTTGCTGGCCGCATTATTTAGTGCCGTGGGCGTTATCGGCGGTCAAATGGTCGGCTGTGGTCTACTAGGCGTTGATGAAGGTGCCTTTTGGTCACAAATGCAGTCCGGCATTGACTTTAAAGATGACATTATTAATGGTGTCATTAAAAGCCTAGTTTTTGGTTTTGTTACTTCTTGGATAGCGTTATTTGAAGGTTATGATGCCATCCCTACCTCGGAAGGTGTTAGTCGAGCGACTACCCGCACCGTGGTTAATTCAGCTTTTAGTATTTTAGGTCTAGATTTTATCTTGACCGCACTTATGTTTGGAGAACATTAATGCAGCACACCAGCACCCAAGACACTCTTGTCGGCCTTTTTGTCGCCTCAGGCATAATCGGATTGTTTTTTCTTGCCATGCAAGTCAGTAACTTAAGCTCTTTTGTTAGCGAAGATAGCTATACCATAACAGCACGCTTTGAAAACTCTGGTGGTTTAAAAATTAAATCTCCCGTTTCTGCGGCGGGCGTTAAAATCGGCCGAGTAACCGCTATTAGCTTTGATCCAAAAACCTTTGAATCTATCGTTAAGATGAGTATCAATTCTAAATATAACGCCCTACCAGATGACACCACGGCTAGTATTTTTACAGCCGGCTTATTGGGTGAGCAATATGTTAATTTAGATGCCGGCGGCTCAGATACCCCGCTTAAAAATAATGGCAAGATTGAAATTACGCAGTCTGCAATTATTCTTGAAAAAGCCTTAGGACAATTTCTATTCAAGTCTGCGGAAGAAAAAAAGTGACCCAACTGAATATTATTGCTCAAGGTGATGGGCATTTTATGATTAATGGTGATTTGACTTTTGCAACGATAGATCAACAAGCAATAAAATCAGTTGCTTTTTTAACAACTGCAAAACATATTACTATTGATTTGAGCCGCGTGGTGAGCACTGATAGTGCCGGCTTGGCGCTTATGATTGAGTGGATTAAATACACTAGGCAACATAGAACCCAAATCCTTTTCAAAAACATTCCCGATCAATTGCTTAATCTTGCTAAACTAAGTGGTTTTGATAAGACTGGCCATTTTGCTCCGCAAACTGCAAAGGGGTAAAACATTGATCACCTCTTTTTACATAGGCACTTTAAAAGCATCTCATGGATAAATTAATAATAACTGGTGGTTCATGCCTTTCCGGTGAAATACGCATTTCTGGCGCTAAAAACGCGGCATTACCTATACTCGCAGCCACCTTGCTTTCAGATAAGCCAGTTAGTGTAGGTAATATTCCTCATCTACATGATATTACTACCACTATGGAACTCTTAGGACGCATGGGAGTTCATTTAGTGGTTGATGAGAAAATGAATATCGAAGTCGATAGCAGCACTATCAATAGTTATATTGCACCTTACGAATTAGTAAGAACGATGCGTGCGTCTATTTTAGTATTAGGTCCTTTATTAGCTCGCTTTGGTGAAGCTCATGTTTCTTTACCGGGTGGTTGTGCTATCGGTACTCGCCCAGTTGATATACATATCAATGGCCTAATCAAAATGGGGGCCGATATCACTGTCGAAGGTGGATTTATTCATGCCAAGGCTACGCGTTTAAAAGGCTGTCGCTTAGTCCTTGAGCAAATCACTGTTACCGGCACTGAAAATTTATTAATGGCAGCAACCTTAGCTGAAGGCACAACCATTATTGAAAATGCTGCTAAAGAACCTGAAGTCACTGACTTAGCATTATTCCTGAATGCTATGGGCGCTAAAATCACCGGCATAGGCACTGATGTTTTGATTATTGAAGGTGTAGAGAGCTTAGGTGTCGAAGATCTGCACTATGACATACTCCCCGATCGTATCGAAACAGGAACTTATTTAATTGCTGCGGCGATTACTGGCGGCAAAGTTAAGCTTAAAAACACTCGTCCTGATATTTTAGATGCTGTTTTAGAAAAGTTGGTTGAAGCAGGCGCTGAAATCACCACAGGTGAAGATTGGATTGCTCTGGATATGCATGGCAAAAAACCCAAGGCGGTTTCTCTACGTACAGCTCCATACCCGGCATTTCCAACAGACATGCAAGCTCAATTTATCGCGCTTAACTGTATTGCTGATGGCGTAGGTATTGTCACGGAAACGATCTTTGAAAATCGCTTTATGCACGTACAAGAATTACAACGCATGGGCGCCGATATTAAACTTGAATCGAATACCGCTATTTGTACCGGGACTAAAAAATTAACGGGCGCCCCTGTGATGGCAACCGACTTAAGAGCGTCAGCTAGTCTTGTTGTGGCTGCTTTGGCCGCAGAAGGCGATACACTTGTTGATCGTATTTATCATATAGATCGCGGATATGATCACATTGAAGAAAAGTTGTCACAATTGGGCGCAACCATTCGCCGCGTTCCAAACTAAGGCCTGACTATGCTAACTATAGCTGTATCTAAAGGTCGAATTTATGAAGAAGCCCTACCATTGTTGGCCGAAGCGGGGATCGTTCCGACTGATGATCCAAAAACCTGTCGCAAGCTCATTTTACAAACCACCCGTGATGATGTGCAGCTCGTTATCATCCGCGCAACCGATGTACCTACTTTTGTAGAATACGGTGCTGCTGATTTAGGTATCGCCGGTAAAGACGTTTTAATAGAACATGGTGCCGATAGCCTATATGAACCATTAGACTTAGGTATTGCTTGTTGCCGACTTATGACTGCAACGCGGAAAAATGCTCCACCCATAAGCGGACGCGTTCGTGTTGCCACTAAATTCGTCAAAATAACTGAGCGTTATTTTGCTAATTTAGGTATTCAAGCAGAAATTATTAAGCTATACGGCTCTATGGAACTTGCACCATTAGTAGGTCTAGCGGATTGTATTGTTGATTTGGTCGACACAGGCAATACCTTAAAAGCTAACGACATGGAACCTCGTGACTTAATTATGAATATTAGCTCGCGCTTAGTCGTTAACAAAGCCGCTATGAAAATGAAAAATGCAGCCATTGTTGAATTATTGGCGCAATTTGAACGGACTTTGGCAAAACGTAATTAAATAGTCGTTATTCATTGTTAATGTGCTCTTTGTTTTTTCAATGAAAACATCACTCAATCTTCATTTACTCGAACTTGTTTAGCCCTCATTAATATGCCAGATCTAAGCCTACAAAAACTTGATGCCAACGCAACTGACTTTGATCAGCGATTAAAAGATTTGTTAGCGTGGGATGAATCAGATGATTTAGATATTCAACGTCGGGTATTAGAAATTATTGCTGATGTACGACATAACGGTGATCAGGCCCTCATAACCTATACCAACCGTTTTGATCACCGAGAAATAAACGTGGCTAATGAGCTCGAATTATCTAAAGATGTATTGAAATCAGCCTGGGAGAACATTCCTATTGAACAAGGCCAAGCCTTGCAGGCAGCAGCAGATCGTATTCGAGCTTATGCCGAACATCAAAAACTAACATCATGGCAATACACTGAGGCTGACGGCAGTATTTTAGGTCAAAAAGTAACGCCTTTAGACAGAGTGGGACTTTATGTTCCCGGAGGAAAAGCAGCTTACCCCTCATCAGTATTAATGAATGCTATTCCCGCCAAAGTAGCTGGCGTTGGTGAATTGATCATGGTCGTCCCTGCTCCTCAGGGTGAAACCAATGAGTTGGTGTTAGCAGCCGCTTATTTAGCAGGCGTAGATCGAATATTCACTATTGGTGGTGCACAAGCTATTGCTGCATTGGCTTATGGCACACAAACCATACCTGCGGTCGCTAAAATAGTCGGTCCAGGCAATATTTATGTCGCTACCGCAAAAAAAATGGTCTTTGGCGTCGTTGGCATTGACATGATTGCCGGTCCTTCGGAAATATTAATTATCTGTGATGGCAAAACCAATCCTGACTGGATAGCCATGGATATGTTTTCACAAGCAGAGCACGATGAAAATGCACAAGCCATTTTAATCAGTGACGATGATGACTTTCTATTGGCCGTACATCAGAGCATTGATAGGTTACTACCTACCATGGAACGTGCCGAAATCATTAAGGTATCGCTATCAACACGAGGTGCTTTAATCAAAGTTAATGATTTAACACAAGCAGCTGAGGTTGCTAATCTTATTGCACCAGAACATTTAGAACTTTCTGTTGAAGACCCTCAAACCTTAAGTTTGAGTATACGTCATGCAGGCGCTATTTTCATGGGACGCTATACTGCTGAAGCTTTGGGCGATTATTGTGCAGGTCCTAATCATGTATTACCAACATCAAGTACTGCGCGTTTCTCATCACCCTTGGGTGTTTATGACTTCCAAAAACGTTCTAGCATTATAAACTGCTCTGAAAACGGAGCCGATAATCTAGGAAGGGTCGCCTCCATACTGGCAAGAGGTGAAAGCTTAACCGCTCATGCTCGCTCTGCAGAATACAGGATCAAATCTTGAGCATTGAATCTCGTTCTTTTGAAATTGCTGCTATTTTTCGTAAAGAAGTTTTAGCAATCTCTGCCTATAAGGTAGCAGATGCTCACGGTTTAATTAAACTCGATGCCATGGAAAACCCATTTAATTGGCCTGAAGACCTAAAGTTAGCGTGGTTAGACACTCTAAAAGACTGTCCTTTAAATCGCTATCCAGATCCTACTGCTCAAGAACTGTCTCAAACTATCAAGCGTATCTATCAAATAGATGATCAATTTGATGTCATGCTGGGCAATGGTTCTGACGAAATCATTCAGTTGTTATTAATGGCATTACCTAACACAGCTAGCGTTTTGGCACCTGCCCCAGGCTTTGTTATGTATAAACAACTGAGCGACTGCTTAGGCCTAAATTATCTAAGCATTCCTCTGCAAGCAGACAACTTTGATTTAGACTTGCCTGCAATGCTGGACACAATAAAGCACTATCAACCGTCCGTTATTTTCCTAGCCTACCCCAATAATCCAACAGGGAATTTATTCAGCCATTCAGCAATGCTTGAAATCATAAATTTAGCTAAGGGTCTTGTTGTGATTGATGAGGCCTACGCTCCGTTTGCTGATGCTAGTTTTATCGGGACTTTGTCAGACTATGACAATTTATTAGTCATGCGCACCGTCTCTAAACTTGGATTAGCCGGTTTACGCTTAGGTTATGTTATAGGTCGACCTGCGATTATTGAACAGCTAAATAAAATCCGCCTGCCATACAACATAAACAGTCTTACCCAGCTGAGTGCTAACTTTGCTTTATGCAACCATACTGTGTTTGACCAACAAACCCAGAAAATTTGCCAAGAAAGATCTCTTGTGTTTGAGCAATTAAATACACTAACTGGGATAAACGCTTATCCTAGCGCAGCAAATTTTATTTTATTTAGAACGCCTACTGAACAGGCCTCTCGTATTTTCTTAGCTATTAAACAACAAGGTATTCTAATTAAAGACATGAGTCCTCAAGGGGGCTTATTAAAAGATTGTTTGCGAGTAACTATAGGTAAACCAGAAGAAAATATAGCGTTTATTACAGCCTTAAAAAACTGTCTCTAAGCAAACTATTATTTATTTAACCAACATCACTGTGTTTATCAGTCAATTACTTGCTGTGATAATAGTTAAAAACATCACTTTTAAGTAAACTATTCACTATAAGCACTTCAAATTCACTAGCGTCTAATGGTATATTGACCAGACAATAAGAAAGCGCTGCAATGCCGCTATATAATCAGGAGAGTTTTATAATGAATAATAAAGGCGTCGATAAGTCTAAACGCCAGTTTCTAACCTCGGCATTGACCGTGGTTGGAGCTGTCGGCTCAGGCTATTTAGCTATTCCTTTTCTTGCACAAATGCAGCCTAGTGTAAAAGCCATGGCCGCTGGAGCGCCTGTTGAAGTTGATATCAGCAAAATTGAAACTGGACAACTTATTAGAGTTGCTTGGAGAGGAAAACCCGTTTGGATTCTTAATAGAACACCTGAAGTTCTTGCCACATTAAAGACCTTAGATAGCGAACTTAGAGATCCTCTCTCTAATGAATCTGATCAACCACCTTCTAGTAAGAATCCAGGGCGCTCTATTAAACCCGAGATTTTTGTCGCTGTTGGCTTGTGTACTCATTTAGGTTGCTCACCAACCTTTCGCCCTGAAATTGCACCGAATGATTTAGGTGAGCAATGGAAAGGTGGTTTCTTCTGTCCATGTCATGGCTCTTGGTTTGATCTTGCTGGCCGTGTTTACCGTGGCGTGCCAGCCCCTAGTAATCTAGAAATTCCGCCTTATCGTTATATCACCGATACACGAATCATTGTTGGCGAAGCTTCTGAGGAGAAAAAAGCATGAAACCTACCCGTTTAAATGCCTGTGGCGATTGGGTTTTAGATCGTTTTCCCGTTACAAAATTTTGGAATGAACATATGGCGCATTATTACGCGCCTAAGAACTTCAATTTCTGGTATTTTTTTGGTTCTTTAGCTTTACTGGTTTTAGTTAATCAAATCATTACCGGTATTTTATTGACTATGAATTATAAGCCGGATGCCAAACTGGCATTTGATTCTATCGAATATATAATGCGTGATGTGCCTTGGGGTTGGTTAGTTCGCTATATGCATTCTACCGGTGCCTCAGCATTTTTTATCGTCATTTATCTGCACATGTTCAGAGGTATCATGTATGGATCTTTTAAGCATCCTAGAGAATTAATTTGGATTTTCGGCATGTTGCTTTTTGTTGCCTTAATGGCCGAAGCATTTATGGGCTATTTATTACCTTGGGGTCAAATGTCCTATTGGGGCGCTCAGGTAATTATTTCTTTATTTAGCGCTATTCCTGTTATTGGTGATGATTTATCCCTTTGGATACGAGGTGATTATGTTATTGCCGATGCCACATTAAATAGATTTTTCGCTTTTCATGTTATTGCGGTACCTTTAGTCTTAGTGATGTTGGTATTTATGCATATAGTCGCGCTACACGAAGTCGGCTCAAATAACCCTGACGGCATTGAAATTAAAGAATCAAAAGATCCATGGGGACATCCTGTAGATGGCATTCCCTTTCATCCTTACTACACTGTTAAAGACATAGTAGGTGTCGCAGTTTTTCTATTGTTCTTTGCTACCGTTATTTTTTACATGCCAGAAATGGGCGGTTATTTTCTAGAACATGCCAATTTCATTCCTGCTGACCCGATGAAAACACCAGAACACATCGCACCAGTCTGGTATTTCACACCGTTTTATTCAGTACTAAGAGCTATTCCAGATAAATTCGCTGGGGTTATTGCGATGGGTGGCTCTATAGTCGTATTGTTTCTGTTGCCTTGGCTAGATCGATGCCCTGTAAAATCTATCCGCTATCGTGGTGGTATTTTCAAGAAAGCATTGTTTTTATTTGTAGTCAGTTTTATAGCATTAGGTTATTTAGGTACTCAACCGGTCACGCCTGTAGCAACTATTCTTGCAAGACTTTTTACTACCATTTATTTTGGCTTCTTCTTATTGATGCCCATTTATACGCGCTGGGAGAAAACTAAACCAGTACCCAAAAGTTTAACTAAAGACCATAGTCTTGAAGAGCAACTACATGCTATTGAAGAGCAAATTCCTGCTTTTATTGACGAAATTACTGAGATAAAACCTGTTGCTACTGAAATTGGCCACCCTGCATTTAAAAGTTCTTTTTTTAACAGGCGCCCCAATCCGGTTGGCATTAAAAATGTAGCCACTCGCTTAGCAAAAAAACTAATAGAGAGCTTAGATTGATATGAAAAAATTACTCATCATATTGTTATTAACCTTATCATTCGACGCAATCGCGAATGAAGAAATAGAACTGCAATCAGCAAATATTGATCTTTCTGATAATGAATCGTTACAAAGGGGAGCAAAGCATTTTGTGACCTATTGTTTAGGTTGCCACTCAGCCAAGCACATCCGTTATTTACGCATAGCCAATGATGTGGGTGCTGATCCACAAAAAGTACTAAAAGATATTGCTCCAGAAGGCGCCAGTATCTATGATCAGCTACATAGTGCCATGAACAAGCACGATGCTGAAAAATGGTTCGGCACACAGCCACCAGATTTGTCATTAATTGCAAGATCACGTGGCCCTGATTGGCTATATAGCTATCTAAAAAGTTATTATGTAGATGCATCCAAACCCTTAGGTGTGAATAATTTAGTCTTTAAGGATACTGCAATGCCTAATCCTCTTTGGCAACTACAAGGTGAACAGCATGCAGAGCAAAGAAAAACCATCTATGGTGAATATACTAAGCTGGTCATTGAAGAGCATGGCACTTTGTCAGAAAAAGACTTTGATCTTTTTGTAAATGACCTAGTTAACTTTCTGGTTTATGTTGGAGAACCTGTCCAACTAGAGAGACAAAGAATTGGAAAATATGTCATATTGTTCTTACTACTATTTTTAGTCATCGCTTATCTTCTGAAAAAAGAGTTTTGGCAAGACGTTCATTAATTATTGATTAACTAAAGAGAACAAGGATGTTTGCTTTAATTGATTGAACATAAACGATAAACAATACCCAAGCCAAAATCTACCCTTTTTTATGCTACAATGGCATTTTTTACCGCCCTACACGTCCCAAGAGGTTGTTATTCGTGGCAAATATTATTACCCGTAAATCTGTAATGACACTTTTTTCATCGCCCACATGTGCCATGAGCCATTGCGCTCGTTTTGTTTTACACGAAAAAGGTATCACCGCAGACATAGAATATTATGACCCAAGCAACCCTCCAGAGGATTTACTTGAGCTTAATCCTAATGGTACATCACCAACATTGATTGAACGTGAATTAGTTCTTTATGATTCACGCATTATCATGGAGTATTTAGACGAGCGTTTTCCTCACCCACCCCTGCACCAAATGGATCCTGTATCACGAGCAAATGCAAGAATGCTCATAAAACGTATAGATCAAGATTGGTATCAACTCTTAGATGAAATTTTATTCTCAGGGGAGAAAAAATCAGCTCGTGCCAAGAAATTACTTAGAGAAAGCATACTTTCTGCTGAACCTATATTCGCGTCACAACCTTATTTCATGAATGATGAATTTTCACTGATTGACTGCGTTATTGCCCCCCTATTATGGCGTTTACCTAGCATAGGGATCGATATATCAACACCAAATGATGTCATTACTAATTATGCACAGCGTCTCTTTAAAAGACCCGCATTTAAACTCAGCCTCAGTGAAGCTGAAAAAGAAATGTCTGAGCCTTTAAAATAATGACTTCTTTAAAACCCTATTTAATTCGTTCGATATATGAATGGATTGTTGATAATGATTTAACTCCGCACTTATTAGTTGATGCTGAAAACAGCAGCGCTGTTTTACCGCAGCAATTTATTGAAGACGGAAAAATCATATTAAACATTAGACCCCAAGCTATTCAGGGACTGATACTAGGCAATACTGATATTCAATTTAGTGCCCGATTTAGTGGAAAACCCATGAATATAGTTGCTCCAATTGCGGCGATCATGGCTATTTATGCTAAAGAAAATGGTAAAGGCATGATCTTTGATCAAGAAGATGAAGAGCCAGAAAACACACCACCTGAAAACAAACCGCCAACAAGGCCGGCATTACGTGTAGTCAAATAGTCATAAATCCCTGCTATATTATCTTTAACAATATAGTAGGGGATTCTAAACACACGCATCAAAGCAAGCATATAGCTTATAACAATAAGGTATAGTAAAAAACCCATTTTTATAGTTAAAATTTTTATTATTAACTTTGACAAATTATTTATCAAATTAAACTCGGCGTGTTATTTCGCTAATCTACGAGAACTAAAAAATGCTGGATCTGCGTACCCCGTATTACCTTATCGACGAAACCAAGCTGCTAAAAAACTTAGAAATCATTAAGACTATCCGTGAACAATCTGGTGCAAAATCAGTATTAGCACTTAAATGTTTTTCTACATGGAGTGTGTTCGGTCTTATGAGCCAGTATATGGATGGTACGACTAGTAGTTCACTTTTTGAAGCTCAATTGGGTCATGATAAATTTGGCAAAGAAGTTCATGCTTATAGTGTGGCTTACTCTGTGGATGAAATTAATACTGTCGCTAAATTTGCAGATAAGGTTATCTTTAACTCTATTTCTCAATTAAATTTATTTTATGATTCCGTAAGTCATCTGAAAGTTGGATTGCGAGTAAATCCCGGCATTAGCTATTCCCACTTCGATTTAGCTGATCCAGCAAGAAAATACTCAAGGCTTGGTGTCTGCAGCCTACAGGAACTTGACGATGTTTCTGAGCATATCAGTGGCATCATGTTTCATTTTAATTGTGAAAATGACGACATAGAAAATATTGCTGATTCCATCAATCAAATTGCCAATAAATACAGTCATGTTTTGAAAAAAATGCAATGGGTCAGTTTTGGTGGCGGTATTTATTTCACCAAAGATAACTACCCATTAGAAAAATTCTGCCAAGTTTTAAAAGATTTTTCAGAAACCTTTGGCGTACAAGTTTATCTTGAACCTGGTGAAGCGGCTATCACTGGCTGTGCAGAACTAGTCACGACAGTACTTGATATTGTTCATAATGAAATCGACATCGCTATTGTAGACGCCTCTATTGAAGCGCACATGCTAGACCATCTTATTTACCATACACATCCAAACATTTCATCTCATGAGGCTGGCGATAACTCCATACTCATCGCAGGCAGAACATGCTTGGCAGGTGATTTATTCGGACACTATGAACTAGATGCCCCGTTAAAAATAGGTGACATCGTCAGCTTTTCTGATGCGGCGGGCTATACGATGGTAAAGAAAAATTGGTTTAATGGTGTTGCTATGCCATCAATAGCTGTAAAAAGATTAAATGGTACTGTAGAACTAGCTCGCAGTTTCGACTATAACGATTATATAAATTGTTTATCATAAGAGGATTCATCATATGAAAAAAAATGTAATGATTATTGGCGCTGGAGGCGTGGCACATGTTGCTGCCCATAAGGCAGCGATGAATAATGATGTGTTAGGCGATATCTGTATTGCCTCGCGGACTCAAGAAAAATGCGATGCCATTATTGAAAGTATTCATCGTAAAGGGCATTTAAAAAATACTGATGGCAAGCTTTATTCAGCTCAACTTGATGCTTTAGATATTTCCGCAACTATTAAGCTTATTAAAGAAACAGGTTCACAAATTGTTATCAATTTAGGCTCTGCTTTTCTTAATATGTCCATATTGGAAGCTTGTATCGAAGCGGGTGTTGCCTATATTGACACCGCAATACACGAAGATCCAGACAAAGTATGTGAAGAGCCACCTTGGTATGCTAATTACGAATGGAAACGTAAAGACCGTTGCGCTGAAAAAGGCATCACCGCTATTTTAGGCGCTGGTTTTGATCCTGGTGTCGTTAATGCTTATTGCGCACTAGCCGTTAAACGTTATTTCGACAAAATTGACACTATTGATATCCTTGATGTTAACGCGGGTAGTCATGGTCGATATTTTTCAACTAACTTTGACCCAGAAATTAATTTTCGTGAATTCGTAAAAGTGTGGACATGGATAGATCGTAAATGGGCAGAATTCCCCACTCACTCAGTAAAAAGAGAATATGATTTCCCAGTAGTAGGTAAGCAACCTATTTACTTGAATGGCCATGACGAACTACATTCTTTGTCAAAAAATATCGATGCAAACAGCATTCGCTTTTGGATGGGATTCGGTGATCATTACATCAATGTTTTTACTGTATTACGTACACTAGGCTTCCTTTCACACCTGCCAGTAACACTGACAACAGGCCAAGAGGTTGTCCCACTTAAGATGGTTAAAGCACTGCTTCCTGATCCTATGACCCTAGCGCCGGGCTACACAGGCAATACCTGTATCGGTAACTTTATTAAAGGCTGGAAAGATGGCGAAAAGCGTGAAGTCCTAATCTATCAAGTTTCAGATCACAAAAAATGTTACGAAGAAGTTGAGTCACAAGGTATTAGCTACACGGCAGGTGTACCCCCGGTGGCTGCAGCTATGTTAGTGGCTACTGGCGAATGGGATACTCAAACGATGGTTAACGTCGAAGAACTTGATCCTGAACCGTTCATTGCTATCTTAGACAGAATCGGTCTACCAACACAAATTTTAGAAATCGAGCCAGATAGCCTCAATTCTTTTGATGGTACTGTAAAAGCACTAGAACTAGAACTATTAGACTCAACGGCAACAGTTACCGTTTCTGCAGCTAATCCTATGATTGCAGTAACCTCTAAAAAATAACCTAAGCCCACCAATCAACTTATTTCAGCACGAAGACATAGCAACGGCGTCTTCATGCTGAAATAACGTTAGTACAATTACAAAATCAATAACAGACTAAACTACAACGCCTTAGTCTGTATTTTAGCGCAACGCGTACATTGAAAAACGGTAATTAACTTACCCAGCTTGACATCAAATTTCTTGTCATTAAGAACTATCCATTTATGAAAACCACTACGACATAAGGTATTACCTTTGTGCCGTTCAGCGACTGTAGGTCTTTTAAACGGAACGACCTCACCCATGACTTATCATTACTCAATTAGATTCTTAAAGAAATAGGAGAACTTATTTCTTAACAATGCCATTCCATGCAGCAAGCCAAGTTTGTAATAGATAAGTATCTGCTTTCTTATCTAACACACCAGCTAATACACCTTGTAAGGTTGCATTAACTACACCAAAAAAATAGATATAACCCAACATGGGATCGATATTACGTATTTCTCCAGATGCAATGCCCGCTTGTATTATTTTATAAATTTTACTAAAAGCTGCTGTTTCTTGTAGTGGCTTTTCATCTGGTAAAAATTCATCAAATTTCATATTAAGTAAAAAGCGCATTACATCAGGAGCGTCCTCTGTTAATTTAAACAATAAATCAACAGTCCCCCTAAGTTGCTCTGATGGCTTATCATTCTTTAGCCATATTTCATCAATGGATTCATTAAGATTAGCGAATATATCAGCGTACAATTGAGCAGCAATGACCTGCTTATTAGTGTAGTGCTGGTAAATTTCACTAGTATTTTTAATATTGGCAGTCTTAGCAATATCAGTTAACGAGGTATTAAAGTAACCTTTTTTGGCAAAAAGCTTAAGAGCGGCTATCAATATTTCACTAGATGTCGTAGTTATGATTGAAGCATTAAAAAATTCTATTTCCTGATCCATATTTTTTGTATTGCAGCGTGTCAATCTGCTGCTTATCCGGGTGTTAAAAAGAATCAAGCTCTTAAAAATTAGTGACTGTATTGGTTATTTATTTTTAAGAGCTTGATATTTGCAATATCGACAATTTTAATCTGTAACAGTTAATGCTGCTCTGAGATAATGAGTCATCGACCATAAGGTTAATACTGCAGCAACATACAATAGACCATAGCCTATCATATTAATAGGGACCCCCCATATATCCTCACGGTATAACAAAAAGCCAATAGCTAGCATTTGTGCAGACGTTTTCCATTTACCTAATTTAGATACCTTCACTTTAGTTCGCTGACCAATTTCAGCCATCCATTCTCTCAACGAAGCTATTGTTAATTCTCTACCTATAATAATGGCGGCTGGAATTGCTAAATAAGGCGATGCTTGCTGTTGAACGATAAAAACCAAAACTATCGTTACCATAAGTTTATCAGCAACAGGATCTAAGAACGCACCAAAAGGTGTTTCCAACTGCATTTTTCTAGCAAGATATCCGTCTAACCAATCAGTAAACCCAGCCAACAAAAATATCAGCGTACAGCTTATATTGGAGTATTGCCAAGGCAAATAAAAAACAACCGCTAAGAGCGGAATTAACGCAATTCTTAGCAAGGTAAGGTTAGTGGGTAAATTAAATTGAATGGTCATCTTGATGATGAAATAGCTCGTAAATTCGTTGTGCCAACTGTCGACTGATGCCGTCCACACTGCAAAGCGCATCCACGCCTGCGCATGAAATACTTTGCAATCCCCCAAACTGTTTTAATAAAAGCTGCCGCCTCTTTGCGCCTAATCCTGAAACTGTTTCCAGTACCGATTGTTTGGCTACTTTGCCACGACGCTGACGGTGCCCTGTTATTGCAAATCGATGCGCTTCATCACGGATATGTTGAATTAACAACAACCCACTTGCATTAGCATTTATATTTATAGGTTGCTCCTGGTCGACCAGAATCAACTTTTCCATACCCGGCTTTCTATCAGGCCCCTTTGAAACGCCGACTATCATAACATTATTTATGTCTAATTCAGCTAATGCCTTTTGTGCTTCTGATACTTGTCCTTTGCCACCATCAATAAAAAGTATGTCCGGTGCTTGATGCTCACCTTGCTTTAGGCGCTTAAACCGCCGATAGACTGCTTGATGTATTGCGGCATAATCATCACCGCCAGTAATACCTGTAATATTAAAACGTCGGTAGGCTGATTTTACCGGTCCTTCCCTATCAAATACTACACATGAAGCTACTGTCTGCTGACCTTGAGTATGACTGATATCAAAACATTCCAGTCGAGCAGGTAAGTCTTTACAAGCCAATTCATCCTGCAAATTCAAGAACTTTGCGTAAAAGCCTTGCTTATCAGCAAGCTTACCTGCCAATGAATTTTCAGCATTAGTGATGGCCATTTGCAACCATTTTAAACGCTCACCTCTCACCTTGGCAGTAATCATCACCGAGTGTTGCGCTTTTGCTGTTAAGACTTCGCATAATAAAATCGATTCTTCTAACTCATGACTAACAATTAGCTCATAAGGTGCTGGTTTATCGAGATAATATTGAGGAATAAATGCCTGGATCACTGAAGCTGGATCATGTGCATCCATCATTTTAGGAAAATAAGCTTTATTACCCAAATGCTGTCCGTTACGAATAAAAAATACTTGTACACATGCAACATTGGCCTTAGTAGCGCTAGCAATAATATCTACATCACCTTTTTCACCGCTAACAAAATGTTTTTGTAGTACCGAGCGTAAACTTGCAATTTGATCGCGATAAATAGCAGCTTGTTCAAAATCAAGTCTATAAGCTGCTTGCTCCATATTACTGATTAACTCATCAATCAGCAAGCTGCCCTTACCTTCCAGAAACATGATAGTGCTCTTAACATCAAGAGCATAGCTTTGTTTATCAATAAGATCCACACAAGGCGCACTACAACGCTTTATTTGATATTGCAGACAAGGTCGAGTGCGATTGCTATAAGTTGTATCATCGCACTGCCTAATAGGAAACAAACGTTGCAATAGCTTTAAGCTTTCTTTGACGGCTCCAATACTGGGATAAGGACCAAAATAGCGCCCTTTTTTATTTTTTGCGCCACGGTGTAAAGTGATTTGAGGAAAATCTTGCTCACTAGACAAGTAGACATAAGGAAAGGAACGATCATCACGCAAACAAATATTATAACGTGGCTTATGGCGCTTAATTTGCTGACACTCTAGCAATAAGGCTTCGCCTTCAGTGTGAGTCACAGTCACTTCAATAGCAGCAACTTTAGTGACCATCACTTGCTGCTTGGTCGATGCGGTTTGTTTTTTAAAATAGCTAGAAACGCGATTTTTAAGATTCTTAGCCTTACCGATATAAATAATCTCGCCCTGAACATTAAACATGGTGTAGATACCGGGGCGTGTTGTTAAGTTTTTTAAAAAAGCTGCGCTTTCAAACTTATTTTCGACGCTTTTGGTAGACACGTTTCATCCTAAAATATCGCTGCACTAGTTAGCTAAGAGACTAAAGCTTAAACCATGTTACTCGTTTACCCAAATTGAGATCAACTAACAAACCCGACTTCAATATCGAATCCAATGTTTTTTCATGCTCCCAGCGACGATCTTTAACTTGATATAAATGCCCCTTATGAGCTTGAGTTTGCCCAAAAGATTCGCCTTGCTCTATCTTATTTAGTAACTCTGTAAAAAAATGAGTGCTACTTTTAACAGCGCGCCAAAACAAGGTGAGCTCATCATCACTGTTTTTAATCTCGGGTGAAATATGAGCGATGATATTACCGGTATCAATGCCAGCATTAATATAGTGTACCGTGCAACCCACTTTTTCTGGCTCCTGATTATAGAGCGCCCAAAAGGTACAATCAGCACCTCTATAATCAGGAGACAAGCCGCCATGTAAATTAATAATGCCTAAGCGACCTTTTTCTAATAAAGCACCTTTAAGCAAAGACGTACCAAACACTATAATTAAATCCGGCTGATAACGATCTATGAGTTTGATAACATCAGGATGATTAATATGCGGAACCTCCACCCTAAGCTCTGGATGCGTTAAATGCGGTAAGGTATTAGCAAAAAAAAACTCCGCTTCTTTATGCCCCCTGTAGCGCTTACGATCACGTATCCAGCGATTTAGCTTGCTAAATAAGCTTGCTGGCTTTAATAGCAGCTTAATTATTTTCATAAAAGAAGCATCATGGACACTTTCTTGAATAATAGCTATGGGTTTACAGGTTTTTGCGACTTGATTTGCAAAATATAAATGTCTAGGCGCTTGCCCGCAAAGAATGATAACTGTAAGTTGTGACATAAGTAGGTTTAAGTTTATTCAGGAATATTAATGTGAGCTATCTTGAGCATCAAGGCATCTGCAAAGAACTTCGCGGCCCAATTAGGGTATTCAAACATCGAGTATCTGCCCCAAATGGGAGCTGATCCAGCAATCGCGCCCCTTTGATAAGCATATTTTGAATTAAGACGATGATTGGATTTTAAAAAATCAAGTCCACGAGCAACAGGCAATTTCAACTCATCAATGCCTTGAGTAACAATCAGTCGCTGCCAAATAATACTCATTTGCGCCAAGCCAGTTAGGCAGCAATAATGAGCTTTAGGCAGCCAATTATCATCATAAACCCCAGCCAACCAGCCGTCGACTCGTTGTTGCGCTGCTTGTGCTGTAGAGGCTTTAATAGCCGCATTAATCATTTCTTCACTATCAAGTAATAAACCACACTCTAATATGCCACGAATAGCATAAGCAATATTATGAGTAAAGGGCAGACCCTTATCTGTAAAAGCATTGGTTTTAAACCAACCCGATGCAGTCTGTTGGGTCAATGCCCAGCGGATATTTTTAATCGCAGCCTCTACCAAAACCTTTTCATTAGCAATTAGACCTGTCCGCAACAAAGCCCATGCCGAACGCGTATTATAAGTATGAGGCGTATCATTATGAACTGAACGTCGCCAGCAACCATCATCATCTTGTTGTAACAACATCCAGTGCCCAGCTCTAACTGCCGCTTCAAGACATTCGTCACGATCAAAAGCCAAGTAACCGGCAATCATACCGTGCATAATTTGCCCAGTATTAAATATAACTGGCTTACTACCCGCTTCACCAAAATGACCAGGAAATGAACCCGTCTCATTTTGTATTGATAATTCCCAATCAACAATACGCGCAGCTCTTTCGGTTAATTCTGGATTATCCAAAACTTTTGCGGCAGCAATCAAGGTTTCTATAATATAACCACTGGTTTCAGGATAACTAGGCAACCAACCATCTTCAAAACTCCAGCCAGCTGAAACCCCACCATCATCTACATGGCCAAGACGCTGATCTTGTGCATGGCATATCCATGCGATGACCGACTTTAGATGCTCGTCATTAGATAGTATGGGTTGTTTGGCCCAGCCTGTAATATCATCCAAAATCAGTGCGATATTTGCAGGGCGCCAAGGCTTATAACGTAAGGGTAAATTAATTAATCGGGTTAGTAACATATTATTAGTTGCTTATATATGAAATCGATAATTGATAGATAAACAAAGCCATTAAATAGGTAAAGCTACCTTTGAAACAACTTGGCTCACTTTTCCTGAAGATTCAGGTAGAATTTCGTTAACTAGTTCTATATGAGTGATGCAGGCACTACCAAAGCGAGTTCTGAATTTTTCAGCGATAATCGCTAAGTCATTTGAATTCCAATGTTCATTACAAACCACCAAAATCTCAAATTCATTGATAGCCTGCTGTGTGATCTTAAACTGCTCTATACCTGGCGTTTCACGTAACACATAAATAGCCGCCAAGGCATGTATAATCGAGCCATCTTGATGAATTAAAAAATCGGTATCACGTCCAAGGACTTCGTCTATCACATGTAAACCTCTACCCTCTTTATCAAGATCAGCGGCCATTCTAACCATGTCACCCGTGCGATAACGTATAAAGGCTTGAGCATCTGAACAAAGCCCTGTCATAACCGCCTCACCCATTTCACCGACCTTAACAGGCAATCCATTAACATCCAGCACTTCCAGCATTACGCTCTCACTCATTAACAGCATTTGCTGATGACTATTTTCATGAGCTGTAAAACCTATATCTCTACTGCCGTATTCATTAGCGACAGGCACCTTAAAAACTTCGGTAATTAATTGTCGTTGTTCAGGATATAAAGGCTCACCAGTCGTACAAACCACTTTGAGTGCAGGCAAATTCAAGCTATGCTGATTTCGCTTAGCATACTCAGCCAATAAGGCAACACTACTGGCATAGCCGTAAATACAACTAGGATTAAAGCGGTGTATTATTCTCAAATACGAATCCATCGTACTAGGCGACATAGCAAAAGCGTTTAAAACCAATTGATTAATGAGGCGATCGCGTAACGTCTTAATTTTATCGGTGTTATTGAGCTCTACAGGCGCTCCCCACAAATAAACTTCCCTATCACCGACATTCACTTGCCACCAGCGTCTAGCGCGAATACGTCCAGCGGCATCGGAGGATTGCCTAGACCGACCATATCTAAAAATCAAGGGTGCGCCACTAGAGCCACCAGTGGTATACCGAAAAGAACCACCAGGTACTTCTTTCCAAGCCATAGCCTGACCGTGTTGCTGTGCATCGGCCTTATTCATAGTCGGTAGTTTTCTTAATTCCTCAAAACTAAGTGCATCAAGATTCATGCCCGAACTGGCAATACGCTCCGCATGCCAAGGACTATGCTGTTGCGCTGATTTCAATAAAGCTTGTAGCTTTTGTAATTGCAAGGCTTCGAGCTCAGCTCTGGACAGCCACTGGGTCTTTTCCAAACTTTCCAAGTAAGGAAACGTAGGCCGATTCAACAACGATTCTTGTAATGGATAAATTAATTGTCGTGAAATAAAAGGAATCATAATTTCAAAAAGTAGAATTGAGATTTTCTGGCGTTCATTGCTTGAACGAATCGTAGCTGTGTTCTATTCCAGGAATAAAAGGCACTCATAGCAAAATTACCCAAAATATAATATTGAATTAATAAGCCCACTAAAAAAATATTACTGACATGCTGACTAAACTATCTAAACATTGTGTCTGTAGCTACTATGAACAGCAACTTTGGGTTAGCCTTGTCTATTTTATAATCCCGCCCCGCCTACTAAAATTCTTAGTCTGTAAAATTGATCAGTTTGATTTATTAGGACAAAGAAAAATCAACCTGAATAGAGCCGACAATTAATGTAAAGCTACTGTCAATACAATGACATTATTAGTATGATGTCCCTACCCTTAGAATTAACACACCAACTAATGCGACCTATTTATTAGTAGTCTTACTAAAATTGACTTTTCAGCGACGACCAATACATGTAGTATCTAAGTTAACTAATGAGTTTTTATCTTAAAATTTCTGAAATATAAACACAACAACATGCAAACAAAAATAAATTCAGACCATGATTGGATCTAGACTATATCAGATAAAAACAATATTGCAACTTACGGATTAGACATTAACATCAAAAGCACAGGAACTATCCAATGTACTCATTAAAAACAAATTAGAGTAATTTAAAATGACAATCATTCAAACCGATATTAAGAAAAACGAATTTACTGTTAAGGTAAGAAAAACTATAGATTACCATGTGCGCTCTCTGCAACGAGGCCTGCACAATATACGCTGGAAGTTGAACCCTCAATCTGCATATCGTCCTATCATCGTAGTTGGCTGTTCTCGAGCGGGCTCTACTGTAGTTTATAAAACCTTATCCGAGTCACTCGAAATAGGTAGCCTGCAACGTGAAACTCACGATTACTGGACTGACCTGCACCCACTGGCTAACAAAAACTGGAATACTCATGCGTTAAACGCGAATGATGCCAATCCGAAGGATTGTTACACTGTCAGCCACTACTTTTTCAACTGGACTGGTCAGCATCGCTGGGTCGACAAAAACAATCAGAATGGCTTGTGCGTCCCCTATCTCGCTACATTATTTCCAGATGCCATATTCGTCTTCATTAAGCGCAGTCCAGGCGACAACCTCAATTCACTCATCGAAGGCTGGCATAAACCCGAGGAATTTGCCACTTGGTCGAATGATTTACCGACGACAGTAGCCGTGGAAAATGGGCAACTATCAAAGTGGTGTTTTTTTCTCTGCGACGGCTGGCGAAACTATGTCAATGCTCAGGTTGAAGACGTTGCCGCATTCCAATATACAGCGATTAACCAAGCCATACTAGACGCAAAATCCAGCCTACCTCCAGATCAATGGGTCGAGGTATTTTACGAAGATATCTTACGTAACCCTGTCGACACCTTTCGCCAGATATTTGAAGGCTGCGGACTGAGTTTCGATACTCGTCTGCAAGAGCACTGCGCTAACGTGCTAAACATTCCCTACAACGCATTTTCCGAAATCCGCGCAGACAAATGGAAAGATGGCCCAAACCGGGAAAAAATCGATCGCGTATTGCCTAAAATAAAGGATTTAGCCGCACGGCTGGGCTATTAATGGCGATCTTTAATATTCATGCATGGTTATTTCAGGTGAACACTTCTAGGCATTGGCACGTTTTATTTACAGAGAGACTCAGTTGATAGAAGTAACAGTTACACTTGCTACAATACTGATATTGTGGACGACAGTGCTGCTGATATTTTTCGGTCCGCTTGCTGCTCGCTGGCACGAACCAGTGCTCCGCCACCCCGTACTTATCATCGAAAGCGACGACTGGGGTGCAGGGCCGTTAGCGCAAGCCGAGGTGCTACTTCATTTGTCTACGCTATTAAAGCAAGTACGCGATTGCAGTAATAGGTCAGCCGTGATGACTCTGGGCATCGTGCTGGAGGTGCCAGATGGTCTACGAATAGTCGCAACCGGTAACACCCTCTATCATGCATTGCCTCTTACCGATACTCGCTATGATGCGGTACGTTTTGCAATAAAAAACGGAATTGAAGCGGGCGTATTTGTACCGCAACTTCATGGGCAGTGTCATTATTGGCCGCCTGCGCTGCTAGCTGCTGCGGTAACAGATGATAAGGTGCGTAACTGGCTTACTGCTCCTGAACTTGCAGTGTCCGAAGATTTGCCCTCACATCTTCAAAGTCGTTGGGTCGATGCGTCCAATTTACCATCAAGGGCGTTGGAATCCGATACCATTTCCATCGCCGTCGCTAACGAAGTGACTACCTATCAAGCTATTTTTGGCAACGCACCTCAGGTAGCCGTGGCCACCACCTTTATCTGGACTAATGCAGTCGAAGCCGCTTGGGCGCAATCTGGAATCGACATCATTATCACCCCAGGGCGTCGCTACACTTGCCGTAACGCGGAGGGTAAACCTGATGGCGTGGATGCGACAATGTTGGCAGGCGAACGCTCGCCAGTTGGGCAAACTTATCTTGTGCGCGACGTGTATTTCGAACCGACGCAAGGACACATCCCGCAGCGTCTGGTAGACGGCCTCATTGAACATAGCCGACTAGGGCGGGCGTGCCTTGTTGAAACCCACCGCTTTAATTTTTTGCAAGCACCGGATGTCAGCCTCGCCGCTCTAGAAAGCGGATTAAAGGCCGCACTGGCCGCATGTCCGAAATTACGTTTTCTCTCGCCATTGGAACTAGCACGTGCATTGCAAACTCATGATCCTGAATGGGTCGAGACTAGACGGCTCCGACGTCTCGCCGTCTGGTGTGTCCGTGTAAAAGAGATTCCTCGCTTTCGCCGTGTGGCGCAACTATGCGGCTTGGCGCTACCGCTAATCCTACTGGAACATATCCTATGACTACACGATTTTCGATCATCATCCCCGCATTCAATTCAGCTGCGACGTTGGCGCGCGCCATCGAATCAGTGCTAATTCAAAGCTGGCCTGCATACGAAATTATCGTTGTGGATGATGGCTCTACCGATGCCACCGCTGAAGTTGCTCGCCAATTTGGCGATATGATATACCTAATCCAACAAACCAACAGTGGTGTATCAGCAGCCAGAAACGCCGGAGCCGCAGTGGCAACAGGCGATTGGCTTGCGTTTTTGGATGCCGATGACACGTATACAAATGATCGAATCAAACTGCATGCCGAATGGATTTTGGAAGATGCTACACTGGATTTTTTGACCGGCGATTATGAATACAAGGATGCCGCAGACAACTTGCTTGGCACCTCAATGTCACAGCACGAATCAGGACGTATGCTGCTCGCCAAAGCCTCAGGTTCTCTGCGGGTGGTCATTGATACGCCCACCGAAATTACCGCTTTTGTTTCCAACCATTTTGGCGACACCCATACATTATCCGTACCACGTTCTCGCTTTATTGAGCTCTGTGGTTATCCGACCGGCTTTAAAGTTTGCGAAGACATACACTTTCTGACGCGACTGGTAGCAAAAAGTAGTCGCATCGGCGTCATATGTGCAAATCTCGGCGTATATTATATCCACGACACCAGTGCAACACGTAAAAATCCCATCGCAGCGCAGCAAGAAAATGTCCGCACACTTATTGATCTAGACCGTCTGGCTCAAAACTTTCCAATACCCGTACGGCAAGGGGTCAAACAACGGATGCATAGCGCACGCTACAACTTGGCTTGCGCCTTGACTCGAAACAAGCAACGCCGCGCTGCGATGCAGGCTATCCTCCCATCATTAATAAACAATCCCAGTTGGCGTAACCTGCGCAATATGCTATCCATCATTAAAGGCTAAACCGGATGACACTTGCAACTACGCTAATGAGACAGAAACCTCAGCGCATCAACTCCTTAAATAGAAAATATAAACTATGAACCGCTCGCTTATACTTACCGAACTATTTCTACCCACAAAGGGAGGCACTGCCGTTTGGGCGGCCGAAGTCTATAAACGCCTAGGCGGTAAAGAGATCCATATCATCACCGCCGCAGTGCCTGATGCGCCAGCCATCGACGCGACACACCCCAACAATATTCACCGAATTAATTTAAAGCGTATCACTTGGCTACGTCCCGAGTCGTTGGCAATGTACATACGCTTCTTCTTCAAAGCACTAACCCTGACGCTAACACAACGCTTTGATGTCATTCACGCCTTTCGCGCCTTACCAGAAGGACTAACTGCTTGGGCAGTAGCAAGGATTACCTTAAGTCCTGTAGTAATCTATGCTCACGGAGAAGAACTTACCACCTGGGGATTCGGCAGCAAGTACAAAGCCATGCGCTTTGCCCTGCGTCATGCCGATCAAATCATCGCAAACAGTGAACACACACGTAACACCCTGCTGAAGATGGATATTGACGCAACTCGCATCACCATCATCTATCCTGGTGTCGACATATCAGTATTCAAACCGGAATTGGATACTACAGGCTTACGCGAAAGCCTTGGCATCGGCAATGACGAAAAGTTAGTGTTCTCAGTCGGGCGCCTTTCGAGGCGAAAAGGCTTCGATCAAATGATCAGAGCAGTCGCACAGCTACATGCAGAAGACATATCTTTAAAATACGTAATTGCAGGTATTGGGGAAGATGCCGATTATCTCGATGGATTAATCCTTGAACATAATCTGCAAGCTATCGTCTATAGGATAGGTGCAGTGAAAGATGCTGATTTACCTCGTTGGATGAACACATGCGACGTCTTTGCTATGCCTAATAGAGAAATCAATGGCGATAACGAAGGTTTCGGAATGGTGTTTATCGAAGCCGCCGCCTGCGGCAAGCCCAGTCTGGCAGGAGATGCAGGCGGAACCGGTTCTGCGGTAATACATGGAATCACCGGCATTCGGATCGATGGCACTTCAGTTATGGCGGTAGCAAACGGGTTACGTACACTACTGACACAAGACAATCTCGCAACAACACTGGGACAGCATGCACTAGATAGAGTTAAGAGTGAATTTTCTTGGGAGCGGGTAGCAGACAAGACTGATAAATTAAATGACCGATTACGTAAATAAAACAATAGATTATGAGAAAACGTCAACCTTCTAAGTTTCACGACCTATGCTAAACATAATCCATATATTTAACAAGATAATGTGTTGTAGAAGTCTGCTAAAGACAAATACCGACACTACAAGTAAAAAATGCATTAACAATTATGAGTAAAGCCATGCATTTCCATTTAAAAATACCACCCGGCTTAGGCAAGTCATTTTGGGTCGCAGCTTTCATCATTATAGGCGTTGAACTAGCTCTGCATAATGAATCCATAGTGCATCGCTACCGCTCTGTTTTTGCTGTGGGGCGCGCAATAGATAAGCTGCATTATGTTGAACAACACCCACCGCATTTGCTGTTCATAGGTAATAGCCGAGTTGATAATGCTATTGATGCGCTCTCCATTAATCATATCTTGATGCAGCCCAGTACCTACAGCTTCAATCTCGGTCTACCTGGGGCAAATTTGTTAATCTATCACGGCATTATAAAACGCATCAGTGCTCAAGGATTACTAGGCCCTCAAGGTATTAACACCGTAATATTAGGTCTTGATGAAAGCGCATTTCAAGAAGAAAACTCGTTGGGGTACATTAGCTTTCTCGCACACCGAACTACATTATGGAATTTAGGACGCTATCAAGACTGGCTGGGCAGCTATCTGCGCCTATGGTCTTACTGTGCTAACCTTCGACAACTGCAAGAACCGGACAAGATACTGAAATTCATTGAGGCAAGCATAAACTCAATCGACCCCATTGGAGGAGCTGCAGCCACCTATCAGGGATATCGCGCAGGATTTGGTGCGACCCAAAACGAAGCTCAAGTGGTCCGTCAGGAAGGTAGCGCGCAACAACCACCATCACCTAACGTCGAAACCTATTTGTGGCGTACGATAGATCTCTTGCAATCGCGGGATGTTCGTATTCTTGTTACCATCCTCCCCTTGCGTGATCGTTCTTCCGCCTTTTTTGATACCAGCCAGACTGCACTTCCATATCGTATATTGCTTGCACGCTTGCAACAACGTGGAGTAACCATATTGTCGACGGCTACGAATTACTCATCTTCGGAATTTATCAACGCAGGCCATCTTAATAACCAAGGGGCACAGCATTTCAGCGCCGACCTCGGACATCAACTCACAACCCTAGGGATTCAATAGATCATGTTATTTAGCTCCCCGACTTTCTTGGTGTTCTTTGCCGCGCTGCTAATAGTCTATGCCGGCGCCCGCAATTACCGTGAGCGCGCCGCTATAATTCTGGTTGGCAGCCTGATTTTTTATGCCTCATGGAAACCAGCTTACCTGATACTTTTGGGCTTGTCGGTCAGCCTCAACTATCTGATTTATTCTGCCTTGTCTGTAACGCGCAGTAAACGACTGCTGACGCTAGGGCTAGTGTTGAATCTTGGTTTTCTGGGGGTCATCAAATATCTGGGGATGGTACTAGAAAGCTTACTTAATCTTGGCGCCTGGCTGGATATACCACTTATAAACGCGCCATCTGACTGGATGCATTGGGCATTACCCCTAGGCATTAGTTTTTATACGTTCCACATGCTGTCAGTAATGATCGACGTCTATCGTGGCGCATGGACACACCGCATTTCGTTTCGCTCTTGGTGGCTGTATGTGACCTTCTTCCCACACATGATTGCAGGCCCTATCCTGCGCGCATCGGAGTTAGTCGAACAACTGGAAAATCTACAACCTTTAAAAGCCAAAAATATCAAATTGGGTACATTAATATTTATGGCAGGTCTCATTAAAAAGGTGTTGTTTGCTGATAACCTCGCGCCGTTGGCCAATGATCTGTTCAGTCATCCTGAAGCTCTGGATTTTTATAGCGCCTGGCTCGCCGCCACCGCATTTGCCTTGCAAATTTATTTTGATTTTTCCGGCTACAGTGAAATGGCTATAGGACTTGCGCTGACCCTAGGCATCGTGTTGCCACGTAACTTCATCCATCCCTATACCAGCCGTAGTGTACGCGAATTTTGGCAACGATGGCATATCACGCTGTCACGCTGGTTGCGCGATTATCTTTATATTTCCTTGGGTGGCAACCGAAAAGGCACGTCGCGCAATCTAATTAATTTATTAATTACCATGCTGTTAGGCGGATTATGGCACGGCGCAGCATGGACTTTTGTATTCTGGGGTATTTTGCACGGCTCCTATCTAATATTGCATCGTCTTTTACTGGATTTGTATACACGACTGGCCATAGTAGACAACTCATACACCTCTCGTGCCTTGTCATGGCTAGGATGGCCAATAACGTTAACACTATTATGGATAACATGGATATTCTTTCGCGCACCTTCATTTCATGATGCTTGGATCATAACAGCGGCGATGGCCGGGCTAAGTAATGCTAGCGAAAACCTAACAATTCGCCATTATGTACAGGTGCTGATATGGACAAGCTTATTATTTACCTTGGTGGAACCCGCCATTGAACGTAAGTTGAAACAGGCCATGCACTATTGGGAACATTTGCACTTCACCCTGCGCGGCGCTGTTTATGCTGGTATAACATTGACTATTATTTTCTTTGGCGGCAGTAGCCAGAAGTTCATCTATTTTGACTTCTAAACCAGCAGAGGTATAAACGTTCCTAAGAAAATCTTAATCTAGGTTTATTTCTGCCTCATTTTACACATCAGTTGGTATTTGTAATGCTAGTTACATAGTTTCATGACAAAATATGCACTGCCCTAAGTGTTGATTTGAGAATCTATGAAAATTGCTATTTTATCCCGTAATGCCAAATTGTATTCAACT